>Ga0209160_1000119_pt1 | contig 54014 bp, 46 predicted proteins | sample GraSoiAngelo_153_FD_186167 | JGI IMG/M metagenome (GOLD analysis project Ga0209160, IMG submission 186167) | Grasslands soil microbial communities from the Angelo Coastal Reserve, California, USA - 14_1009_12_40cm (SPAdes) (version 2) | ecosystem: Environmental > Terrestrial > Soil > Grasslands ...
GGCCGAGCTTGACCGCCAGCTCGATGAGCTTGCCGACGCCCTCCTGATCGAGCACCTGGAACGGGTCGTCCCTCAGGATGCCGTGCTCCACGTAGAACGGCAGGAACCGGCCGGCGTCGTCGCGCGACAGGCCGAAGGTGGTCTGCGTGAGGTCGTTCGTTCCGAAGGAGAAAAACTCGGCGTCCTTGGCGATCTCGTCGGCGGTGAGCGCGGCGCGCGGCAACTCGATCATGGTCCCGACCAGATACGGCACCGCCCGCCCCTCGGCCTGGAACACCTCGCGCGCCACGCGGCGCACGATCTCGGTCTGGCGACGCAGCTCCTCGACGAGCGCGACGAGAGGGATCATCACCTCGACCGTCACCTTTTTGCCGCGACTCACCACCCGGCACGCCGCCTCGAAAATCGCCCGGGCCTGCATCTCGGTGATTTCGGGATACGTGATGCCCAGCCGGCAGCCGCGATGCCCGAGCATCGGGTTCGTCTCGACCAGCGAGGCGACGAGCCGCTCCAACCGGACGGCGGGCAGCTTCATGGCGCGCGCGAGCGCACCGACCTCGTCCTTCCCGTGCGGCAGGAACTCGTGCAGCGGCGGATCGAGCAGCCGGATCGTGACCGGATACCCGGCCATCGCTTCGAACATCCCCTCGAAGTCCTCGCGCTGCATCGGGAGCAGCTTGGCGAGCGCGCGGCGGCGGCCCGCCTCATCCGGCGCCACGATCATCTCGCGCATGGCCGTGATGCGATCGCCTTCGAAGAACATGTGCTCCGTGCGGCACAGCCCGATCCCCTCGGCGCCGAACTCCCGAGCCCGCTTCGCGTCGGCCGGGGTGTCGGCGTTGGCGCGCACCCGCAGCCGGCGGTGTTCGTCCGCCCAAGCCATCAGCTTGGCGTAGTGACTGCCCAACTTCGGCTCCACCAGTTTGACGGCGCCGAGCAGCACCCGGCCGGTAGTCCCGTCCACGGTGATGAGCTGGCCCCATTTGACGACGCGGCCGTTGGCGCGCAGCCGACCCGCGGCGGGGTCCACCTCGATGTCCTTTGCTCCCACGACGCAGGTCTTGCCCATCCCCCGCGCCACCACGGCCGCGTGACTCGTCATGCCGCCGCGCGCGGTGAGCACCGCTTGCGCCGCCACGATCCCGTGAAAATCCTCGGGGGAGGTCTCTGGCCGGATGAGGATGACTTTGCGGCCCTCATGCGCCAACGCCTCCGCCTCGTCCGCGTCGAACACCGCCTCGCCTGTCGCCGCCCCGGGCGAGGCCGGGAGACCCTTCGCCACCAGGGTGACGGACGCCCGCGGGTCGACCATCGGATGGAACAGCTGGTCCAGGTCCTGGGGTGGGACGCGCTGCACCGCCTCGCCCGGCGTGATGAGCCCCTCCTCCACCATTTCCACGGCAGTCCGCACCGCCGCGAGCCCGGCACGCTGAGCGCGACGTGTCTGTAGCAGATACAGCTTGCCGTGCTCGAAGGTGAACTCGATGTCCTGCACGTCCCGGAAGTGGCGCTCGAGCTTTGTTGCGATCCGCTGGAGCTCGCGGTACACCTTGGCGAGCTTGCCACGCTTGAGCGTGGAGATCGACTCGGGGGTTCGGGCGCCCGAGACGACATCCTCACCCTGCGCGTTGGTGAGCACGTCACCGTTGAGCACCGCCTCGCCCGTGCTGCAGTCGCGCGTGAAGGCGACGCCGGTCCCGGAATCGTCCCCCATGTTGCCGTAGACCATCGCGACCACGTTCACCGCGGTACCCAGATCGTCGGGGATGCCGTGCACCCGGCGGTAATCCACGGCCCGGCGCGTGCGCCAACTCTTGAAGACCGCCGCGATCGCCCCCCACAGCTGGACCGTGGGATCCTCGGGGAAGGGAAGTCCGGTCTTCGACTGGATGATGGACTTGAACTCGCGCGCCAGGGCTTTCAGGTCGTCGGCGGGGAGGTCGATGTCCCGCTGCGCCTTGCGGCGGCGCTTGAACTCGTCCAGCACCTCCGTGAAGGGCTCCTTGCCGAGATCGAACACCACGTCGCCGTACATCTGCACGAAGCGGCGGTAGGAATCGTAGGCGAACCGAGGGTTCTTCGAGCCCTCGATGAGGCCCTGCACGGTCTCGTCGTTCAGGCCCAGGTTGAGAATGGTCTCCATCATGCCGGGCATCGACACCGCGGCGCCCGAGCGCACCGAGACGAGCAGCGGATCACGCGCGTCGCCGAATCGCTTCTTGGAGGCGCGCTCCAGCTGCTTCAGCTGGCGATCGACTTCCTCACGGAGATCATCGGGGAAGGTGCCCTGTTCGAGGTAGGCGATGCAGAGCTTGGCGGAGATGGTGAACCCGGGAGGGACGGGAAGGCCCAAGTTCGCCATTTCGGCGAGGCCGGCCCCCTTGCCGCCCAGGATGTCGCGCATCGCCGCCGAGCCGTCGGCGCGGCCGTCGCCGAACGAATACACCCACCGCTCGAGCGCCGGCACGGCGGATCAACTGGGGATCGCGGCGAGGAGCGGGGCGGCGTTGCGGGCCCGCTCGAGATCCTCGGGGATATCCGTCGGGTAATCACCCGAGAAGCAGGCATGACAGAAGTCAGCCGGATCGCCCCCGGCGGCCCGCAGCATGCCGTCCAACGAGAGATAGCCGAGCGAGTCCACGCCGAGGTGATCGCGGATCTGTGCGACGCTGTTGCTCGCCCCGATCAGCTCGTTCCTGCTGGGCGTGTCGATCCCGTAATAGCACGGCCCGGTGATGGGCGGCGAAGCGACGCGGAAATGCACCTCGGCCGCACCCGCCTGGCGGATCAACTGAACCAACGCCCGGCTGGTGGTGCCGCGGACGATCGAGTCGTCCACCACCACGACCTTCTTTCCCAGAAGCACTTCCCGGACGGGATTGAACTTGATCTTGACCTTCGCCATGCGGCCGGCCTGGGCGGGATGGATGAACGTGCGGCCGACGTAGTGATTGCGGATGAGCGCGTGCTCGAGCTTGACTCCCGACTCCTCGGAGAACCCGAGCGCCATGGCGTTAGAGGAGTCCGGCACCGAGAAGACGCAATCCGCGCCCGGCGCCGGGTGCTCGCGGGCGAGCTCGTGCCCCAGCGCCCGGCGTACCCGGTCCACCGAGCGATGGAACACCGTGCTGTCGGGGCGAGAAAAGTACACCAGCTCGAACACGCAGCGGCGCCGCGGCTGCGGCGCCAGGCGGGGCAGCTGATCCACCTCCTCACCGTGGATGCGAACGAAGTCTCCGGGCTCGAGCTCCCGCACCAGCGTCGCGCCGGTGATGTCGAGCGCGCACGTTTCGGACGCCACCACCCAGCCCCGCCCCAGGCGACCGAGCACCAGGGGCCGAAAGCCGCGCGGATCGACGATGGCGTACAGGGTGCGGCCGACCGTAATGAGGAGCGAGTAGGCGCCCTCCACCCGCTCGAGCGCGTCCAGCAGCTGGTCTTCCGGCTCCCGCGCCTCGGAGCGGGCGATCAGGTGCACCAGCACCTCGCTGTCCGAGGAGCTTTGGAACAGCGAGCCCTTGGCGACCAGATCGGACCGCAGCTGCACCGCGTTCGTCAGGTTCCCGTTGTGCGCGAGTGCCAGGGGCCCTTCGCGGTAGCGGGCGAGCATCGGTTGAGCGTTGGCGAGGACGGAGGTGCCGGCGGTGGAGTAGCGGGTGTGGCCGATCGCGACGTCGCCAGGCAGATCGCCCAGGACTCGCTCATTGAAGATGTCCGAGACGAGCCCCATGCCGCGGTGGGATCGCGCCACGCCTTCCCCATCCACAGCCACCATCCCCGCGGACTCCTGCCCCCGATGCTGCAGGCTGTAGAGACCGAGGTATGCGACGCGGGCTGCGTCGGGAACGCCGGTGACGCCGATGATGCCGCACATTTTGCCGTCAATCTCCCATGCGTCGGGATACGCTCGAGAAATATACCTGTCTGAGACGGTCGACGGGGTGCTCGACGGTCGCGTCGCGTAACCGGAGGCGAACCGCGCCGCCGCGCTCGGCCACCGTCCCTAATCGCTGCGCAGGCACACCCAGCTCCTGCGCCAGCGCCAGCGCGGCCGTCGCGCGCTCGGGCTGGCACGTCACGACGGCACGCCCATGAGATTCGCTGAACAGGAGATCGACAGCCGCCAGCCGTAAGGCGTAAGCCGTAAGGTCGAGGTCGAGACCGAATCCGGTCTCGTCGTACGGGCCGCCCATGGCCACTTCAGCCAGCGCGACGCCGAGGCCGCCCTGCGAGCAATCGTGCGCGGACCGGAGCAGGCCGCGCTCCGCCGCGGCGACGAGGTAATCCACCAGCCGCCGCTCGGCCGCCAGGTCCACGCGCGGCGGCTGTCCGCCCACGAAGCCGTGCAGCGCCTCCCACAGCTGCGACGCGCCCAGCTCGGCCCGCGTCTCGCCCAGCGCGAACACGACGTCTCCCGCCGCGCGCGCGTGGCTCGGCACCGCGCGGTCGGCGCGGGCCAGGAGGCCGACCATCCCCACCACCGGCGTCGGATCCACCGCGCCCGTCGGGCTCTCGTTGTAGAAGGAGACGTTCCCGCCCGTTACCGGTGTGTCGAGCGCCCGGCACGCCTCGGCGATGCCGCGACAGCTCTCTTTGAACTGATAAAAGACCGACGGCCGCTCGGGACTTCCGAAGTTCAGGCAATCGGTGATGCCCAACGGCCGGGCGCCCGTGCACGCGATGTTGCGGGCCGCCTCCGCCACGGCCGCCTTGCCGCCCTCGTACGGGTCGAGCAGCACGTAGCGGTTGTTGCAATCCACCGTGACCGCAAGACCGAACTCCGCGTCGCGGATCCGAATCACGCCGGCGTCGCCCCCCGGGCCAATCACGGTACCTGCTTGGACGGTCGAGTCGTACTGCTCGTAGACCCAATGCTTGGAGGCGATCGGAGGATGGTCGAGCAGCCGGAGAAGCACGTCGGCGGGATGCGGGATGGGGGATGCGGGATGCGGCGCTCGCCCGCGCAGCTCAGCGATCGCGGGATCCTCGTGCGCCTCCGGTTGATAGACCGGGCAATCGTCGATCAACCGCTGTCCGGGGATCTCGACCACTACCTGATCCTGCCAAGTCGCCCGATACATCCCATCGTCCGTCACGCGACCGATCGGCGTGGCCGTGAGATCCCACTTCTCGGCGATCGCCTGCACCTGTGCGATGCGGTCGGGCTGCGCCACCACCAGCATGCGCTCTTGCGACTCGGACAGGAGGATCTCGTAGGGCGTCATGCCCGGCTCGCGCGTGGGTACGAGCGACAGGTCGATCTCCACCCCGACGCCGCCCTTGGCGGCCATCTCAGCGGAGGACGACGTGAGCCCGGCGGCGCCCATGTCCTGGATGGCAACGATGTGGCCCGACGCGATCAACGCGAGGCTGGCCTCGAGCAGCAGCTTCTCGGTGAACGGGTCGCCCACCTGGACCTGGGGCCTGCGTCGCTCGCTCTCGAGCGTGAGCTCCTCGGAGGCGAACGAGGCGCCGTGGATGCCGTCGCGGCCCGTGCGTGAGCCCACGACCAGCAGTACGTTGCCGACGCCGTGGGCGGCCGCCTTGATCAGGTTCCGTTCCTTGAGGAGGCCCACGCACATCGCATTCACCAGGGGGTTACCGCTGTAGCTCGGGCCGAAGTCGACCTCGCCCCCAAGCGTCGGAACGCCCACGCAGTTGCCGTAGTCGCCCACGCCCTTCACCACACCGGCGCAGAGGTAGCGGTTGCGCGCCTCGTCCAGCGGGCCGAAGCGGAGGCTGTTGAGAACCGCCACGGGCCGGGCGCCCATGGTGAACACGTCCCGCAGGATCCCTCCCACCCCCGTAGCCGCCCCCTGATAAGGCTCGACGGCCGATGGATGGTTGTGGGACTCGACCTTGAAGGCCACCGCCCAGCCGGCGGGCAGCCGCAGCACGCCCGCGTTCTCTCCCGGCCCCTGCACGACCTGGGCACCCGTGGTGGGGAATGTCTTCAGGACGGGGCGCGAGTGCTTGTAGGAGCAATGCTCGCTCCACAAAGCGGAAAAGACGCCCAGCTCCGCGAAGGTGGGCGTGCGCCCGAGCAGCGTCGTGATCCGCTCGTATTCCGGCTCGGTGAGATTGTGTTCGCGGACCAGCTGCGGCGTGATCGCGGGGTCGCCCGGGAACGGCGTCGGGGCGATCCGCATCACCGGTCGGACACCTTCGCTCCGGAGACGCCCCGCAGCAGGGCGCGGAACACGCGCCCCATGATGTTCGGCTCCGGATGCGCGAGCACGCTTTGCGCCTCGCCCGCGTCGAACCACATCCCGTGGCAGTGCGTGCATTGATCGATCTGGATACCGTGCCACTCTCCGGTGATCAGATCGTAGCCGCACTTCGGACACTTCATGTAGTGAGAGCGACGCTCGTTTTCCGCGGCGGTCTTCTGGACGGCGGCGCGCTGCTGGCGGAGCAGCTCGGCGTCGCGTTTGGCGAAGTATTCCTCCTCGTTTCTGCTGGGCTTGTCGGGCATCAGCCTCAAGGTGTCGACGGGGTTTTCACCGTGAGCGTGTCGCCGCCCGGACGCACCGGCCCGTGCGGTGGTGTCGCGGCGGGCGAGGACGACTGCCCGCTGTAGCCGTGGCCCGGCCAGCGCAGCACCGCGTCCACGACCTGCCCGTTCTGGAGGAACACCACATCGGCCGTGCCGCAGGTGTATTCGCAGCCATTGGGGTAGTAGAGGAACGTCATGTCGCCCTGGTGCCGCACGGCGATCGCCGGTCCCCACATCGAGTAGATCTCCCGCTCACGCATGCCCGGAGCGATCGTGCCGGTGTCGGGCGAGTTGTACGGGACGTCGCGCGTGGGAAGCGGCACAGCAGGTGCCTGGCGCGCCGGTTTCTTGGGCGGGGCGGGGGGTTTCGCGCCGACATCCTGCGCCGGTGCGGCGCGCTGCGTGTCCGGCAGCGCCGGCACCGGCTGCACCGGTTTCGCCCGCTGGCGCGCCGCCGCGATCTTCGCCTTGACCTTTTGCACCTGCTCGGTGATCTGCTTACACCCTGAGGTGGCGATCATCAACAGCGCGCACGTCAACAGCGTGCTGCGTCGCATGTCGAGCCTCCATCGAGTGAAAGACACGGGCGCCGTCCTGGCCGCCCAAGGCCGGGGCGTCGCGGCGCTCCGGGTGCGGCATGATCCCCACCACGTTCCGACCGGCGTTCGTCACCCCGGCGATCTCGTGCGTCGACCCGTTCGGGTTGTCCCGCACATAGCGCCACACCACGCGGTCCGTCGCCTCGAGCTCGGCGGCCGTGCGGGGCTCCACCACATATCGCCCATCGCCGTGCGCCACCGGGATCTCGAGCACCTCACCCTTTTCGTACAGGCAGGTGAACGGCGTGTCGGTCTGTTCCACCCGCACCCACACGGGCCGCGAGAGGAAGCGCAGCCCGGCATTTCGCATCAAGCCGCCCGGCAACAGCCCCGCCTCGCACAGAATCTGAAAGCCGTTGCAGATACCCAGCACGGCGCCGCCGGCGCGGGCGTGCCCGGTCACGGCGCCCATGACCTTCGAAAACCGGGCAATCGCGCCGGAGCGCAAATAATCACCGTAGCTGAACCCGCCCGGCAGGATCACCACGTCGGCCTGCCGCAGATCGGTATCGCGATGCCACACGAAGTACGCGTCGGAGCCCGCCGCCTGCGCCGCCGCCAGCGTTTCCGCGTCGCAGTTGGACCCGGGAAACACGATCACCGCGACGCGTTTCATCGGGCGGCCCCTCCGTCCACGGCGAGGTCGTAGTCCTCGGTCACCGGGTTCGCGAGCAACCGGTCGCACATCGCCCGCGCCCGGGCCAGCGCTTCGTCGCGCGACGCCGCCTTCACCTCGAGCACCAGATGTTTGCCCATGCGCACCCGGGCGACGTCGCCGAAGCCCAGGGCGTGCAACGCGTGCTCCACCGCCTGGCCCTGGGGGTCGAGCAGGGCGGCGCGGGGCATCACGCGCACCTCGACGCGGAACGCGCTCATCCCTGGCCTCCGCGTTCCCGCTCGCGCGGGGCGATCCCGCGCGGCGGCGGTCCGAACACCTCGCTCACCGCGGCGCCGTCGGCGATCACGATCGGGCCCGCGATGTCGGTGTCGTCGTCGTCCTCCTCGAAGAAGAAGCCGAGCAGCGTCGCGCGCAGAATGCCGTACACGATGTAGGTGATCCCCAGGGGGAAGAAGAACGCGTCGTGCTCGAGGATGCCGAAGATGAGGATAAACAGAATGGTCGCGAGCCCCAAGAGCCCCTTCAGCGTCCGGACGCCCGCGCGTGGCATCGTCGCGTAGCGCACGTTGCTCACCATGAGGATGGTGAGCAGGATCATCAGCAGCTGCATCAGGTGGTGGCGGGGCAGGAAGCGGAACGCGTGCTGATACAGGTCCGTGGTCGTGAACGGAAAGAAGGTGGCGAGCGTCATACCGGCGGCCGGCGACGGCAGCCCGATGAAGTAGCGCTTGGCGCGCCCCGCCTGGGTGATGTTGAAGCGGGCGAGCCGGATGGCAGCCGCCATGACGTAGAAATAGCAGAAGATCCACTCCGCCTGGCCGCCGGTCGCGAACTCGAGCTGGTAGATGAGAAAGGCCGGCGCCACGCCAAAGCTCACCACGTCCACCAGACTGTCGAGCTCAGCGCCGAACCGCGTGCCGGTGCGCGACAGCCGCGCCACCCGGCCATCGAGCGCGTCGAGGACGCCGGCGAAGAAGATGTACCAGCCGGCGCGATAGAACTCCCCGCGCGACGCCAGCACCATGGACCAGATGCCGAAAAACAGATTGAACAGCGTGAACAGGCTCGGTACGACGATCACGACGCGCCGCATGCTGGGGCGGGGGAATGGCTTCACCGGGCGTACTCCGCCAATACCGTCGCCCCAGCCTGCACGCGGTCGCCCACGGCCACCCGGACGGTCGATCGGGCCGCGGCGGGCACGAACACATCCACGCGCGAACCGAACCGGATCATCCCCATCCGGGCGCCCTGCATCGCGCGAGCGCCGGCCGCGCCGTCGGTCACGATACGCCGCGCGATCAGCCCCGCGATCTGGCGCACGAGTAGCGGGCCGCGCGCGCCGCGCAGCCCGACCGACGCCTGCTCGTTTTCGAGACTGGCCTTGTCGGACGCCGCGTGCAGGAACCGGCCGGGATTGTACCGCACCAGCTCGACCGTCCCCGTCGCTGGATAGCGATTGACGTGCACGTCGAATACGCTCATGAAGATCGAGATCCGAGTCGCCTGGGTCTTGAGATACATCGGCTCATCCACCACCTGCACGTCCACGACCTTACCGTCCGCCGGCGCGATCACGTACTGCTCGCCGCGCGGCCCGGTGCGGGACGGGTCGCGGAAGAAGACCAGCAGCCACACCGCAAGCAGAAACAGAACGACCTCCGGGACCCACACCCAGGGCGACCCGCGCGCCACCCAGGCGCCCAGCACGACCAGCACCCACCCGGGAAGGATGAAGGGCCACCCTTCGGGGGCGAGCCTCATCCCAGCTCCAGGGTGCGACCCGTAATCCGCTTGTACGCCTCCAAATACCGCTCGCTCGTCGCCTGCACGACCTCCCGTGGCAGCGGCGGCGGCGGTGCGTTGCCGTCCCACTGGCCCTCCTGCTTCAGACCCGCGAGGTAGTCGCGCAACGGCTGCTTGTCGAAGCTCGGCTGGCTCCGGCCGGGCGCGTAGCGGTCGGCGGGCCAGAACCGGGAGGAGTCGGGCGTGAGAATCTCGTCGATCACGAGCAGGCGACCGTCGGGCGTGCTGCCGAACTCGAACTTCGTATCGGCGATGATGATGCCCCGTGGCGCCGCGTGGGCGCGACCCGCCTCGTACAGGCCCAGACTCGCGCGCTTGAGCTGCTCGGCGAGCGGGCGGCCGAGCGCCTTCACCACATGCGTAAACGTGACGTTCTCGTCGTGCCCGACATCGGCCTTGGTCGCGGGCGAGAAGATCGGCGGGTCGATCCGGGCGCTCTCCATCAGTCCTGACGCCAGCGGCTCGCCGGCGAGCGTGCCGAACTTCTTGTACTCGGCCCACGCGGAGCCGGTGATGTACCCCCGCACCACGCACTCGAAGGGCACGGGAGTGGTACGGCGCACGAGCATGGAGCGGCCCACCAGCGCGGCGCGGAACGCCTCAAGCGCCGGAATCCGTGCCACGATTTCGTCCGCGTCGGCGGAGAGAAAGTGGCTCGAGATCACCGTCGCGACGCGCTCGAACCAGAACGCGCTCAGCTGGGTCAGCACCGCACCCTTGTGGGGAACCGGCTCGCGCAGCACCACGTCGAACGCACTCACCCGGTCGCTCGCCACGAGCAGCAGCGTCTCGCGATCCACCTCGTAGACTTCGCGGACCTTGCCACGGCGGAGCAACGGGAGGGGAAGGGCGCTGGCGACGAGCGGAAGCGTCATACCGTGACCTCCGCGGCGGCCGCGGCCGGCGCCACGGCCTCGACCCGGTGGAGCACGGCGGGCAGGACATGCTCCAGGAATTCGTCCACCTGGCGCGGTGCGCGGCCGACGTAGGCCGCCGGCTCGAGCTCCTCCGGGCGGACGGCGATCTTCAAGGCTTTGAACGCCGGGTCGCGGGCCAGCCGCTCGAGCAGATCGTTCGGCGCTCCTTGCCCGGCGACCGCCTGGGCCACCGCAAGGCTGTGGGTGCGGATCACCTCGTGCAACCGCTGGCGGTCCCCGCCCGCCTTCACGCCGCGCATCAGCAGGCGTTCGGTGGCAAGGAAGGGCAGCTGCGCGGCGACGTGGCGCGCGATCACGGGCTCGCGCACCTCGAGCCCGGCCGCCACGTTGGTGGCGAGCACCAGGATCGCGTCGCTGGCCAGAAATGCCTCCGGAATGACCAGCCGGCGATTGGCGCTGTCGTCCAACGTGCGCTCGAGCCATTGCTCCGCCGCAGTGTGCCAGGCATTCCCTTCGAGCTCGATGACGAAGCGTGCGAGGCCCGTCATCCGCTCGGCGCGCATCGGATTCCGCTTGTACGCCATCGCGGACGACCCCACCTGATCGCTCTCGAACGGCTCGAGCATCTCGCCTTCGTGCTGCAACAGACGCAAATCGGTCGCGAACTTGGCCGCCGACTGGGCAACCCCGGCCAGGGCCGCGAGCACCTGGGCGTCGAGCTTCCGCGTGTACGTCTGGCCGGTGATCGGGAACACCCGCGTGAAACCCATGCGCCGCGACACGCGGGTGTCGAGCTCGCGCACCTTGTCATCGTCGCCGTCGAACAGCTCCAGGAAGCTGGCCTGCGTTCCGGTCGTCCCTTTCACGCCGCGGAACTGCAGGGTCTCCAGCCGGTGCAGCACCTCCTCGGCGTCGAGCAGCAGCTCCTGCATCCAGAGCGTGATTCGCTTTCCGACGGTGGTGAGCTGAGCCGGCTGAAAATGCGTGTAGGCGAGGCACGGGACATCGCGATAGCGCCGCGCGGGCTTGGCGAGCGCGACCAGCACGGCCGCCACCCGGCCCAGCAGCAGCTGCAGCCCCTCGCGCATCAGGATAAGGTCGGTGTTGTCGGTGACGTAGGCGCTCGTCGCGCCGAGGTGGATGAAGGGGCGTGCCGCCGGCGCCTGCTCACCCAGATGGTGGATGTGTGCCATCACGTCGTGGCGGATGCGCTTCTCGTGCTCCGCCGCGCGCTCGAGATCGGCATCGTCCAGGTGGGCGCGCAGCTCCGCGAGCGCCCGCTCCGGGATGTCGACGCCCAGCTCCCGCTCGACCTCCATGAGGGCGAGCCACAGCCGGCGCCACAGCCCGATCCGTCGCCGCTCCCCCCACAGGGACTGCATCGCCGGGGAGGCGTAGCGCTGGGACAGGGGTGAGCTGTACGTCAAACCGAGGCCTTCGCGCGTGCCGCCAACTTGTTCCAGTCGGCCAGGAACTGCTCCAGCCCCCGATCGGTGAGCGGATGCAGCAACAGCTTCTTCAGGACGTCCGGGGGCAGCGTGGCCACGTCGGCGCCGATCATGGCCGCCTCCACCACGTGCCGCGGATGCCGCATCGAGGCGGCGAGGATCTCGGTGCCGATCTGGTAGTTGTCGAAAATCACCCGTGCCTCGCGGATCACATCCATCCCCTCCTGGCCCACATCGTCGAGGCGCCCGATGAAGGGGCTGACGTACGCCGCGCCTGCCTTCGCCGCGATCAGGCACTGCACGCTCGAGAAGCACAACGTGACATTGGTCTTGATGCCCGCCTCGGCGAGGCGCCGCACCGCGATCATGCCCGCCTCGAGCATCGGGATCTTCACGACGATGTTGTCCGCGATCTTGGCGAGCTCCTTCCCTTCGCGGACCATGGCGTCGGCTTCGACCGCGACCACTTCGGCCGAGACGGGCCCTTCGACCAGGGAGCAGATCTCTTTCAGGACGTCGCGGGGGTCCAGGTCGCCCGCCTGCTTCGCGAGCAGCGAGGGGTTGGTGGTGATCCCGTCGATCAACCCGGCCTGGGTCGCCCAGCTGATGTCCTTGAGGCTCGCGGTATCGAGAAAGAACTTCATCGGCTAGACGCCTCGGCGTAGAGGTCAGCGGGATAACGCACCGCCACGAGGTAGAGTCCTTGCGGCGGGGCGGGCGGGCTGGCCGCCTGGTTGTCGGTCGCGGTGAGCAGCCGGGGAAGATCGTCGAGCGGGCGCCGGCCCAGGGCGACGTCGACCATCGCGCCCACGAGAAAGCGCACCATGCGATGCAGGAATCGGTCGGCCTCGATCGTGAACGTCACCCCCGCTCCGTCAGTCCGCGGCGCCCACTGGGCGAGCGCCACGCGGCTGCGATAGTGGGGTCGTCCCGAGCCCGCGCCGGTGGCGGCAAGGCCACGGAAGTCGTGCTCCCCCAGGAGCAGCTCGGCCGCGCGCGAGAGCAGCGCGACATCGAGCGGGCGTCCGAAGGCCCATTCGTATGGCCGCCGGAACGGCGAGCGGGCCGCGTCGTCGGTCCCGATCACGTAGCGGTAGCGCCGCGCCAACGCGCTGTTGCGCGCGTGAAACCCGGGTCGCATCGGGCTCACCCGCTCCACCCAGATGTCCCGGGGCAGCAGGGCATTGAGGGCCCGGTACAGCCCCGGCACGTCCTCCGCCCAGCGCCCGTCGGCCACAAACCCGACGCCCTGGCCCAGCGCGTGCACGCCCGTGTCGGTGCGTCCCGCGCCGGTCGCGGCGGTGCGGCGACCCATGAGGCGCTCCAGCACGGCCTCGAATTCCGCCTGCACGGTGCGCCCGTCCCGCTGCCGCTGCCAGCCCGCGAATTCCGCCCCGTCGTACTGCACAACGGCGAGGTAGGGCCGGCTCGTCACGGCCGAAAGATAGGCTGAAGCGGGGGGTCAATCAAGGCACGCAACCCGTTGTGGCATTTGACAAAACGCGATTTTTCCGGGTAGCTTTGGCAGCCCCGAAACTCCCGAGCCCCGTGCCCGCGCTGTCCCACTCCGCACCCTCCCCGCTGCAGCAGGCGATCGCCGCCCTCGCCGACCGCCGGTCCCTGAGTGAGTCGCAGACGACCGAAGCGTTCGGGGTCGTGATGCGGGGCGAGGCGACGCCGGCCCAGATCGCCGCCCTGCTGATGGGGTTGCGGGTGAAAGGCGAGACCCCGGAAGAGGTGGCGGGCGCCGCCCGGGCGCTACGCGAGGCGATGGTGCGCGTGGAGGCGAACGGCGCGCACCTCGTGGACACCTGCGGCACCGGCGGGGGAGCGGTCTCCACCTTCAATATCTCGACCGCCGCCGCGTTCGTCGCCGCCGGCGCGGGGGCGGTCGTCGCCAAGCACGGCAACCGGTCGTTCACGTCCAAGTGCGGCTCGGCCGACGTGCTCGAGGCGCTCGGCGTGCGCATCAGCCTCGACGCGGCCGACGCAGCGCGCGTGCTGCGTGAAGCCTGCGTCACGTTCCTCTACGCCCCGACCTTTCATCCTGCCATGAAGCACGCCGGGCCGGTGCGCCGCGAGCTCGCAGTCGCGTCGGTGATGAACCTGCTCGGGCCGCTCGCCAACCCGGCGGGCGTGCGACGGCAAGTCGTGGGGGTCGCGGACGCGGACCGCGCCCCGCTCATGGCGGGGGCGCTCGCGCGGCTCGGTGTCGAGCATGCGCTCGTGGTCCACGGCCGGATCGGCATGGACGAGATCGCGCCGCAGGGCATCACGGATGTGTGGGAGGTACGGAGTGGGACCGTGACCCGGTGGGAGGTCGATCCGGCAGACCACGGACTCGCGGTCGACGACGTGACCGGGCTTTCGGGCGCGGAACCCCCGGCCAACGCAGCGCGCATCGAGCGCCTGCTCGGCGACGGGCGCGAGGACCTGGCCGGACTGGCCGCTCTGCTGCTCAACGCTGGCGCGGCGATCTACGTCGCCGGGCTGGTCACTTCGTATGCCGACGGCGTGACGCGGGCACGGGAGGTCGTCCACGCCGGCAAGGGTCGAGACGCCCTCGAGCGTCTGCGCCGCGCGACTAGTATTTCCGGATGACGCCGACCACCACGCCCTGGACCACGACGTCGCGTTCGTTGACGCGGAGCGCCGTCATGGTGGGGTTGGCGGGCTCGAGCCGGATCCACCCGCCGGGTTCCCGATAGAAGCGCTTGACCGTGGCGCTCGAGCCGTGCACCAGCGCGACCACCGTCTGGCCGTTGTCGGCCTGGTTGCGCTCGTGGACCACGATGAAGTCGCCGTCCTTGATGTGCTCGTCGATCATCGATTGACCGCGTACCTTCAAGACGTAGCTCCGGCCACGGCGGGGAATCAGCTCGTCGGGCACCGCGATCGTGTCCGTGCCGCTCACCGCTTCGATGGGTGCGCCGGCGGCGACCAGGCCGTGCAGCGGCAGGTCGGTGGCCCCGGTCTGGCCACGCGGCGGCACGACCTCAATGCCACGACTCTCGTTGTGCGCGCGCCGGATGTACCCCTTGCGCTCGAGGTTGGTCAGATGCTCGTGGACCGTGGCCAGGGAGCGGAACGTGAACCGCTCCGCGATCTCCTCGAAGCTCGGCGCGTAGCCCTGCGCGCTGATCTGAGCGGAGATGAAGTCCAAGATTTCGCGCTGACGGCGTGTAAGCGGCACAATGTCTCCCGAAGGGAAACCGAAGCCAAATCTACCCGAAAATCGACCGAACGCAAGCGTGCCGCAAACCAAGCTTGACGCGATTCTCTCGGCTACCCGTGACCGGGTCGCGAGCCTGCGGTCGCGGGCGCGGGAGCTCGAGCGCCGGGCTCGCGCGACGCCCGATCCGCGCCCGTTCGCGCCTGCCCTGGCAGGTCGGGAGGTCGGGGTCATCGCCGAGGTCAAGCGTCGCTCGCCGTCGGCGGGCGCGATTCGCGAAGATCTCGATCCGGTGGCGCATGCGCGGGCGTATGTCCGGGGCGGGGCCGTGTCCATCTCGGTCCTGACCGACGAGCTGCACTTCGGCGGCTCGCTCGACGACCTTGCCCAGGTGGTGAGCGCCGTGCCAGTGCCGGTGCTGCGCAAGGATTTCATCCTCGACGAGCTGCAGCTGTATGAAGCGCGCGCCGCGGGGGCCAGCGCCGTGCTCTTGATCGTACGAGCGCTCACGTCCGATGGCTTGCGGGTGCTGGCCCGCGCCGCGCGCGATCAGGGACTGGGAGTCCTGGTGGAGGTGCATTCGGTGAGCGAGCTCGAGCTGGCCCTCGGCGTGGACCCGACCGCCGTCGGGGTGAACAGCCGCGATCTCGCCACCTTCGCCGTGGATCTCGGGCGCGCCGAGCAGCTCGTGGCGCTGGTCCCGGGCGGGGTGCCGGTGATCGCCGAGAGCGGGATCGCGACGCGCGCGGACGTGGAACGAATGGCCGCAGCCGGGGCCGACCTCGTGCTGGTGGGCACGTCCGTGGCGCGCACGGCGGAGCCCAGCGAGGCAGTGCGGGCGTTGACCGGGGTCGTGAGGCGCGGGAGGCCCGGAACGTGACGACACGGAAGGCGAAGGTCCCGACCGTGAGCCCGCCCAAGCTCGTGGAGCGCGCCGTGGACGGGCGGTTCGGCCCGTACGGCGGCCGCTACGTCCCCGAGACGCTCATGGCGGCCCTGGAGGAGCTCGACCGCGTGCACGAGGCAGCGAAGCGCGATCCGAGCTTCTGGACGGAGCTCAACGCATTACTCAAGGACTATGTGGGTCGGCCCACGCCGCTGACCGAGGCGCCGCGCCTCGGCGAACAGGTGGGAGCGGGGGTGGTGGTCGCCTTGAAGCGCGAAGACCTGAACCACACGGGGGCGCACAAGATCAACAACACGCTCGGGCAGGCCCTACTGGCCCGCCGGATGGGGAAGCGCCGCATCATCGCCGAAACGGGGGCGGGGCAGCACGGGGTGGCCACGGCCACGGTATGCGCGCGGTTCGGCCTCGACTGCGTCGTCTACATGGGTGAAGAGGACATGCGGCGCCAGCGCTTGAACGTGTACCGCATGGAGCTGATGGGGGCGCGGGTGGTGCCCGTGACGTCGGGCACGCGCACGCTGAAAGACGCCACCAACGAAGCGCTGCGCGACTGGGTCACGAACGTGACCACCACGCACTACATCATCGGCTCGGTGGTGGGCCCCGATCCGTTCCCGCGCCTCGTGCGCGATTTCCAGTCGATTATCGGCCGTGAGGCACGGGCTCAGGCGCTGGAGCGCTGGGGCAAGCTGCCGAGCACCGTGGTCGCCTGCGTCGGGGGCGGCTCGAACGCGATGGGCATCTTCTCGGCGTTTCTCGACGACCCTGACGTGGCGCTCGTCGGGGTGGAAGCGGCCGGGGAGGGGCTCGAGAGCGGTCATCATGCGGCGTCGCTGGGGCGCGGGCGACCGGGTGTATTCCACGGCAGCCTGAGTTACCTCCTCCAGAACGCCGACGGGCAGGTCCAGCCAGCCCACAGCGTGTCCGCGGGCCTCGACTATCCGGGGGTCGGGCCCGAACACGCTTACCTGAAGGACAGCGGTCGGGTATTGTATGAAGCAGTGACCGACCGACAGGCGCTCGAGGCGTTCGCCTCGCTGTCCCGACTCGAAGGGATCCTGCCGGCTGTGGAGAGCGCCCACGCCGTCGCCTGGGTGCTGGCGCACCGCGGGGCGTGGCGCGCGGGCGACATCGTCTTGCTGAACCTGAGCGGCCGGGGCGACAAGGACGTCGCCATGGTCGCGGAACTCACGGGAGCCGCCACCTGACCAACCCGCCTGTACCCGAGCTGGCGCTGCCGCCGCAGCAGGTCGAAGAGCTGCTGCTGGTCCTGTCGAAGGGGATCCGGGCCACCCAGCTCTACCTGCCGAACAATCCGGTGTACCAACGCGCCGTCGACAACATCCGGGCGTCGTTTCGCCAAATCTGGCAGGCGACCGACGATCTCGTGTTCGACGTCGGCGAGACCGAGCTGCGCTGGGAAGACAACGTCGTCTACAACCAGGAGCAGCGGGGCGAGAGCATCGCCTGGACGCTCTACAAGGACGGCGTCCGCTCGCTCGCGTTCAAGCCGGGCGTCGAGGAGGCGGAGATCGTGAGCTTCCTGGGCGTGTTGCAGCGCGCGCGCAACCTCCAGGCCGATGCCGCCGACGACCTGCTCACGCTGCTCTGGGCGCAGGACTTTCAGTTCGTCAGCTACACCTTCCGCGAGCTCGTCAGTGAGAACGCGGCGCCGATCGAAGCGGGCGAGACCATCACGTCGGCGCCGCCGACCGACGTGCGCCACGCGGTGGAGGCGGAGGCGCCGCCCAAGCGCGAGGGCCTGGTCTCGATCGACGACTTCGACACCACGCTCTACTTTCTGGAAGACAACGAGGTCGCGTACCTCAAGAAGGACGTCGAGCGGGAGTACGCGCAGGACCTCCGCCGCAACGTGCTCTCGATGCTGTTCGACTTGCTCGAGCTGCAGACCTACGGCACCGTCCGGGCCGAGCTGATCTCGATCGTCGAGAACTTCATCCCGTATCTGCTAGGCGCCGCCGACTTCCGCTCCGTCGCACTCATTCTCCGTGAGTCGCGTGCCATTCTGCAGCGCGCGCGCGAGCTCATCCCCGAGCACCGCCAGGCCCTCGAGGGCCTCCCGACCCGGCTGTCGCAGAGCGATTCGCTGTCACAGCTCCTTCAGGCGCTCGACGAATCCGCGGTCCACCCCACCGAAGAGGATTTGTCCGAGCTGTTCCAAGAGCTCCGACCCGAAGCGCTCTCGACGCTGATGGTGTGGATCGCGAAGCTGCATGATCCATACGTGCGCGACCTCATCCAGGGGTCGGCGGCCCGGCTGGCGCAGGCCAACCCCGCCGAGGTACTCAAGGCCCTCGCCAGCGAGGACGGCGCCGCCCAGCTCGAGATGGTGAAGCTCGCGGGACGCTTGAAGCTCCCGGGCGCACCGGAAGGCATGGAGCGTCTGCTCGCGTCGGAGGATCGTGGGCTCAAGCTCGCCCTGGTCGAGGCGCTCACGGCCATCTCGAGCCCCTCGGCGATGCGGCTGTTGGAGAAAGCGATCGACGATGGCGACCGCGACGTGCGGATCGCCGCCGTACGGTTCCTCGGATCCCGCGGCTACCGCAATGCGGCGGCGCGCATCGAGTCGATGGTCACGGGCTCCAAGCTCCGGAACGCCGATCTGACCGAGAAGATGGCGTTCTTCGAAGCGTTCGGAGCGCTCGTGGGCGCCAAAGGGATCCCCGCGCTCGAGAAGATGCTCGCCGCCAAGGGGCTGCTTACCCGGAAGGAAGATCCCGAGACCCGCGCCTGCGCCGCGATGGCGCTCGGCAAGGTCCGCACGCCGGAGGCGCGGGCGGTGCTCGAGCGAGCCGTGCAGGATAAGGATCCGCTGGTGCGCAACGCCGTCACCCGCGCCCTGCGCGAGGTCGGCACGTGACCGCCGGCGGTCCGCCCAAGGGCTCGATCGCCGAGACCGTCCAGACCACGGACGGATTCCTGCGCCACGCCGGGCGGGACTTCCTGGTCGTGCTCTACACGGCGGTGCGCTCGCTCAAGCTCTATCCGATCGAGAACGCCCAGGTGCAGAAGGCGCTGGATGATCTGACCACCACGACGAAGCACCTGCTGGACGTGGAGAAGGAGATCGAGCTGCGGCTGCAGGGCGAGTTCATTTTCGTCAACTCCACGCGCCTCCGCCTCGATCTCGACAACTACGCCTCGTTCTCCCACATCCTCGGCGTGCTGCGGCAAAGCGGCATCGGCGCAGTCCGGATCGACGAGGGCGTGGAGCGCAAGCAGCTGCAGATCTTCGTCTCGCTGCTGCTGTCGTATGCGGCGAAAGAGGTGACCGCGACCAAGGTCTTCGAGCTCGCGCAAAAGCTGTCGGACGCCGGCGTCACCCACATCGGCGTCGAGCCCCCGCTCGAGACCGACGAGGACGCCGAGGACGAGGAGCGGCAAAAGGAGGCGGCGAAGCGCACCTACGCGCGCTCGGTGGCCGTCACGAAGGAGGTCATCAACTCGATCCGGATGGGCCGGACGGCCAACGTGAAGAAGGTGAAGCGGGCCGTGCAGGCGATCGTGGATCAGGTCCTGAACAACGAGGCCTCGCTGATGGGCCTCACCACGCTGCGGGACTACGACGAGTACACGTTCACGCACTCCGTCAACGTCTGCATCTTCTCGGTCGCCTTGGGCCGTAAGCTCGGCCTCACCAAGCTGCAGCTGTACGACCTGGGCATGGCCGCCCTGTTCCACGACGTGGGCAAGTCACGCGTGCCGCTCGAGGTGCTGAACAAGCAGGGGGGCTTGAGCGATGAAGAGTGGCGCATCATGCAGGCGCACCCCTGGCTCGGTGTGCTCACCCTGTTCGGGCTGCGCGGCTACGGCGAGATCCCCTATCGGGGCATGATCGTCGCCTACGAGCACCACATGAAGACCGACCTCACCGGTTACCCCAAATCGCTGCGGCCGCGCGACCTGTCCATTTACTCGAAGATCGTCGCGGTGGCCGATGGGTTCGACGCGGCCACGAGCCGGCGCGTCTACCAGACGGTGCCGATCCAGCCGGATCAAGTGCTCAAGGAAATGTGGGAGAACCCGCGGCGCGGGTACGATCAGATCGTGGTGAAGGCGTTCATCAACCTGATCGGGATCTACCCCGTGGGCACGTGCGTCATCCTCGACACGTACGAGGTGGCGCTCGTGCACAGCGCCAATCCGGACGTCACCCATGTGCATCGACCGGTCGTCCGCATCGTGACCACGCCCGAAGGCGGGGTGCAGCACCCCGGATTCCTCGCCGACCTCGCGCAGCGCGACGCCGAAGGCAATCATCCCCGCTCGATCGTGAAGGTCACGGACCCCGTAAAGTACGGCATCAACGTCAGCGACTACTTTGTCTGAGCACCCGATCGCCGCGCGTTGGCGGGCCATCCGGGGAAATGCAGGGACGCGGCGCGCCGCACTCATTCCGTACCTGACTGCGGGATTCCCGACGCCCGAGACGTCGCTCGAGGCCCTGCGGCTCGTCGCCGCCGCGGGTGCGGACTTCCTGGAAGTGGGCGTGCCGTTCTCGGATCCGCTCGCGGACGGCCCCACCATCCAACGCTCGACCCAGGCCGCGCTCGACCAGGGCATGACGGTGCCGCGCGTGCTCGACCAGATCCGCCGCGCCGCGCTCGAGATTCCCGTGGTGGTGATGACGTATTTGAACCCGCTCATGGCCTTCGGGCTCGAGCGCTTCGTGCGCGAGGCCGCCGCCGCCGGCGTGTCGGGGCTCGTGCTCACTGACTTTCCCGCCGGCGCCGATCCCGAACTCGAAGCGATGGTGCAGGCGAGCCCGCTCGCGTTGATCCGGCTGCTCGCCCCCACGACGACACCCGATCGCCTGGCGCGCGCCGTGCAGGGCGCGAGCGGATTCCTGTATCTCATCTCCCGGCTCGGCGTCACCGGCGTGCGCGATCAGGTGCCCGCGGACCTCGCCGAGCACGTTGCGCGGGTACGATCGGCGAGCGCGCTCCCCCTCGCGGTGGGGTTCGGGATCAGCACGCCCGCCCAGGCGCGCGCCACGGCGCGGCTGGCCGATGGCGTCGTGGTCGGCAGCGCCATCGTGGATGCGTTGGCCGCGGGCGGCGTCGGCGCCGCCGAGCGGCTGGTCCGCCAGCTCGCGGACGCCGTCCGCGAGGGGACCGGATGACCGCGAACCGCCTGGTCACGATCTACAGCCGGGCGCTCGCCATCGGCGGACTGGTCGCGCTGGCCGCGGCGCTCATCGTGGACCCGCGCTGGACCGGGCAGCCGCTCGAGGTACTGGGCCTGCTCGTCGCCGCCTTGCTGCTGCGCGGCGGGCAGGTGCCGCTGAGCAAGTATTCCTATCTCACCCAGACCGGCCTGGTCGCAGTGGCGGGCAGTCTGGTGGTGGGCGCGCCCGCGACCGCGCTCGCGCTGGCGGGCGGCGTGCTCGGAGCAGACTGGTTGTGGCAGAAAAAGATGTTTCTCGCGGCGCTCGTGAATGTGGGCCGCGAGGTGATCGCGCTGCTCGGCGCCTACGGCGTCTACGCCGGCGCCCTCCGGCTCTCGAATGTGACGACGCCCGGACTGCACGTGGAGCTGATCCCGGCGCTGTTCTTCTTCTGTCTCGCGTACTTCGTCATCAGCCGGCTGCTGTTCTACTTCGCTCTGATCATCCGCGGCAAGCTCGAACAGGACGAGCGTCTCCTCATCCTGCGCTACGAGTGCATCGGCTACGGCGCGACCGTGATCGCCACCGGCATCGTCGTTGGGACGGTGACCTACTGGCCGCCGCTCGCGTGGGTGTTCGTGGCGGCGGCGCTCGGCGCCCTGGGCTTGCTCTTCAAGCACACGCTCGAAGAGGCGATCGCCGCCGAAGAGCTGAACAAGATCCACGCCATGGAAGCGGTGATCACGAGCAACATCAGCCTCGAGGACTCGTTCGCCCGGATCGAGCGGCTGGCGCATCGCCTGGTGGACTGGGGCGACTTTCGCATCTATCGGCGTCAGGAGGGCACGCTCCGCCTCGCCTATCGCGGGCAAATCGGGCGCGCGGACCGCGGCGAGCCCACGCCGGATACGGCCGCGGTGCGCGAGCACGTCACCCGGACCGGCGAGGCGGTCGTCATCCACGACGTGACGCGCGACAAGCGCATCGCCGACGCGCCGCTTGTGGTGCAGAGTCTGGTCATGGTGCCTCTCAAGTTCGGCGAACACGTGATCGGGACCCTCGAGCTCGAGCACCACAAGCGCAAGGTGTACCGGGGGAAGGACGTGATCACGATCAACACGTTCGCGAACCAGCTCGCCACCGCGATCCACATCACCGAGCTCCGCCGGCCGCTGGTCGAAACCGTGGAGACGCTCACGCAGCAGCTCGCCACGCTGGCGCGCGCGGCCGTGTCGATGCGCGAGGCGGCCGGCGCGGTGGCCCAGTCCACCGGCTTGATCCGTCAGGGCGTGCTGGCGGAAGAAGGCGAAGTCTCCGGAGGGCTCGAGGCCACCGAAAGTCTGGCGCGGGTGTCGCGGCGCGTGTCGGAAGACGGCACCGAAGCGGCGCAGGCGTCCAGTACCGCGAGCGAGGTGGCCAACAAGAATCGCCACCAGATCCGGGACGCGATCGGCCGACTCGTGGCCCTCAAGGCGTTCGTCGGAGAAGCCTCGAGCAAGGTCCAGGGGCTGGGGCAGGTGAGCCGGCGCATCACCGGATTCATCGCGTCGATCCGCGAGCTGGCCGACATGACCAACCTGCTGGCGTTGAACGCCGCCATCGAGGCCGCGCGGGCGGGCAAGCACGGCAAGGGATTCGCCGTGGTGGCCGAGGAAGTGCGCCGGCTGGCGGAGCAGAGCTCGAGCGCCGCCCTCGAGGCGGGCGAGCTGGTGCAGGACATCCACCGCCAGGTGGGCGAGGTCGTCGAGCAGATGCGTCGCGGGCAGGTCAACGTGGGCGGCGTCGAGGAGCTCTCCGCCGCGGCGCTCGAAGCGCTGGACGCGATCGTGGCGGCGACGGCCGAGGCGACGTCGCACGCGCAGCGGATCGCCGCCGCCGCGGGTGATCAGGACAAGGCCTTCGGCAAGCTGCGCCAGCGCATCCACGCCGTGGCCGCAATCGCGGGGAAGAACCGTGCGGAGGCGGACGACGTCGCGACGCGCGCCGAGGAAGCGGCGCGCGGCCTCACCGACCTCGAGCGCGCGACCCGAGAGCTCGAGGAGGTCGCGGCGATGCTGCGGGAGCTGACCCGCGGCTTTGCCAGCATCGCGTAGGGCGCTTACCATTCCCGCGTGGCCAAGGGGGAGGCGGAGCGCGTGTACGTGGCGCTGGGCTCGAACGTCGGAGATCGCGCCGCGCATCTCGCGTACGCGCGCGCGCGGCTCGCGGCCCTGCCGCGCACCCGCCTGCTGCGGGAGTCCCGCGTCGAGGAGACGGCCCCCCTCGGACCGGTGCCACAGGGGGCATACTTGAACCAGATGGTCCTGCTCGAAACCGCCCTCGAGCCCGCCGAGCTGCTCGTTCACCTCCACGCCATCGAATCGCAGCGCGGCCGCGACCGGCGCGCGGGCGTTCGCTGGGGACCGCGGACGCTGGACCTGGATATCGTCCGCTTCGGGGATCGGGTGGTGCGCGAGCCCGCGCTCGTCATCCCGCACCCCGAGCTCGCGAACCGGCCCTTCTGGCAGCGCGAGCTGACGGAGCTCGACGCCGCGTCCTCGCCGCGCCCGACTCCCGATGGCTGACGAGACCAGGTCCGTCACGACCCACGATCTTCTCGCCATGAAGGAGCGCGGCGAGCGCATCGTCGTGCTCACCTGCTACGACGCGCTGTTTGCGCGCCTGCTCGACGCGGCGGGCGTGGACCTCCTCCTGGTCGGGGACTCGGTCAATCAGGTGCTGGCCGGGGCGGAGACGACCCTCTCCGCGACGCTCGAGCAGATGATCTATCACACGAAGATCGTGCGGCGCGGCGCGGCGCGCGCGATGGTGGTGTGCGACATGCCCTTCCTTACATATCAGGTCTCCGCCCACGAGGCGATCCGGAATTGCGGACGTGTCATGCAGGAGACCGACTGCCATGGAGTGAAGCTCGAAGGTGGAGCCGCGATGGCGGAGACGGTGCGGGCGCTCGTGGACGTCGGGATACCCGTCATGGGCCACCTGGGTCTCACCCCCCAGTCGGTGCACGCGTTGGGCGGCTACCGCGTGCAAGGACGCGACGAGAAAACCGCCGAGCGACTCAAGACCGATGCCAAGGCGCTGGAGCAGGCGGGCGCCTTTGCCATCGTACTGGAGCTCATCCCCGCGCCGCTCGCATCCCAGATCACCAAGTCCCTCACGATCCCCACCATCGGCATCGGCGCGGGGCCAGCCTGCGACGGCCAGGTGCTGGTGCTCCCCGACATGCTGGGGTTGAACGACCGGTTCAACGCCAAGTTCGTGAAGCGCTATGCGGCGCTCGCGGAGGACGTGCGCGAGGCCGTCAAGCTGTATGCCGCCGAGGTACGCGAGGGCCGGTATCCCGGGCCCGAGCATTCGTTTCCGAAGTGAATGACTGGACGCGGCGGGACGTGCTCGCGATGCTGGCTGCCGCAGCCTGGACGCCGTTCGTGCCGCGCCGCAGCTCGAGGGTGACGGCCGCCGTCCCGCACAGCGGGTCGCCCGGGTTTCGGGTTCGGACGATCACGGCGGGCACGAACCTCAAGAGCCTCGCGGACACCCGAGCCGTCGAGGCCGCGCTCGCCACGCTGAAGCGGGCGAAGCAGGCCGTCACGGACGCCGGTTACGAAGTGCAGACCGTCCGCATCGCGACCCAGCCGCTGCTCGAAGACGCCGGTCCGCGCGCGCGCGGGGCTGCCATGAGCGCCCTTCAGGCGCTCGACCGCGCCGTGGTCGCCGAGTCCGCGCTCCTCAGCATCGGGCCGGTGCTCGCCCCTGACGGAGATGATCCCGAATTCGGCGCCTGGGCCGCCGAGCTCGCCCGCACGACTCAGAGCATCAGTTTCACGGTGCGCGTCGCGTCGCCCGAGCGCGGCACGTCGCCGCGCGGCGTCACGGCGGCGGGCGACGCGATGGCGGCGATCGCGCGCGCCACCCCGGCAGGCATCGGGAATTTCCGATTCGCCGCCGCCGCCAACGTGCCCGCCGGGACGCCGTTCTTTCCCGTCGCGTACCACAGTGGCTCGGATGCCATGGCCATCGGTCTCGAATCACCTCCCTTGCTGACCGCGGGACTCGCCGAGGCCAACACGCTGGGGGAGGCAAAGCAGCACCTGACGGAACTGCTCGAGTCCCGCCTCGGGCCGCTGGAGCGCCTGGTGCGGGATATCGCCCGCCGCGAACGGCGGAGCTACACGGGCATCGACGTCTCGCCCGCGCCCGGCAAGGACGCGAGCATCGGGGCGACCATCGAGGCGCTCACCGGCGTCCCGTTCGGCGCGCCTTCGACGCTCGCCGGATGCGCGGCGATCACGGACGTGCTCAAGGGTTTGCGGATCAAGATGTGCGGGTATTCGGGGCTCATGCTCCCGGTGCTGGAAGATCCGGTGCTGGCGCGACGCGCGTCGGAAGGGCGGTTCAGCGTGCGCGATCTGCTGCTGTATTCCAGTGTGTGCGGCACGGGGCTCGACGTGGTCCCGCTGCCGGGGGACAGTCGGGCGGATCGCTTGGCTGCCCTGATCGCGGACGTAGCGGCCCTCTCCACCAAGCTCCGCAAGCCCCTCTCCGCTCGGCTGTTTCCGGTGCCGGGCAGGGCGGCGGGCGAGATGGCGCGTTTCGACAATCCTTATTTGACTGACTCGGTCGTGCTGAAGGCGGAATAGCGCCGCCATGCACGAGCTGACGAGCCCGAAGGAGATGCGCGCCTGGTCGCGCGCCGAGCGCGCCCGGGGCCGCCGCCTTGGGTTCGTACCGACGATGGGATTCCTGCACGAAGGACACCTGCAGCTCGTGGATCGCGCGAAACAGCGGGCCGATCGCGTGGTGCTGAGCATCTTCGTGAACCCGCTCCAGTTCGGCCCCACGGAGGATCTGGCGCACTACCCCCGCGACCTGGAGCGCGATCGCGGACTCGCCGCCGAGCGCGGCGTAGATTGTCTCTTTGTACCGGACACGTCGGCGATGTACCCCACGGAGCCGTTGGTGCGGGTGAACCCGGGGCCCATGGCCGACACGCTCGAGGGCGCAGCCCGCCCGGGGCATTTCGCCGGCGTCCTCACGGTGGTCGCGAAGCTGTTTCACCTCGTGGAGCCCGACCTCGCGGTGTTCGGGCGGAAGGACTTCCAGCAGGCGATGCTCGTGCGACGCCTGGCGGCGGACCTGGACTTCGGGCTGGAGATCGACGTCGCGCCCACGGTCCGCGAGCTCGACGGGCTGGCCCTCTCGTCGCGCAACACCTACCTGAAGGGCGACGACCGGCGCGCGGCGCTCGCGCTGTCGCGCGCCCTGCGCGCCGTGGAGCAGGCGTGGCGCTCAGGGGAAGCGGACCCCCAGGCGCTCCAGCGGCGCGGCATGCAGGCGCTCACGGCCCCGGGCGTCAGCCCGGAGTATCTGGCGCTCGTGGACGAGCAGATGCGTCCCGTCGCCCGCGTCGACGCGCGCACCGTGGTGGTGATCGCGGCGCGCGTCGGCACCACGCGCCTCATCGACAACGTGGTGCTGGGGGAAGGAGTGGCGGCGGATACGGCGGTACGAACCTGATGGCGCTGCCCCCCTGGGCCGTCGTCACCCCGGAGCGCCGCGCGCATGTCGAGCGTGTGGCGGCGCTCCTGTCGACGTGGGCGACGGCGATGCACGCGTCCGAGGGCGAGCGCGCGCGCTGGCTCAAGGCGGCCTGGCTGCACGACGCCTTGCGTGACGCACCCGCGGCCGACGAGCTCGCCCACGGCCCCCTCGCGGCCGAGCGCGCCGCACATGCCGGGGAGACCGATCAAGGACTGCTCGACGCGGTGCGTTACCACTCGCTCGGGTTCGCACAGTGGGACGACGTCGGCAAGATGCTCTATCTGGCGGACTATCTCGAGCCTGGGCGAACATTCGACCAGGAGCTCCGGCGCTCACTCGCGGCCCGCGTGCCCCCGGAGCGCGACGCGATCCTGAAACAGGTCGCCGCTCGTCGCATCGCCCGGGTGCTCGACGGCCGCTGGCCACTCCTCCGCGAGACCGTGGACTTCTGGAACGCGCTCGTCGGACACTGATCGCCTGCGTCACGGCGCTCGCGGCATGCCGCGGAGACCGCGGCGGCAACGCCGCGCTTCCCGTGCCCGGAGGAGGTGGCGCCGGACCGCGCGTGACGGTCGAGGTCCTGAACGCGAGCGGCACGCCGGGGCTCGCCAAGGTCGGGACGCGGATGCTGCGGCGCGCCGGCATCGACGTGCTCACCTATGGCAACGCGCCGGAGACGGTGAGGGGTGAGGCGCTCGATTCGACGCGCATCGTCGTGCGTCGGGGCACCGAGGAGGTGGGGCGACGGGTGCGCCGGGCGTTGGGCCTGGGTCGAGTCGTCGTGCGGCTCGACAGCGCCCGGCTACTCGATGCGAGCGTGCTCCTCGGGGCGGACTTTGCGCCGCGCCTCGAGTTCCACCCGTAACTGCCCGCATGCGGCGCTGATATCGAGCCCGCGGCTGCGACGCAGCACCGCCTCCACCCCCTGCCGCCGAAGCCGTCGCTCGAACGCGAGCATCTGCGCCCGGGGGCTCGGCGAGAGGTCCGGCGCACCGCCGGGGTGAAGCGGCAGCAGGTTCACGAGTGCGCCCAGCGGCTGCGCGAGCTGCGCCAGCTGATCCGCCTGCTCGAGCGCATCGTTCTTTCCCCCGATGAGCACGTACTCCAAAGTCACGCGGCGACGAAACCGCGCCAGCGCCGCGATGACCGCCGGCAGCGTGTACTTCTTCTCGATGGGCATCAGCTCGTGCCGCAGCTCCGGCGTCGGCGCGTGCAGTGACAGGGCGAGCCGAAACTGCTCCGGCCGCTGCGCGAGCTTCGCGAGGTTCGGCAGGATGCCGACGGTCGAGACCGTGATGTGCCGCGCCCCAATCCCGAGTGCGTCGGCATGGTTGAGAATCGTGAGCGCACGGTCCACCGCGTCCCAGTTGAGCAGCGGCTCGCCCATGCCCATGAAGACGACGTTGGTCGGTTTCAGCGCGGCGTCGAGCAGCATCACCTCGCGCACCTGGCACGCGATTTCCACCACCGACAGGTTCCGCCGAAAGCCCATCCGCCCCGTCGCGCAGAACACGCAGCCCAACGCGCAGCCGACTTGGGACGAGATGCAGAGCGTGCGCCGTTTCCCTTCGGGGATCAGCACCGACTCTACCGCCTCGCCGTCCCCCAGATCCCAGAGGTACTTCTCCGTGCCGTCCTGCGAGACCTGACGCGCCGACAACGCCAACCGGCGCAGCGGCAGCGCCTCGGTGAGGGCGCGCCGCAGCGCGGCCGGCAACTCCGTGGCCTCGTCCCATGACGCGACCGGCCGCTCCCACACTCGGGGGAGAACCTGTCTCGCGCGATACGCCGGCTCGCGCCGCTGCGCCAGCCACTGAGCGAGCGCCGTGCGGGCCGCGTCAGGGACCAGGCTCAGCAAATCGACCATGTAAGTGCCGCTCGGGAAATGTGTTGCATGTCAAACCTAACTTAACTATCTTCAATCGTTTAGGACACTTGGATCACCGTGCGCCTGTCCGAGTTGTTGACCCCCGCTCGTATCCTGGTCCCCTTGCACGCGACCGACAAAGAGGGCGTGCTCCGGGAACTCGTGGACATGGCAGCGGTGGGCAATGCCGGGCCTTCCGACGAAGTGCTGGGAGCTATTCTCGAGCGGGAAAAGCAGTTTCCCACCGGCATCGGCTACGGAGTCGCCGTCCCCCACGGTAAAACGCCGGTGCTTTCCGCCTTGGTGGTTGTGGCGGGGACGGCGCCCGCCCCGGTGCCGTATGAAACGATCGATGGCGAGCCGGTTCGCCTGTTCTTTCTCCTGGCCGGCCCGGAATCGTGCGCGGGAGCCCATGTGAAGGCGCTGAGCCGGATCTCGCGACTCGTGCGCCGCGAACCGGTGCGGGACAAGCTGTTGAGCGCCCGCACGCCCGAAGAATTCTACCGCGTGCTGTGCGAGGCGGAGGTACCATAGACAGCGTCAGTTCCACAACCAGACGGACACACCGCTGTGGCGAGCTGCGCCTGCAGCACGTGGGGCAGCGGGTGCGGCTGGGCGGCTGGGTGCACCGCCGTCGGGACCTCGGAGGCATTGTGTTCATCGACCTCCGCGACCGAGCGGGGATCGTCCAGGTCGCAGTCGGCCCTGGGGCCCCGGAGGACGTACGGCGAGTGGCCGGCGTGCTCACCACCGAGACCGTCGTCGAGGTCGAGGGCCAGGTGACGGCGCGTCCGGCGAACATGAAGAACGCCGAGCTCGCGACCGGCGACGTGGAGGTTCAGGCGACGAAGCTCGCGGTCGTGGGCCCCGCCGTGACGCCCGCGATCCCGGTGGCACGTGGGAAAGGCGAAGAGCTGCCCGCCGAGGAGCTCCGGCTCAAGCACCGCCAGCTGGATCTGCGCCGTCCCGAGATGCAGGGCAACCTCATGCTGCGCCACCGGCTGCTGCAGCGGGCCCGCCGTACGTTGTCCGATCTGGAGTTTCTCGAGATCGAGACCCCGGTCCTGACCAAGCCGACCCCGGAGGGTGCGCGCGACTACCTCGTGCCGTCGCGGGTACACCCGGGGGAGTTCTACGCCCTGCCGCAGTCGCCCCAGATCTACAAGCAGCTGCTCATGGTGTCGGGCTTCGACCGCTACTTCCAGCTGGCGCGCTGCTTCCGCGACGAGGATCTGCGCAATGACCGCCAACCGGAGTTCACGCAGATCGACCTCGAGGCGTCGTTCGTCGGGATGGAAGACGTGCTCGGCTACGTGGAGGCCGTACTGGTCGCCTTGTGGGACGAGGCGGGCCACAAGATCGCCCGGCCGTTCCCGCGCATCGCCTGGCGCGAAGCGATGGAGCGGTACGGCACCGACAAGCCGGACCTGCGCTACGAGGTCCCGATCGTCGATTGGACCGCGCAGGTGAGATCGCTCGCCGTGCCGTTCTTCCAGTCGGTGCTGAAGGACGGCGCGCGGGTCCGGGCGCTCGCGGTCAAGGGCGGCGGCGGGCTCTCGCGCAAGGACGTGGACCAGCTCGCCGAGGCCGCGAAGCAGCTCGGCGGCTCGGGCCTCGCGTGGGTGAAGCGACAGGGGGAGCAGATCTCGGGATCGGTCGGCAAGCACTTCACTGCCGAGACGCTGGGGCAGCTGGGCGTCGGCGACGGTGACGCGGCCCTGATGGTCGTCGGCCCCGACCGGGTGACGTCGCCCGTGCTCGACCGCGTGCGCCAGGAGGTGATCCGCCGGCTCGAGTTCAAGCCCAGGGCGGCGCACGCGTTCGCCTGGGTCGTGGATTTCCCGCTGTTCGAGCCCGACCCGGAAACGGGGAAGCCGGTGTTCGCGCATCACCCGTTCACCTCGCCGCACCCGGATGATGTGGCGCGGCTCGACACCGATCCGTTCAGCTGCCGCGCGCTGCACTACGACGCCGTCTACAATGGCAACGAGCTGGGCTCCGGATCGATCCGCATCACCGACGCCGCGGTGCAGCGCCGTGTCTTCGGGCTGCTCGGCATGTCGGCGGCGGAGGCCGAAGCCCGCTTCGGGTTCCTGCTGAACGCCCTGCAGGCGGGTGCCCCGCCGCACGGCGGGTTCGCAATCGGGTTCGACCGGGTCACCATGCTGCTCGCGGGCGCCGGTAGCCTGCGCGACGTGATCGCCTTCCCAAAGACCACGACGGCGCGTGCCCTGTTCGAGGGGGCGCCCGCGGCGGCCAGCCCGGCGGACCTGGCGGCGCTCCACATCGAGGTCAAGCCATGACCGACGACATCACCCACCGGCTCTCGACCGAGGGCGTGGATCCGCTGGCGCTCGCCGGCGTGAACGACGGCAACCTGGTCGCGCTCGCGCAGCGCCTCGGCGTGCGCGTGTCGTTGCGTGGCGACACGCTGATGCTGCACGGGCCGCTCCCCGCGGTCGAGCGGGCGGTGCCGGTGGCCCAGGCGCTCGTCGACCTGGTGCGCATGGGAGGGGGCGAGCCGCTGGACGTGGCCGACGTCGACCGCCTCGTGAGCCAGGAAGAACAGGGGCCGACAGGTCGCACGCCCGACGGCGAGTACAAGATCATCCTGCCCGGCCTGCGCCGCGTGATCCAGGCGAAGACCGCGGGGCAGCGGGAGTACCTGCAGGCGATCGCGCAGCACGACATCGTGATCGGCATCGGTCCGGCGGGCACTGGGAAGACGTACCTCGCGGTGGCGATGGCCGTGGACGCCCTGGCGCGCAAACGGGTGCGGCGCATCGTGCTCGCGCGCCCGGCAGTGGAGGCGGGGGAGAACCTCGGGTTCCTCCCCGGTGATCTGCACGAGAAGGTCGACCCGTATCTGCGACCGCTGTACGACGCGTTGGAGGACATGATGCCCCGCGACCGGGTGCAGAAGGCGATCGACAACCGCTCCATCGAGATCGCGCCACTCGCGTACATGCGTGGTCGCACCCTGTCCGACGCCTTCGTGATTCTCGATGAGGCTCAGAACGCGACTGGCATGCAGATGAAGATGTTCCTCACGCGCCTGGGCGTGAACTCGCGCGCGGTGATCACGGGTGACAAGACGCAGATCGACCTGGCCAACCGAGAGGATTCCGGATTGCTCCAGGTCGAGCGGATCCTCCCCGGGATCGAAGGGATCGGGTTCTGCTATCTGGGAGACGGGGACGTCGTGCGCCACCGGCTGGTGCGCGACATCATCCGGGCGTACGCCGAGGACGCACAGGGTTGACATGAGGCTGCCAACGAGGGAGGAGCTGCGCTATCACGGCAGCCGCTGGGCGTGGGTGGTGGGCCTGGCGACGCTCGCGTACGTCGTGTTCCCGTCGAGCGCGACCAACGTGGAGCTGCTGGCGGTCGGCACGCCGGCGGAGCGCGACGTCATCGCCCCGTTCACGTTCCCCGTCAACAAGTCGGATCAGGAACGCGTGCGCGAGGCCGAGGAGCTCGCGAGCAGCGTGAAGCCGATCTACCAGTACCAGGAGCGGGCGCTCGACAGCGCGAAGATCGCCATGCACGCGTTTTTCTCGAGCGCCGAGACCGCGGCGGACCAGGGCGGGGCGATGGCGATCCTGCAGGTGGTGAAGGCCCAGGGGTTCGCGCTGGGAGCGCCGGAGGCCGCGTACCTGGCCAAGGGCGGCAAGCGACACGCCCTCGAGAAAGCGCTGAGTGAGGTGCTCGACCGTACGCTCGCCCTGGGGATCACGGGGCCTGGTGTCCTGCAAGTCGAGCAGGCGCCGGAGCTCATCGTGCGACGTCGCTCGGGCGAGCAGTCGGTGCCGCGCGACCAGGTGCTGTCGTATGCACAGTATCTCGTCCGGGCGCGCGCCATCCATCCCGACAGAGGCTCCAGCGTCGGCGATCAGCTGTACGTCCGGCTCGCGGGGCACTTCTTCCGGCCCACCCTCATCCCCAACACGCTCGAGACCGAGCGGCGGCGTGACGAGCTGCGCCGCAGCGTGGATCCCAGCAAGTACATCGTGCGCGCCGGGGACCGCATTGTGGGCGCGCACGAGGTCGTGACGAACGAGGCGCACGAGAAGCTGGTGGCCCTGCACAGCGATCTGGTCCGGCGCGGCGGGGCGACCAGCCGCTCACTCGGCGGCGTGTTGGGCCCGATCCTGCGCGACTCGCTCATCTTCGCGATTTTCTGGGTGCTGCTGGTGTTCTACCGCCGCGAAACGTATCGCGAGCGGCGACAGGTGGCGCTGATCGGCGGGCTGTTCGCGCTGGTCTTGCTCGAAGCGGCGGTCGTGGCGCGCTTCGTCCCGAGCCATCCGGAAATCATCTTCCTGCCCTTCATGGCGATGTTGCTCACCGTCTTGTTCAACGGGCGGGTCTCGATGATCGCCGCGATGATTCTGGCGATCGTGATCGGCTTGCAGCCGGTGTTCCACGACATTCCCGCGCTGTTTCTGTGCGTCATCGGCGGCGTGACGGCCGCGCTGACGGTCCGCGTGCTGCGGCGCCGGAGCAATTTCTACGTGCCCGTGTTGATCATCGCCCTGGGGTACCTCGCGGGCGCCGTCGCGCTGGGGCTCGCCGGCAGTTGGACGGTCGCGGACATCGGCCTGCGGGGCGTGTGGGGCGCGGCAAACGGCCTGGTGTCCGCCGGACTGACATTCTTCCTGTTGCCGGTCGCGGAATCGATCACCGGGATCACCACCGATCTCACGTTGCTCGAGCTTTCCGACCCCAGCCGACCGCTGTTGCGGCGGTTGTCGCTCGAGGCGCCGGGAACCTACGCCCACTCCGTCGCCATGGCGAACCTCGTGGAAGCGGCGTGCAACCGGATCGGCGCCGACGGCCTGCTCGGTCGCGTGGGCTGCTATTACCACGACATCGGGAAGATCAAAAACCCGCAGTACTTCGTCGAGAACCAGACGCGCGGCAACAACCCGCACGACCGGCTCAAGGCCAACCAGTCGGCGCAAATCATCAAGGCGCACGTTACGGACGGGCTCGCCCTGGCCCACGAGGCCAGGCTTCCCGAAGCCGTGGCGGCCTTCATCCCGGAGCACCACGGCACGACCGAAATCACCTACTTCCTCGATCGTGCGAAGAAGAGCGGCGACGGGGGATCCCCGCGCCCCGGTGACTACGTGTACCCCGGTCCCAAGCCGCACTCCGCGGAGACGGCCATCACGATGCTCGCGGACTCGGTCGAAGCGGCGCTGCGCGTGCTCGAGGACCTGACGCCTCAGAAAATCGAAGAGGTGATCAACCACATTGTGCGCACCAAGCTGAATGCTGGACAGCTCGACGAAGCGCCCATGACGTTGCGGCAAATCGACCAGGTGAAGCAGGAATTCGTGCGAATCATCAGTGGCATGTACCACAACCGCATCGACTATCCGGAGTCCAGTGGTGGCATCACGGCGACGTGGCAGCCTGCGGCCAAGGCTTGAGCGCGCGGTCGGGCGGCTCCTGGCCTGGGAAGGCGTCCCGCGGAGGCGCGCGCGTGTGGAGCTCACGCTGCTCGACGCCGCTGCCATGCGCCGCCTCAATCGCCGCGCCACCGGCCGGCGCGGTCTGACCGACGTACTGGCGTTCGCGCTCCCACAACCCGACGGTGCCCTCCTCGGGGACGTGTACATTTGCCCCGCCGCCGCTCGTCGCTGGGTGAAGAACGGGGGAAGTGGGAAGGGTGAAGAGGGAAGGGTGGAGGAAGAGCTCGTGCGGTTGACGGTGCACGGCGCGCTGCACGTGCTGGGCTACGACCACCCCGCTGGGCCGGGCCGAACCCGGTCCGCGATGTGGCGTCGCCAGGAGCGTTACGTACGCCGGCTTCTCCAACGCGGGTGGGAACGGTGACCCTCACCGACGCGGCGTTGACGCTCGGGGGCGCCCTCGTCGCCGGAGCCGCGGCGCTGTGGGCCGGACTGCTGGCGCTCGGCGAGGAAGCCGCCGTGGGCGAGGCGCTCCACACATTGGGCGACGCGCCGCCCGCGACCGTGGGCGCACGGGTGCCGCTGCACCGCGCGCTGCACGTCGCCCGCCTCGCGCTACTCGTGCTCGGCGCGGTGGCCGCGGGCAACGCCCTGGGATGGTGGGGCCGGCCCTGGGCGGAAGCGCTGGGCAGCTGGGCGGTAGCGGCGACCTTTCTGTTCATTGTGGGCGACGCCCTGCCGCGCAGCCTGGCGCGTGTCGCACCCGAGCTCGCGGCGACCGCCCTCCCGCTCGCGCGCCGCACCCTCGCCCCGTTCGGCCTGCTCCTCTGGCTGCTGGCGTGGGTCGACAAGGGCCTGCACGGCCTCGTCGCCACCCGCCGCCCCCTCGAGCCCGACCTCGGCGCCGCCCAGCGCGATATGCTGCTCGGCGTGTTCACGCTGGCCGACACCCGGGTCGATGAGGTCATGACGCCCCGGCTCGACATGGTTGCGGTCGATCTCGCGGCCCCCAGCGACGACGTCATCGAGGCATTCCGCCAAAGCGAACATTCGCGCCTCCCCGTGTACGACGGGACGCCGGACAACATCGCCGGCGTCGTGTTCGCGAAGGACCTCGTGCCGTTCGCCATGGGTCTCGGCGGGGAGGACGCCGCCGCCACGGCCCGCTGGCAGGATCTGGTGCGGCCCGCGGCCTTCGTCCCGGAGACCAAGACGCTCGATAGCCAGCTGCGCGACTTCCAGCGGGGCCCCGCGCATCTGGCGATCGTGGTGGACGAGTTCGGCGGTACGTCGGGGCTCATCACCCTCGAGGACATCCTCGAAGAGATCGTCGGCGATATCCGCGACGAACACGACGTGGGCGAAGCCCCGTCGATCCGTCAGGACGGCGACCGCTACTGGGTCGACGGCCGAGTCACGCTCGACGACCTTTCACAGGCGCTCGGGCGCCCGTTCGAGCATCCGGAGGTCTCGACGGTGGGTGGGCTCGTCTACTCGGTGCTGGGGCGCGTGCCCCGCGCCGGCGACGAGCTGACGCTCGATGGCTATCAAGTCGTCGTGGAGCGGGTAGACCAACGCCGCGTGACCAGCGTGCTGCTGCAGAGGCAACGGTGACGCTTCCAGCCGTGCTGCTGCTGTTGGGGTTGATCCTCGCCGCTGCGTCGGCGGCCATCGGCGTGGCCGCAGCGGCCGTGAGCCAGCTCGAGCTCACGCGCTGGGTGTCGTACAAGCTCCGCGGCGCGGGCGGCGCGGCCGGCGTGCTCGAGAACCCGGGGCGCGTGCTCGCGACCGCGAACGCCCTGACCACGGTGGGTATCATCTGCGCGGCGGCAGCGATGCCCGCGCTCCTCGCCCGTACCACGCCGACCGTGCTCGGCGTCTTTACCATTGCGCTCGGCATCCCGCTGCTCGTGAGCGCTGCGTACCTCGTGCCGCGCGTGGTGGGCCGGCGCTGGGCGGAGCCGATCGTGGCGCACGCGGCCCCGCGGCTCGAGAAGCTCGGCCGCGCGTTTGCGCCTTTCGTCCCGTGGCGTGACCCCTCGACCCGCACCACGCTCGCGGCGGTGCTCACCAACGCCGACACCGAAGCGCTGGCGTCCGCGGACGAAATGGCGGTCGTGTCGGGCGTGCTGGCCTTCGCGGATCGGCCGGTGCGGGAGTTGATGACGCCCCGTACGTCGATCGTGGCGATTCCCGAAGGTCTGCTCGCGGCGGAGGCGGCGCACGTGTGTCTCCAGTCGGGCTACAGCCGATACCCGGTGTACCGGGGGTCGCTCGACGAGGTGATCGGCGTGACGCACGCCTTCGATCTCCTCCGCCTGCCGCCCGATGCCCCCGTCCCCGTCCTGCCGGCCCTCGTGGTGCCGGGCACCACGCGCGCGGCCGACCTCATGCTGGAAATGCAGCGGGGCCGGAGTCACCTGGCCGTCGTGCTGGACGAGTTCGGCGGGACGGCGGGCCTGGTCACGTTCGAGGATCTGCTTCGCGACCTCGTGTCGGAGATCTTCGAGCCGGGCGGCTCGCCCCCTCTCGACGAGCCCCCAGTACGGATCGTCGAGCTTGAGGGAAGCGCCCCGGCCAGCCGGCTCGAGGACGCGCTCGGTGTCACGCTGGCGACCCGCGGCGTCCAGACCGTGGCGGGGCTGCTCGTGCAGGCGCTGGGGCGTATTCCCAGACCGGGTGAGCGCTTCGCGCTCCATGGGCTCGAGTTCGACATTCTCGCCGCTACCGCCACCCGCGTGGAGCGCGTCGCCGTGCGGCCGGGGCCGGTGCGCACTGTACCGCTCGAGCGCGCCGAAGAGCGGATCTGACGCATGAGTCTTGCGTGATGACGGAGCAGATTCTCGAGGGGCTCGCCCGGCGTGAGCCCGCGGCCCTGGCCCGCGCCATCACTCTCGTCGAGAACCAGCGCGACGGGTTCGAGCGGGTGTTGGCGCATACGCACGGGTTGCTCGGGCGCGGCGGCACGCGGCGGGTCGGCATCACCGGCCCCCCGGGAGCGGGCAAGAGCACGCTCACGGAAGCGCTGATTCAGCGGTTCCGCGCCCGTCACCTCTCCGTCGGCGTCGTCGCCGTGGATCCGACCAGCCCGTTCACCGGTGGGGCGCTGCTCGGCGACCGGATCCGGATGGAATCCGCCGGCGTCGATCCCGGCGTGTTCATCCGCTCGATGGCGACGCGGGGCGCGCACGGCGGACTCGCCACGACGACGGAGGAAGTCGCCGATCTGCTCGAGGCATTCGGCTTCCAGCGCGTGCTGCTGGAGACGGTGGGCGTCGGGCAGACCGAGCTCGACATCGCGCGCACGGCCGAGACGACCGTACTCGTGCTCGTGCCCGAATCGGGCGATGGGATTCAGGCGCTCAAGGCCGGGGTCATGGAAATCGCGGACATTTACGTGGTGAACAAGAGCGACCGTCCGGGCGCCGACAAGTTCCAGCAGGAGGTCGAGGTGATGCTCGGTATCCGGCGGGGGAACGCGTTCCGTCACATCACCCCGCACCACCGGGCGGACCGGCCGACGGTTGAACCGTCCGGCGACTGGGAGCCGCCAGTGCTCGCGACCGTGGCGTCGACGGGTGCCGGAGTGGACGAGCTCGCGGCCGCTCTCGATGGCCATTACGCCTATCTTCAAGCGAGCGGCAAGCTGGCCGAGCGACGGCGGCAGCGCCTGGCGGCGCGGACACGCGCCGTCCTGGAACGAAGCGTGCGGCGCTGGCTCCTGGAAGGGACGCGCGTCGAGGAGCTGCTGGCGTTGCGGCTGGACGAGGTAGCGGACGGCCGGCGGAGCCCGTACGACGTGGCGGCCGAGATCCTCGATCAAGTGAAGGCCGGGGAGGGAGGGGACGCGATTCGATGAGCGGCATCGAGAAGAAGCCCGTCTATACGCCAGACGACCTGGCCGGCTTCGACCCGGCGAGCCGGTTGGGGGCACCGGGCGCCTACCCGTTCACGCGCGGCATTCATCCCACGATGTATCGGGGGAAGCTGTGGACAATGCGGCAGTTCGCGGGCTTCGGGAGCGCGGAAGACACGAACCGACGCTACAAGTTCCTGCTGGAGCACGGGCAGACCGGCCTCTCGGTAGCGTTCGACTTCCCCACGCTGATGGGGTACGACTCCGACCACCCGCGCGCCGAGGGTGAAGTGGGCAAGTGCGGCGTCGCGATCTCGTCGCTCGCCGACATGGAAGACCTGTTCCACGGGATCCCGCTCGATCAAGTCTCGACGTCGATGACCATCAACGGGCCGGCGGCGATGTTGTTCTGCTTCTACGTCGCCGCGGCCGAGAAGCAGGGCGTGGCGAGCACCGCGCTGCGCGGCACCGTGCAGAACGACATTCTCAAGGAATACATGGCGCAGCACGCCTGGGTATATCCCGTCGAGCCCGCCCTCAAGATCATCGTGGACATGTTCGAGTGGTGTGCCACGCACACGCCGCTATGGAACACGATCTCGATCTCGGGCTACCACATCCGCGAGGCGGGTGCCACGGCGGCACAGGAGCTCGCGTTCACCCTCGCAAACGGGTTTACGTACGTCGAGCGGGGAATCGCGCGCGGGCTGGACGTGGACGCGTTCGCCCCGCGCCTCTCGTTCTTCTGGGACATCCACAACGATTTCTTCGAAGAGATCGCGAAGCTCCGGGCCGGCCGCCGGATCTGGGCCCGGCACATGCAGGAGCGCTACGGCGCGAAGAACCCGCGCTCCGCGATGATGCGGTTCCACTCCCAGACCGCGGGAGTTACGCTCACCGCGCAGCAACCGATGAACAACGTGGTCCGGGTGGCCTACCAGGCGCTCGCCGCGGTGCTCGGGGGCACGCAGTCGCTCCACACCAACTCACTGGACGAAACGCTCGCGCTCCCCACGGAGGAGGCGGTCCGCCTGGCGCTCCGGACCCAGCAGATCATCGCGCACGAGACCGGCGTGGCGGACGTGATCGACCCGTTCGGCGGCTCGTACTTCGTGGAGTCGCTCACCGATCAGCTGGAGCGCGAGGCGGAGGGCCTGTTCGCGGAAATCCAGTCGGTGGGTGGCGTGGTCAAGGGAATCGAAAGCGGCTGGTTCCAACGGCAGATCGCGCGCTCCGCCGAGCAGTTCCAGCGCGATGTCGAGGCGGGCGGTCGCGTCCTGGTCGGCGTGAACGATTACTTGAGCGACAACGACCACCCCGTCGAGATTCTCAAGGTCTCGGGTGACGCCGAGGAGAGCCAACGACGCCGGCTCGCGCGACTGCGGGCCAAGCGCGACAACGCCCTCGTCGCGGAGCGGCTCGCGGCGTTGCGCGGGGCGGCCCGCGCCGATGAGAACGTGATCGGCCCGATGCTCGATTGCGCCCGCGCCTACTGCACGCTGTACGAGATTCGCCATGCGCTCGAGAGCGTGTACGGCGCTTACCGCGAGCCGGTATTCTTCTAGCCCATGAGCGCATTACCGGTATCTCCCAGCGAGAGCGCGGTGCGCGCCGCCATCGAGCGGCTGTCGCGCGTCCAGCCCGGCGCGTATCACGTCGTGTCGTGCTACTTGAAGCTCGAGCCCCGGGACAAGACCCGCGGCAAGTATCTCATCAAGATCAAAAACCGCATCCGCGAAGCGCTCGCCGCCCTGCAGCGCCAGGAGCTGGAGCGCGCCCTCCGGGCTCAGGTCGCGGCGGACCTGGAGCGCGTGCAGGCCTATTTCGGGGAGCCGACCCGGCTGCCGCCGGCGCGGGGGATCGCGCTGTTTGCCTGCGGCGCGCTCGAGCTGTTCGAGGCGCTCCCGCTCCCGCACGTCCATCGCTCGCGGCTCGCGGTCGCGCCCGTGCCGCTGGTGCGGGAACTCGTGGCACTGGAAGAGGAATTCGGCACCATCCTCGTCGCCGCGTGCGATCGCACCAGCGCGCGGTTCTTCGAGGTGACGGCCTATGACGTGGGGGAGCTGCCCAGCCTGACCGCGGAGGCGACGCGACCGGGGAAGTTCCACGGCGAGCGGCAGGCCAAGCGGGGCAACATGCTCGCGGGCGGCTTCGGCGAGCACAATTACCATATGCGCATCCGGGTGGAGCGGCAGCGACACTATGCGCAGGTGGCGGACCGGATCTTCCAGATCCACACCCAGCGCCCCCTCGCCGGGCTCGTGGTCGCAGGCATCGGCGTGGACGCCGCGGCCCTGCTGCCGCACCTGCACACCTACCTCCACGACCTTGTGCTCGGCGTCGTACGCTTGAACCCCAAGCGCGTCACGCCGGCCGAGGTGCGTGAGGCGGCGCTCTCCTTGCGCGAAGAGCGCGAGCGCGCCTGGGAGCGTGCGCACGCCGAGGCCGCGCGTGAGGGCGTCGGCACCGGCTGGGCGGTGAACGGAATCGAGTCGACGCTCAAGGCGCTCCAGCGTGGCCAGGTGCGTACGTTGCTCGCCGACGGGCAGGACGACGACCGCCGCATCGACGACGCCATCGAGGAGGCCCTCGCCCAGCGCGTCCAGGTCGACGTCGTATACGACGACCGGGCGCGCCGCGTCGTGGACGGGCTCGCCGGCTTGCTGCGGTTTCGGCGCTGATGCCCGGCTCGAAGCGCCCCATCAGGGTCCTGGTCGCCAAGCCCGGCCTGGACGGGCACGACCGCGGGGCGAAGGTCGTGGCCGCCGCGCTGCGCGACGCGGGTATGGAGGTCATCTACACGGGGCTGCACCAGACCCCCGAGATGATCGCGCAGGCCGCGATTCAGGAAGACGTCGACGTCGTCGGCCTGTCCATCCTCTCGGGCGCCCACCTTACCTTGTTCCCACGCGTCAAGCAGCTCCTGGTCGCAGCGGGACGCGACGACGTGCTGGTGACGGGTGGCGGGATCATCCCGCCGGAGGACAGCGCCGCGTTGCACCAGCAGGGGATCGGGCGGTTGTTCGGACCGGGCACCCCCACGACAGACCTGGTGAAATACATCGAAGAGTGGGCTGCCGAGCATGTCTCGGCGTGACCCCCACCTCCCTTGAGCCGTCTTAAAACCCTCACCGCGGAATACCGCGAGCTCACAGCGCGCCTCGAGCAGGGCGGCGGGCCCGACAAGGTGCGCCGCCAGCACGAGCAAGGAAAGCTGACGGCTCGCGAGCGGATCGAAGCCCTGCTCGATCAGGGCGCGACCTGGTTCGAAATCGGCCTGCTCGTCGCGTCCGACCAGTACGACGGGCAAGCGCCGGGTGCCGGCGTGATCACCGGGATGGGGCGCATCGCCGGTCGGCCGGTGGTGGTGGTGGCCAACGACGCCACCGTGAAGGCGGGCTCCTGGTGGCCGGAGACGATCAAGAAGATGCTGCGCGCGCAGGAGATCGCGATGCGCCAGCGCATCCCGATCGTGTACCTCGTGGACTCGGCCGGCGTGAATCTGCCGTACCAGGGCGGCGTGTTCCCAGGGCAATACGGCGCGGCGCGCATCTTCTACTACAACTCGATCATGCGACACTACCTCCGCGTGCCGCAGATCGCCGCGGTCATGGGACCGTGCATCGCGGGCGGGGCGTACCTTCCCGCGCTGTCGGATGTGATCTTCATGGTCGAAGGCACGTCGTTCATGGGGCTCGGGGGCCCGAACCTCGTGAAGGGCGCCACGGGACAGACGGTGGACGCGGAATCGCTGGGCGGCGCGGCGACGCACACCGCGGTGAGCGCGGTGGCGCACTATCGCGCGAAGGACGATCGCGAGTGTCTCACCCGCATCCGGGAATACGTCGCACGCCTGCCGCGCACGCTGCGACCTCCCGCGCCGGGCGGCAAGCCCAAACGCGGTCCCAAGGAGCTGTACGACCTGCTGCCGTCGGATCACCGCATGAGCTACGATGTCCGCGCGGTGCTCGAGTGCCTGCTCGACGCGGGCAAGTTGGACGAGTTCCAACCCGACCGCGCACCCGAGATGATCTGCGGTCACGGCGCGATCGAAGGGCGCACGGTCGCGCTGATCGCCAACTCGCGCGGGGTCATCAAGGGTCGCAAGGGTGGAGGGGAGACCGGGGCCCCGAAGATCGGCGGAATCATCTACACCGAGAGCGCCGAGAAGGTGGCCTACTTCATCGAGAACGCCGACCGCGAACGGATCCCCCTCCTGTTCGTGCAGGACGTGTCGGGGTTCATGGTCGGCACCGATGCGGAGCACTCCGGGATCATCCGTGCGGGGGCGCGCTTCGTGGAGGCAATGGCCACCGCGACGGTGCCCAAGCTCGTGCTCACGGTGAACCATGCCTCGGGCGCGGGCTACTACGCGATGGCGGGGCAGGGCTTCGATCCCGACTTCATCGTATCGTGGCCGACCGGACGGATGGGCGTCATGGAAGGCGAGTCCGCGATCCAAGCGGTCTTCGGCAACGACGCGGCGAAGCCGGAAAACGCGCCCGCGGTCGACGCGATGCGCGTGGATTACGAGCATCAGCTCGACGCCAGATTCGCCGCCGCCCGCGGGTTCGTGGACGCGGTCGTCCTGCCAGAAGAAACGCGCGAGACGCTGGCCTTTCTCCTCGAGACGACGGGCGAATTCACCGGCCCACACCTCGGAGCCTTCGTGCTGTCGAGTCAACCATGACACCGCGGCACATCCCGGTGTTGCTCCTGGGGCTCATCGCCGGCTGCGGCGGTTCGACGCCCACGCCGACAACGTCTCCAACGCCGGTCTCGTCCACTCCGGCCCCGTCCCCGGTCGCACCGGCCCCACCACCGGCCTCCACGGGCGTCGCGACCCGGCTGCCCATTCTGCCGCCGGCGCGTGCGCTGCTCGTCGGCCTCATGCCCCTGCAGAGCGCCGGCGTAAACGACTTCCGCGCCAAGCACCCCACGTACGACGGGCGCGGCGTTGTGATCGGCATTCTCGACACGGGAGTGGACCCTGGGGTGGACGGCCTGATCGTCACCAGCACCGGCGCGCCCAAGCTGCTCGACGTGCGGGATTTCTCCGGGGAGGGTGTGGTGCGGCTCACGCCCGTCACTCCCACCGGGGACGGCACCGTGGCGGTGGCCGGCCGTGCGCTCGCCGGCGCCGGGCGGATCGGGCGGCTCACGACGGCGACCACCTGGTACGCGGGCGTCCTCGCCGAGCGCCCGCTCGGCAAAGTGCCGGGCGCCGATCTGAACGGCGACGGGACCAACAGCGATGCCTTTCCCGTGATCGTGGTGAAAGCGACAGACGGTTGGGTCGCGTTCATCGACACGAACCTGGACGGCTCGTTCGAGGACGAGATGCCGCTGCACGATTACCGCCAGGGCCGGGAAACGATCGCGCTCGGCACGAAACCGATCACGTTAGCCGCCAACTTCGGCGAAACGAGCGGCGTCCCCACGCTCGCTTTCGTGTTCGACAACAACGCGCACGGCACGCATGTCGCGGGGATCGCCGCGGGGCACACCCTGTTCAACGTCGCGGGCTTCGACGGCGTCGCACCGGGCGCGCAGCTGCTCGGGCTGAAGATCGCGAACGACGCGCGCGGCGGCATCTCGATGACCGGTAGTATCCAACACGCAATGGAGTACGCCGCACGCTACGCGGAGCAGCGCCACCTGCCCCTCGTGCTGAACCTGAGCTGGGGAATCGGCAACGAGCCCGGCGAGCGTGCCGTCATCGACTCGATCGTCAATGCGTTTCTCGTCGCCCATCCGGAGGTCGTGTTCACAATCAGCGCCGGCAACGACGGACCGGGTCTCTCAACGGTGGGTCTGCCCGGGTCGGCCGACCTCGCCGTCTCCGTGGGCGCGGCACTGCCGGGGATCTACGTCCCGCTCGAGCAGGATGGCGCGCCGCCCGTGGCGGGCGACTTCGTCGGCTCGTTCAGCGGCCGCGGCGGGCGGTTCGGGAAGCCCGACGTGCTCGCGCCGGGGTGGGCCTTCTCGACCGTTCCCTCGTTCGACACTGGAAACGAGATCAAGGCCGGCACGAGCATGTCCGCGCCCTACGTGGCAGGCCTCGCGGCGTGTCTCATGTCGGCGCTGGCGCAAGAGGGGCGTACACCGGACGGCGCCGAGGTGAGTGCCGCCCTCCGGGTCGGCGCCGCCGGCCTGCCGGGCGCGAGCGTGCTCGACCAGGGGGCCGGCGTGCCGCAGCTCGAGCGGGCATACCGTTGGCTCTTGGCCGGGCATCAGGGCTCCGCCTACGTCGTCCGCGCGACCACCGGCGGCGGGTCGGCGGCCTTCCGGCGCGAGGGCCTCGCTGGACCGGGGGACACGGTCGAAACATTCCGGGCGCGACACGTCACCGGACTCCGGGTCGCACAGTTCTCCCTGAAGAGCGACTCGCCGTGGCTCACCGCCCCGGCGCTCGTGGCCGCGGCAGCCCGTGAGACCGAGATCCCCCTGATCTATTCCGCCCCCGCGCTCGCAGCGCCAGGCGTGTACGTGGGAACGGTGACCGCGTGGAATCCGAGCGATGCCCTCGCCGGCCCGTTGTTCCGGCTCGTCAATGTCGTGACCGTCCCGTACAACCTCTCGGACAACCCGTTGTTTGACGAACGGCGCTCCGTCGGCCCGGGCCAGGTGCGCCGATACTTTCTCCGCGTGGCGCCGGCGGGCGCCACCCTGGTGGCCACCGTCACGCTCGCCGACTCCGGGCAACAGACCGCCAAGGCCATCCTGTACGAGCCCAACGGTGCGCCATTTCGCGAGCTGGCGCGCGATTCGATCGTTCCGATCGGTGGATCCCAGGTCGGTACCGCCCGGTTCGTGGTTCGCGCGGAAGATGCCGTCGCCGGGGTGTACGAGCTGGACGTCGTCGCGCCGCCCCGCTCCGGGGCCGTCGCGACCGTCCGCGCCCAGCTCGCACCACTCACCCTGGCGGACCGCGAAGCGACCAACCCAGGCCCGGCACGCGTGAGCGGGCGTGTCACGCAGACGCTGCTCGGCGCGGAGCGCGCGCTGGAGATCGCGGGCCGCGGCGCGCCGCCCGAAAGCATCACCGTCTCGGTGCCCGATTGGGCCGCGACGGCGGTGGTGGAGGTGGAGGTGCCACGCGAGCAGTGGCGCGAGTTCACCGACTTCGGCGTGACCGAGTTCGATTCCACGGGGCAGCAGGTCTCCCAGGGGCCGCTCGAGTACGCGTTCGGGCGGCAAGCGTTCGCGGTACCGCCGGCGTTGCGCGGCCATCCGCTCACGGTCGAGTTGTATCCCGGCTTCGCGCGCGACAAGGGCGTCCACCCGTGGCGGGGGAAACTGCGGGTGCGCTTCCTGCTGAGCGAGCCGCGCCAGCTCGGCGACGGCCGGGAGATCACCGTGCTCCCGGGCGGACGCGCTCCACTCCCGGCCCAGCGGCCGCGCGATCTGGCTTTGCCCGAGGGCTTCGCACCGCTCGTCGAGGTGAGCGTGCGCGCATCGGTCGGGCCCCCGCCCCCCGCCTCCGCCCCCGACGCAACCCGCCGCGTGGTCGTCAGTCCGTGAAACCGCGCTCCGCCACGGTGCGCATCGCCGCGGGGCAGGGGTTCTGGGGCGACTGGCTCGAGGCGCCGTACCGCCAGGTGACCGGCGGACCGGTGGACTACCTCATGATGGACTATCTCGCCGAAGTCACGATGTCCATCCTGCAGAAGCAGAAGTCACGCGATCCGTCGCTCGGGTACGCCAAGGACTTCATCCCCCTGATGGAGCGCATCCTGCCGATCGTCGCGGAGCGGCGGATCAAGATCACCGCCAACGCCGGTGGCGTGAACCCCCGCGGCTGCGCGCAGGCGGTGGCCGAGGTGGCGCGCCGCCTGCGGCTCAGCGGCAAGCTCCGGATCGGCGTGGTGACGGGGGACGATCTGCTGGGACGCTTGGACGGGCTCCTGGCCCGCGGGCACGAGCTCCGGAACCTCGACACGAACCGGCGATTGGCCGACGTGCGCGACCGGGTCGTCTCGGCGAACGCCTACCTCGGCGCCTGGCCAGTCGTGGACGCGCTGCGCCGCGGCGCGGACGTCATCGTGACGGGACGCGTCACCGACACCGGGCTCACCCTCGCACCCATGATACACGCCTTCGGGTGGCGGCCCGACGCCTGGGACCTCCTGGCCGCAGGCACCGTCGCAGGTCATACGATCGAATGCGGCGCCCAATGCAGCGGAGGCAACTGCCTGGTGGACTGGGAACGGATCCCGGACCTCGCGAATGTCGGCTACCCGATCGTGGAGGCGGCGCCGGATGGGACGTTCGAGATCACCAAGCATCCCGGTACGGGCGGGCGGATCAGTGTGGCGGGCGTGACGGAGCAGCTGGTCTATGAGATGGGGAATCCCGGCGAATACATCACCCCCGACTGCATTGCCGATTTCACCACCATTCGGCTCGAGCAGCACGGGAAAGACAGAGTTCGCGTCTCAGGCGTCAGGGGGAGACCCGCCACGGACAAGCTCAAGGTGTCGATTGGGTATTTCTACGGCTACAAGGCGGTTGGAACCCTGGTCTACGCGTGGCCGGACGCCTACCAGAAGGCTCAGGCCGCCGATCGGATTCTCCGCCAGCGGCTCGCCGATCTCGGTCTCAAGTTCGAGTCCGTCCTCACGGAGTTCGTCGGAGCGGACGCGACCCATGGCCCGCTGGCGCGCGCCAGTGCACCGCTCGACCAGCTGCCGGAAGTGCAGCTGCGGATCGGCGTCCGCTCGCCCGACCGGGCGGCCGTCGATCGCTTCACGCGCGAGATCGCACCGCTGATACTCAATGGACCGCCCAGCGTCACCGGGTTCGCGGGCGGACGACCGAAACCCGAGGAGATCGTGGCCTACTGGCCGGCGCTCCTCGATAAGGGAATGGTGGAGCCGTGCGTCGAGGTCGTGGACGTATGAAGAAGGCGGACCGAAAGAGGAGTGTGCCACTGCTCGAGCTCGCCCACGCACGGTCCGGCGACAAGGGAGATACGGCCAACGTCGGGTTGATCGCGCTGAAACCGGAGTACTATCCGATCCTCGTGAAACACGTGACGGCAGCGTGCGTAGCCCGGCACTTCAAAGGCATGATCTCCGGCCCGGTCGAGCGGTACGAGCTGCCCAACCTCCACGCCCTGAACTTCCTGCTGCATGGCGCGCTCGACGGCGGCGGTACCATCTCGCTCAAGACCGACGCCCAGGGGAAGGTGTTTTCCACCGCGCTCCTGCGTCTCGAGCTGGAGCTCCCCAAATGAGCGATCGGGTGCTGGCTGCGCTGGAAGGCGGCGTTCTCACGGCGACGCTCAACCGGCCGGAGAAGAAGAATGCGATCGACACTCCCATGATCGACGCCCTGCTCACCCTGCTGGACCAGGCCGATCTCGACGCCGCCGTGCGCGTCGTCGCGGTGCGTGGCGCCGGGAGCGATTTTTGCGCCGGCATGGACCTGAACGAGCTGCTCGCATCCGCCGACAAGAGCGTCGAGGAGAACCGCCAGGCGGCGCTGCGCTTCGCCGAGATCTTCGTACGGATGCGACGCATCCCCAAGCCGATCGTGGCGGTCGTGCAGGGCCGGGCGCTCGCGGGGGGATGCGGATTGGCCACCGCGTGCGACCTCGTGCTCGCCACCGAATCCGCGAAGTTCGGCTATCCGGAGGTGCAGCGGGGCTTCGTCCCGGCGATCGTCATGACCCTGCTCAAGCGCACGGCGGGCGAGAAGGTCGCATTCGACCTCGCGGCCACGGGACGGATCCTCGGCGCCTCGGAGGCGGCGGGGCTGGGGCTCGTGTCGCGCGTATACGAGGACTCGGATTTCGAGGACCAGGTGAGCGAGGTGTTGCGCGCCCTGGCTGCAACCAGCCCGTCCGCGCTGGCATTCACCAAACAGCAGTTCTACCAGCTCGACGGCGTGCGCTTCGAAGAGGGGATCCGGCTGGGAGCCGACGTGAACGCGGTGAGCCGCACGACTCCGGACTTCCGCGCCGCGTTGCAGGCGTTCCTCAAAAAGTGACCCGCTTCTTCACCCTGAAAGCCTGGCTGGGAGGCACGGGCCTCGCGTTGGGCCTCGCCGGCATGGCGGGAGGGTGGCGCTGGCTCGTGTGGACAGCCGTGGCACTGCTGGGTGCGGCGTTCGCGCTGCGTTTCGCCGAGCGGGGGAGCGGGCCGGGACCGTAGCCTCCGCTGTCAGCTTCCTGACAGGTTCGCCGGATAGCTTTGTCCGCCGCGACATGTCATTCACGCAACGCCTGGTCTATTTGTCGGTGCTTGCCACGAGCCTGCCCGGCTCCGCGGCCGCCTCCCTGTCCGCCCAGCAGCCGGTCACGCGTGAGCAGGCAGCGGCGGCGGCACTCGCTCGCGGGGCGCGAGCCGCGTTCGGTCGTGCCGACACCGCGGCGGCCGGCGGGGTGTTGCATGGCGCGCGCCTCTATCCCAACCCCTCGGCGTCGGCGAGCTACTCGAAAGACGTCCCCCACTACCACGTGGTCGCCGACCTGCCGCTCGACCTGCCCTGGATCCGCTCGGCGCGGATCGGCGCCGCCGCGTCTGCCCGAGACGCCGCCCGCTACGGCTTCGCGTTCGAGCGCGCCGCGATCCGGTTCGACGTCGATACGACCTACACCCGAGCGCTCGCTGCATTCGCCCGCGCGCGACTGTCGCGCCGCACCGCGCTCGACGCGGACAGCTTGCGCAAGATGGCGCAGCTGCGGCGCGAGGTCGGCGACGTGAGCGAGCTCGATGTGCGCCTCGCGACGATCAACGCGGGGCAGCTCGAGAACATCGCCGCGGACGATTCCGTGGCCGCCGTGCAAGCGCTCCTCGCCGTGCAGCTCGCGATGGGACTGCCCGCCGAAGACGTGACGATCGTGCTCGCCGATTCGCTCGCGCCACCGTCGGACAGCATGCGGCCGGCGGCGGGCGAGCCCCTGCCCGTCGCGGCGGCGGCGGCGACCCTCCGCTCGTCGGAGCGCGCGCTGGCCCTGGCCCACCGCAGCGTGTTCGCCGCCCCCAGTCTCCAGGTGGGCTTCGACAACGGCGACCCCGGTGGGGAGCGGGGCCTCCTGCCGACCGTCGGGCTCTCCCTGCCGCTCCCGCTGTTCAACTGGAACGGCGGCGAGGTCCGACAGGCTGCCGCGGCGCGCGATCGCGCGCAAGCCGGCCTGGACCTCGTGCGACGGGAGACGGGAGCCGAGCAGGCGCGGGCGCGGCGCGGGTTCACGCTGGCGCTGGCACGCCTCGAGCGCGATCGGCGGCTGCTGTCGAGCGCGGACCGCGTCGCGGCGATGTCACTGCAGGCGTACGCCGAGGGCGTGGTCGCCCTGCCCAACGTGCTCGAGGCCCACCGCAACGCCCGCGAGGCGCTCGCCCGCTATATCGACGACGTCGCGGCGGCGAACGACGCCGCAGCGGCCGTTCGGCTCCTCACCACAACGGAGTCGCCATGACCGCCAGGACGTGCCTGGTCGCCGCGGCGCTGGGGCTCGCGGCCTGTCGTTCGGAGCGCCAGGCAAGCGCCGCCGACACGCCTCCTTCCGAGCAGACGGTGGGCGGCGTGGGAACGGCAGTCGCCACCAAGCAGTCCTTCCCGCAGGTGGTGCGCGCCATCGGCACCGTGACCGCGCGACCGGGGCACTTCGCGGAGCTCTCGGCCCCCGCGCCCACACGGGTGGCGCGCATCTTCGTCGCCCCCGGCCAGCGCGTGGCAGAGGGAGATTCCCTGGTCGAGTTCGAGCGGGCGCCATTCGACGCGGCGGCGCGCAGCGCGGAGGCCGCGCTCGCCAGCGCCGAGCGCGCACATGCCCGGGCGGTACGACTGGCGCAGGCGGGAATCCTGCCCCAGAAGGACAGCGACCAGGCGGCCGCGGACCTGGCGCAGGCGCAGGTGGCGGCGATCACGGCGCGGCGCGCGCAGCAGCTCGCCACGCTCCGGGCCCCTTTGGCCGGCGTCGTCACACGGATGACGGCGGTGCTGGGCGCCGCGGTGGACGCGAACCAGCCGCTCGTCGAGGTGGCCGACGTGGCGGCCTTGGACGTGGTCTTCAACGTGAGCCCGGCGCAAGCGGCTCAGGTCCACGCCGGTGACTCGGTGGGTGTCACAGCGGGCGAAGGAGCGGGTGGTGAGGCGGTGGGGCAGGGCTCGGTGACCGCCGTCGGCGCCGCCGTGGATTCGAGCTCGCGCGCGGTCGCCGTGCGCGCCCGCATCGGGCGACCGGCCAGGCCGCTGCGCATCGGTGAATCGCTGTTCGGTAGGATGGTGACCGCCGTCCACGCCGGCGCCGTGACGGTGCCGGTGGCTGCGCTGGTCCCGTCCGGAGACGGGTTCCAGGTCTTCGTCGTGGACAGCGGGGGCATGGCGCACGTGCGTGCCGTGACGGTCGGGGCGCGCAGCGAATCACTCGCCGAGATCCTCACGGGTCTCACGGCGGGCGAGACCGTGGTCACGACCGGTGCCTACGGCATCGAAGACGGCACGAAGATCGTCCGGACCGCGCCGTGACGCTGTTCGATGTTCTGAGCCGGCAGCGCCGGCTCGTCTATCTGCTCGTGGCGCTCGCCAGTATCGCGGGCGTGTGGGCCGCTGCGACGCTCCCCTCAGCCATCTACCCCGAGCTGACCTTCGCCCGCGTCACGATCGTCGCAACCGGCACGTCGCTCGGCGCGCGCCAACAGCTGTTCGGCGTGTCGCGGCCCATCGAGGAAGCCGTCAGTATCGTCCCCGGCGTTACCCGGGTCCGATCTCGTACCATCCGGGGCGGCACCGAGATCAACGTGGATTTCTCGCCGAGCACGGAGATGCTCAACGCGCTGCAGGAGGTCCGCGCGCGCGTCGACCAGATCGTGCCCGACCTGCCGGCGGGCGTGAGCATCCAGGTCGAGCGGATGACGCCTTCGCTCTTCCCGATCCTTTCGTACAATGTCGAGGGCGGCGACCCAGCCACACTGTACGACATCGCGCGGTACCAGATCAAGCCGATCGTGTCGCGGGTGCCGGGGGTCGGACGCGTGGACGTGCTCGGGAGCGACGTGCGCGAGATCGAGGTCGTCGCCGATCCGGCGCGCCTGGCGCAGCAAGGGATGACGTTCGACGAGCTCGCGGCTGCGATCCGCGAGGCCACGACCGTCGCTGCGGTTGGGCGAATGCCGATGGACTATCGGCAGTACCTCATGGTGAGCGCGACGGAGGCGCACTCCGCCGATGACATCGCCAACGTGGTCGTCGGGCACGGGCTCCGGGTGCGCGACCTGGCGACGGTGACGCCCGGCACCGCCGACCGCGTAAGCATCATCTCGGGCAACGGGCGACCGGTCGCACAGCTGAACATCACGCGCCAACTCGGCGGTAACACGCTTGTGATCGCGGACAGCGTGGCGGGCGTCGCCCGCGCCTTGGCGCACACGCTGCCTCCGGGCGTGCGCCTCACGCCCGTGTACGACCAAGCAGCACTCGTGCGCGACGCCGTCACCGCGGTCCGCGACGCCATGCTGATCGGCGCCGCGCTCGCCGTCGTTGTGCTCCTGCTCTTCCTCCGCCACGGCCGGATCACCGCGGTCAGCGCGTCGTCCATCCCGCTCACGCTCGTCATCACGATCTTCGTGATGTGGCTGTTCGGACAGACGTTCAACCTGATGACCCTCGGCGCCATGGCGATCGCCATCGGTCTCGTCATCGACGACGCCGTCGTCATCACGGAGAATATCGTCCGGCATCTCGACCTGAACCCGGACCGGACGGCGGCCATCCGCGACGCGGTCCAGGAGCTGCTCTGGCCGGTCACGACGTCCACCCTGACGACCGTCGTCGTGTTCTTGCCGCTGGGCCTGCTGCAGGGCGTGGTCGGCCAGTTCTTCCACGCCCTGTCGATCACGCTCACGATCGCCGTGCTGGTGTCGCTGGGACTCGCCTGCTCGGTGATCCCGCTTCTCAGCCAGCGCTACCTCGGGCCGCGCGACGCGGAGCACGCCCCCCCGCCACCGGGCACGGCGCCGAGTGCCCTGGAGCGTCTCGGTCACGCCATCGACGCGCTGGCGGGCGCGTACGAGCGCACGCTCGGCGCCGTGCTCCACCATCCGCGGCGCGTGGCTGTCGCCGCCGTGGTGCTCATCGCCGCCGGGTACGTCGCGTACCGTGCGACCGAAACCGGCTTCCTGCCCGAGATGGATGAGGGGGCGTTCGTCCTCGATTACTGGGCCCCGGGCGGCACGGCCCTGACCGAAACGGATCGCCAGCTTCACGTCATCGACGGCATCCTCGCCCGGATCCCGGAGGTGGCCGGGACCAGTCGGCGGACCGGCGCCGAGCTGGGCCTGTTCGCGACGTTGCAGAACCGCGGCGACTACGCGGTCCGGCTCAAGCCCCAGAGCCAGCGCCACCGGTCGATCGACGAGGTCATCGACGAGGTCCGGGCGCGGGCGACGGCCGCGCTCCCGCGCATGCGGATCGAGTTCGTCCAGATTCTTTCGGACGTCGTCAACGACCTCGCGGGCAGCGCCCGGCCAGTGGAAATCAAGCTGTTCGGCCCAGACCTGGCGGCCCTCGAGGCGTACGGGACCCAGCTCGACTCCGCCATGGCGGGCATCGAGGGCCTCGAGGATCTCTTCAGCGGCGTGAGCGAGCCGACAGCCGAGATGGCGATGCATGTCGACGCCGCGGAGGCGAACCAGGTCGGGCTGACGCCCGCGGGGGTGAGCCAATCCGTGAGCAGTGCGCTGCTCGGCGTGGACGCGGGCCAGGTCTACCGCGACGACCGGAGCATCGGGGTCCGCGTCCGCGCGCCCGATTCGGTGCGCTTCGACCCTCTCCGCCTCGGGGCCATCCCCGTGCTCGCGCCGGGTCGCCGTGCGCCCATTCCGCTCGCGTCGCTCGCTCGTTTCACGCCGCTGGACGCCCCGTCGGAGCTGCTCCGCGAAAACCAGCAGCAGATGATCATGATGACCGCCGACCTGGGCGCACGCGGCCTCGGGAGCGTGATGACGGACGTGCGGGAGGCGCTCGCGAAGCACCCGCCGCCACCCGGTATCCGCGTCGAACTCGGCGGCCAATATGCGAGCCAGCGGGCCGCGTTTCGGTCCCTCTTGCTGGTGCTCGGCCTCGCCGCCGCGAGCGTGGTCGCCGTGATGGTGGTGCAATTCTCTTCCTTCGTGGAGCCTCTCGTGGTGCTCCTCGCCGCGCCTCTCTCGTTTGTCGGCGCGATGGGACTCCTCCTCGTGACGCACACCGCGCTCAACGTCTCGTCGTTCATGGGCCTGATCCTGCTGGTCGGGCTGATCGTCAAGAACGGGATCATCCTGCTCGATTTCACGCGGCTCCGGATGCAAACCGAGCACCTATCGCTCGAGGTCGCGCTCCGGGAGGCCGCGCGTGTGCGCCTCCGCCCGATTCTGATGACGACGCTGTGCACCCTGTTCGGCCTGCTCCCCCTCGCCCTCGGCATCGGGGCGGGGAGCGAGCTGCAACGACCGCTCGCCCTCGCCGTGATCGGCGGACTCGCGCTTTCCACACCGATCACCTTGTTCGCCGTTCCGACGCTGCTCATCGCCATCCGGGGTCGTCGCTACACCCTTCAGGAGAACTCCTACTTGCTCAGGGGTCGAGGACCAGCAATGTGAACGTCCCCGGCACGACGGTGGGTCGCGGGCGCGGCTGCTGCGCGGTGGCGGCAGGGGGCGGGCCGAAGTCCGCCGTAGCCGTGAACACGCGGTGGGTCTTCGGGTCGAGTTCCATCGTGCGCGCGCCCCGTTTCGTGGCGACGTTGGCGACCACCGTGAAGCTCCCCGGCGTGTCCTCGTGAATGACGGTCAGCGTCCCGTCGCCATTCGAGGCGAAGGCCAGCTGGGTGCCCGGATCGAATCGACACGCATCCACCCCTTGGCCGATCGGGACCGTCGTGACCAGCGCACCGTTGGTCGCGTCGGAGATCGCCATGAGCTTGTTGCGGCAACCGCTGAACAGCAGATGGTGGACCCGATCGATGGCCAGCCCCGTGGGAGACTCGCAGGGCGCGATCGACCACTGGCGCTTCACACGCATCGCAGCCGCGTCGAGCTCCGCCACCGCATTCTTGTCCTCCAGGTTCACGAACAGCTTCCCGTCTCCCGCGGAAACGCCGAACTCCGGACCCGCCCCGAGCTCGATATCGCCGAGCCGTTTTCCCGAGACGGCATCGAGCGCCGTGGCGGAATGCGCGTCGCCGTTGAAGGTGAAGATGCGCTTGGTCGCCGGGTCGTACAGAACGGCATCGTCGTCCGGGGGCACCATCGTGTGGCCGAGCACGCGGAGCGACTTGAGATCGAACA
>Ga0209160_1000121_pt1 | contig 53830 bp, 57 predicted proteins | sample GraSoiAngelo_153_FD_186167 | JGI IMG/M metagenome (GOLD analysis project Ga0209160, IMG submission 186167) | Grasslands soil microbial communities from the Angelo Coastal Reserve, California, USA - 14_1009_12_40cm (SPAdes) (version 2) | ecosystem: Environmental > Terrestrial > Soil > Grasslands ...
CGGCGCCTGGGCGCCGGGGCTGATCACGCCGACGATCGGGACCTCGAACATCTCGCGCGCATGGTTGAGCGCGGCGGCCGTGGCCGTGTTGCACGCGATGACCACGAGCTTGACGTCACGACTTTCGAGGTACCGGATGATGTCGATCGCGAACCCGCGAACCTCGTCCTGGAATCGCGGACCGTAGGGGAAATGGAGCAGGTCGGCGACGTAGATCGTCGATTCCATGGGCAACCGCTCGCGGATCGCCCGGAGCACGGTGAGTCCGCCGACGCCGGAATCGAAGATGCCGATCGGACGCGGATCGCCTTCCGCCCTTCTTGCCACCTAGTCTGAAACGGGCCTGACCGACAGACGGTAACCCAGCCCCGGGATCGCCTCCAGGTGGACGCCGGTGTTGGTGTACTCGGAGAGCTTTCGGCGCAGGCGCTGGACGTGGGGGTCCACCGAGTGATCGTCGAGGTCGTGGGGGTAGCCCCACACCTTGTCCCTGAGCTGCGCCCGCGTCAGGACCCGCTCCGGGTTGGCGGCCAGCACCGCCAGGAGGTTGAACTCGGTCATGGTCAGCGGGATCTCGTCATCGCCCAACCTCAGGCGGCGCGCAGCATTGTCAATCTGAAGGGCGCCAACCGTGAGCAAGCCCTCCCGCCCGCCGCCCGATTCGGCCAGCGACGCGCGCCGGAGGTGGGCGTTGATGCGGGCAGCGAGGATCCGCGAATCGAACGGCTTGGTGATGTAGTCGTCGGCGCCGACCTCGAGCCCGACCACCTCGTCCATCTTGGCCGAGCGCGCGGTCAACATCACGACCGGACCGGTGAGCCCCTGCCGCCTCAGCTCGAGGATCACCTCGGTGCCGCTGATGTCGGGCAGCACCCAGTCGACGAGCACGAGATCGGGTTCGCCGCTCGCGGCCAGCTCGATCGCCTGCGCGCCGTTTGCGGCTTCGAGCACGTCGTGGCCCTGGAGACGGATGACCTCGGCGATAAGGGTGCGGATCGGTGCGTCGTCTTCGACGACCAGGACTCGCCGCTTCCTCCGCGGCGCCGGGGTTGTCAGTTGTGTTTGGGAGGTGCGAATCCGACGCGCCGCGCCTCTTGCGACGAGCGTTTCGGTCTCCTCATCAGGAGCACGCGCTTCTCCCCCCCGTCGACCACGTCAGCCAGCTCCCAGCCATCCGCACCAGCGTCTTTCAGAGTCTTCACGAGACTGTTGCCGTCCACGATCTGAGCCACGGTCAGAATGCGGGTCGCGTACTCCCACTCGCGCGTCGGCATACCGACCGAAGGAATGGGGCTCGCCGTCGGAGCCGCGCCATCCCCCGGTGTCGGCTGATCCGGCTCGTCTGGCTCGTCGGGGTCTTCTTCGAGGTGGATCGGCACGTCACAACGATTCTAGTTGGCATACCCCCGGCGGGGGTCGAACCCGCGCTGGACCGGGTTTAAGCCGGCTGCCTCTGCCATTGGGCTACGGGGGCGACCCTATTTTGCCCCCGCGCCTATTTCTCGTACTCGAAGAACCCCGTGCCGGTCTTGCGGCCCAGGTTTCCCGCCTCCACCAGTTTGCGCAGCACGTCGGGGGCGTCGCCGCCCTCGCCCTGGCGGTGCCGATCCTTCATCGCCCCATAGAAGATGTCGAGTCCGCTGAAGTCGAGCAGATGGAACGGCCCCATCGGCCAATTGAGGCCCTTCTGCACCGCGATGTCGATGTCCTTGGCGCTCGCGTATCCGCCTTCGAGCAGATGCATCGCTTCCTCCGATGCCGCGAAGAGGATCCGATTGACGATGAAGCCCCAGATCTCCTTGTTGAGCACCACCGGCGTCCGATCGATGCTGCGCACGAACTCGGTCGCCGCCACGATGGTGGCGTCAGAGGTCTTCGGTCCTTTCACGACCTCGCACAGCTGCATGACCGTCACCGGGTGGAAGAAATGCATGTTGCAGCACCGTGCGGGATCGCCCGTGAGGTCGGCGAGGCGGCTGATGGCGATGGTGCTGCTGTTGCTGGCGAGGATCGCGTCTTGCTTCGCCGACTTTCCCAGGGTTGTGAAAACGCCCTTCTTTGTGTCGAAGTCCTCGATGACGGCTTCGATGACGAGGTCCGCCCGTTTGGCCGCCTCGTCGAGGTCGTTGCTGTCGGTGATGCGGCCCAGCGCATCGTCGGCTCGCTCTCTGGTGAGCCTGCCCTTTTCGACCGCGCGGTCGAGCAGCTTGCGGTTCTGGGTGTGCGCCCGCTCGAGCTGTCCCGGGACCGCGTCCACGAGCGTGACCTGGTAGCGGCCGGCGAGCGCGGTTTGGAGCGCGATCTGCGAGCCCATGGTCCCAGCGCCGACGACGGTCACGTTCTTGATGTCACTCATCATCTATATGTGCACGTGAGCATGGAGCAATTCGAGGCGGCGGCGCAGGCCGCGGTCGACTCGATCCCGGATGACTTCAAGCCGTACCTCGAAAACACCATCTTCATCATTGAAGAGAGCTCGCCCGAGGGTCTGATGGGCCTTTACGAGGGCGCGACCGCGTTGGGCGCGGGCGAGGGCATGCCCGAGCGGATCACCCTGTACAAGCGCTCCCACGAGCGCGCGGCCAACTCGATGGAAGAGCTGGTGGAGGAGGTACGCGAGACGATCCTCCACGAGGTCGGCCATCACTTCGGGATGGAAGAGGACGAGCTGCCCTTCTAGTGTCCCGTACCGGAGGTCCGCCGCATATTTCGCGGCATCGGCGGCCGGAGCCAAGGAGAGGGTGGCGCAAGGAGGAGCGCATCGTGAATGCGCGACGACGCGGCGCCAGGCCCCTCGACGCAGGCTTCAGCGCCCCTCTCGGGGTCCCCGCGGAATCGCCAGATTCGGTGGGGTGAGACGGGCGCCCGGCCGTCTAGGCCGCGAAGATGCAAGGAACTTCCGGGACGGGACACTCAGCGAAGGCTCCAGAAGGAGCGGTCCCACAGGATGAGCGGCTCCCCATCGCCTTTGGTTGCCGCCTCCACGTCGCCCACGCAAATGTCGTGATCGCCGGCTTCATGGACCTGGGCCAGCTTGCACTCGAGCCAGGCGGCGCAGCCGTCAATCAGGGGCAGGCCGTTGGCGCCGAGGCGGTGAGGGACGTCGTTCCAGGCGGCCGCGACGGCGGGGGCGCGGCCCGCAAAGCGCTCGGCGATGAACTCCTGGGCGCGGGTCAGGACGCTCACGTTGAACGCTTTGGACTCGATGACCGCCTTGCGCGTGACCGTCATCCGCTCCAGGCCGACGAGCACCATCGGGGGGTCGGTGGAGATGGAAACGAGGCTGGTAGCGGTCAGGCCGCGAAACCCCCTGTCAGAGCGAGCGCTGATGACAACCACGCTGGCCGCCGTTCGTGCCATGACGTCCCGGAATTCCTGCTCTTCCAATTCGCCCGCCTAGCGTAGTGGTGCGTCCCTGAGGTTGGCGGCAGCGAAGGTAGAATCGGGTGACGAAGGGCGGGGCGACGTAGCCAAGTGGCAAGGCAGAGGTCTGCAAAACCTCCATCCCCAGTTCGATTCTGGGCGTCGCCTCCAATTCAAACCCGCGGGGTTTCGGTCTAGGCCACCTCCCGGCGCCCGTTCGCCACCAACTGGAGATCCTCGCGCCGTCGGGCTATCGCCTCGACCACCCCGAAGGACTTGCTGATCTTGAAGATCTTGGTTCCGCAATGCGGGCAAGTCCCCGCCGTCGCGGGCCGTCCGTTCACCATCAAGATCGGATGAGGGTTCATCATCTCGACCCTTCTCCGGTCCTTCACGCAGTAGCCCTCAACCAGCCAGTGCACGGCCAACGGTTCACTGCGAACAGCCTGCTCCGGGACCTCCACCACGCGCGATTCGAGCTGCTCCAAACGAAAAACGAGCGCGAACAGGGTGATGAGCACCACAAGGATGAACACCCCCAACATGACGGCAGTCGCAGTCTCCATTTACACCTCCATTGAGGGAACGTATCGCCTGCTGTTTGTAATGGCGCCCAAGGATGAGATGAACGTCCTACAGACATTCGGCGTAGCCCGGGCTTAGCTATGCATAGGGGACGGGCGTCGGGGCCGAGTTCTGCAGGTGCTCTCGGCCTGCAGTTCTGGGTGGGGGCGTCCGATCCCCGCCACTACGCGCTCGATGGTCCCTGCCTCGACCCGCCGGTAAACTAGCCGGCATGGGCTTGGCCCAGATCAAAATGCCGCAGCTCGGTGAATCCGTCACCGAGGGCACCGTCGACAAGTGGCTGAAGAACGAAGGGGACTTCGTCAAGCGTGACGAGCCCATCGTCGAGGTGGTCACGGACAAGGTCAACGCCGAGATCCCGTCGCCGTTCGAAGGCAAGCTGGTCAAGATCACCGCCGCCCAGGGCGAAACCGTGCTGGTTGGTGCGGTGATCGCCCAGATCGAGGTGGCCGGCGCCTCCCCTGCCCCGGCTGCCCCGGCCAAGGCGGAGTCGAAAGCCGCGGAAGCCCCTCCGGTTGCGGTGGCGGCCGCGCCGGCGGCCGAGGTTGCGGTGGCCGGAGCTGGTAACGGCGGCGCTCGCCTCTCGCCCGCGGTCAGGAAGCTGGCCGCCGAGCACGGCCTCGACCCGACGACCCTGCGGGGCTCAGGCCTAGGCGGCCGCGTGACGCGTGACGACATCCTGGCCGCGGTCGGCAGCGGAACCGCCGCCCCCACCGCCGCGAAGGCCGAGACTACCGTTCCCCAACCGCCACGAGACGGTTCGCGCGAGGAGCTGGTGAAGCTCAGCATCATGCGGCGATCGATCGCCGAGCACATGGTCCGCAGCCTCGCGACCTCGCCCCACGCCTGGACGCTGCAGGAGATCGACGTCACCAACCTCGTCCGCTACCGCGAGTCGGAGAAGGAGGGCTTCAAGGCCCGCCACGGCGTCGCGCTGACGTACATCCCGTTCGTGGTGCAGATCGTCTGCGAGGCGATCAAGCAGTTTCCCTGGCTCAACTCCACCTGGACCGACGAAGGCGTGATCCTCAAGCGCTACATCAACATGGGCATTGCTGTATCGATCCCCGACGGGCTCATCGTCCCGGTCCTCAAGGATGCGGACCAGCGCGGTTTCACCGACCTCGTGCGGTCGCTCGACGACCTCATCGAACGCGCGCGCAACAAACAGCTCAAGCCGGATGACGTGCAGGGGGGCACGTTCACGCTCAACAACACCGGCTCGACCGGTTCGATCGCGTCGCAGCCCATCATCAACCAGCCCCAGGCGGCCATCCTCACCACGGAGTCGATCGTCCGCAGGCCGGTTGTCATCGGCGATGGGATTGCCGTCCGCAACATGATGAACATGTGCTTGAGCTTCGACCATCGCATCATCGACGGCATGATGGCGGGCCAGTTCCTCGGTTTCATCAAAAAGCGACTCGAGGAATGGACGGCGTCTAGCATCAAGCTGTGAGCAGCACGACTCCACTCACACCCCAAGCGATTCCGTCGTGGATCCGCGTGCGCGTGACCGAGGGCGAGAACTTCAAGGATCTGAAGCAGATCGTTCGCGGCAGTCGCCTGCACACGGTGTGCGAGGAGGCGCGCTGCCCGAACATCTTCGACTGCTGGAACCGGCGGACGGCCACATTCATGATCCTTGGCGACGTCTGCACGCGCGCCTGCCGGTTCTGCGCCGTGACGTCGGGGCGGCCTTCGGAGCTGGACCTCGGCGAACCACTTCGCGTCGCGGAGTCGGTGGCGGAGCTCGGACTCCGCCATGCGGTCATCACATCAGTGGATCGCGATGACCTGCGTGACGGTGGCTCAGGCATCTTCGCCCGCACGATTCGCGCTATCCGCCGCCGAAGCCCAGAGACAACGATCGAAGTGTTGACGCCGGACTTTCAAGGCGACCTCGAAGCAGTGCGAACCGTCGTCGAAGCAGGGCCCGACATCTTCAACCACAACACCGAGACCGTGCCTCGCCTTTACGCGCGGATCCGGCCGAAGGCGGTTTATGCGAACAGCCTCGCGCTGCTGCGCCATGTGAAAGCGTTGGCGCCTCACATGGTGAGCAAATCGGGTTTGATGGTCGGCCTCGGCGAAACCGAAGACGAGCTGCTCGAGGTGTTTCGCAACATGCGCGCGCATAACATCGACGTCCTCACGGTCGGCCAGTACCTGCGCCCGACCAAGAAGCACGCCGAAGTCGTGCGCTACTACCGACCCGAGGAGTTCGTCGAATTGAAGAAGAAGGCGATGGCCATCGGCTTCAAGCACGTCGAAGCCGGCCCACTCGTCCGTTCCTCATACCACGCTGATGAGCAAGTCCCCGACCGTAAGAGCCTCCTGGCTGGGTAGCGGGCCGTACCGCGCGGTCTGGGACCTCCAGGCCGAGATGGTGGCCGGCGTGCGGGGCGGCAGCACGCCGGACACGCTCCTTCTGCTCGAGCACCCGCACGTTTTCACGCTGGGCAAAGCCGGCGGCGCCGACGACCTGCTATGGGACGAGGACGAGCGCCGGCGCCGCCAGGTGGACGTCATCTGGTCCGACCGCGGCGGCGAAGCGACTTATCACGGTCCGGGCCAGCTGGTCGGTTACCCGATCCTCGACCTCGCGCACTTTGGACTAACGATCCCCGCATACCTACTAAAGCTCGAGCAGTCCTTGATCGATTACCTGGACGAGCTGGGGATTGTGGCCGAGCCGGGTGGACAAGGTCTTACCGGCGTCTGGTCAAACGGCGAGAAGGTGGCCGCGATCGGGATCAAGCTGAACCGCTCGGTGGTCAGCCACGGATTCGCTCTGAACCTCACCACCGACCTCGATTACTTCGACGGGATCATTCCCTGCGGACATGCTGACAAACGTCCGACGTCCGTGGCCGCGCTCACCGGGCAGCGAATCGAGACCGAGGCCGCGGCGCGCAGATACGCGCGTCATTTCGAGACTGCATTCGAGACCAAATTGGTCTGGGCGCCGCCGGCGTCGCTGATTTCATCGCTAGCCGCGGAGGCGGTCCCGGGACCACACATATAATCCGCGCCAGGGCCTTTGGAGTCGGCCCATGAACCAATGCTGTTCCTGGCAGCCCATCTAGCGAGCTCGCTTCCCGGGTGGCTGCAAGAACCATCCTGGCTGAGGCCGTTCACCCATGCGATCCGGATCTTCATCCTGCAGCGCCAGGCGGGCGGGCTGTCCCTCGTCATCTTTCTCGAGGAGCTAGGGGTCCCCCTTCCGGCGCCGGGTGATGCGGCGATCGCCTATGGCGGCTACCTGACGACGACCGGAGCGATCCCATATCTGCTCGCGTACGTGGCCGTTGTCTCCGGGGCGGTGGTGGGAAGCGCCTGCAACCTCACGATTACGCGGAAGTACGGGCGGCCATTCATCCGACGTTACGGCCGGTACATCGGGCTGACCGAACACAAGCTCAACCGAGCCGAAACGGCGTTCAAGCGCTGGGGACCCTGGACGATCATCATCGGCCGCCACATCCCGGGGATGCGGATCGTGATCTCGGCCCTTTCGGGAATATTGAACGTTCCGTATCGAGTATTCATACCGTGCGTACTCCTGTCCGCCACGATCTGGGCAGCGATCTTCCTGGAGGTTGGGCGCCGTTTGGGACCGCGAGTTCGGGACCTGTTCGGTATCTTCCCGGCGTATCTACTTCCGTGGCTGGGTTTGGGTTTGGTGGTGCTCGCGATCGGGTATTTGGCATATGAGCATGGATTCCTACCGAAAACCCGCAACCGAGGAGCCGTCCAGCCGCGCTGAGCTGGTCCGGCTGGACAGCGTTTCTATGGACGAGGACGACGAGATCCTCCCCGACTTCGAGGCCGAGGTCGACGGCCGGCGCGTCTGGGTGACGGCCGTGCTGGAGCGTACGGCGGTGATCGAGCCGGCCCCTGGTGAGCCGAAGGTTCTGGTCAACCGGCGGCGGCTTCTGGTCGACCCCGCCCACCTCCGCGTTCGCCACCTGGCGAGCAAGGAAGCAGCCCGGCGCGGCCGCGAAGCGGCCCGGCAGTTGCGTCTCCAGGAGCACAACCCAGCCGCTTAAGGCGTCTTGGGGTCGCCCACGCTTGTGCGCGGGTCCGGCGGAAGGCTGTGAACGTTCTGGTAAACTTCGCTGCTGCCGAACGACGCGCTCGGCACTTTCATTTTCCGCGGCTACAGAACCGCCGCCTAGCCCGAGGAAGCCCGCACATGAACAAAATCGTCGATCTCGTTTCGCTCGCCAGCATCGTCCCACCCCCGAACCACGAGGTCAGCGGTGGGTTCAACGCGATCGTCGACGGCCAGCAGGTACGCGTGCGCGCCGTGTTGGAGAGGACGGTCGTGATCGAGCACCACGAGGGCGGTGAGCGAAGCGTCGTTCGGAAGGACAACTGCATGGTCAAGCCCTCGGCGGTGGCGTTCGTACCGGGCAACCCCAACAACGGGGTCGGGCCGCGGCAGTGGCGCAGGTTGCCGGGCAAACCGCCGGCTCCGCCCCGGGTGATTCCCTGACCTGGTAGCGGGCCCGTTACCTCAATCGATGTAACGCTGGGCTACTAACGTCAGGAAGGCCGGGAAGCTCTCGGCAAGCGCAACCTCCTCGAATACCTCGCGCGCTTCGGCAAATCGCCCTTTCTTCCATAGCTCTTCGCCATGCCGCGTGCGCAGGGTGGCCGTCTCCTCGTCGGCGATCTCGCGAACGAGGTCGGCGCTGACGGTCGGACCCTCTGCCAGGCGTGCAGCGTGCCGGCACCACTGCCACACCTGCGAGCGGGAAATCTCCGCCGTGGCGACGTCCTCCATCAGGTTGTTGATTGCCGCCGCGCCCACACCCCGCATCCACGACTCGATGTACTGGATGCCGACGCTGACGTCGAGCCTGAGCCCACCCTCGGTGATCGTGCCCCCAGGCACCCGCACGTCGATCAGCTCACCAGCGGTGACATGGACGTCCGGTCGCTGCCGATCGAGCTGGTTGGGGCGATCGCCCAGCACGCGATCGAACGCTTCCGTCGCCGTGGGCACCAGGTCGGGATGAGCCACCCAGGTGCCGTCGAACCCATCCCCCACCTCCCGGTCCTTGTCCTCTTTGACCTTCGCCAGCGCGACGCGGTTGACCTCAGCGTCCCGCCGCGACGGGATGAACGCGGCCATCCCACCCATGGCATGCGCGCCCCGCTTATGGCACGTCTTCACCAGCAGCTGCGTGTAAGCGCGCATGAACGGAACTGTCATCGTCACCTGAGCCCGGTCGGGCAGCACGAAATCCGGACGGTTCCGAAACTTCTTGATGATGCTGAAGATGTAATCCCAGCGCCCCGCGTTCAGACCGCTCGAGTGGTCGCGCAGCTCGTAGAGGATCTCCTCCATTTCGAATGCGGCGAGGATCGTCTCGATGAGGACCGTGGCGCGGATCGTCCTTCGCGGGAGGCCTATCGAATCCTGGGCGAAGTTGAAAACGTCATTCCAAAGACGAGCCTCGAGGTGGCTCTCGAGCTTGGGCAGGTAGAAGTAGGGTCCCGACCCCTTCGCTATCAGGCGCTTTGCGTTGTGAAAGAAATAGAGGCCGAAATCGAACAGGCTGCCGGAAACGGGCTTACCGCCAACCAACACATGGCGTTCTTCGAGATGCCACCCGCGCGGGCGCACGAGGAGCGTCGCGACCTTGTCGTTGAGGCGGTATTCCTTGCCCTCCGGGCTTGTGAAGGTGAGGGTCCTCTCAATGGCGTCGATCAGGTTGACCTGGCCCTCGACGAGGTTCGACCAGGTCGGTGAGTTCGCGTCCTCGAAGTCAGCCATGAAAACCCGCGCACCAGAGTTGAGGGCGTTGATGAGCATCTTGCGATCGGTTGGCCCCGTGATCTCGACGCGGCGGTCCTGCAAGTCCTTCGGCGCCGGCGCAACGAGCCACTCAGACTCACGAACCGACTTGGTTGCCGGTAGGAAATCCGGCATCTCTCCGGCATCGATGCGTCCCTGACGCTCATCGCGTGCCCGCAGCAACTGCTCGCGACGCGGCCCGAACTCGCGCTGGAGGCTGCCGACGAAATCGAGCGCTGCCGGCGTGAGCACCTCGCCCACTCGCCCCGCCACCGGGCCTTTGACCTCTACCTGCTCAGTCGTGGCCACCCCGAGCCAATGTACACGACGGCTGCTACGTCCCGGAGAGCCGCTCCACCACAGGCGCAAACGCTTCCGCCGACTCGCCAGGTACGACAACAAACGAGAACCCGTATCGCTCACGCCGAGTCACCAGATCGTCGACCAACTCGTCGACTGTGCCAATCAGGAAATGCGGCATGTCCAGGATGTCACGCGATTCTGCTCCAAACCCGGTGCCGATGGCGGCTGCGATCGCCTCGCGTCCCTCGGTGACGTTGGCCATGAACACCCACGCGCCCAGCTCGATGTGCTCGAATCGGTTGCCCGCCGCCTCTTTGATCCACTCCAACTTCTCAGCAGTGGCTGCAGCGAACCCGCTTTGAGCAACGCGGCGGCTGACTCGCCCTTCGCGCAAGTCGAAGTTCACATTTACGATGTCGGCCTCACGGGCGGCCAGTGTCAGCATGCGACGACCCCCGCCGCCAATGAGGATCGGTGGATGCGGCTTCTGAACCGGAAGCGGATAACCCTCGAGCTCGGTGATCCGGTAGTGCTTGCCGGTGAACGAGAAGCTGCCGCCGGCGAGAAGTCCCTTGATGATCTTCAACCCTTCTTCCATTCGCTCGATGCGCACGCCCGGGCTGTCATAGGGCATGCCCGACTGCTCGTAGTCTTGGGCCAGCCAGCCCGCCCCCAGGCCGAAATCAAACCTGCCGTCGGAAAGAAGGTCCATCGTCGCGACTTCCTTGGCCAGCACGACCGGATGGCGGTAATCGTTGTCGAACACCAGGGAGCCGACGCGCAGTTTGGTCGTGGCGTCGGCGGCTGACATCAAGGCTGCGATCGGGGCGAGCTGCTCGCCGAAATGATCGGGAAGGTAAAAGAGGTGATAACCCAGCGACTCCACCAGCCGCGCCCTGTCCCTCCATGCTTTGGCACTGCGTGCGCCGTGTTCCTGTACGCCGAACCGGAATGGCTTGGCCGCGTGTTTCATGTCTGCCCCTCGTCCCAGCCGGCGGTGAGCGCCTTGAGCATGATCTCGGCCGGCTGCGCGCCTGAAACTCCGTAGCGCCGATTGATGACAAAGAAAGGCACCCCGGTGATGCCCAGCTCCACGGCCTCGCGCTCATCTGCCCGGACCTCGTCCGCAAACGCGCCGGAATCGAGCGCTGCTCGCGCACTTTCAGCATCCACTCCAACCTCCGCGGCCAGCTCCACCAGCGTGTCCCTGTCGCCAATCAACCGCCCTTCCAGGAAATATGCGGCCATCAGGCGCTCCTTCATCTCAGCCTGGACGCCAAGCGTCCCGGCCAGGTGAATGAGCCGATGCGAGTCGAAAGTGTTGGAGCGCTTGGCGATGTCATAGCGGTACTTGAGACCTTCGCCGGCAGCTGCGTCTACGACCCTGGCGTGCATGGCTCGTGCCTGCTCGAGGCTGATGCCGTACTTGCGGGCCAGCGCCTCCTCCAGGTTGCCTTCCGGGTCGGTCCGGGCGTTGGGGTTGAGCTCGAAGCTGCGGAACTCCACAGCGACATCGGCTCGATGGTCGAACCGCTCGAGGGCGGTCTCAAACCGTCGTTTGCCGATGTAGCACCAGGGTCAAACGACGTCAGACCAGATCTCTACCTTCATTCCTACTTGTGCCAACCGGTTCGGTAGCGTACCTATTTCGACGCGATGGGCGGGCTGTTCGGCGCGGAACACGTGTGGACGGTTGTTGTGATCGCCGGAGCGACCGCCGCGCTGGTCGCAGCGGCCAGACTGCGACCTGGACCGTGGACGCAGGTTGCCGCCCGTGCCCTGGCGGTGGTGTTGATCGGCGACGAGGTCGCCTGGTGGATCTACCTGGTCGTGACGCACGCGAATCGAGCCGACCTGCTGTATGCGCTGCCGTTCCAGCTGTGCGACGCGGCGATTTTCATATCAGCAGCGGCCCTATGGTCCCGGCGCCAGATCCTTGTCGAGGTGACGTACTTCTGGGGACTTGCCGGCACGATCCAGGCGATCATTACGCCCGACCTGCCGCAACACTTTCCCACCTTCCCTTTCATCCAGTACTACGTCGCGCATGGCGGTGTGGTGGCAGCTGGGCTTTTCTTGGTCGTCGGCCTCGGCCAGTGGCCTCGGCGTCGTGCCGTCATCGGGGTCGCTGCGCTAACGATCGTCTACGCGGCGTTCGTCGGCCTGCTGGACCTGGTCACGGGCGCCGACTATATGTACCTGCGTGCCAAACCGGCCAGCGCCACGCTTCTCGATTTGCTGGGTCCGTGGCCGTGGTACATCGGCTGGGCGACACTGATCGGCATCGCGTTGTTTGTGATCCTAGACGCGCCGTTCGCAATATCTCGGAAATGGTCCGCAGATAGAATTACGGGCCGCGTGCCGAGGTAGCTCAGCTTGGTAGAGCACTTGACTGAAAATCAAGGTGTCGCCGGTTCAAATCCGGCCCTCGGCACCAACCATGCTGTGCAAGTTCGGCTACTAGGCGACAAAACGCGTTCGGCTGCCGTGCCAAAGACCTTCGGCTGATTCGCTACAGCTACTTCGGTACCTACGCGACACTCCCGCCTATGAGGGAGATGAGCGTGACTGAGCAAAGGTACAAGGCGGTTCTGGCAGTCGTCGCCGACAGTCATCGGCAGCAACCACGTCTCCAGCTAGTACGCGACCCGGCCGCAAAAAACTACCGTCGGGCCAGAAACGTGGTACTCCATTGCCAACTGCGGCTGATCCGATCCGCGCATGAACACAACAAAGCCTTTCGCGTCGGCAGGCTGATAGGTTTGGCCTTCGACGGAGCAGCCAAGGGCAGTGTCTGACCAGCGATTGGTGCCAACGCGTTGAAAGGTGACTGTGTGACCTGGTGGGACCCGCTGAATAGCGTCTCTCTCTGCGGACTCAATGGACGAAATCACTTCGGTCGCTCGCACGCGGACATCCGTGTGGATATCGAGAGGCTGCCGCAGGTCGACCATCATTTTCGCCGTGTGAGCAGGGATCCCGGGATGCTGCAGGATTACGGTGATCTCGTCGGAGGGAAGCGCACGCAACGGAATCGCCAGCAGCGAAAGGTTTGGTCCTGGCGGCTCACCCTTCGGGCAACTGCCTGAATTTGCAACCGAAATACCTACTTCAGTCGTCGTAACCAGGGCCGCAGTAATCGAGTTTGTCAACATGCACGGCTCGTCCACTAAAGCGGCCACCATCAGCGAATTGCCAGGGTCCTGCACGTCCAGCCAGCATGTGTCACGAAGATCTCGGAACCGATCGCACTCGTCGAGGTCCGGATACACACCGACTCCATGCAACAGTCCAAGGAGATCGACTAGAGATGGTGCCGCGAAAAGTGGCGGCCCGGCGCGGAACCCTTGCTTCGCGATGACGGTAAGGGGAATTGACGACGGACTTGCCAAAGATTCATGCATAAGGCCGCGGACGCAACCCCCATCAACAGTCATCAGAGCGAGGGCCAAAGCAATGGTTACTTGTCTGGATCTCATCTCACACGAGTTGTCGCCGCATTCCAGGATGGCTTACAGCCGGCGAAATGTCTAGATTTCGACCTCAGATGTCGCGCTCTGATACTCAGCAATGGCCCTTGGGCCCTCCTGAAAATCAAGGTGTCGCCACTTCAAATCTGGCCCTTGGCACCCACCATGCCTCACGTATTTCTGACCGCGTGGCCTGGGGATTGGTTGTGCTCGGCCTGCTTCTGCTCTTTTTCGTTTTGCCGCACGACATCGAAGGCGACGGCCGGTTGCGACTCGATGCGCTTCAAGCGTGGTTGTCTGGGAGCGGGATCCCGAGCACGAAATATCCGCTTGTCGGCTCACTCCTTTCGATCCCGCTATTTCTCCTCGGCCGCCTCGTCGGCTCACCCGAGTGGTGGGTGTCTCGTTACAACGTCATCGTTTATGCGGCGGGCCTGGTTCTCTTGTACAGGCTGCTGCGCGATCGATTGGACCGCGACATATTGCTCGCGTTCTTGTTGCTGCTCGGCACCACGGCGATGGTCCCCTCCTCGCTGACTGGTTTCGGCACTGAGCCCTTCACAGTCATGGCGGCAGCAACGGGTCTCGCGGCATGGTCCTCCGGTCGCTGGAAAACAGCGACGGCTCTGCTTGGGCTTGCAGTCGCCAATGTCCCCGCAACGATCGTCGGCGTTGCCCTCGCCATGGGTTGGTGGGCGTGGCGTGTGAAACGAATCCGCGCACTGGCACCGGTCGTGGTCGGTGCTGGTTTGTGGTTGCTCGAAAACCTGGTGCGCCGCAAGTCGGCCCTACTGACCGGATATGAGGGCGATCACGGCTTTCGCACCCTTCTTCCTTACTCAGGCCTGCCCGGCTTCAGCTATCCCATCTTCTTCGGCGTGCTGTCGCTGCTGGTGTCCTTCGGCAAGGGACTGCTCTTCTTCGCATCTGGGCTGGTGCTCGCCTTCGGTCGCGGCCTGGATGCGCTGCGATCCGTCAGCGAGGTCCTCGTGCTGTGGATCATGTATCTGGCGGGCCTGGTCCTGGCGTACGGATCGTGGTGGGCGTGGTACGGCGGATTCACCTGGGGCCCCCGATTTCTCGTCTTCGCTTCGCTCCCCGCATCGCTGTTGCTGGCCGCCCAGCTTCGACGCCCACCCCGGCGCTTGATCGCGCTCACGGTCGTGGTCGTGGCGCTGTTGCTGTCGGTGTGGGTCGGGATCGACGGCCAGGTCTTCGGTCGGTTCGCGCAGGACCCGTGCTCAGCCAACCACTACTCGCTGGAGTCGCTCTGCTGGTACGTCCCCGAGTTCAGCGTGCTGTGGACGCCATTTGTATTGAGCGCGCAGGTGCCCTGGTGGGGATTCGTTCTCATCGCGTATGCGATCGGGGTTTCGGGCTACGTCGCCCTTCCCCTGATCAGGGACTGGGCGACTGCGCTTTATCGAGACGGGACGCTTGCGTGGTCAGCGTACCGATGTCGACCGAGCTGGAGACTCTGATCCCCAGAGCTGCTGGGCCCGAACGCCCAATCCGTGAACGACGGCGGTGAACGCGTTTCGCTGCTCGAGACGATCCTCGCCGAAAGTTCGCACCAGGTCAGCACGGAAAGCCGGGATGTATGCAGAACCGCCAGTCATGAGCACGCGGTCGACATCTCGCGGCTTGATCTCTGCCGCATCCAGCGCTCCTGTTATTGCCTCGCGGACAAGGTCCAGCTCAGGCCGGATCATCGCCTCGAACGCGGAGCGATACACCGTCAAGCGAAGGTTGAGTGGCGCGAAGTTCAGGTCGGTCTCATCTGACGTCGACAGGGCGATCTTCGCTGCCTCAATCGCCTTGTAGAAGTCGTACGCGTGTCCTTCATAGAGGAGTGCGTGAACCAGTTCGGCCGGCCGGCCGCCAATCCTCGCCAGGATGGCGGGAATGCCGGGATCGGCCATCAGCAGCCGCACCGAGCTCGCGGTGCGCAGCTCGTTGAAGAGCCAGCTGGGCAGCACCTCCAGGCCCAGCGCCGGGCCCACGCAAGTCTCGAATAGGACCCCGTCCAGCACCTCGCCGCCGATCGCGACGCCGTTCGTGCCGGCTATCCTCGGCTCCCCGGTGCGCGAATCCATCACGGCTACGTCGAAGGTGCCGCCGCCAAAGTCGACTGCGATCTCGACTCCGCGGTGCGTAGGTTCCCCGATAACCGCGGCGGCCGGTTCCGCAAGAAAGGTCACCTCGTCGAAGCCGGCCTCGATGGCGCCAAGCTCGAGCCGGCTGAATGCCTCGGCATCCGATCGCGCGCGATCACTCAGGTCTGCGCCGGCAAACACGACGGGATGGCCGACCACGACGCGTCGCACCGACTGGCCGGCGAATGTGTCGGCCTCATCCTTCAGCCGCCTCATCACGACCGCAACCAGCGAGCCGACGGTGAAGTCCGTCGCCCAGGAGTTCGTGCCGGCAAAGCCGAGCTTCGCGAGCTCGTGCTTTATCCCCGAAAGCAAGCGGGCATCGTTGCAGCCACCGCCCTTGCGGTATTGACGGCAGTCGGTGTCCCAGCCGTAAGGCGCCAGCGAGCAATTCCAGCAGTCGGTCTTCTCGTGCCCGGACTTGAGGAACGTCCTCACCGCCTGGTCGCCCGCGGCACGACCGCCGCCGCGATGGAGGTAGATGAAGGAAGGTAGGGTTGTCGCGGACGGCGATGGTCCGAGTGGGACCACTTCCACGCGATCCGGATACGCGACCGAGATGGCGCTGTTGCTGGTCCCGAAATCGATGCCGCAGCCCAACGGCGTGGCGCTCGAATGCACCACGGAACTATATCCGTGCGAAAGCGGCTGCCAATCGCGCGCTGGTGGGCGGTGATGGATTCGAACCAACGGCCTCCTCGGTGTAAGCGAGGCGCTCTGCCAATTGAGCTAACCGCCCGTAGCGGATGCTCAGTCTACCCAGCAGCAAGCAGGCTCAGCGCCGCATTCAGCTGCGTGTCCTTCGCGTACCCCTGAGACGGCTCCTGCACATTGAACTCGTCGCTCGCGTTGGCCAGAGTGACCGCCACGTCCGGCACAAGGCCCTTCTTGTCGATCGTCAGACCGTTGGGCAGGTACCACCTTTTGACTGTCAGGTGGATGTCGGCCCCGTCTGTCAGAGGGAAATCCTGCTGCACCGATCCCTTCCCGAACGTCACCGTGCCTACCAGCTTGGCCCGGTTGTGCACCTGCAGCGAGCCCGCCACGATCTCCGCCGCAGACGCGCTGTTGGCGTCAACGAGCGCCACCAGCGGCACCGTGGCAGCGAGGTGCTCCCCGCTCACCGTATGCCGCTCGACGGTGCCGCTGCGGTCGCGGAGCTCGAAAGTCTCCCCGCTCGCGACGAATTCGCTGATGACATGATCCGCCTCCGAGATGAATCCGCCCGGGTCCTCCCGCAGGTCGAGCACCACGCCCTTGGCGCCGGGCAATCCAGTATTCAGCGCTGTCCGCAGCTCGTCCGTGGTCGTCGTGCCGAACTGGTAGATGCGCACGTAAAGGATGTGATCGGCGATCTGCGTCGAGCGCACCGAGGGCACCTGGATCTCTGCGCGCGTGACGGTAACTGAGAACGTCTGAGGGCCACGCTGGAGCGTCAGCGTCACCTTGGTGCCGTCCGGTCCCTGAATCAGCGTCGACGCCTGGTCGGCGCTGATCCCCTTCATGTCCTTGTCGCCAACCTTCACGATCTGGTCGCCGGCTTGCAGGCCCGCGGCAGCGGCCGGCGAGCCCGGCACGGTCCCGGTTATGACCGGGTACGCGGTGCTGAAGGTCAGGTAGATGCCGATCCCCGAGTAGTGGCCTGTGTACGCCTGCTGCAGACGCTTGTATGCGTCGGGGTCGTAGTAGGCGGTGAACGGGTCGCCGAGCGCGGCGATCAGACCCTGCACGGTCCCACGCGAGAGCTTTGTAGTGTCGACGTTGCTGTCGACGTATTGCGATTGGATCAACCTGATCGCCTGCTGCAACTCCGTCGTGTCGACGCGCCCATTGGAGTGGTGCGCGACATAAGGAATGACATCAGGAAATGCCTGGTCGGTGTAAACGCCAATGCCGAACCCAAGCACCGCGACGACGAGAACGGCAACGCCCCAAAGGGCGTCGCGCAGATTCATCTCAGCAGACTAACGAAGTCAGCGACGCGTCACTAACAGCCGAGCCAGATGCAGGGATTCTTGTAGACGTCGTTGACGCGCACCTCGAAATGCAAGTGCGGTCCCGTCGACCAGCCGGTGGAACCTTCGTATCCGATGAGGTCGCCTCGGGCAATGATCTGGCCGCTCTGTATTCCCGGCGCGTAGCCCGCCAGGTGGCCGTAGTGCGTCGAGTAACCGTTGCCGTGGAAAATGATGATGTAGTTGCCGTAGCCGATGCTCCACGGGTACAGGTAGATGACGCCCGTGTCGGCCGCGACTATCGGGGTTCCGTATGGGCCGGCGATGTCGACCCCGGTGTGAATTCGGTGCGGGTACGGGCAGCTGTAATCGGTGGGCTCGAGATAAAAGGTTGAGCACCCGAACGGCTGGCTGATGCAGCTGAACCCGCATGCAGGTTCAGGCCACGCGAACACTCCGTTTCCGCCACCCGCAGCCCGTGCGACGGCGTCGTACTTCTGCTGCAGCTGAGCGACCTGGGCGTCGATTGCGGCCCGCTGCGCCTGAACGGCTGCGAACTGCGCGGTGAGCTGAGCTTCCAGCTGCTGCGCGGCCACGATGGCCGCCTTTTGGGTCGCCACATTCTTCTCCAGGTCGGCTTCGGTCGCCACCTCCTGCTGGAGAAGAGCGGCCACCTGGCCTCGCTTGATGGTGAGGTCGGCATTGGTCTGATCGAATTGCGCCCGCTCCACGCCAAGCTCGCCGAGCAGTTTGCGATCCGAAGCCGCGACCTGCTGGGCACCGACCATTCGGTTCATCAAGTCGTTGAATGTGTTCGCGGTGAGCACCAGCTCGACGTAATTCACCGAGCCGTGATCGTCCACGTATCGCAGCCGCTGGTTGAGCAGCTCGTCACGCAGGCTCATCTGCGCGTGCAGTCGCGTGAGGCTAGCCTCGGTGAAACGAATCTGGCGGTCGAGGTCATCGATCGCGACTTGCGTTTGTGCGATCAGATTTTTCTGCGCCGTTATCTGCGCATTGAGGCTGCTGATCAGCGCGTAAATGGCATTGATCTGGGCCTGCGTGTCCAAGATCTTGTTCAGAATGCCCTGCAGCTGCTGCTGATTGTTGACCTGGGCGCCGATGCCCTGGTTGTATGCCAAACAGGCCTGGTAGACGTTGGGCGGATCGCCTGGGTAGCAGTAGATAGCCGACGCGGTTTGCATCGACAGGGGAATCCAGGCGATGAATACCGTCAGCAACGCAGCGACCAACCTGACCCGTCGGATCACAGCTTTACGAACCTCCGAACGCCGATGTAGCTACCCACCGCACCAAGCGCGGCGCCGCCCAGAAGCAGGTCACGAGCGAGGCTCGCGATGAAGCTGGGGTCGTAGGAGAGCGGGATGAACGCGATGTCGTTGTGGAACTGCTGCACGGCCGGCGGGTACGCGATGACGAGAAGCGAAAGCGCGATCGAAGCGGCGATGACGCCGGTCATCACGCCTTCGATCACGAAGGGGCCCCGCACGAACCACTCGGTCGCCCCCACCAGCTTCATGACCTCGATCTCCTTGCGGCGGTGGAAAACCGCAGTGCGGATCGTATTCATGACGATCACGACCGACACGATCACAAGAATTCCCAGCAGGCCGGCGCCCGCAAGGCCGAGCCACTGCGACAGCTGGAGCATGCGGTTGACAAATTCACCCTGATAGTTGGTGGGGTTCGTGGGGTCTACACCCGGCCACTGCCGCGCGAGAAGGTCGATCGCGGCCACATCGGAGAGCGCCTTCACCCGAACCTCGAGCTTTGCGTCGAGCGGATTGCCGCTGAGCTGCTGTGCAAGAACCGCGTTGTTGGGATCAGCGGTGAAGTTGGCAAGTGCCTGGTCCTTGGTGATGAATTTCACGCCCGCCACGCGGGGATCGCTGGTCAGCTGCTGCTGGAACGAATAGACGGTCGCCAGGGGGGTGTCGTCGGCGACGTTGATGGAGATCACGCTCACCTTCTCGCGGAAGCCATCGAGCACCTGCGAGAAGGCATGGCCGATCAGCAGGTTGACGCCACCCAAAATGAGGATGAGCGTGATCGACAGAACCGCGGCCAAGCTGACCGCCAGGTTCCGCCAGAAGCTCTGCCAGGCGCTATTGAGCGCGAATCTGAGGTTTCGAAACATCGTCATGGTAGCGGCCAGAACGGTCATCTCGGGCAATCTGCCCAGCGTCGATCGCAATGACGCGGCGACGGAGGAGATCGACGATCTCACGGTTGTGCGTCGCCATCACAACCGTGGCGCCTCGAGAGTTGATGCGAAGGAAGAGCTGCATGATCTCCCACGCCGTGGCGGGGTCGAGGTTGCCGGTGGGTTCGTCCGCGATGATCATCCGCGGCGCATGCACCAACGCCCGCGCGATGGCCACGCGCTGCTGCTCGCCACCGGAGAGGTTGGAGGGATACGTTTGCTCCTTCCCCGCCAGACCAACCGTGTCGAGCGCCTCCGCCGCGCGCGACTGCACCAGTCGGTCGGGCTCGCCGAGAACGCGCAGCGCGAACGCCACGTTCTCGTAGACGGTGAGGTTCGGCAGCAGCTTGAAGTCCTGGAAGACCAGGCCGATCTTGCGCCGGTAGTACGGCAGCTTGCGCCGCTTCATGCGGCCGAGCTCGACGCCTTCGACGAAGATCTTGCCTTTCGAGGGCTTCTCCTCCCTGATCAGGAGGCGGACCATGGTCGACTTCCCCGCGCCAGAAGGGCCGACGAGGAAAACGAAGTCGCCCTCGGGAACGACGAGATTGATGTCTCGAAGCGCCTCGGTTCCGGTCGGATAGGTCTTCCAGACGTGCTGGAAGCTGATAACCGGCCGGCTGTCGAAATCTGGTGTTAGAACCATCAGCTAGATCTTTTGCTTTGACGTTGGGCGCCAGCAGGCGCACCCGGCTAAGTCGCGGGCAGTATAACGCATGCCCCCGGATGCTCCAAATGCGACCCGTTGAGTTCAAACACGTATGTAACGGAGGGGCGCGGGGTTGCTTGCGCGGGGGCGGTTCGGGTTCCTCTAGGAGCTAGTTTCCGGAGCCGTTCTGGCTCTGGCTCAGCTGCCGGCGCAGCCAGGCTTCGATGAACGGATCGATCTCCCCGTCGAGCACCGCCTGCGCGTTGCCCACCTCGAGCCCAGTCCGGACGTCCTTGACCAGCGTGTACGGCTGGAGAACATAGTTTCGGATCTGTGAGCCGAACTCGGCCGGCAGGACCTGGCCCCGGATCTGGTCGAGACGTGCGGCCGCCTCTTGCTGCTGGCGCTGGAACAGCCGGGCCTTGAGCACCTTCATGGCCGTCTCCCGGTTCTTCATCTGCGAGCGCTCGTTCTGGCAGGTGACGACGATTCCCGTGGGCAGGTGGGTGATGCGGATAGCGGAGTCGGTCTTGTTGACGTGCTGGCCACCCGCCCCGGTCGAGCGGTAGGTGTCGATGCGCAGATCCTGAGGGTTGATCACGACCGCATCCTCATCGGTGTCCTCGAGCTCGGGCATCACCTCGACGAGGGCGAACGACGTGTGCCGGCGGTGGTTCTGGTCGAAAGGCGAGATGCGGACCAGCCGGTGCACTCCGTGCTCGGAGCGCATGAGCCCGTATGCGCGGGGGCCTCGAACGATGAACGTCACGCTCTTGAGCCCTGCCTCTTCACCCGGCGACTGGTCGATGACCTCGACCTCGAACCGATGACGCTCCGCCCACTTCAAGTACATGCGCATGAGCATCTCGACCCAGTCCTGCGCCTCCACCCCACCCTGGCCGACTGAGATCGTGACGACGGCGTTGTGATTCGCGTATGGGTCGGTGAAGAGCAGGTCGAGCTCACGCGATCGCAGCTCGCCAGCCAGCTTCGCCTCTTCCTCCTCGACCTGCTTCGCGAGCTCAGGGTCACCGGACGCGAGCTGATCGAGCTCGATGAGGTCGCGAGCCCGCTTCTCGAGCTGCTCCCAGGTTCTTATCAGCTCTCTGTTCTCGGCGGACTCCCGACCCAAGGCGCCCGCGGAGCGCGGGTCGTCCCAGATGCCCGGTTGAGTTAAGCGGTGATCGAGCTCGTCCGCGCGCTTGACCTTGCCGGGCAGGTCAAAGATGCTCCTTGAGCTGAAGAATCCGTTCCAATAACTCCTTCGGGCTTAGTTGAACGTCCATTAGCTCTCCTGTTGACGCGTCGCCAGGTTGGCCCGGCTACGCCGGGCCAAGACCTCGCGGGTCACTATCGACACCGACTTGGCTGGGAGTCGTCTAGCGCGGGATCCTGATCCCGCGCTTTTCTCAAAGATGCTCCTTGAGCTGAAGAATCCGTTCCAATAACTCCTTCGGGCTCAGTCGAACGTCCATTACTTCTCCATTAATTTATCAGCGTGGCCGGGTTGGCCCGGCTTGCCGGGCCATGACTCTGCGAACCGGCAACTAACCAAAACGCGGCCGGGAGAGGGGGTTTCCGGTAAGGGGGACGTAGTCCCCCTTGCTTATCTTCCGTGGCACCTCTTGTATTTCTTGCCCGACCCGCACCAGCAGGGATCGTTGCGCCCCAGCTTAGCGGCCCCGGCTTCACCGACAGCGCCCGCAGCGGCGCCCACCGGCGCGACGCGTCGCGGCTTCGGGGCTCCGTTCCGCCCTGACTTGCCATCCCCATCGAGCTCACCCGGCCCGCTCTCGAGCACCCTTCGTACCACCGGCTGCGGCCTGGGGGGCGGCGCGTTCTGTGGCGCCGGCTGGATGTGAAAGATCATCGCCACGATCGAGCTCTGAATGCGATCGCGAAGCTCGTTGAACATCTCGAGGGCTTCGTTCTTGTACTCGACGAGCGGGTCGCGCTGGCCATAGGCGCGCAAGCCCACCCCTTCCCGGAAATGCTCCATCTGGGTCAGGTACTCCATCCACTGCCGGTCGATCGTCTGCAGCATCACGCTCTTCTCGACCAGGGGCATGACCTCCGCGCCAAACGCCTCGACCTGCTTGTCGTAGGCCTCGGCAGCAGCGGCGTTCAGGTGGTCGGCCAGGGCTTCGCGGCCGCGCTCCACCACCTCTTCAGGAATCTGCGATCCGGGCGCGATCGGTAGATATGCGGACAGGTACCGGATCAGCGCGTCCATGTCCCAGTTCTCGGGGTGCCGGCTCTCGCAGTGAACCTCGATGCCCTTGGCGACGATCTCTTTGACGTACTCGAGGATGTTGCCGCGCGCGTCCGCGCCCTCGAGCACCTTGCGCCGCTCCTCGTAAACGATCTGGCGCTGCTTGTTCATCACGTCGTCGTACTCGACCACGTGCTTGCGGGCATCGAAGTGCATCCCCTCGACCTTCTTCTGCGCGCCCGCGATCGATCGCGCGACCCACGGATGCTCGATGGGTTCGACCTCGAGGCTGTCCATCAAGCGGCCGATCCGGTCCGCGGCCGGCCCGAAGATCTTCATCAGGTCGTCCTCGAGCGAGATGAAGAACCTGCTCGAGCCGGGATCGCCCTGGCGCCCCGCCCGTCCGCGAAGCTGGTTGTCGATGCGCCGGCTCTCGTGGCGCTCGGTGCCGATGATGTGCAGCCCGCCGACGTCGGTCACACCCGGTCCGAGCACGATGTCGGTTCCACGCCCGGCCATGTTCGTGGCGATAGTGACCGCGGCCGGCTGGCCCGCCTCCGCGATGATGCCGGCCTCGCGCTCGTGCTGCTTGGCGTTGAGCACGTTGTGCTTCACCCCGCGCCTCTCGAGCATTCGCGCGAGGCGCTCGGACTTCTCGACCGAAACCGTGCCCACCAGCACCGGCCGCTTCTGCCTGTTCATCTCGACGATCTCGTCGATGACGGCCTCGAACTTCGACTTCTCGGTCTTGTAGATCACGTCCGGGTTGTCGTCTCGGATCATGTCGCGGTGGGTCGGGATGGCGAGCACGTCGAGCTTGTAGATCTTGTGGAACTCCTCCGCCTCGGTCATCGCGGTACCGGTCATGCCCGCGAGCTTTTCGTATTGGCGGAAATAGTTCTGGACGGTGATGGTGGCGATTGTCTTCTGCTCCTGCTGAACCTTGACCCCCTCTTTGGCCTCGACCGCCTGATGCAGTCCGTCCGACCAACGCCGGCCGGGCATCGTGCGGCCCGTGAACTCGTCGACGATAATCACCTCGCCGTCCTTGACCAGGTATTCCTGGTCGCGCAGGAAGAGCGTCTTCGCTTTCAGCGCCTGGTTGATCTGGTGAGCCTCGATGACGTTCTCGAGGTCGTAGATGTTGCGGATGCCCGTCCAGCGTTCCATCTTCGCGATGCCCTGCTCGGTGAGCGATGCGGACTTGTGCTTGAGGTCGACCTCGTAGTCCTCTTCCTCGACCAGGCGCCCTGCCCAACGCGCGTACTCGTAGTACTTCTCGGTCGACTCTTCCGATTGGCCGGAGATGATGTGCGGGGTCCGCGCCTCGTCGATGAGGATGGAGTCGACCTCGTCCACGATCGCGTAGTGCAGCGTTCGCTGGCTGCACTGGGTGAGGTCGAGGGCCATGTTGTCGCGCAGGTAGTCGAACGCCAGCTCGGAGTTGGTCGCGTAGGTGATGTCGGCGTGGTAGGCCTCTTTCTTGGTCGCGGGCCGCAGGTGCTGCAGGCGGCTGTCGGGGTGGGTCTCGTCGACGAACTCAGGGTCGTAGACGAAGGTGCCGACCGTACCGACGTTGACGCCCACGCTCATACCCAGCAGGTGATAGATCGGTCCCATCCAGCCGGCGTCACGCCGGGCGAGGTAGTCGTTGACCGTGACCAGGTGGACGCCCTCGCCGGCCAGCGCGTTCAGGTACAGGGCCAGGCTGGCGACCAGCGTCTTGCCCTCGCCGGTCTTCATCTCGGCGATCTTGCCCTGGTGGAGGACGATGCCTCCTACCAGCTGGACGTCGAAGTGCCTGAGGCCGATCGTGCGCCGGCTTGCCTCGCGGCATAGAGCGAACGCCTCGATGAGCAGCTCGTCTGGGTCCTCGCCGTCGCGGGCGCGCTGGCGAAGCTCGTCCGACCGAGCGCGCAGGCCCGCGTCGTCTAGCGCCTGGAGCTCGGGCTCCAGCTCGTTGACGGCGGCCGCAATCGCGAGGTGGCGCTTGATTTCCCGCTCGTTCGGGTCGAGGAGCTTGGTCAGATTCAGCATGGGGGCTAAATCAAGGGTACCCGGTGCCGGTGAGGCGGAAACCCTTCTACGGGATGACCGGCTCGATGATGGCGACCGAGCCGTCCGCCCGCCGGAATGCGATCTGGATGCCGCCGGAGAACTCGTCGAGGAAGATATGGAAAGTCTGGCCGTCGGACTCCAGCTCCGCGATAGCCTGCTCGATCGATTCCGGCAGCAGTTTCATTCGAATCCGTTCCGGTTCGGCGCTGCGAGGCGGCGTCGGATTCTCCTCATCTGGCATTCGGAGCGGAGAAACCTCGAGATGGCGGTGCGTCCGCTTCTCCTTGAGCTTCATCACTTGCCGGTCGATCTTGTCCAGGGCGAGATCGAGTGCCGATTGCGCGTCTACGCCCCGCTCGTGCGCTGACAGCACGGGAGTGCGTCGCCCGCTCACGTGAACGTTGATGCGGCACACGATGGTCTCAATCCCGAAGCGCTTCCGCTCGACGGAAAAATCCACTTCAGCGTCGGCGACCCTGTCGAAGTGACGCTCGAGGCGGGCCAGCTTGCGCTCGGCATAAGCCTTGAGCTCGGGCTTGAGGCCACCCGTGCGGTCGTTCAGAACGACCTTCACAGCCTGAGTATATGACGTGAAAAGGCGCGCTAGCGGGTGGAGGGCTTGTATCCCGGAGGCGGCGGGAAGAGCGCGGTGATCTCCTTCGGCAGAGGAATTCCCTGCGTGAAGATGCGGTCCAGAATCTTCGGCCGCAGACCGGTCGGCTTGAACTCGCCGATCACCTTGCCGTCGGGCGTCGCTCCCTTCTGCTCGAGCACGAACACGTCCTGCATCGTAATGATCTCCTGCTCCATCCCGATAACCTCGGTGATCTGGGTCACCTTGCGCGAACCGTCGCGCAAACGGTTGAGCTGCACGAAGAGGTTGATCGCGCCCGCGACCTGCTGCCGGATCGCGCGCACCGGCAAGTCGACGCCGGCCATGAGCACCAGGGTCTCGAGGCGGGCAAGCGCGTCGCGCGGGGTGTTGGCGTGGATGGTGGTCATCGAACCGTCGTGGCCGGTGTTCATGGCCTGGAGCATGTCCAGGGCCTCGCCGCCGCGGCACTCGCCGACGACGATTCGCTCAGGACGCATGCGCAAGGAGTTGATGACGAGGCGCTGAATGGTGATCTCGCCCTCGCCGTTGATGTCCTTCGGACGGGTTTCCATCCGGCACACATGCTCCTGATGCAGCTGGAGCTCGGCCGCGTCTTCGATGGTGACGATGCGGTCCTCGACCGGGATGAAGCCGGACAGGACGTTTAGGAAGGTCGTCTTGCCCGTGCCGGTGCCGCCCGAGATGATGATGTTGGCCTTGGCCAGCACGGCGGCTTTCATGAATCCGAACCCGGCCTCGTTGCAGGTGCCGAACCGAATGAGGTCGTCGACCTGGAAGGGGTCGCGCGAGAACTTGCGGACGGTGAGCAGCGGACCGTTGAGGGCCAGCGGCCTGATGACCGCGTTGACGCGGGAACCGTCGGCCAGACGGGCGTCGCACAGAGGCTGGCGTTCGTCGATGCGCCGGCCGACGGTGCGGACGATGAACTGGATGACGTTGAGCAGCTGGTCCTCGTCGACGAACTTGATGTTGGTGAGGACGACCTTGCCCCCCATTTCGACGTATACGTGGTCGCTGCCGTTGACCATGATCTCGGTTACACGGTCGTCACGAATCAGCGGCTCGATCGGCCCAAGCTGCTGGTAGTACTCATCGATATTGATTCCGGGGATCCGAACTGCCATTCGTCAGCCTCCCGCTGTGATCCAGACGCCGCCCAACTATACGGTTTGGGCCCACGTGGTTCATACGCTTACGCGCGCCACCGCCGCCCCGATCACCGGGCCCGACCCACCGGCCTTGAGAGCGGATGCGCAGGCATCCAGCGTCGCTCCGGTCGTTGCGACGTCGTCGATGAGCAGGATCGACCGCCCGGCGAGGCCGCCTCCTTGCCAGGCGAAGGCCCCCTGCACGTTGTCATGCCGCCGGCGGCGGTCGTGGCCGACCTGGGGCGGCGTGGCGCGCGTGCGGACGAGTCGGCCGGGCGGCGGCTCGAGCGCCATGTGGGCCCTCACCTGGCGCGCCAGAAGCTCCGACTGGTTGAATCCGCGCGCCTTCAGTCGCTCGCCATGGAGAGGTACCGCCTCGACCCACGAGGCCGCCAGGCCTTCGACGGACAGGCGCTCGACGAGCAGAAGCGACAGCGGCTCGGCCAGGCGCCGCCAGCCGCGGTACTTGAACCTCTGGATCGCATCCTCGATGGGGCCTTCGTATGCGACCGCGGATCGCAGCCGCGACAGCGAACGAAGGCGGCTCCGGCACCCGCATTCGGAGCGAGCTGTCTCGACCTCGGCGCCGCAGCGGCGGCACAGCGGCTCCTGGAGATATCTGATTCGCTGACGGCAGCGATCGCAAAGCCAGGCGCCGACCCTGCCGCAGCCACCGCATCGAGGCGGCAGCAGTAGGTCGAAGAACGGTGAGAGCACGGGTCGAGGCTACGGGCCGGTGTCAAGCCCGCCTTTACATGCATCACGTGCCGGGTCAGCCGATGAGGATCTGGTCGCCTTGCTGCAGGCCCAGCTCGGCCGTCGAACCGGCCGGCAGCTCGAGCACGCTGCGAGCGCCCCAAACGAACCACACCACGCCATACCACGCCGGCAGCTTCGGATAGACCTTCTTCACGCGTTCCTTGCTGTCGAGGAACACCGCGTCGATTGGAAACCTCATGAACAGCATGTGGATGCTGCCGCCCTCGCACGGGTTGATCCACATGCCACGTCCTGGCTCCAGCGTTCGGCGGAACATGAGGCCGACGCCGCGCCCGATGAAAGTGGCTGGAACGTCCAGCTCAGCGGCAAGCACCTTGCCAGTGCGCTCGTGCACCGCTCGAAGACCCGTCATCTGAATGGCGTAGCGTAGCTGCGCGGATGGAGTTCGACAGCGACGGGGTCAGCCTGCACTACGAGCTCCACGGTCCCGAGGACGGGCCTCCGGTGGTGCTGGTGCACGGATTCGCATCCGATTACCAGCTGAACTGGGTGGGTACGCGGTGGCAGGAGACGCTGCTGAAGGCGGGTTACCGCGTGATCGGTCTCGACTGCCGCGGCCATGGCGCAAGCGACAAACCGCATGACCCGGGGGCTTACTCGCCGGCGGTGATGGCCGCCGACTTTCGGCGGTTGCTCGACGAGGTGCACATCGCCGCCGCGCGGTACATCGGGTACTCGATGGGCGCGCGCGTCGGGCTCCAAGCGATGATCGATTTTCCGGATCGGATTGTCCGTGCGGTGCTCGGAGGTCCAGGCATAGGTGGAGCGGTCGAGGAAGCGGAGAAGATCGCGCGGGCGCTGCGCGGAGGCGAGCCCGAAAGTCCATCCGCCCTTTCTTTCCAGCGGTTCGCCTCGGCGCGCTCGACCAACGACCTCGAGGCTTTGGCGGCGTGCATGGAGGGCTTGGGTCATAGCGCAGGGTTTGATCCGGCTCGCCTGGCCGCCATCACGACGCCGATCCTCCTTGCGGTCGGCGAGCGCGACGATATCGCTCACGACGCGGCTCAGCTTGCGGCCCGGATTCCGGCCGCTCGGCTAGTCGTGATCCTCGGCCGTGACCACATGGGGGCCGTGCCGGCGCGCCAGTTCAAGGATGCGGCCGTGGAGTTCCTCGCCGGGACCTGATACGCACGTCTTGCGCAAGACGGGCGAAATCTACCCTGCGCAAACGCACGTTTTGATCCAACGTGCGAAATCGGTGGAGGGTCAGCCCGCGCGGTGGTGGTAGCGGATTCGGTGCTTGGTCCGCTGCACCATGACGGTCGTCGGCACGACCGATATCGTCCCGTCCGCCTCGAGCACGGCCAGCTGCACGTCCTTCATGTCGGTGATGCCGTGCTCGCGCATCGACATCTCCACCTCGCCCTGGTCGACACCTTCCCGCCTCATGACGTCGCTGAGGTACTTGCCGTCTTTCACTATCACCGCAGGCGCCGGCGAGAAGAGCTGATGGAACCGAGGCATGTTGTCGAGCTTGCCGACGAGATAGTTGGTCCCCACCAGGGCCACGATCAGGACCACCCCCCCGACGACCGACGTGTCGGGCCCGGTAATGGCCGGCTGCAATGCGTTTGCCACCAGCAGGATGAACACGAGGTCGTACAAGGTGAACTGGCCGACCTCGCGTTTGCCGAACAACCGCAATGCCAGGAGCAGCGCAACGTAGATGACGACCGCACGTATCACCAGCTCCCACGGCGGGACCGTGAACTGCAGGGCTGCGGGCGTCTGCTTTCTCCCGGGTTACCTGGGCTGCATGAGGATCAACGCCGCGGGCCCCAGCAGCACGATCCACAGCGTCGGGAAGATGCAGCCCACCATCGGCAGCAGCATCTTCAGCGTGGCCTGCGCCGCCTTCTCCTGCGCCCGCTGGCGACGCTTGCGGCGCATCTCGTCAGACTGGATACGCAAGATCTTGCCGATACCGGTACCGAACTGCTCGGACTGGATCACGGCCTGAATGAAGTTGTGCAGGTCCTCGACACCGCTACTTCGGCCCATCTCATCCATCGCCTCCAGCCGTGGGCGGCCGAGGCTGACCTCTCGGAGGACCTTGGCGAACTGCTCCGACAACGCGTTCTTGTACTTGTCGGTAACACGTGCGAGCGCGGCGTCGAAGCCGAGTCCGGCGTCGACCGCGATCACGAGGAGGTCCATCGCGTCCGGCAATCCCTTCTGGATCTCAGCACGTCGGGCGTCAACCTTCTGCTGCAGCCACATCACCGGCGCGTAGTAGCCGAGGATCGCGCCCACGGCCAGAGAGATGACCAGGTAGACCGGGTTCGCCAGCAGGAAGCCGAGCAGCAATCCGACCGCCGCCAGCACCGCGGCGGACACGATGCGCACCGCACCGAAGTCCTCCGGCGTGAGGTTGCCGGGCCGGCCCGCAAGCTCGAGCTTGTTCATGAGGTCTTGCCGAGCCTTCGCCGGTGTGGACCGCGAGAGCAGGCTGCCCAGCTTCTCGATCGACGGTCGCAGGAACCGCTCGGTGAACGGCCTCTGCAACTCGACCTCCTCGATGGTGAGCGGCTTCTCGCCGCCGTACACAGAGAGGCGCTGCTGAACCATCTGGGCCGTGTTCGTCTGCGGGGTCCGCGCAATTCCCAAAAAGATGATGAAGATTCCGAGGCCGACCGCCAGTGCAAGGATTGGAAGCATCAGGTCATACCTCGATCGCGACCACGCGACGAATGATCAGGTTGCCAACGAAGATCATGAAGGCGCCGATCGCGAGCAGGATCCAGCCGATGAAGTTCTCGAACATCGGCCGGAAGTAGCTTGGGGTTACGAAATACATGAACGCGGCCAGCACGATCGGCAGGGCCGTGATCAGCGTTCCGGACGCGCGCGCTTGCGCGGTTAGGGTGGCGATCTCGCCCTTGATGCGGACCCGCTCGCGGATCGTGTAGGCGATGTTGTCGAGAATCTCGGCGAGGTTTCCACCGACCGTTCGGTGGATCGAGTAGGCGGTTGCAACCAGGTCGAAGTCCGCGCTGGCGATGCGCTTGGTGATATTTGAGAGTGCTTCGTCGGGTGAGCCGCCGAGATTCATCTCTCGGACCGCGCGAGCGAATTCGTCGGCGATCGGCGGCACCGCGTTCTTGGCGACGGTGTCGATGGCCTGGGCAAACGAATAGCCGGCTTTCAGAGCGTTCGAGAGAAGGGTCAACGTGTCGCCAAGCTGTCCGTTGAAAGCGCGCAATCGCTTTCCGATCCGGTACTTCACGTAGAAGCCGGGCACCAGGTAGCCGACGATGCCGAGCACGACGATCTGGATGATGCCGCCCGGAAATCCGAATCGAACCAGGCCGATCAGCATGAAGAGCGCCAGGAAACCGAGCTGGATCATGAAGTACTCGGACGTGCGGAGCTTCAAGTCGGCGCGGCCCAGCTGCTCGGCCACAGATGGCTTGCCTTTCTTGGCGTCGCCACGGCCGACACGCTCGGCAGCTGGCGAGAAGAGGCGGTTGAGAGTGTCTCGGAAGCCAGTCGCCTGCGGAAGCGTCTGCGCCCCCGCGGTGGTGACGCCATAGGCCGCAAGCCGGGCCTGAAAGTCCTCGGCGCCACCGGCGGCTCGACGCGCCTGGTTGAGCCCGACGAACAGCAGGAAAACACCGGCGAAGGCGAGAAGGGCGAAAATCGCGCCTATTGGCATCTGGGACCTCCTACAGGGTTAGTACAGCTTATCCGGCGGGGGCTGAGGGGTGGGTACGAATAGCGATTCCGCGACGTCCTCGCCTTCGGATCTGAGGTGCTCCATTCGCATGGGAAGCACGCCGGTCGCGGTGTGGTAGCCGACCGCCTTGCCTTCTGAGTTGACGCCGATCTGCCGGAACAGGAAGAGCTCCTGGAATTGGACCTCGCCGTCCTTCATGCCGAGGACCTCGGCCACGCTCACGATGCGGCGCACGCCGCCCCGCAACCGGGACTGCTGGACGATGAGGTGGATCGCAGAGCCGATGGTCTCGCGGATGGCGCGAGACGGGAGGTCCTGGCCGGCCTGCAGGACCAGTGTCTCCAGGCGCACGAGGCACTCGTGCGGGTTGTTGGCGTGCAGGGTTGACATCGAGCCATCGTGGCCGGTGTTCATCGCCTGGAGCATGTCCAGCGCCTCGCCGCCACGGCACTCGCCGACGATGATGCGGTCGGGTCGCATACGGAGGCAGCTCTTGACGAGCTCGCGGATGGGCACCGCGCCCTTGCCCTCGACGTTGGGTGGCCGCGACTCGAGCTGGATCCAGTGCGGCTGCTGGAGCTGCAGCTCGGCTGCGTCCTCGCACGTGATGAGCCGCTCTGTCTCCGGGATGAACGACGACAGGATGTTGAGCAGGGTGGTCTTGCCGGAGCCGGTGCCGCCGGAGACCAGGATGTTCAACCGCGCGCGCACGCATGAACGCAGGAAGGTCATCAGCTCAGGGCTCGACGAGCGGAAGCGGTTGACGACGTCGGCCGGCCCCCACTTCTCCTTGGCGAACTTCCGGATGGTCAGGCATGGGCCTTTGAGCGCGATCGGAGGGATGACCACGTTGACACGTGAGCCGTCCTTGAGACGCGCGTCACAGATCGGGGTCGACTCGTCGACGCGGCGCCCGACGAGGCTGACGATGCGATCGATGACCTGTCGCATCTGCCGTTCGGACTCGAACGTGACCGCCGAAAGGGTGGGCTCGCCGCTCTTCTCGACGTAGATCTGCTTCGGGTGGTTGGCCATGATCTCGGTGATGCTCGGGTCGGCAAGCAGCGCTTCGAGCGGGCCCAACCCGAGCACGTCGTCGAGGACCGACTCGACCAGGCGTTCCTTGTCGGCCTTGGTCATGGTCATGGCCGTGCTGCGGAAGTACTCGTCCGCGAGCTCGACGATCTTTTCGCGAACGCCGGGCTTGTTGCTCGAGTCGATCTGGTCGGCGAACTTTTCGATGAGCTTGGCGTGAATCTGGACTTTCGCCGCGGTGAAGGCGGGCGTCATCTCGCCGCCCGCGGCCATGGCGGCCCGCGCGGCGAGGTTCGACAGGGGCGCTGCGGCCGCGGGCGCAGCCGCGGGGCGAGCGACGGGGATCGCGGTGGCTGCCGCATAGGCTGAGGCCGGAGCAGCTGTGGCCGGCCCGTTGGTTGCCGGCGCAACCGGCGCCGGCACCCCCGTCTGGTTTTGCTTGACCCGGTCCAGAAGACCCATTAGCTAGCGCCTATTACAGCGCGATCACAAAGCCGTGAAATGGTACCTGGCTTCGACCTCTTTCTGGCTCACGCCCTGCGCCGACAGCACGGTCGGGCACGTGGGGTCCGGAGCGCTCGGCGGCTGCTTCAAGTAGTCGTTGAACGACTCCAGCGTGTAGCGCACCGTCGTGTTGCCGAGGAACCAGGTGAAGTACTCCGCATCACACTGCGTCAGCTCGATTGTCAGGCTCGATGTGACACCGGTGGTGGCGCCCTGGGCGCCGCCCGCTGCCCCGCCTCCGCTGGCCGGCTGCACGTTGGCGCTGGCCGGACCGAGCCCGATGATGTGGACGTTTGTGAACACGGTCTTGCTGACTACCTTCGCCGGCCCAGCCTGGGCGCCGGTGGTCGAGAAGATGGTGAGGCTGGCCGAGGAGATGACGGTGATGTAGTCGCCGAGCGTGATGTGGCCGGCGACGCCTTGCTGCTCACCAGTCGGAATGGTCATGGCAACGTAGCCACTGGCGAGCGGCAGATACGCTGGTGCGGACCCGGCCGGGATGAGACCGGCGTCTCGGGCGAGCATGTCCGATGTGATCAGCGCGCCCTTCGTGATCTGGATCTCTGAGATCAGACCCTTGACGTCACCAGTCTTGGTGTACGTGTTCTGCAACGTCCCCGAGATCTTCGTCGTCGTCAGGTCTGAGTCGGTGAGCTGATGCCGGATCGGGATGGACTGCGCGGCCACGACGACGGTCTCGTTGGGGCCGCCTCCGATGGCGCCGCCGCCCCCACCGAAGTTGCCGAGAAGGAACACTCCGGCGCCCGCGAGGATGGCGAGAAGTAAGCCGATGATGATGAGGAACCGACCTCCACCTGGTCGAGGTCTTGCTGGAGCTGATGCGACGGCCAAAACTAAGTCACCTCCGGATCACTGATTCCTGGAAACGCCGCCATTGTAGCGAGGGGGACCCCGATCGTCCCCCTCCAACGGGCTACTTGTCGGGAACGAAGAGAGCCCCTTGCGGGGCTCTCTTGTTGAAGGTGCTACTACGTTTGGTTCTCGTTAGCCGAGTGCGGCTACGACGTTCGAGAACACGTTCTTGATCTGGTTGCCCATCGTAAGAAGGATGACGATGACCACGATTGAAACGAGCACGAGGATCAGGGCGTACTCAACCATGCCCTGCCCTTCCTGACGCGACGTAAGGCTGCGAAGTTTCCAGTAAAGGCTCAACATCTGCGATTCACCTCCTTTTTTCCGAACTACAGACTGTCAACCCGAATGACGGGCCGCCTGTTGGATTCTTGCGGCCGAGGCATCGACCGCGGCCCGTGATCCTACTCGGGCGCCCCAGGCAGGTCAATTCATTAGGCAAAAAATCGTTGCCGGGTGACTTTACCCGGGGGCGCGCCAGGTTCGCCCTGATACCTTTCGCCGGGAAATGCAGGCGGCCGACGTCGAGACCGAGGTGAGCAAACGCGACGCGTCCTACTGGCGCGACCTGGCCTTCAGCCGGCTCCTGCCGGCCCTTTTCTTCAGCATTTTCCTCGCCCGCCAGCTCCTGTTCGTCTGGGGCAGCCTGGGCTCGCTGCACAGGCCCGGCGACTACCTCTTCCTCCTCCAGCAGTGCCTCGCCCTCGCCTACTTCACGATGCTCGTGATCCTCTACAGCGTCCGGCTGCCCAAGCGGGGCACCGACCATCGCCTCGGCGTCGTTTTCATAGCGTTCACGGGCACCTTCTCCGCGATCGCGGCCAGCTTCCTGCCTGGCGGCGGCCGCCGCGAAGGCCTGGTCCTGTCCGCGGACGTCATCGCCACCATCGGCCTGGCGTACTCGGTTTGGGGCCTGGCCTACCTGCGCCGGTCGTTTTCGATCATCCCTGAGGCGCGGCGCCTGGTCACCGGAGGCCCCTACTCTCTGAGCCGGCACCCCGTGTACCTCGGTGAGGTGATCACAGCGATCGGGATCAACCTCGCCACCGCCGGCTGGCTGGGAGCGCTCGCCGTCACCTACTTCGTCGTTTGCGAGCTCTTGCGCATCCGCTGGGAGGAGGGCGTGCTTTCGCGCGCATTCCCGGGGGAGTACCCGGCCTACGCGCGGACGGTGCCTCGCTACCTGCCCAACCCGCTCAGGACCCGCCGCTGAGCCGATTGGCCGATCGCCTGACCGCGCGCACGCTCCTGCTGGGCGGCGTGATGATCGTCATCCCGGCCCTGTTCGTCGGCGCCGTCCTGGATCCAGACTTCTGGTGGCACATACGGATCGGCCGCTGGATGGTGGAAAACGGCCGGCTGCCGTCCAACGACATCTTCACCTACACGGTTCCGAGCCATGTCTGGACCGACCACGAGTACCTCACCGAGATGCTCATGTGGCTGGTGTACTCGGCAGCGGGTGCGCTCGGGATCGGCCTTCTGTTCGGCGCGATCACCTACGCCGGCTTTTACCTCATGTACCGGCAGGTCCGCCGGCAGCCATTCGTGATCGCCGGCGTCGGGCTTGCGCTCGGCGCGATCGCGGGCGCGCCTATCTGGGGCCCTCGCGCGCAGATGATCACCTTCGCCCTCACCTGCCTCGAGCTGTACTGGCTCCAGGGGTACCTCAGCGGCCGCAGCCGGGCGCTCCAGTTCTTCCCGCTGGTCATGGCGCTGTGGGCGAACCTCCACGGCGGCTGGGTGATCGGGTTCGTGTGGCTTGGCGTGGCGCTGGTGGCGGAACTCGCGGGCTGGGCCTGGGAGCCGTCTAATCCCGCCCACCGCGCGCACGTGCGGCTCCTGGCGATCGTTTCCGCCGCATCCGCCGTCGCCGTGCTCGCCACCCCCCACGGCTTCAACCTCTACCTCTATCCCTTCCAGACCGTGGCCAGCATGGCGCAGGAGAGGCTGATCGTCGAATGGTTCTCGCCGGACTTCCACCAGCCCTACCTGCACCCGTTCGAGGCCATGGTCTTGCTGCTGATCGTCGGCTTCGCTCTGCGGCGTCCATCGCTGTACGACCTGCTCCTTTCGCTGGTCGCTCTCGCGCTGGCGCTTCAGTCGGTCCGCAACATCGCCCTCTTCATCGCCGCCACGACGCCGGTGCTGATCAACACCTACTCGGAGGCCTGGAAGGAGATCTCGAAGGCGCGGGGCTGGAAGCTGCAGCTGCCGTCACAGCCGCTGTTCGGCGTGATCACCGCGGTAGCGCTGCTGGTGATCACGCTGGCGACGGTGGCCCACATCGCCACCGAGACCAGCCCCAGCCACCAGGCGACCCTCACCGACACCACGTATCCGGTCGGCGCGGCCGACTGGCTGGCAGCCCATCCCGAGGTTGGCACGCGGATGTACAACCAGTACGGCTGGGGCGGCTATCTCGCGTATCGCTTCTACCCCCAGCCCAACCGCCGGGTTTTCATCTTCGGCGAGGCGGCGCTCATGGGCGACGACCTCCTCAACGAGTACGAAGACGTCCAGACGCTGCGGCCGGACTGGAAGACGCTGCTGGACAAGAACGGCGTCGACTACATCGTCTACAACCGCGGTGAGGCGCTGGCCAATGTGCTCGCGACGCAGCCGGGCTGGACGCTCGTCTACCAGGACTCGGTAGCCGTGATCTACGTGAGGAAGGCCTCTCAGTAGACCTGCCAGATCTTGAAGTTCGGCGTGTCGTACGCCGGCGGCCCGAGGCTGTCCGGCGGTGGCGCCGGCAGGTCCGCGGTCCAGATCACGTATCGGATGTGGTCGGAGTGCACGAAATCGGCGAGGTCGGCCTTGCCCGTGAGCAGGTCGAGCGCATTCTGCGTCTTGGTGTAATAGTCGAACGTCTCGTCGTAATGGCCGACGTATACGGTGTCGGCGCTGTACGCGGGGACGAACAGGCCCACCCCCGGCATCGATAGGACCGTGCCGGCCGGATGGTTCCCCAGCCACGCCAGCCCGTCGTACTCGGCCCGGCTGACCGAATACTGAGGTTGCGTGGCCACGGCCAGCGGGGCCAGGACGAGGAAGGCGCTACCAACAGACGCGAACGCGACGTAGGAGAAGGGAACGAGGGCGCGTGCCCGCACGCTGCGCAGCCTGGGCAGGATCAGCTCGTACATGCCCCGCGCTCCCAGCACGACCAGGGGAAGGTAGAGAGCGTCGAGGAAGCGGCGGCGGAGGTCGCCGGCCGGGTTGGGTAGATAAAGGATGGCGGCGAGCAGGACGAGCCAGGCCAGCAGGAAGACGTCCTCGCGGCTGCGCCGGCGCAGGGCGCCTGGTATGCCGGTCAACGCGAGCAGAAGCTGAGGCGCGAGGGCGAAAACCAGGCTGACGGTCTCCGGCGGCAAAGCGTTCTTGGAGTGGAAAGTCCAGCGCTGGACCTCAGGGTTGCCGACGAACGCGAAGTACGAATAAAGGATGTAGGGCGCGGGAATCGCGAAGGCCAGCGTCGCGGCCATCCAGCCACGCGGCGGTGCGGGTCTCAAGAACAGCGCCACAGCGGTGGCGCCCCCCATCAGGATCGGCATCTGGGGGTGGATCGATGCCTGTCCCAGCCACGCCACGCCTGCCAGCGCCCCCAGGACGAGGCTGCCTCGCTGGATCGCTTTGAGCGTGAGGGCGACGCCGAGGCCCGCGAAAACGCCGGACCATGCGAAGTGAGGCAGAGCGAGCACCGAATAGAAGGCCGTGAGCTCGGGCATCCGCCAGTCGAGCGTGTCCGTGCGGTTGCCGAAGATGACCGGGTGGCCCAGCGCCTGGATCACATATCCCAGCCCCAGCCCGATGGCGACGAAGAAGAACGCGAACCGGCGCGCCGACCGATCCTCGATGAAATGCGAGATGAAGAGCCACGCCGCGCCCATGAGGGCGAAGGCCGCCGCGATCCTGGCGCCATGAAAGACCGCGATCAGCGGCACCTGCAGGATCGCCCCTATGTGGCCGAGCAGGATCCAGAACATGAATAGGTATGCGGAGGGGCTCGCCTCGGTGGTGTAGCGGTTCTGCCACGACCACGCCCCCTCCCAGCCCTGGCGCATCTTGGCCAGATAGGTGTTGGCGTCGTCGCCGAGGTAGAAGAAGCCCATGAACACCTGGTCGTGTGGCTGGACGATGTAGGCGTACGCGTACGGCACCGCGGTCACGATCGCGAGCACCAGCCCCATGACGAGCGGCAGTGTCCAATCCCGGCCAGGCGCGGAGGCCGCGACCCGCGCCACCGGCCTTACCGCTTCCATCGGCCCAGGCTCAACCGCAGCACCGTCCACAGGGCCCGACGCACCTCGCCCCTCGAGACCTTCGACGCGCCGGCGACGCGGTCCTCGAATCTGATCGGCACCTCGACCACCTTGTATCCCAGCCGGCGCGCCCGCCAGACCATCTCAATCTGGAACGAGTATCCCTGTGACATCACGTTGTCGAGCCCGATGTGCGTGAGCAGGTCCCTGGTGTAGCACCTGTACCCCGAGGTGCAGTCGTGCGTGGGCAGGCCGAGGAGCAGCCGGCAGTAGACGTTGGCGCCCCACGAAAGGAGCCAGCGCTGGAACGGCCAGCCTTCGACCGATCCGCCCTTGATGTAGCGCGAGCCGACCGCCAGTCCACCCGACCGGCGAGCGGCCTCGACGATGGCATCGAGGTCCTTGGGCAGGTGCGAGCCGTCCGCGTCCATCTCCACGAAGAGCTGGGCCCCATCTTTCAAGCCGATCCGAAACGCGTCTTCATACGCACTGCCGAGCCCAAGCTTGCGCGCCCTGTGCAGGACCCGGACCCCTTTATCGGCAGCCGCCAGGCGATCCGCCAGGTCTCCGGTCCCGTCAGGCGAGCTGTCGTCGACGACCAGGACGTCGTGGCCCAGTGCGCGGACGCCGGCCACCACGCGCTCCAGGTTCTGCACCTCGTTGTAGGTGGGCAGGACCACCAGGACGCCATCGGTCACGATCGCGAGCGAAACCTCACCCTCACGACGTGCCTGAACATGTCCAGGGAGCTTCGGACCGCGCTGACCTTGGTCGGGGCCGAGTTCCGCCAAATCACGGGCACCTCGGCGATGCGTACGCCCTTGTTCTTGGCGAGATACAGCACCTCCGGGTCGTAACCGAAGCCATCAGTCGTAAGACCGGCGAAGACCTCACGCGCGATGTCGCCGCGAAACAGCTTGAAACCGCATTGCGTATCCCAGATTCCAGGCAGCAGCACGGCCTGGACGATGAGGTTGAATGCCTTGCCCATCAGGACGCGGTAAACAGGCTGCGAGAGCTCGACGCGAGAGCCCTTGATCGCGCGTGAGGCGATCGCCACACCGGCGCCGGCCGCCAGCTGGGCCTCGAGCTTTGGGAGCTCATCGATTGGAGTGGAAAGGTCGGCATCGGTGACGAGCACGTTGGTGCCGCGAGAGACCTTCACCCCTTCGGCCAAGGCGCGTCCCTTGCCCCGGTTCGCGGGCAGCGCCGCGATGCGAATCGCGTTGTGCCGCGCGGCGGCCGCGTCCATCACCCCTCGCGTCCCGTCGGCGCTGCCGTCGTCGACGAGGATGAGCTCGTACCTGTCGCCGCGCCCGTCGAGAAACGCCTCGATCTTCTCGATGGTGCTGGGCAACCTCTGCTCCTCGTTGTAGCAGGGGACGACGACGCTGAGGTTCACCCCTTCGGCGGCCATGGCGCCAAATCGTAATCGGGGACCGGGCTATGACCGGGAGCGCATCACCTTCAACGCATACGTCGGGAGGACCGCCATCCGTCGAATGCGCCACGGTTGGCGCGCGAGCCTGAACAACCACTCGATCCCCACCCGGCGCATCCAGAGGGGCGCGCGGGGGACTCGCCCGGTGAGGTAGTCGAAGGAGCCGCCGACCCCGATCGCCACGGCCACCCCGTTCAGGCGATCACCGACGCGGTCGATCCAGAGCTCCTGCTTGGGCGCTCCATAAGCGACCAGCAGCACGTGCGGCCGTTCGGCCTGGATCAATGCGACAGTCTCGTCGTCGGACGACGGATCGGCCGATCCCGCGTGCGCGGCGACCTTCAGGTCTGGGTGCTCTTTTTGCAGCTGCCGCGCCAGCTCGTCCGCGACCCCTGGAGCCGCTCCGAGCAGGTAAAGGCGGAAGGCGCGTCGCGCGCATAACGCCGCAAGAAGTGGAATCAGATCGACTCCGGTGACAGGCGACGACAGGTCGCAGCCCTGCCTGCGCGCGGCCCAGACGACGCCGCTGCCGTCCGGGATACAGAGGGCGGCGGACTCGAGCACGCGCGCGAACTCGATGTCGTCGTGGGCGCGCATGACGAACTCGGGGTTCACCGTGGCCACCAGATGACGGCCCCCGGCGTCGACGAAGGCTTCGATGCGCGCCAGTGCGGCCGCCATGTCGACGCAATCCACCCGCACCCCCAACACCCGTGTCTCGCGCACGGGCTGATTATCAGCCGGTGCTTTCAGTTGGGCAGATGGGTGGTCACAGCGGTCACGTCGATCGATGGTTCTTCCGGACCGAGGCTGTAGATGAAGTCGGAAAGCGACTCGCCTCCGCCAACTCGTATTCGCGTCCACATATATCGATCGGTGCGACTGTGCGCGGTGCCGGGCAGCTCGGTCACCGCCGTGTCGTATCCGGTCGTCTGAAGCGCGTAGACCGCCTGCGCACTGAATTTTCCTGAGGGGTAGGCGAAGTCGACGACCGAATGGCCGATCAAGCGCTGCAGCCATGCCTTCGACGTGGCCAGCTGGTAGGTGGCCGAGTACAGCGAGGCGCCGCCGATGTTGGCGTGGTCCACCGTATGCGAAGCGATCTGCATCCCGTCCTGGTCCATCTCGACGATCTGTGCCGCCGTGACGTATCTCGGCTGGCCGACGAAGCTGCTCACGATGTAGGCCACGGCCTTGAAGTTGTAGGACCTCAGAATGGGAAAGGCGGTCGTGTAGAGGTCGGTGTAGCCGTCATCGAACGTGATCACCACGGGCTTGGTGGGGAGCGCCGTGAGGCCGCTGAAGTAGGCGCGCAGATCGCTGAAATCGACCGCGTGGTATCCGTGGACCGACAGCCAGTCCATCTGGGTGTTGAAATCTTCCGGAGTCACGGTGAGCCGGTAACCAAGACGGTCCAGGTAGATCGACGGAGCAGGTCGGATGTAGTGGTACATCAGGATCGGAACGTTGATCGATGCGCGGCCGATCGGGATCACCCACGTGTGGGTGATGAAGAACTCATGGTCGGTACCCGCTGCCATGCCGAACGGAGCCTGCTTCTCGAGCATCGCTGTGGACGACGACGCCTGAGGCGTCTCGCCGCTCGAATCGCCCACCTGAAGCAGGACTACGCACGCAGCCACGAATACGACCACGGGCATACCCCTGCGCACCACAGGTGCCCCACGAACTCGGAGGCTTCGCCGCGAGTTCGCGGGGACCCCTAAAAGGCGCACGGGCCTTAGCTTAAGGACGTGCGGGCCGCGATTCCAGTACTAACGGCGCCATGAAGACGATCGCCGTCGACTTCAATCCGGCCACGCGCGAGGTGGCCACAGGAACCGAGGTGTATACACGCGAGGTCGGCTCCCGCCTGCCGGCTGTGGCACCCGAGTTTCGCTGGCTCTTTTACGCTTCCCGAGCGCGCGCGGGCCTGGGCGTGGACGTGATGGTCGTGCCGATGGCCCGGCTGTGGTCTCAGATCCGGCTGCCGCTCGCGATGCAGCCGGCGCATCCCGACCTGCTGTTCGTGCCCGCACACGCCATCCCGTTCGGCTGGCCGGGCAAATCCCTCACCGTGGTCCACGACCTCGCCTTCGAGCGGCACCCCGAGGCCTACTCAGTGGCCGAACGTTCCTATCTGCGGCTCACGACGCGATGGGCCGTGCTGCGCTGCCACCTGCTCATCGTCCCTTCCGAGTCCACCAAAGCGGACCTTGTCGAGCTGTATCACGTCGACCAGGATCGGGTGCGAGTGGTTCCGCATGGCGGCGGCGAACAGGTCGAACGCGAGGTCGCGCCGGCAGGGAGGCTCGCCGAGCTCGGCCTCGACGGATCTTTCGTCCTCCAGGTCGGGCGCATCGAGAAGCGCAAGAACCAGGCCGCCGCCCTGGCCGCGGTCGAACGGTTGGACGGGGTCACGCTTGCGATCGCCGGCCCCGAGCGAGACGGTTCGCTTGCGGCTCGGCTGCGGGCTTCGTCACATTGCCGCGTCCTCGGAAGGGTCGACCGGCCCACGCTCGAGCTTCTGTACCAGAAAGCGCGGGCAGTGGTCGTGCCGAGCCTCTATGAGGGCTTTGGGCTACCCGTCCTCGAGGCGATGGCCCGCGGCCAGGTGGTCGTCGCCGCGCGCACGTCGTCGCTGCCGGAGGTGGGCGGTGACGCTGTTCTTTATGTCGACGATCCCAATGACCCGGCTGCCCTTGGGCAAGCGCTCGAGACCGCGATCGGCGCCCGCAAGGTGCGCAACCTGCTGGTCAAAGCCGCGAAAGCGCGTGCCGGGGAATTCACCTGGGACCGCAGCGCCGCCGGTGTCGCAAACGTCGTTCGCGAGCTGGTCGATTAAGAACCGATCGCCTCTTCGATCACTTCCCACGTCATCGCGGCTGACCTCGACCAGCTGAACTCTGCAGCTCGCAGAATGCCCCGGCGCCTGAGGTCGGCGGCGAGGTCGTGGTCGCCGAGAATTTTCTCGAGCGCCTTGCGCCACGCGTCCGCGTCCCCCGCGGCCACCACCAAACCAGCGTCGCCGACGACCTCGGGGAGGCTCGAGGTGTCGGAGACCACGACCGGAGTTCCGCATGCCATCGCCTCCAGCGGGGGCAGTCCGAACCCTTCGTACCACGCTGGGTGGGCGAGGACCCTGGCAAGGTTGTAGACGGCGGGCAATTGAGCCGGCTCGAGGCCATCGAGATGGTGGACCTTGTCGCCCAGCCGGCTCATGCGCTCTCTGATCGACTCGTAGTTCCAGCCCCAGCCGCCGACGATCACCAGGTCCGGCCGGTCGCGCATCATCGCCCACGCGTCGAGTAGCGTCAGGAGGTTCTTGCGCGGCTCGATCGTGCCCACGAAGAGGATGAACCGCTCCGGCAGGCGAAGTCGCTCGCGGGCAGCGGCCAATTCCTCGCCGCCCATCGGACGCAAGCCCGGCGATACGCCATGCGGCACGACCGTGATCCGAGAAGCCGGGACGCCAAATAGATCCTCGGCGTCCCTTGCGGTGTTCGTGGAAACGGCGATCACTTGATCGGCCCGCCGCAACGAGCTCGGCACCACCCACCGCGTGCTGAGGGGCTGGCGCTGCGGAAACCACCCGGCGTTGCGATAGATCGCGAGGTCGTGGACGGTGATCACCGAAGGCGAGCCGACGTTCATCAACGGCAGTGCGCCGACGGCACCGAAGAAAACACTTGGCTTGAGACGACGCAGCCGCGCCGGCCACTGCACATGGCGGCCGATGAAGGGCAGATCAGGCAGCGGCCGGTATGCGATCGAAGATGTTGCCTCGCCTGGGACGCCCGGTGGGACGAAAACGGTGAATCGGCAGTCGGGCCTCTCGACAGCCATGGCCCGCAGGATCTGGTTCGTGTAGACCCCGACACCGGCCAGGGGACGCGCCAACCCCATTCCATCAACCGCGACATGCAGACCGGTCACTGGGTCAGCGGAGGTAGGACTGGTTCCGCTTCAGCACCTCGAAGTGCTCCAGGGCCAGGCCGGTTCCGCGCACGACAGAGGTCTGCGGGTCGTCGGCGACGACGGCCGTTATGCCGGTGTGCATCGACAGGAAGCGATCGAGGCCGCGAAGCTGAGACCCCCCGCCGGACAGCACGATGCCGCGGTCGAAGATGTCAGCCGCCAGCTCCGGAGGTGTCTCCTCGAGCACGCTGCGCACGGCGCCGACGATGAGCCGGAGCGGCTCCTGGATCGCCTCGGCGACGTCGTTGGAGGTCACCTCCAGGCTGCGAGGCAGGCCGGACACGATGTCGCGCCCGCGCACCTCGGTGCGTAGCGGCTCCTTCATCTGGATCGCCGAGCCGACCGCGATCTTGAGCTCCTCCGCCGTGCGTTCGCCGATCAGTAGGTTGTGCCGGCGCTTGAGATGAAGAGCGATGGCGTCGTCGATCCGATTGCCGCCGACGCGAATCGAGTGCGCCACGACCATCCCGGAGAGCGAGATGACAGCGATCTCCGTGGTGCCGCCCCCGATGTCGCAGATGGCGTTGCCACGCGGCTCGGAAATCGGCAGCCCGGCCCCGATCGCGGCGGCCAGCGGCTCGTCGATGAGCCACGCCTGGCGCGCGCCGGCCGAGATGGCCGCCTCCGTGACCGCTCGCCGCTCCACCGAGGTCACGCCCGAAGGCACGCAGATCATGATCTCGGGCTTGAAGATGCGCTGGCGACCCTGGACCTTGCCGATGAAGTGGTGGAGCATCCCCTCGGTGACGACGAAGTCGGCGATGACGCCGTCGCGCATCGGCCGCACGACCTGGATCGTGTCCGGCGCCCGGCCGAGCATCTCGAAGGCCTGCCTGCCCACGGCGAGGATGCGCGTGCTGTCGCGGTTGACCGCGACCAGCGACGGCTCGTTGACGACAATCCCCTCGCCCTTGACGTAGATGAGCACCGTCGAGGTGCCCAGGTCGATCCCTATCTTCTTAGATAGCAACTACTCGTAAGTGCGCTCAGTACCGGTGGCATCTGAATCGATCGCGACTTTTTCGATCTGCGCGCCGACGGAAGCCAGCTTGCCGGCCATGTCCTCATAGCCGCGCTCGACATGCCACGCGTTGCGCAGGACGCTCTGGCCTTCCGCGCACAGGGCGGCGATCACCAGCGCGGCGCCCGAGCGGATGTCGGGAATCGTCACCTCTGTGCCACGCAGCCGGCAGGGACCGTGCACGACCGCGTGAAGACGGCCTTCGACCGTGATCCCGGCGCCCATCTTCGCGAGCTGGGTGACGTGCTGGAACCTGTTCTCGTGTACGTACTCGGAGATCACGGTTTCGCCCTCGGCCTGGGTCATGAGCGCCATGTACTGCGCCTGCAGGTCCGTTGGAAAACCAGGGTAGGTCCACGTGGACATGTCGATCGGCTTGACACGGGTGCGGGCACGCCGCCCGATCTGAAACCAACCCGCGCCCGTCTGCACGTGCGCGCCCGCCAGCTCGAGCTTGAGCAGCACCACGTTGAGGTCCTCGGGACGGCTGCATTCGATTCGCAGCTCGCCGCCGGCGGCAGCGACCGCGATCGCGTAGGTCCCTGCTTCCAGGTAGTCGGCGACGACCGCATGCTCGGCGCCGCCAAGCTCGCGCACTCCGTCGACCACGAGGCGCTCGGTGCCGATGCCCTCGATGCGCGCGCCCATCTTGCCGAGCAGCAGGCAGAGGTCCTGGACGTGCGGCTCGCGCGCCGCGTTGAAGATCTCGGTGCGACCCTCGGCGAGCACGGCGGCGAGAACGATGTTCTCGGTGCCCGTGACCGTCGGCAGGTCGAACACGATGCGCGCTCCGTGCAGCCGATCGGATTCCGCAACGATCTCTTTCGCCGTCTCTTCGATACGGGCGCCCATCTGTCGCAGCCCGCGCAGGTGCTGCTCGACGCGGCGTGCCCCGATGTCGTCGCCGCCGGGGCGCGGCAGTCGCGCCTGTCCGAACCGGCCGAGAAGGGCGCCAAGGAGGAGGATCGTCGCCCGCATCCGCCGCCCCAGCTCATCGGGGACGCTGGTCTCGCGGGCGTGTCCCATGCGCAAGACCATCGAGCCCTCGCGCTCGGTGCGGCCGCCCAGCGCGGTCAGAATCTCGGCCATCAGCGCCGTATCCGTCACGTTCGGAACATTGCTGAGGCGAACGGGCTCCGAGGTAAGAAGCGCCGCGGCCATCTCCGGTAGGGCCGCGTTCTTGGAGCCGCTGATGCAAACGTCGCCGGCGAGCTGCGAACCGCCGGTTATCCGCAGCGCGTAGTCGCGACCAGGCGCGCCCGATTTCATCAGGCCCGGCGGGTGCGGGCCAGCCTGAGCCTCGCCTCCGCGATCGCCAGCGCCTGGTTGAACTCGGCCTCCTCCGCGGTCGTGAGGGTGCCGGCCAGCCTCTCCGCGGCGCGCCGCCGCGCTTCCTCCGCCCTCTCCACCGAGATCTCCTCGGCATGCTCGGCCACGTCCGCGAGCACCGTCACGCGGTCGGGAAGCACCTCGAGGAAGCCGCCGCCCACGAACAGCAACTCCTCGGCGCCGCCCATCACCTCCTGAATGCGCAGCGGACCGGGCTTGAGAACGGTCATCAGGGGCGCGTGGCGCGCCATCACGCCAAGCTCTCCGTCGGCGCCGTTAGCGATGATGAACTCGACGTCGCCCTCGAACAGGCTTCGCTCGACGCTCACAACGCGCAGCGGGTACTTCAACTCAGGTTGCCTTCTTCATCTGCTCGCCCTGCTGCCGCGCCTCTTCGATCGTGCCCACCATGTAGAAAGCCTGCTCGGGGAGGTCGTCGTGCTTGCCCTCGAGGATCTCGGTGAAGCCGCGCACCGTGTCTTCGACCTTCACGTACTTGCCCTCACGTCCCGTGAAACGCTGTGCGACGCTGAACGGTTGCGAGAGGAATCGCTGGATCTTGCGAGCGCGTGACACGGCCTGCTTGTCGTCTTCACTCAGCTCTTCCATGCCAAGGATGGCGATGATGTCCTGCAGGTCCTTGTAGCGCTGCATCGTCTTCTTGACGCCTTGGGCCGCGTCGTAGTGCTCCTGGCCGACGACCGACGGCTCGACGAAACGGCTGGAAGAGCCAAGCGGGTCGATGGCGGGATAGATCCCGATCTCGACCAGGGACCGCTCCAAACGCACCGTTGCGCCCAGGTGGGCGAACACTGTCTGGATCGCCGGGTCCGTGTAGTCGTCCGCGGGCACATACACGGCCTGGACCGAAGTGATCGATCCCTTGCTGGTCGATGTGATCCGCTCTTGCAGCTCGCCCATCTCGGTCGCGAGCGTCGGCTGGTAACCGACGGCGGACGGCATGCGTCCGAGCAGCGCGGAAACCTCTGAGCCCGCAAGCAGGTATCGAAAGATGTTGTCCACGAACAGGAGGACGTCGGCGCCCTCCTCATCGCGAAAATACTCGGCCATCGTGAGTCCTGTCAGCCCGACGCGCGCGCGGGCCCCTGGCGGCTCATTCATCTGCCCGAACACGAGCGCCGTCTGCGGCAGCACGCCGGCATCCTCCATCTCGCGATACATGTCGTTGCCTTCCCGCGTCCTCTCCCCCACGCCGGCGAAAACGGACCGTCCCTTGTGGTGGTAGGCGATGTTGCGGATCAGCTCCTGGACGATGACCGTCTTGCCGGTGCCGGCGCCGCCGAACAGTCCGATCTTCGAGCCCTTGGCGAACGTGCAAATGAGGTCGATGACCTTGATCCCGGTCTCGAGGATCTCCACCTTCGCCTGCTGCTCGGAAACAGGCGGCGCCGCTCGGTGGATCGGCCAGCGGGTCACGCCTTCCGGGGCGGGCTCGTCGTCGATCGGGGCGCCGATGACGTTGAACAATCGACCGAGCGTCTCGACGCCAACCGGCACAGAGATCGGACCGCCGGTGGCGATCACCTTGTCGCCTCGGCGGAAACCATCGGTCGAGTCCATGGCGATGGTGCGCACCACGTTGTTCCCGATGGCGCTCGCGACCTCGAGGACGACCGTCGTGCCTTGCTGGGTGTGAACTTCGAGCGCCTCGAACAGCTCCGGCTGCTCACCGGGCGGAAAGGCGACGTCCACGACCGCGCCGATGACCTGGCTCACCTTTCCTTCTCGCGTCTTCTTCTTTGTGTCGGCCATGGGTCTCCTTTATCAGTCTCAGCCGGCTTCGCGCATCGCTTCGGCGCCGCCGACGATCTCCATCAGCTCAGTCGTGATGCCCGCCTGGCGGACCTTGTTGGCAAAAAGGGTCAAGTCATTGATGAAGTCGCCCGCGGCCTTGGTCGCGTTCTGCATGGCGATCATCTTGGCCGAGTACTCGCTGGCCTTGTTCTCGAGAACGGCCTGGTAGACCTGCGTCTCCACATATCGCGGGAGCAGCGCGTCGAGGACCGACTCCGGGTCGGGCTCATAGATGTAATCGGCGCGTGGACCGGCGTCTTTCTCGCGCTGCGGAATCTCAGCCGGGATGAGGACCTGGACGACCGGCTCCTGCTTGAGTGTCGAAACCCATTTCGCGTAGCACAGCAGGACGGCGTCGACGTTGCCATTCGTGTATTCCTCGAGTGCAACCGCGACGCCGGAGAGGATCTGGGCGATCGACGGCCGGTCCTGTAACCCGCTCGTGTCGGCGATCACGTTCCGGCGAAAGCGCAGCAGGAAGTCCCGGCCCTTGCGCCCGAGCGTGACGTACTTCTGCTGGTCCGGGTAGTGCTCGGTCATGTAGCGCGTGCCGGCGCGGATGTTGTTGACGTTGACGGCGCCCGCAAGCCCTTTGTCGGTGGTGACCAGGATCATCACCGCGCGGGTGCCCTCGCGCCGGACGAGGAAGGGATGCTTGTACTCGGTGGCCCGCTCGCCGGCCGTCTGCAGGACCTCGAGCATCTTTTCCGAGTACGGCCGCGTCGCCTGCACGGCAGCCTGTGCGCGGCGCAGCCTGGTCGCGGCGACCACCTGCATTGCTTTGGTGATCTTCTGCGTGTTCTTGATGCTGTCGATCCGGCGGACGATGTCTCGGTACGCTGGCAACTACTTCGTGGCCTTTTTCCGAGGTGTTGGTTTTGGTTTCTCCGCCGGCTTCGCCTCGGCTTTCGGCTCCTCTTTGGGCTCCTCTTGTGGCTCTGCTTTCGGAGCCGGGTCGGGCACCTCCGTATAGCCCTCCACCCCGAACTGATGGTTGAAGGTCGAGATCGCCGCCTTCAGCCGTTCGACCAGCGGGTCATCCAGCGCCTTCTGCTTCTCGATCGCCTCCAGCACGCTTGGCCGCTCGCTCCTCATGAAGCGAACGAACGCCGCCTCCCACTCGCCGACCCGAGCAGTTGGCACCTTGTCGATGTGTCCCTGGGTGCCCGCGTACAGCACCGCGACCTGCTCGGCGAGCGGGACGGGCTCGTACTTGTCCTGCTTCAGGAGCTCGGTCAGCCGCGCTCCGCGCTCGAGCTGGTTGCGGGTGGCGGTGTCGAGGTCGGACGCGAACTGCGCGAAGGCGGCGAGCTCGCGATACTGCGCCAGGTCGAGGCGCAGCTGACCGGCAACCTGACGCATCGCTTTCGTCTGCGCATCGCCGCCAACGCGCGAAACGCTGATGCCGACATTGAGGGCGGGACGCTGGCCGGCGTTGAACAGGTCTGACTGCAGATAGATCTGACCGTCGGTGATCGAGATCACGTTGGTCGGGATGAAGGCGGAAACGTCGTTGGCCTGCGTTTCGATTACGGGAAGCGCCGTGAGCGAGCCGCCACCGTGGGCCTTGTTCATCTTCGCGGCGCGCTCGAGCAGTCGTGAGTGGAGATAGAAGACGTCGCCGGGGTAGGCCTCGCGACCAGGCGGCCGGCGAAGGGTGGCAGACACCTCGCGATACGCCCACGCCTGCTTCGTCAGGTCGTCGTAGCAGCAAAGCGCGTCCTTGCCTTGGTCCATGAAGTACTCGCCCATCGCGCACCCGGCGTAAGGGGCGATGAAATTGAGGGATGCGGGGTCGGAGGCGGTCGCGGCGACGATGATCGTGTAGCCCATCGCGCCGTTCTCTTCCAGGGTGGCCGCGACGCGCGCGATCGACGCCGCGTTCTGGCCGATGGCGACATAAACGCAGATCAGGTCCTTGCCCTTCTGGTTGATGATCGTGTCGAGCAGGACCGTGGTCTTGCCGGTGAAGCGGTCGCCGATGATCAGCTCGCGCTGACCGCGGCCGATGGGGATCATCGCGTCGATCGCCTTGATGCCGGTTTGCACGGGGCTGTCCACGCGTTGGCGCGTGATGACGCCGGGGGCGATCTTCTCGAGCGGCATGGTCTTCGTGGTCTTCACCGGACCCTTGCCGTCGATGGGCTGACCCAGCGGGTTGACGACGCGGCCGATGAGCTCCTCACCGACCGGTACCTCGAGGAGCCGTCCCGTGGTGTGCACCTCGTCGCCTTCGTGGAGGTGACCGAACTCACCGAGGATGACGGCCCGGACCTGGTCCTCCTCGAGGTTGAGGGCCAGGCCGTAAGTGTCGTGCGGGAACTCGAGCAGCTCGCCTTCCATCGCGTTCTGCAGGCCGTAGATCTGAGCGATGCCGTCGCCCGTGGCCACGATCCGGCCCACGTCGGTCGCCACGAGGCTGGCGTCGAAGTCCTTCAGGCGCTCCTTGATGACTTCGGAGATCTCTTTGGTGCTGATGCCCACTCTTCCTATATCTCCTACGAAGCGTCCGCCAGGCGGCGGCGCAGCTGCTGCAATCGGTTGGCAAGGCTGGCGTCGATAAGGTGGTCGCCGTACTGCAGTTTGAGCCCGCCGACGATGCGACGGTCGACCGCTGCGGTAAGGCGCACCTCTTTGCCGAGTCGGGCCGAAAGTTGCTCGCGGATGCGATCGCGGTCGTCAGACGAGAGCTCCACCGCGGTGGTCACGGTGGCCCGGACGCGACCTGACGCCTCGTCCGCGAGGTTCTCATACTCCTCGACGATGCCGCCAATCTCATCGACGCGGCCGGTCTCGATGAGCATCCTGGAGAGGTTGGTGGCCTCGGGATCGAGGAATTTCGGTGCGGCGATCAGTTCCAGCCGGCGCGCGGCGGGAATGGTCGGGTTCGTCAGGACATGCTCCACTGTGGGATCTCTGATGAGATCCCGGAGCGCGGCGAGCTGCCGCTGCCATTCATCGATGCGGCCCTCTTCGGAGGCAAGCTCGAACACCGCCTCCGCGTAGCGCCTAGCGGCTGCCGTCGCCACTCGCAACCTCCTGGATGGCCCGGTCGATGAGCTGCTTGTGTTTGCTCAGGTCGAGCGTCTCGCCGATGACCTTCTCGGTGGCTGCGACGACCAGTCCCGCGACCTCGCCCCGAACGGACTGAATCGCCTTCAGCCGCTCAGCATCTATTTCCTTGAGCGTGGACTCGCGGATCCGCCGGGCCTCGTCCTCTGCTTTTTGCTTGAGCTCCTGGCGGACCTGTTCGGCCGACTTGGCAGCGGCATCGACCACGGTCTGCGCCGTGCGGCGCGCCTCGTTCAGCTTCGCCTCCGCCTCTTTCAGAGCGGCTTCGGCGGCAACCCGCGCCTTCTCGGCCTCTTTCAACTGGTCGGCCACCTGGCGCTGGCGTGCCTCGGCCAACCTGACGACCTCTGGATACACGTAGCGAGCGAGGATGGCCATCATGACCAGGAATGTGATCAACTCGACGATCACCGTCCCATTGATGTCGATGACGCCGGCAACGCCCGCCAGAAAAACCATCTACTTGACCTGGCCCAGGAAGACGAATCCGAAGGCGAGGTTGATGAAGTACATGGCCTCGACGAGCCCGACGATCGTGAACAGCCAGGGGATCATCCGGCCTTGGGCTTCCGGTTGTCGGGCCACGCCGCTGATGAATGCGTTGCCGGCCAAGCCGTCACCGAACGCGGCGCCCACCGCACCGAGTCCCATCAGAAGGCCGAACCCGATAAGGGCTCCGGCAAGCTCGAGTCCGTGGTCTGTCATCTAACCCTCCTTAGTGGTGTTCGTGCTCGAGACCCTCGCGGGCGGCACCGAAATAAATGACCGTCAGCAGCATGAAGATGAACGCCTGGATGAAGCCGATGAAGATTACGTCGAACGCTTTCCAAAGGGCGAGCAGCGCGGTGCCGATCACCGTTCCTCCGACGGTGCCAACAGCCGGTAGCGCCAAAGTGCCGAGGCTTGCGATGAGGCCGATCATCACCGTGCCCGCGAAGATGTTGCCGAAGAGCCGAAGGGACAAGGTGACCGGTTTGACCAGCTCTTCGAGAATGTTCAGGGGCGTGTAGATTGCGCGTCCCCAGATCGGGAGCTCGAAGGGTTTCGTGAAGCGGCGCAGGTAGCCCCGCCAACCGAGGGTTCGCACGCTGTACCACTGCACAACCCCGATCACGATCAGCGCCATTGCCAGCGTCTGGTTCAAATCGGCATTGGCGCCATGCAGGATTGGGAAGAGTCCGAGCGGCAGGATCTCGAGCCAGTTGGCGACGAGGATGTACATGAACAGCGTCATCGCCAGCGGGATGATGAAGAGCGCGTCCTCGGAGACGTTGCTCTTGATCAGAGAGCGCAATTGGTCGTAGCCCAATTCGAAGATGGCCTGGACTCTCGTCGGCTCGCCCTCTCGGAGCTGAGCGCGAAGCCAGAACCCGACTCCGATAGTCACCACGACGGCGAGGGCGCTCGATATGACGCTGTCGTAGTTGAGGGTGCATAGCGTGCCGCACCCGAGGTCGATCGTCGGGTGGGTACCCGGGGCCGCGTCCATGTGGATCATGCGCGCAAGCCTTGCCGGACGCCCGCCGCAACCATGATCAGCTGCGCCGCCCCGACGCCGATGAGCACTGCCCATATCGCAATCCCGAGCAGCAAGGCGGCGAGAATCGCGATCGCGCTGACGGCCGCCATTCGTATGACGCTCGATGCCACGAATGGCGTTCCGATCTCAAGCGTGCCCGCGACGAGGCGGCCGTTGAAGGAACCGATGACGAGGCCTGCGCCAAGGCCGAGGCCGAGCGACAGGTGCCCGGCGACGCCCGCAACGAGCACCGTGACGGTGGCCAACGCCGCCGATGCGACCATCGTTTCGCGCACCACCCCCCCGACCTTCACCGAGTGAACTCCCTTACCTTCAACCAGATGGCCGCGGCACCGGCTGCCAGGCCCACGACCAGTCCGACGATCACGAACAGTGGCGACGTGTGAAACGCGCCGTCCAGCAGTGCGCCGACGATGATGGGTATCAGAGCGGCACCCGCGAAGTAAATTCCTACCCCGGCCATGTCGGCCCCTGTCGGACCGGGACTGGAGGGACGTGCCATCCCCGAGCTAATCCTACCGGGTGCCGGGATCGGCCAGGAGGCGCCGCAAGAACGGAGCGGGAATTCGCAAGCCGGCCTTCTGGAGCCGATCGGCCACGACCGTGGAAACGATCACCAACGCGGCCACCAGGACCACCGCGAGGATCCGGCGATGGCCGAAAAGCATCAGGCCGACCGTTCCCGAAAGCGCCGTGGCGGCATAGAAGACGTAGCAGGTCTGCCGCGGGTTGAGCCCGAAGTCCTGGAGCCGGTGGTGCAGGTGTCCGAGGTCAGGTCGCGCCACCGATGCCTTGATCAGCCGCCGTCTCATGATGGCCCACGCGGTGTCGCCGATCGGCAACGCCAGCGCCAGCACCGGCACGGCCAGCGCAAATGCGACGTTGACCTTGGAGACGCCGAGGATCGAAATGACGCCTATGGCTATGCCAAGGAAGTGGGATCCGGAGTCGCCCATGAATATCTTGGCCGGGTAGAAGTTGAAGACGAGAAAGCCCGCGCACGTGCCTGCCAGCGCACCCGAGAGCTGCACCGCCACCAGCGACTCGCTTCCCCGAGTGCCGGCCGCGGCGATCATCAGCGTCAAGGCGACGATCAAGACCACGCCGGCGGCAAGCCCGTCGACGCCGTCGAGAAAGTTCACCGTGTTCTGCATGCCCAGCAGCCAGAACAGGCTCACCGGGGCCGCAAACCAGCCCAGCTCGACGATATTCGAACGAAGACCATGGTCGGGCAAACCGATGAATGTGATGACGAATCCGAACACCGCGACGGCGACCAGCGCCACGAGCAGCTGGAAGGCGAACTTCACGCCCGGGCTCACGCTCCAGCGGTCGTCGGCGATCAGCAGCAGCGCGGCCAGGCCTGACACCACCAGCACGCCGGTTCTGGTGGTACTCGACGGCACGAAGACGATGACCGCGACCGCGAAGCCGACGAACATCGCGAGGCCGCCGAGCAGAGGAGTAGCTCGAGCATGGGCGTGCCGCCCACCGGGTTCCGCCATCAGGCCCGTTCGCCGGGAGACGCGAATCGCTAAGGGGACGACCACCGCGCAGACAATGAGCGCCGCCAGCAAAGGCAAGAGGCCCGGAAGCACCCGATCGCGCAGCGTTTCGAGAAAGGTGACGCTGAAAAAGTCGGACCAGGTCGGGTCAGTCAAAGGCGTACGGGAGAGGGAACTTTCGGCAGAGCTCCAGCGAGCGCTCGTGAACCGAGTCGAGCACAGCGGGGTCGTCGATCCGCTCGATGAGGTCGGCCAGGCAGTCCGCGATCACCACCATCTCTGGCTCGCGCATGCCGCGCGTCGTCACCAATGGTGTGCCGATGCGGACGCCACTCGGGTTGAACTTGGACGCCTCGTCGTAAGGGATCGAGTTGCGGTTCAGCGTGATGCCGACGGTGTCCGCGATGTCCTGCACCTGCTTGCCAGTGCGCTTTTGCGCTCGCAG
>Ga0209160_1000124_pt1 | contig 53201 bp, 42 predicted proteins | sample GraSoiAngelo_153_FD_186167 | JGI IMG/M metagenome (GOLD analysis project Ga0209160, IMG submission 186167) | Grasslands soil microbial communities from the Angelo Coastal Reserve, California, USA - 14_1009_12_40cm (SPAdes) (version 2) | ecosystem: Environmental > Terrestrial > Soil > Grasslands ...
GTCACTCCGGGGAGGTTCGTTGATGTGAACGGCGTCACGATCGTGTGGTTGCGGACGATGAAGACGTTTTCCGCGCTCGCCTCCGAAACATAGCCATGGATGTCGAGCATCAGGGCTTCGTCCGCTCCGTACTGGTTGGCTTCGACCTTGGCCATGATGTTGTTGAGGTAGTTCAGGGACTTGATTGACGGGCTCAGACTCTGGGGCGGCACGCGCCGATACGACGACGTGACGACCTTGAGACCGCGTTCGTACACCTTGCCAAGGAGGTTGATGCTCGGCTGGGCGATCACGATGATACTTGGCCCGGACTTGCATTTCCTCGGGTCGAGCCCAAGATCCCCCGGTCCGCGGGTGATGATGGGTCGGATGTACCCTTCCTTGATCTCGTTGCGTCGACACGTCTCGAGGCTGATCCTCCCGATCTCATCCTTTGTATGAGGAATCTTCAGGTCGATTGCTTTCGCGCTTTGGAACAGACGGTCCATGTGCCGCTCGAGCTTGAAGACCCGGCCGTTGTACGCGCGGATCCCTTCGAAGACCCCATCCCCGTACAGGAGTCCATGGTCGAAGACACTGACCTTGGCCTCCGATTGTGGAAGGAACTTGCCGTTAACGTAGACCGTCAAATCCATCGCGGAGGCCCCCGACCGCGTGTGTATCGTCCCTTTTCTCTAAAAGACTTTGGTGCGAGGTTCGCGTCTTTGCAATTCAGCGGAACTTCTCCCCGGTCAGGCGCTCGAACAAGGCGACGTAGAGGTCGGTCACCTGTTTCGTGACCTCCTCGGGCAGTGGCGGGATGTCCGGTTCCGGCCCTCCCGCCTCCCGCGCCTCCATGAGCGCCTGGTGGTATCCGATCTTGCGGTAGTATTGCCGGACGAATTCTTTGCTGAGCTCGATCTGTTGCCCTTTTTGATAGCCCTCGAGATCCCAGAAACGGTCTTCGTCCGCGGTGCCAAACGTGTCGACAAGCATGAGGCGCCGTTCCGGGTCCATCGCGAACTCCTTCTTGCCATCCACGTGAATGAGTCCTCGCTTCCTCACTTCCGTATTCAGACGATCGTCGATCTTCAGGACGGCTTTGACGAGGTCGTCGTACTCTCCCGGGCTGAGCTTCGAGATCGCGAGCGCCTCCGTCGTCGTGAGCTCACGATCCACTTTCTCGAGCTTCGTCGTCACCTCGACGAACGGCTTCGGGAGCGGTTCGCCGTACCGCGGAGCATGGCCTGTGGGGAACCCCGCGTCCGCAGGTCGAATCTTGCCCGCCTTGATTCGGTCATGAAGCGATCCGGCGACGTAATATCGCGCGATGACCTCGAGAGGGATTAGGAAGTTCTTCGTCTTCGAGGTGATCGTGTCGTAGTCCGGAATGACCTGGACCCGTCGCACCCGCATGCGGTTCCCGTCGAGGACGCGCAAGAAGTGGGTGCGGACTCCGAGGCCTTCAACGAGCTTGAACCAGTGCGCCGAGGTCCGGCAGAGGGTTTCCCCTTTGTGCGGGACGAGGGTGGGGATCACCTTGTCGAACACGCTGATCTGGTCCGTGAAGACGAACTCGAGTTCGGTCTTGGAGACCTCGTAAACCTCTTTGACCTTGCCTCTCCGGAGGAATCGCATGAACCGACCGTCGCCCGGAGACGGGCTGGACCACTTAGGGATTTGGGTGGCGGTGGTACTCGATTCGGTCTTCGACCTCCCGAGCGAGTTCGGGGCCGAAGTACTTCTCGAGGAGGTGCAACCCCAGATCGATCGACGCGGTGACGCCTCCCGCGGTCGTGACGAGGCCATCCTCCACGACCCGGTCCTTGACCACGTCCGCGACGGTGCGTAGCTCGTCCATGAAGCTTCGGTGCGTGGTCGCCTTTCTCCCCGCGAGGAGCCCTGCGGCGGCAAGGATCAGGGCGCCGGTGCAGACGCTTGCGATCGGCTTTTCCGTGCCAAAGTTCAGGAGCTCCGAGAGGAACTCCCGGTCCTTCACGACCTCCACCCGTCCAGGGCCTCCGGGAACGATGACCAGGTCGAGGTCGGAGAGGTCTCGAAGCACTTCATGCGCGAGGAATTTCATGCCGAGGGCGGCCGTGATTTCTTCTTTTATGGCGCGGAAGCGGACCGTCAGGTCGAGCTTCGGGTGGAGTTGCTTTGCCTTCGCGAGGACTTCATAGACCCCGACCGCGTCAAGTTCCTCTACGCCGTCGTAGAGGAGGATGCCGATCCTCACAAGGACGGGCGTGAGCGTCGTGAGGCTTAATCGTTCCGTTCCGAATCCTTCGGGTCCGTCTCGGGTTCGTCGACTCAGAAGACTTCCATGTCCCCGTGGACCTCGAGACCCTGGTCCGTGATGCTGTACGGCTTCACGGACCGCGGGTGTTTGAGTCGCCGCATCTTGATGATTTGGAGGACGAGCTGGACCTCCCCATTCTCTCGCTCATTGAAGCGAAGGCCGATGACCCCATCCGAGACGTACTCCACCAGCCCATCCCTCGAAGACCGAGGGTTTTCGTCCTTCACTTCGGCCGTGAAGACGCACGTGGCGCCCGTCGACTTGAGCTGCTTACACAGGAGGAATAACTTCTCCCGGCGTTCCTTGTCATCCGCGAACAGCATGTTGAGGAGGCTGATCGAGTCGATCGCGACCCTGGACGCGCCGATCCGTTTGATGAAGTCCGGAAGCTCGGACCGGATTCGCGTCACGGTCGTCTTGGCGTCCGCGGGTTCCAGCTTCACAATGTGGAGCTTCTTCTCTTTGATGAACTTCGGGAGATCCCAACCGAACGAGGCCGCATTGGCGACGACGGAGTCCGTGTCTTCTTCGAGCGAGATGAAGATGCCTTTCTCCCCGTTGATTAGCCCTTGCATGAGGAACTGGAGTGCGAACGTGGTCTTTCCGGTCCCGAACGACCCGAGGACCGTGATGATGTGTCCCGAGGGCACCCCACGCCCGAGCATCTCGTCGAGACCGTCGATCCCTGTGAGGACGAAGCCTTCCGCGGCCGGGTCGTCCCCCGCCTCCGATCGTGTCGAAGCCGCTTCCGTCTCGACCATCATCCCACCTCACGAGATCCGTTCCATGAACACGACGACGAGCCCGTTGTTCGAGGAGACCATCGTCGGGAACCGCGCGATCTTGTCTCGCGGCAAGTGCGGCAGGACTCCCGTGAACTTCTCGAGGTACATGTACCGCTGGCGGGTGCTCGACCGGGGGGAGGTCCGCCACTCGAACACGAGGCAACCGTCCGTGCTGTCCATCAGGAGTTGCTCGTGTCGCCTCTCCAGGATCCCCCGCGTCAGCATGAGGTAAATGAGGCCGTTCCACCGCTTCGCCGCTCGCTGTAACCCTTTGATCGTCGTCACGAGGTCCCGCATCTCGACGACCTCCGAAACCGCGAGGTCCGTGATGGAGTCGATCACGACCATTGAGTCGCGTGCGTTCTCATCCAAGAAGGTGACGAGTTGCTCCAAGATGTTCCCGGAGGGGAGATCAAAGACGTCTTCCTCTTGCGTCCAGGCCGATGGCACGACGCTGTGGCGGAAGTACATGCTTGAGAAGTCCCTGAGGACCGTGTGGTCGCGGAATGCGCGGTAGTAGTCCCCGTTGAACGACGTCGCGAGCTCCTGCAGGATGATCTCCTTGGAACGGGAGAAGGTCACATAACAGACCTGGTGCGGAAGCTCGGAGTGGTCACAGTGATCGCCGAGGTAATAGTGACGCGCTTGGGGGCGTTCGTTCACCAAGGAGGTCTTCGCGGAGGCCGTGTACACGTATTCCTGCATCCCCGCTCCCACATCGCCCAGGAGCAAGATCGTGGACCCGCTCGGGAAACCCCCGTCAACGATGCTGTCGAGGTCCGCGATCCCGGTTGGCACCTTCCGGACGCGCGTTGGCTCGAGCGGTTCCGGGAGGGCGTCGACACTCGAGTAAATGCTCTCGCGCGTTAGAGCCATCCCAATCGGCCCGCGCTATCCCGGTCGTTTCGATAAAGCTCTTTTGTAAACGGTTGCGAGGCGAAGATGTCCTCGAATGTGCCTGCCGGTTTCTCGTCCCGTTGCCGTCCACTTATATCGATGTGCGATAATTTTATTGGCTCGCGCGTGCGCGCGTGGCGCCACGTTGCGCTGGTTGTATTCGGTGAGTTCGGGAAGCGCAACCATGAGGATCCGCAAGTCAGCCTAGCTCGATTGCCGTGCGGAAGAGTTTGTCAACCCGATTGGAGGAATCGCGCCATCAAAGCCTGATTATCAGCGTCCGACACCCGCATCGGTACGTTGAAGTGGCCCACTTGCGGTTTGGGGAGGTCCGGAGGGACGATGCCGACCGTCCGCAACCCTCTCGCAGGTTTCGCGCTCACGATCGTCGGAGCCCTCGGGCTCTCCTTCCTCGTCGGCGTGCCGTTCATTCTCTTCGTCCCTCAGTTTGATCGCGGGTTGATTTACTTCTACCTGCCGTTCGCCCTCTTCGGAGCAGGATTCTTCGCCGGCCGGACGACGTTCCTCGGTTCTCTCGGATTCCTGGGCGGGACCCTCGGTGGGTTCCTTGGCCTCTATGCGTTCCAGTCCTTGTTCGTCCCGCAGGGGTGGCCCCTCTGGCCTGCATGGACGTCCCTGATTACGCTCGGCTTCAGCGCGATGTGCGGCCTCGGCGGCCTCGCGACCGGGAAGCTGGGCCTCCGGCGGATCGACCGGATGACTGCGAACGCGCCGAAGATGCGGCGGTGCCAGAAATGTGGGGCAAAGGTCGGCGTCGCGGCCCGCAAGTGCTGGTCCTGCCGGTCGTACCTGCCGCCGACGTGAGCGGCCGGATCGTCTGATCCGGCTCAAATCTTCTTCATTCGGCCGAGGATGGGTTCGTAGATTAGGCCCTTGTCCAGAAGGGAGTTGATCGATTCCTCGAGCGCGTCTTTCGGGACGCGTCTTGACGTCGCGGCCTCGAGGATGCCTTCCCAAGGCGCGCCTTTCCCGTCTTTGTCGAGCGTCGCGATGATCTCGAGGACGGTCGCCTCTGACTCGTCCGGCTCGCTCGCGGGTTCCTCGTGGGCGGCGGGCGCCGGTTCCGGCGCGGGCTCGCCGAGGCCCACCGGCTCCCGGTATTCGGGCAGGAGGTACCGCAAGCCTTCTGCGAGCATCGCGGTGTATCGGGACAGGTCCACCTTCCCATAGTGGCTCACCGCTTGCACGATTCCGTCTGCGATCGCTGCTTTCACGCCGATTTTCACGAGTGCCTCGACGGTCAAGGGGTCCATCTTCTGGGCCTCCGCCATCGCGTCGAGCCGTTTCTGGAGGGAACGGCACGCTTCGAGGATCCAGTAGTCCCGAACCGTCTCGTCGACCGCCTTGACGCGTTCCGGCCGGATCGAGGTGTAGACCGCGCCGGACTCGGGAGAGTAGACGCGGCTCTTGCCGACGATCGCGCCGAAGACGGGCGGCTTGAGCTTCGAGAGGGTCGCCGCGGCCTCGGGCTGGTACTGGCCCGCGTAGACGTGGAACGTGCCGGTCGGGTCCGAGATCCGGGCGCGCCACATTGGCTGCGCGTCGCTTCCGACGTTCTCCACGTCCGTGATGACGCCGACGACGAAGACGCGGTTCACCTTCGCGCCGAGCGGTGTGACAACGTACGAGGGCGCGCGCTCGCCGCCGCCATCCAGTTCAAGGCTCGCGTCGTTGTATTCCGACGCGAACAGCCGCCAGGCGACCTCGCGCATCACGCGGACCCCTCCAGCCCTTCGAGCATCTCCCGAGCCTCCGTCTGGACGTCGACCTTCAGCATCTTCGCGGACGCGACGATCATCATGAGCCCATAGTCGTCCGACGTCACGTCCCCGCGGACTTCGATCGGCTGGGCGACGAGGACGTCCGCGAGTTCGTCCCGCACGACGTCCGTGGACATCGCGTTCCTCGCGGCCTCGATGCATGCGTCGAGGGTCTTGTCCAGGAGGGCTTCCGTGAGCTCGCGGTCGAAGACCGCGGTCAGCGCACCGGAGCCGTCGTCCAAGACGGCCTTGACCCGCAGGTCCGGCTCGCCTTTGACTTCGCCGTGGAGCCGGCACACGCCCTTCCGCAGGACCCGGCGGCACTCCGGGCACCGGTAGACGAGGCCGGAGCCTTCTCGGAGATCAATCAAGATCCCCCGCACCGTCACGTCGGCGGCGCCGCCGCGCTCTGCGAGATCTTCGATCCACATCCGCGGGCTCGCGCTCAGCACGTCCAGGGGCGGCAGGAGGTCCGGTTTCAGGCGAGTGATCGTCGCCCGCTCGTCGAAGCTGATTTGCGGGATGCCTCGCCACGTCTTCACGTACGCTCCGTCGATCCGGATGGCCTCCCCGTCCGCCAGGCCGAAGTCCTTCCACGCGCTGAACTGGGTCTTCCCCGTCTCATCGGCGAGGACGCCGGAGAAGACGGCCTTGGGCGTGCCATCGACCTCGACTTCCCGCCGCTCGACGGACAGGATCCGCGCGGTCACTTGGACGTTCGACGCACCTTCCCGGAGGTCGACGACCCGTACGGGCGTCGGCTTGCCCACGTACAGCGCGCCCGTGCCCGGCTTGTATTCCGGGAGGGCATCCGCCGCTTCCTTCGCGACGACGGTCCGGAAGCCGAAGTTCACCTGGACCTGGCCCCGGTACTCCTTTGAGTACGCGTTCTGGACGCGGACGACGTCGCCCTTCGCGAGGGTCACGGGGAGAGGCTCCCAGGCCGTGAAGGGGATCGTCGTCGTCGGATCGCCGAGGATACCGTACAGGATCCGCTTCGTCTCACCCTCCACCGTTACGTCCTTCTCGTTCACGCTGACGATTCGGACCAGCAGGTTCACGCTCTGCTCCCCGGGGACCAGCTCGCGCAACGTCTTGCTGACGCCGACCGCGAGGGTCGCGGGGTTCCCGCCGTGCTTCTTCACGATCGACCGCTTCGCCGTGTCCAGCGACACGCGGTAGACGTTCAGGTAGCTCGACAGCTCGCGCTCGATCTCTTGCTCGCTCACCTTGTCGCCAAGCGCCCGGGTGATGTCATGCACATGGGGCGCCAACTCTTCTTTCGTAGAATCACGTTCCTGAGGCGTGTCTGTTTCTCGCCTCATTCCTGAGGAAGATTCCGCGGTATAAAGAGGTTCGGCGAGGTGGCCGAAAGTACTCCCTGTCTACGGCGACGCAAGGTTCATTCCGTCGGCTCCCTTGGCACCGCCGTGGACACGGACGAGCTGCTCCGCGCCATTGTCGAATTCCTCCGAATCTGGCGAGAGCAGGCCCCCGAGAACGTGCGAACCTCTTGGGGCATGATCTACCGAGATGATCGGTTTCCCCTGATCCACCAGGCGAATCTCGGTTGGGTCGCGACACTTCCGGAGGGAGGTCCGAAGGAAATCATCGACGACCTTGCGAACGCATTCCGCGGCACCGCGGTCCCGCATCATGCGCTCCTCTTCGAGGACGCGGAAACCGCATTCGGGGTCCAAGCAGAGTTCGTCGGACTCGGCTTCCGTCCAACCGCAGAGCTCGCTTTGGCGAAAGTCGGGCTGCCGGACTGTATCGTGAATCCGGAGCTCGAGGTGCGCCCCGCTGCGGAGGAATCCACGGCGAGTGACTTCCGGTCTGTCATGATGGCCACCGAGGCCGGCTTCGGCTATTCCCACGAAGTCATCGAACAGCTGTGGGGCCTCTGGCGGGAACGCTCTCGGGCGGTGGGGATGCGGCCCTACGTGGCATACCTGAACGGCGAACCGGCGGGGACGGTTAGCATCTGGCCGCGGGGTATCTTCGGGTGGATCGACGACGTCGCGACCCATCCCGATTTCCGGATGCGGGGCGTTGGACGCACGATGATTTTCGAGGCGTGCAAGCGCGCGATGGAGGCCCATTGCGAATGGGTTGTATTGATCTCGGATCTTTTCGACACGCCACAGGGAATGTACAAGACGCTCGGGTTCGAGGCCATCGGCGAAGTCCGCGGCTTCTTGCGCGAATGATGCCACGGGCCGGAATCCTTCTTACCCGGCAGGCCGATGGCCGTCATCGTGGACCTAGGGATCCGGGGGAAGGTCGCCCTCGTCGCGGCTGCGAGCCAGGGACTCGGTCGGGCGACGGCGATGGCCTTCGCCCGCGAGGGATGTAAGGTCGCGATTTGTGCTCGGAACGCGGGGCCCCTCAACGCGGCCGCAAAAGCGATCCGGACCGAGACGAACGCGGAGGTCGTCGCGATCCCGGCCGACGTGATGCGCGCGGATGGTGTGACGTCGTTCGTCGACGGTGCGATCCGCGCCTTCGGAGGGATTGACATCCTCGTGCCCAACGCGGGCGGTCCTCCGGCGGGGAGCTTTGAAACCCTGACCGAAGAACAGTGGGCGAAGGGCTGGGAGCTCACGTTCCTGAGCACGGTCCGACTCGTGCGATCCTCCTTGCCCTCGATGCGCCAGCGGCACGGTGGGGCCGTCGTCGCAATTCTGTCGATGTCGGTCCGTCAGCCGATCGACAACCTCGTGCTGTCGAACGCGTTGCGCCTCGGCGTCGTCGGCGCGCTGAAGTCACTCGCCCGGGAAGTCGCGAAGGACCGGATTCGGGTGAATGGCGTCGCCCCGGGATGGATTGCAACGGACCGGACGGTGGAGCTTCAACGAATCCGGGCGGAACGGGAGAGCCGCCGACCCGAGGACGTACAGGCCACGCTCCTCCAGGACATCCCGCTGGGCCGCATGGGGAAGGCGGAGGAGGTCGCCGACCTGATCGCGTTCCTCGCCTCGGAGCGGGCCTCGTACATCACAGGCGTAATCGCCCAGATCGACGGCGGCCTGTACCGCGGAATCTTTTGACCGCTCAGTCGTGCTGCTTCGGCTGCTTGGCCGGAGTATTCGCGCATGACCAGCACGACCGTCGGGATGTACTGTTCCACGCACGGCATCGCCGGCATTGCCAGGTTTCCGCGGAGGCCCCTGCAGACCGGCCGAAGTAGGCCCGCGCAACCCCGGCTCCGCACGACCAGCAGACGCTCAGCTCCGCCTCGTTCTTCACCCCGCAATGCGGGCAATCCCAGCTCGGTCCGATCATTTGCGGCAGCTTTCGCGCCCGCATCCGCCAGTCGAACCATGCGAAGACCGCGCCGCCGACGAGAAGGAGCAGGAGGGCGCCGGACAGGAGGTCTTCCACGTCCGTGAAAGTTCTCCCGCCGCGGTAATATAGGCTCCCCGCCGGTTATCACAGGCGACACTACTTGGCGGGGCCGCTTCACTGATTGAACGTCTCAACCTTTTCGAACGTCTGCTTGAGGTACTTGATCAGTACGTCCCGGTTCCGCCGCAGGTGGCTCTCGTACCACACCCGGACGAGGTCCGCGAAGAGCCGGTGGAGGTCGTCCACTTCCGCGTGGTCGAGCGGCTGATCGTAGAGGGTGTGGATCATCCAGATCCGCTTCCACCCGCTGTACTTGTAGTAGTGTTCTCCTTCACAGTACTCGAACGTCACCCGGAGATGGACCTTCCCATCGACCTCGATGTAGTTCACCTTGAGCGCATCCCCGACGCGGCCTTGGTCCATCGATCGGTCGAGCAGCTGAACCGTCTGGACAGCTGCAGGATTGAAGCCCGGCCGCCAATGCCAGTCTCCGTCCGGGAAGGTGTCCGGGAAGACGGCCCAGTTCGTGTACGACGGCTCAAGGGCGAAGTGGACGTTGATCTTGTTGAACCGCTTCCAGACCTTCCAGAAGTCCTCGATCAGGGTCTTGTTCAGTTCCAGGCGGGCGACGTTCTGTTCCCCGACGTCCTCGATGATTTCCTTCGTCTTCTTCTCCAGTTCCGCGTCCAGGGAGGAGAACCAATCATCCCCCTTGGCCTTCTTCGCCGCCACGGCCAAGTCCCTTCACCGCGGCTGAATGAAATCTCGCGTTATATAGGTATTTGTCCGCTGCACATGGAGGGAGACGTCTGTTCGGCGGATGCGATTTCCGTGACCGCATCGAACGCGGGGAACGCCGCGCTGAAGTCATCGGCCGTGAATTCGATCCTTGTACCGCCGATTCGTCGGACGGTCGGGACGACTTCCGTTCGCCCGGTACGCCTCACCTTCCTACTTCGGGTCCGTCTCCGGCTCGCTGACGATCCCGCACATGCCCGCCGTATCGATTGAAGCGAAGCCTTCATCGAGTCCCCTCCCTGTCGGGAGTAACCCGGTCGCTTCACGCTCGTCACGTCCGGTCTGAATCACGTTGCGGATTGCCTAGCACACGTTTAAGATGTGAAGCGTTCACAACACACCTTATCAACCGGGGACTGGCCCCGAGGAGGAGTTAGACCCCACCATGGCAACGAAGAAAGCAACGAAGAAATCCAAGAAAGGCAAGCGCTGATGATTGACTGCGCCTGAGTGTCGTTGTGGAGACTTTCACTTTTTCTTCTCTTTTTTCTTCGGTCTCTCGCCTTTCGACCGGAGAGAGGCCTCGAGACTTGTGCGAACGGCATCGCTGACGATTTTTCCGTCCGCGCGGCCCCGCACCCGTTCCATCACGCGCCCCATCAGCGCCTTCTCGGCCGCATCCCCCCGAGTCGAGATGAGATCCTCGGAGTCCCGAATCACCTGGTCCACGATTGACTGGAGATCCCCGCGGCTCAGTTGCACCACGCCGAGGGTCGCCAAGGCCTCCGATGCCCGTGCGCGCGTCCCCGCCATCTCCCGCACAAGACCCGGGAGGGCTTCCTTCGCGAACCGGCCTGCCTTCAACAACGAAAAGAGTTCCCGCAGGTGATCCAACGGAATTCCATCGACGTCAAGCCCTTCGCGGCGAAGCTCGCCGAACGAGTACAGGAGCACGGAAGCGACGAGGGTCGGTTCTCCGAACTCCCGCGCAATCGTCTCGAAGGCATGATGACTCCCTTCTTGGACGAGCTGTCGGGCCTGCTGCTCATGGATCCCGAACTCCCGAGCGAGTCGCGCAATGGTTACCTCTGGCTTCTCCGGCAGGTGCTCGCGGATTTTTCGGAGTCGGTCCGTCGTGACCCGAACCGGGGGCACGTCGGTCTCCGGATACATCCGCGCTTTGCCCGGGAGAGGACGGCTGTATGCAGTAGTCCCGTCGGGCCGTGGCTCCCGCGTCTCTGGGGGGACGCCTGACAGCGCGGCGATCGCCCGGGGTCTCATCTCGTCGAAGGCGGCACGCGCCTTGCCCTCCGCCTCCGCCACGAGGACGAACGCGTCGCGGTCTCCAAGGCCCCACGCCGCTCGGACCGCCTCCGTTTCCTCCCGCGAAATGCCATATCCGGGCAGCTCGTCGGAGTGGAAAATCCCGGCCACGCCCGCGATCCGTGCATGGGCCGCGAGCTCCGGGCCCAGCTTGCCTTTCAGGAGGCCCGCAAAACCCGGAAGGGAGCACCCGAGGACGACGCCTCCCTTCGTTACGGCGGCTCGGACGACCTTCGACTCGGTCCTGCCGAATGCCGACGTGACGTTGCGGAGATCCGATGGCACGGATCGGACGCCACGTTTCCCCAGTTCCGCGGCGGTCTCGAGGAGCATCCGTTGCCGCTCGACTTCCTTCTCCACGAACGTGGCGATCATTCGGAGATCTTGAACTCCCTTGATCTCAATGCGAGCGCCGCCCAGGATGGAGACGTTGAGGTCTTCCCGAATCGTCCCGATCCCGCGCATGACTTTGCGCGTCGCGCGGAGCAGGGACCCGAACGCCAAGGCGACCTCCCGCGCTTCGTCCGGGGTCGCGATGTCCGGGGCCGTCGCGATTTCCACGAGGGGGATGCCCAATCGGTCGAGCCGATACACGACCTCGTTTTCCGCCTCGCCAAGCTTGCGCGCGGCGTCTTCTTCCAGGAGGATCGTCGGCACGCCAATCCGTTTTCCGTTGACCGCCAACTGGCCGTCGAGGGCTACGAGCGCGGACCGCTGGAAGCCCGCCGTGTTCGATCCGTCGATCACGATCTTCCGCATGAAGTCGACCTCGTTCACGGGCTTCGCGTCCAACAGGAGGGCGATCTCCAGCGCAATGTCCAGGGCCTCCGGGTTCGGCGGATGGGGCGGCTCTTCGTCCGCCTCGACGAGGCAGGAGTTCGGCGTCGTCTCGTACACGAAGGTGAGACGCCGCCTCGCTTCCTCGATGGCCGCCGCATCGACCTCCCCGAGCTCGGACTGCGTCGGCCGAAGCCGTCGACGGAATCTCTCCCCGCCCGGAGCGTCGACGAGGACCGACGCATCTTCGCAAAAGAGCTTGTGCGTCGCCAGCTGCTGGTGGATTTCGAGCCCGACCTTGAGGCCCACCGTGCGGTAGTCCATCTAGGTCCCCAGAAGGAGGGACGCGATTAAGCCTTTCTTGCGACCGCACGTCGTTCCGCCCGCTGTCGATTCTCCTCCGAGAGGAGCGCACCGACGATGGTTTGCTTTAGGGCAGCCAGGTCGCGACCCTTCTCCAATGGCTCGAGGACGAACGCCACACGCACGATGCTCGGATTCGGGTCCTCGCCCGGTGGGCTGTTGTCAAACCACAGCCGGACCCGCTCCGATGGGAGCAGAATCGGATCATGCGCTCTCGGGAACGATTTCGCCCGGCCGGCCGGTGGAGTGTGCTGCCAGGCGAACCCGTGCGCGTCAAGAGCCTCGAGGACCACCTGCCAGAGCCGTTCGCTCTGCCCGACCGCATTTTCGGCTTCGAAGATGATGTCCAGTGACCACGAGCCAACCAGAGCCCTCGGCACCAATCGAAGAAGGATGACTGCGGCGACCCCGACACCCAGGACGAGGACGATTCCGAGCATCACGAGATATCGAAGATCCTTCGACCAGAGGAACGCCACGACGGCGATGCCAGCGAGCATACCGAACGGCAGGCCCACCGGGATCCCGAGGAGAAGGCGATAGCCGTTGTACTGCCACTGACGACCGGATTGCACCCTCCGTTTGACGGGGTTCAACGACGGCCCGAGATTGCCCCAAGAGGTTAAGCGCTTTGCAGAAATGTCGCCGCGGAGACGTCCGTCGACCAGCAGCCGCACGGAGGCGAGCGCGATTCGAACGACCCACTAGGGCGTCTCGGGACCCGGTTTCACTTTCGCAAGCGTAGCCTCGAGTTCCGCGACGCGAAGGTTGGACTGTTCCAACTCACGCTCAAGGTGCTCGATCCGCGCGCCCGCCTCCTTGAGTTCCGTCCACAGGATGTGGTATCGCCGGCTCGCGCGGTATTCGCGGAGGGGCTCGGGGTCCGCCGGCTCCGGCTCGCCGTCCGTTGAGAGGAGGTTCTTCACGTAGAAATCGCGGTCGAGCTCGGGCATCGCGGCCATGCGCAGCAGGAGGTGGTGTGGGTAGTCCGGCTTCAGGGTGGACGCGGCCCGTAGCGCCATCAGGACCGCGAACTCACCGCAGCAATTGAAATCCCGCGTCGGGGCGTGGTTTTCCCCGTGGGTCTCGCGATGCATCTGGACGAACATCTCCCAGATGCCTTCGTACTCGGTCACGGCGGACATGAGCAATCGGTCTGCAAACACAACGCGGGGCGATGTACCTTTGGAATAGTCGCAAGGTCGCGACTGGGACCGATGGCTTCTTGTTCTCCGCCTGCGAAGGGGGCAGTCGATGGGCCGGGTCTTTGATTTCGCGAAACGGCGAATCGCCGGGTACATCGTCTTCTGGATTTTGGTTTTCCTGTTCGTGGGCTTGTTCTACAACGGGGACCCACCCGCCCAGGCGGCCGGGCTCTTCGTCCTCTCCTTGGCGTTCATCGGATCGCTGCTCTTCACCCGGCGTATGAAGCGAAAGCAACGGGAGCGCCGGCAGGCCGCACAGCAGATGGGCGGTCGCTAGCGATCCTCCTCTCGATATGGAGAGCGCAACGTGCCTTCCTCCCGCTTCCGGCGGTGCTCCTTCTCCTTCTTGAGCCACGCAAGCAATCGAGACGCCGCACCGAACGGCCGGAACTCGAAGACGACCTTGCCATGTTCCTTGTCCTTGGTGACGAGGAGTACCCGCTTGCGCTTCGGAACGACATCGATGGTCTCCTCAAGCGGAATCTCGTGGTAGCGTTTCCCTTTCTTGCCGCCCGGTAGATCGAGCCATTCCATGTCTAGCAGGAGAAGCCGCCGCCGGGTCTGCCACACCCATCCTTCTCGTTGCTCGACGAGCGTTTTTTTGGCGAGGGCCACGGGTTTGAAAATGAGATACTTGAGGGCCCGGTATCCGATGATCTGATCGCCGCCATGGAGGACGGGCTCATTCGCATCGGTGAGGACGACCCCCACCTCACCGACTTGGTCGATTTTCATCTAAACGTGCCGAATCCCAGGCGCGGGATAAGCTTAACGAGCGCGCCTCGAGTGCCGTTCACTCGGCGAACTCGTCGAGGCCGATTCTCGGGTTGATCTCGCCGGCGACGTTCGTCGCCATCGCGCGGGCGACCTCGGCTTGCTCGCGGGTGTGTCCGAGGACCCACATCAGTTTCACGTAGGCCGTCTCCGGCGTCATGTCCTGGCCCTCGATGACTCCCGCCTTCAAGAGGTCTCGGCCCGTGTCGTACACGCGCATGCTCACACGTCCCTGGAGGGTCTGGGTCGTCATGACGACGGCCACGCCGTCGCGCGTCGCCCGATGCAGGATCGGGACCAGGTCGTGGGCGACATGGCCCAGCCCGGTGCCCGCGATCACGATGCCGCGAAGCCCCTGGAGAATCGCCTCAAGTTCGGTCGGCCGCTGGCCCGGATAAAAGGTCACGAGGGCGACCTTCATCTCGAGGGCGTCATCCACCTTCGTGGGGCCGCGGGCACGGGGGAGGGCGCGATCCGTCAGCTCGACCGTGCCGTCCGGGTGGACGCGGCCGAGCGGCGTCACGTTCAGGGATCGGAACGCATCCCTCCGGGAGGAATGCATCTTGCGGACCTTCGTGCCGCGGTGAATCTGGCCGAACGTGTCGCTCGTCTCCCCATGCATCACCGCGACGACTTCACCGAGGTTCGCAACGGAGACGTGGGCCGCGCTCAACAGGTTCGATGCGGCATCCGACGACGGCCGGTCGCTCGATCGCTGCGCCCCGACCACGACGACCGGGCCGGTCAGGTCGCGCACCATGAAGCTGAGTGCGGCGGTCGTGAAATGGAGCGTGTCCGTGCCTTGGGGGATGATGACGCCCGCGGCGCCGGAGCCGAGTTCCTTCGCCACTTCCCGAGCGAGGCGCTGCCAGTTCTCCGGTTTTAGGTTCTCGCTGAAGATGCTGTAGATGACCCGTGCCCGGACGTTGCAGACCTCTAGGAGTTCCGGGACGCTGAAGACGAGTTCTTCCGCTGTCACGGCCGGATGGACGGCGCCCGTTCGGTAGTCGACGTAGGAGGCAATCGTCCCTCCCGTTCCGAGGACCGCGACGATCGGTTTGTCTTTCGTCGGCGGAGGAAGCCGTCGGTCCGCCCGCGTCGCCTCGTGCTTCGCGGTGACCTCGACCGCCTCGATGTCTCCGACCGCGATGCCGATGTTGTACCCGCTCGGCAGCTTCACGGTGAGGATGTCTTCCCCGCTGAACCCGTGGTGGGGCATGAGCGTGCCCTCGTACCGCTCGCCCTTCGCGCGGACGACGACCGTGTCTCCTCCCTCCGCCTGCGCGCGATCGAGCAAGGCCCGCACGCGCGGCGGGTAGTCCATGGGACACCGAACCGGTCCGGCCGATATGGTCTTTGCGCCGCGAGGTTCGAGAACCCGGGTGCGTATGTCGACGCGATGGACCGGACGGCCCGTGACACCCTGAACGAGTTGCGATGGCGCGAGCCGAGTCGGCTATCCGACGCGCTGCTCTGGTACCGCGACCGGACCCGGTCGGAAGGCGTCGCCATGATCCGCGGCTCCGAGATCGTCGACCTCGAACGGCGGTACTTCACGACAGCTCGGGCCCGTCTGCCGTACTACAAGGTCGAGCGTATCGAGTGTTCCGGCGAGACGTTGTTCGACCGATCGCGGCGGCGTGACTAGTCGCTCGACCGGCCGAGGAGGACGCCCTGCTGTTGGAACCAGGCAGCCAGGGTGTCGCCGAGCTGCTGGAACTGCTTCTCCACCTTTCGGGCGCCGAGGTAACCGCCGGCCCAACCCGTGTTCGACTTCACCAGTCGCAGGACGGCGCCGTTCGGATTCGGGGCGATTTCGAAGTCGACGCCGTAGTATTGCGAAAGCGCCCCCAGCATCAGGTTCGCGCCTTTGCTGCCTTTCTCGGCCTTCCCTTTCGTCGGCCCGTCCCACTGGACTTTGAACCCGTTCGCACCGAATGCGTGCTGAACGAGGTTTTGGACGTTCTCGACGGCCCCTTTCACCTGGATGTCTGTGTACTTGGTGCCCATGGCTCCACCGGGAGAATACAGGAATCCATGAGGGCTTCAACGTTGTGGCGCCGAGCAGCTCGATCCGCGTGCACGAATCGTGGCCCGCGAGGCCGTAGGCCGGGTTGCCCCGGGAAGGGGGGGGGCAGCGGGAGACACGTAGCCGTCCGGCTATCCCGTAGATTCCGGTCCCGCGTGTCCCGTCGCCGCTTAGTGCTGCCGGGTCTTCGGCATGTAGGGGCTTACCGCGGCGAGAATTGCACCGAGGAGCCCGACGACGCCGCCAATCGTTCCGGCTTGGTTGCCGGCGGCGAAGGCGAGGAGGATCACGCTCACCACTCCCGCCACGATGGCGCCATTCAGCAGGTTCTTTCGCACAATCGCCGCTGACACATACAGCGCTGCGCCCAGGACGATGTTGATGACGAGGCTCACCGCCTGAGTTTGCAGCGCGGTCCCGGTCGGAAGCTTCGGGTACCACAGGAGTCCAGTGAGTACGAGGGTCAAGAGAATTGTCAAGGCGCCTCCCAACATCAGCAGCAACTCGTGCGGCTGCTTTGTTGCGATCCGCGCCATGGTGTCTCGACCGCTCGTCTCGTAGCTGTCGTTCATTCGGGAGCCCAGAGACGCCTGCGTTTCATAAGCGTTCTACCCAAATTATCGGGGGTGAGAATCACCGTGCGCAATCGAGGTCCGTTTGGGGTCGATGTTTCGGCTTTTTGCCCGGAATCACGTTCTCGGAAATGTGAACCCGATGACCGACTTCCCCGACGAGGTCCTCACGCGCACGAAGAAGGGCGAGATCGAAGTCCGCTCTCTGATCGACCGCGGCCGATATGTCCGGTACCGCTATCTCCATTCGGAGACGGGGGAGGTCATGGAAGGGGGGAAGGTCAAACTCGTCCTCCTCTCCGATGCAGGCCGTGCCGAGGAGTACTTCATCATCCCGACCAAGTCGAAGCGGGACCTCCTGATCCCCGCCGCCGAAAAAGGCGCGCGGAAAGTCTGGGACGGCACGAAGGCCGTCGATCTCTGACGGCGGCCTGGAATCACGGGGATTTTCGTAGAGGCGTTGGGGCGAGCTGAAGGAGGACGGCAGCATCGTCCGCAAAAGCTTTCAGGTCGCGCGCCGCCTCCTCGAAGGCGGCCCTCTCCTCGTTGGAGAGAGGCCACTCTTCCAAAGCGAGCACCCGTCTTGTCCCGACCACCGCGGGGACGCCGATCGCGACGTCCTGGACGCCGTACTCGCCTTGTAGGACGACGGAGCACGGGACGACTCGCGGCCGTGGACCGACGAGCGCGGCGATTAGGTCGGCCGTGGTTCCGGCGGGTCCGAATTCCGTCCCGCCTTTCAGCTCGACAATGCGGCCGCTTACCTCGCGGAGTCGTTGTGTGATTTCCTCCTTCTCTTGTGGCGACAAGGTCAGCCGACGGCCCTCCACCCTCGCTCGGCTGAACACGGGTACGATGCGTTGTCCGTGCTCGCCGATCGCGGTCGCGGAGACCCTCACGGCGGGGACTTTCAGGCGGTCCGCGAGAATCATCCGGAGCCGAAGAGAATCGAGGAGCGTTCCCGAGCCGAGCACGCGCGTCCGAGGCCATCCGGTAGACCGCCACGCGATCGTGGTCATGACATCCATCGGATTCGTCAGGACGACGAGGCTCGCGTTCGATGCGGCATGGGCGATTTCGCGACTGAGCTCGGCAACGAGCCCCGCGTTCGCGTGCAGGAGATCGAGGCGGGTCATCCCCGGTTTCCGACCCTGTCCCGCGCACAGGACCACGACCTCCGACTCGGACAGGTCGTCGAGCGACCCGGCTCGGATCACGGGTTGGGTCGAGAGGCGAAGTCCGTTGCGGATGTCCTCCGCCTGGGCCCTGGCGAGGTCCTTGACCGCGTCGACCAGGACCAGCTCGTCCCAATCGCCCTCTCGTGCGAGCGCGAACGCAATTGCGCCCCCGACTCTTCCGACGCCGACGACGCCCGCCTTCATGTCGGGACGACGAAGCAGCTAGGCGTCCATAAGGGCTCGCCCCCGGTTCTCCGTGAGAATTGCCTACGCGGGAAGGAGCTCGTAGACGATGCGGTCTGTCTCCCTCCCTTTCGACCGCCTCTCGAGGATGTGGACCTTCCCGATCTCCGATGCGTTCTTCAGGTGGGTCCCGCCGCACGGACAGTAGTCCGCCTCGCCGATCTGGATGATCCGCAAGCGCCGGACGGAAGCGGGGATGAGGTCCAAGAGGGCTCGATCCTCGATTTTGTTTTGGACGACGACGCGATCCTCTTCGAAGACTCGGATGTCTTGTCCGTTGGCGATGACCTGATTGCATGTGTCCTCGATTCGTTTGATATCCTCGGGCCCGAAGCTCGCCGGCTGAAAATCCACGCGGCTGTAGTCCGTGTGGATCTGGTTGCCGACCGTACGGGCTCCGAAAATCCGGAACACGAGGCCCGACATGAGGTGCTGGGACGTGTGCATGCGCATGTGCTTGTATCGCCGGTCCCAGTCGACGACGCCATGGACCTCGTCGGCCGCGGGCATCCGGTCCACGTGGTGACGGATCACGCCCTTGTCCTTCGTGACACGGACCACCCGCGACTCGCCCCCCGTCCATTGGAACATGCCCGTATCGTCCGGCTGGCCACCGCCCTCCGCGTAGAAGGCGGTCTGATCCAAGACGACGAAGTCGGGGCCGCGGTCGACGACTTTGGCGTCGAACTCGCGAAGGTAGCAGGGATCCGGATTCTGACCTCGGCGCTCCTCCATGTAGAGTACGCGCGTCGCCATTCGGCCCCGCGAACCGGCAGAACGGGATAAGGGTTCTCTCTCCGGGCGAACCGCGAGTATCCGTCCGCTCGTCAGGTCCGCACGGCCACCGACACGAGCCGCGGGCTGCGACCCCGGTCGTATTTCGCACCGAGCCGGAGATCGCCCCACCACTCGGCCGGTCGAAACCCTGCCGTTCGGAGAGCACGATCAAGTTCGGGTTTCGCCCAGATGCGAAGGGGCGTCTCGTCGAAACGAATATCGATCCTTCGGCCTTTCTGGACGACGGTCAGGAAGCGCGCCTGATGAATTTTCTTGCGGCGTTCTTGTTCGTTGAAGGCGAAAATCGCAACCCGAGTGCCATCCGGGGCCTGGTGGTCCACCACGGCCCGCGCGTTCTGTGGATGGCGGATCCACGCATCGAAGTTCGTCAGGTCGAGGACCAGCAATCCCCCGCCCCGCAGATGGCGGCGGAAGACGGCGAGTGTCCTTCGGACATCCGATGGGGATGTGACGTAGTTGAAGGCCGTCCCGAGGCAGAGCAGGGCGTCGAATTCGCGGCTCAGGTGGAGGGTCCGCATATCCGCTTCGTCGAGATCCGCGTTCCGTCCGACCGCCTTCAACGCGCCGCGGGCGACGCGGAGCATGTCCTTGGATCGATCCCGACCCACCACCTCGTACCCGCGCCTCACCAACGGGAGGTCCAACGCGAAGCTGCCACATGCGACATCGAGGACCTCATGGATGGGGCCGTACCGCAGGAAGAGATGTTGGAGGAACGGGTAGGCTCTTGCGGTTCGCGATCGATCGTACAATTGGTCGTAATACGGCGCGACCGCCCGATACCAGCGATCGTGGGCGTTCTCCCGTTCACTTCCCGAGAACCGCACGTGCGATGACGAGCCGCTGGATTTCTGACGTCCCTTCATAGATCTCCGTGACCCGCTGGTCGCGGTAGAGCTTCTCGACGACGTAATCCTTGATGAACCCGTAGCCGCCGTGAATCTGGACTGCGGAGTCGACCGCGCGGTGGGCTACCTCCGATGCGAACAGCTTCGCGACGCTCGACTCGTACGTGTGTCGCCGGCCCAAGTCCTCGAGGTGCGCGGCCTTGTAGGTCAGGAGTCGCGCGGCATCAATTTCCGTGGCCATGTCCGCGAGCTTCCACTGAATCGCCTGAAACTCCGCAATTTTCTGGTCGAACGCCTCCCGTTCGCGCGCGTACCTCGTCGCCTCCTCCAAGGCCCGTTGTGCGATGCCCAAGGCTTGGGCCGCGATCCCGATCCGCCCGCCGTCGAGGGTCGCCATCGCAATCGTGAAGCCTTTGTGCAGTCCCCCGAGGAGGTTGTCCTTCGGGATCCGCATGCTGTCGAAGCCGAGGGTCACCGTGTCGCTCGCGCGGATCCCCATCTTGTTCTCCTTCTTCAGGACGGAAAACCCCTTCGACGCTGCGGGCACGATGAAGGCGGAGATGTCGTGTTTCTTGGGACCCGTGCGAGCATACGTGATAATGACCTTGGCCACGGAGGCGTTCGTCGCGAACGTCTTGGTGCCGTTCAGGATCCACGCATCCCCCTCCAGCTTCCCGGTGGTTCGCATCGCGGCAGCGTCGGAGCCGCTCCCCGGCTCCGTGAGGGCGTACGCACCGAGCCATTCTCCGCGGGCGACGCGGCCGAGATACCGCTCTTTCTGATCCTCCGTCCCATAGCGGAGCAGCGGCTCGCACACGAGGCCGTTGCAGACCGCCGCGATCACGCCGGCGCTTGCATCGCCGCGGGAGAGTTCCTCGATCGTGATCGCGTAGGAGACGGTGTCGAGGCCTGCCCCTCCGTACTTCTCGGGGACGAAGACCCCCAGGAGGCCAAGCTCCCCCATTTTCTTCGCCCAATCGTTTGGGAATTCCTGGCTCTCGTCGAACTCGTGGGATCGCGGGATGATTTCCTGCTCCGTGAAGTCGCGGACCGTCTTGCGCGTGATTTCCTGGGTCTCGCTCAGCGTGAAGTCCATCCGGGCGTCGAAGGTCCTGCCGCCGGATAAAATCTCCGCGGCCCCAACCTTGATTTCCCGCGAATCCCTCGCGGGGCACGTGGCCGTGACCCTGGAGCCCCTTCAGACGTCGGATGCCCATTCGTACTGGAGGACGTTCGTGGCGGGGCGCACGGATCTCCCGACGCGTGATCTGAAGGTCCATCTCGACCGTTTTCTCGCCCTTCCTCCGGAGGATCAGCGGTCGCACTTCTCGGTCAAGAGAGACGGCCGAATCATCGGGACCTTGCGGCTCGGCCCGTCGGAGATTTCGGGTTTCTCCATGGAGCCGGCGTTCGCCGGTGAAGCCGCCGTGACCCTCCTGAAAGCCGTCGACTTGCTCCGGGCCGGAGGCGCTACGATCATCACGGGGCAGTTCGAGGACGTCTATGAACCCGCGTTCACATCCCTCGGGTTCCGCCGCAGCTTCGCGCGGATGCGGATGGAAGCGCCGACGAAGCGGTCCGACGTGGTCAACATCAAGTTGCAGCCTCCCGAGGAGGCGGAGGTCCTGGGACTCACGACGTTCCTGATGCAGGTCTACGACGGCCACATGGAGCAACAGCACGGGATTCACGTGGGCGCGGAGGAGGAGTGGCGGGGCTACGTGACGGGACTCTTCAAGGGCGATTCCGGGCAGTACATGCCCGACGCGTCCTACGTGGCGTTGGAAGGGAGTCGGATCGTCGGAGCGATCCTGATTACGCACTGGATGGGCATGCCCCTGGTCGCGGAACTCGGAGTCGCGAAAGACCACCGCGGGAAAGGATTCGGCCGGGGGCTGTTGCAAGCCTCGATGCATCGCCTCGCGGCACGAGATGAGCCGCGGCTCGCGTTGTACGTGACCATCGGCAACGATCCCGCGATTGCGTTGTACCGCAAGATGGGCTTTGTCCAGGTGGGGGGCGAATCGGTCACCGCGCGCCTCGAGGGCTGATTATTCTCACGGGTGAGTCCGAAGAGCGCAGACTTAAGCGCCAATCCGCCAGCATCGAGTCCACGGTCGATCCCGTGCTCGTTTCGGCGGAACAGTTCGTGATCCTCGTCTTGAGCATCTCTTGCGGCGTCCTCGGCACGTTCCTCGTCTCCCATCGAGGGGTCCGGATGATGCGCGGGGGCCTCCTGCATCGTCTGAGCATCGGCCTCGCGGCGGTCGGGATTGCCCTGAGCCTGAGCGCCGCGACGCGCATCCTGTTTCCCGATACGTTCCTGCCCGACGTCTTTCAACTCATTGCCCTGATCGTCCTCTTCTACGTCGGGTACAGCGCATGGCTCAGCGCCCATCAGATGAAGGCCGAAGCGTGAGACCGTGGGCGTCCAGGCCGCGTACGACCTCATTGTGGCCGACATGCGGGCCATCTGGGGAGACATGGCTCCCGCGATGCTTCGGAAACGACTCCGAGATGTCCGGGCAAATCCCGGGAGTCTCACGCGGACGGACCTCGTGAAAATCGTCCAACTCCTTCGCGAGCGGACCCTTCCGTCCGTCATGGGCGAGGAGGGCGCCGAGGCGAAGGCCAATCAGTACCTCGCGTGGGTCGTTGACGGTGCCTGAGTCCCGCGCGAATCTACGCGGCGGGGAAGGTGACCGTGTGTCCCTCGGCCTGACGCCTCGTCGTCGATGGCGCGCGGATGCGGAACCCTTTGCGCCGGGCGTAGCGGTGCATGATGTCGAGGATGTATCGGCCCCCGATGCGCGCGGTCACGACGATGAGCGCTTTCATCGGAGCCGGGAGGCGCGTGAGGCGCCAAAGATCCTGATCGATTTCCAGGAGGACGTGCCGCCAGGCGCGGTACGCGACGTTGAACCGCGACTCGTCGATCATCTCGTCGAGGTTGTAGAACGCCTCGCCGCGCAGCACCCCGATCGGGACGAACGTGAGGGGTGCCGTGACGAAGTGGCCGTTCGGGATTTGCTCCATGCGGTCGATCAGGTCGACGGTCATCCACGCGTCTTCCGGCGTTTCGCCCGGCAGGCCCAGGATAATCGTGAACGCGGGATACCAGTAGTTACGGTTCAGGATCTCCGTCCCCTGGACGACGATGTCCGGCCATTCCTCGGCGGTGAACGGGGCCGCTTTCCGGTGCAACACGGCCCGCGAGAGGCTCGGGCTCCCCGTCTCGATTCCACTCTGGATGCCGACCCACTTGTTGGGTCCGGCGTGGACGATCGTCGAGATGTCCCGGATGAGATCGGGATTCGAGACCGCGGCGCTCACCGTACCGTGGGTCGGATAGCAATGGCTGACGCCGGGTTGCTCCATGACGAACCGGAAGAGGTCCTTCACGGCGTCCTCGTTCGGTTCCATCGTCTTCCAGTTCTCGAGGTTGTAGAGGAAGATGTCGTCCGAGTGGAGCTGGATCGACGACTGGCCAACCTTCGTGTTCATGGCGATTTCGTCGCCGATGTAGTCGAAGGGGAAGTACCGCGGACGCCGGAGGGTGACCTCGCAGAACTCGCAACCCCGACCACACCCCCGCATGACCTCGTTCATCGCATGCATCGTCGGCCCGAGGATTTTCGGGATCTTGTCGACCGTTGGCGCGGTCGCGTTCGTGAAGCGCATGACCGGCGGAGCGTGGTCGTTCACGATTCGATCGAAGATCTCCGGGACAAGATGGTCGACCTCCCCGTGCACGATGTGGTCGATGCCGAGGCTCTCCTGCATCTCTTGGCGGTAGTCGAAGTGCCACGCACCGGGCCCGCCCAAGACGATTTTGTACTTCCGGTTCGGCCGCTGGACGCGCTGGACGAGGTCGAGGAACATCGCCTTCGTGTAAGGAGTGAGGACGCCGCCCATCGTGAACGACATGCTGACCGGCCCGAGGCCGAGCGGGTCCATTGAATGAAGTCCAACGACCTCCGTCTCGTCGTCGATGTGCTGTGCCACGGTCCGGGGGTCGGCGATCACGACCTGGTCCCGGCCGTAGGTCCGCGCGAGTGAGGCCTCGATCTTCCGAAGGCCGTACGGGACCCGGATCGGCAAGCCGTTGGCGTCCAGTTTGGGAGGATCCGCGAGGATCCGGAACACGAGGCGGGATTGCCAGTAGTCCGTCGGGATGCAACTGAAGAACGTCGCCAACGGCACGTTCCGGTAATCCGTCATCAGTGTGTAATCGGCGGCGAGCACGTACTTCGCCATCGTTCCCCCTGCTCTTTCCCCCTCGGTGCGCGCGTAGTCCGGTTGAGCGTTCTCGTTGACTAGGTGGAGCCCTGATTGGCCGCACCCGTTAGATATACATTACGTTCCCGTGTCCGCCCGGGTTCGGTGAGCGTCGAAAGCGAAAGGGTTATGGCCCCGACGCCGCTGGCACGGCGGCCCGAGGTGGCCCGATGGTGGAAGTGGGCCAGAAGGCGCCTGATTTCACGATGCTGAGTGACGAAGGGAAGCCGGTCACGCTCTCGAAGGCGCTCGGCCGGGGACCGGTCGTCCTCTCGTTCTACGTCTGGGACTTCACGAACGTGTGTCAAGGTCAGCTGTGCGCGTTGCGCGACTCCCTGGGAATCCTCCAGCAGATGGGCGCGACCGTCTTCGGGATTAGCACGGACAGCCACCACAGCCATCGGGTGTTCAAGCAACAAAACGGGATCAACTACCCCTTGCTGAGCGACTGGAACAAGACGGTGACGAAGACGTACGGAGTGCAGTACGACAAGTTCGGCGACTTCGGCCTCCAGGGCGTATCGAAGCGAGCCGTCTTCGTCCTCGATCGCGATGGGATTGTCCGATATCGATGGGTCACGGAAGACCCGAAAGTTCCCCCGGACCACCAGCGCGTCCTCGAAGAAGTCAAGGAGCTCGCGGCGTGAGCCCGAGGTACGAGCGCGCGTCCGCCGCGGTGCGGATTGTCGGCACCGAGGGCCGCGGGACCGTCGCGCTATCCGCCGCGCCTGTGTTCAGGAGCACGACGCGGTCATCCCGCGTGATTGTCCCTTCGTCGTAAAGCCGGCGGAGCCCCGCTAACGTCGCCGCGCCTTCCAAGCACGCACTGATTCCTTCGAGGACCGCGAGATTTTGGGAGGCGACTTTCATCGCCGCCTCGGTGACCGCGACCGCCGCGCCACGCGTCTCACGGAGCGCGCGAAGGACGATCCGGTCCGCCAGCGTCCCGGGGACTCGGAGACCGGCGGCGTCCGTCCGCGGATTCGGCCAGAGTTCCGCCGTCTCGCGCCCGTCCTTCCAAGCTTTCACAAGCGGCGCGCATCCTTCCGCTTGCACGACGCCGAAACGGGGCCATGGCCCCTCGTACCATCCGAGTTCGCGGAGTTCTTGGAGCGCCTTCCACATGCCCGCGACTCCGGTTCCGCCACCGGTGGGGAAGAGGATCCAATCCGGCATGCCGCCGAGGGCCTCCCAGATTTCGAGGAGCATCGTCTTCTTCCCCTCCACCCGGTAGGGTTCCCGGAGGGTCGCGACGCTGAAGGTCTCCGTCTCCGTGGCGAGTTCGTTCACGATCCGTCCGGCGTCCGTGATGTCCTCGTCGATTTGGAGGAGCTGAGCGCCGTACGCCATCGCCTCGCGCGCTTGCTCCGCGGGTCCGTCGCGGGCCATGATGACGATTGCCCGGACTCCATAGGTTGCCGCATATGCCGCGAGGGCGGCGCCCGCGTTCCCGGCGGTCGGCACGGCGAGCGTCGTGGCCCCCAAGGAGCTTGCCATCGGGACGGCGACGGCCATGCCACGAGCCTTGAACGTCCGGGTCGGGTTCAGTCCCTCATCCTTTACGTACAAGCCCGCGACGCGGAGCCGCGCGACGCGGCCGCCGGTGCCGATCGATTCAAGTTTATACAGCGGCGTCCCGCCTTCCCCCCGCGATCGAATCGTGGTTTCCTCGAGCGGGAGAAGCGGAGCGTACCGCCACAAGTCCCGTCGCGACGCGAGATCCTGGACGGCCAAGTCCTTCCAGTCGTAGCGGGCGAAAAGCGGTGCGCCACAGTCGCACGTGTTCATCAGGCGGACCTCGTGCTTCTTCGAACACGCCGTGCATTCGAGAAACGACGGCCGCACGTCCGCGGGGATGTCGGCGCAGGCCATACGGTTTGTCGTGCTCGATGGTTTTATCCGCGCCCGTGCATTCGACGCGATGGATGGCGGTTGAAACCCGGGCGATGGACCTCGCGCGAAGCTACGATCAGATGGTGAACTCCATGCGGGAGCGCGGACGAATCCTCGTCGCCTATTCCGGAGGGGTGGACAGCGGCCTCGTCGCACGGATCGCCCACGACGCCCTCGGCGACGACGCGCTCGCCGTGATCGCGGACGCGGAATCGCTTGCCCGACGCGAATTTCAGGAGGCGTTGGAGCAAGCCGCGGAAATCGGCATCCGAGTAGAAACCGTCCGGGTCTCGGAGCTCGCGAACGATCGATACGTCGCCAACCCGACGAATCGGTGCTACTTTTGTCGCACGGAACTCGGCGCGGCGTTGAAACCGATCGCATCGCAACGCGGCTTCGTGGTGATCGCGGACGGCGTGAATGTGTCGGACCTAGGGGACCACCGACCGGGGATCCAAGCGATGAATGAAGCGGGCTTCTGGCATCCCCTCGTCGAGTTCGGATTCACGAAGTCGGATGTGCGATCCCTCGCTCGGGATCTCGGCTTGAGTTTCCACGACAAGCCAAGCAATGCGTGCCTGTCTTCACGAATCGCGTACGGGGAGACGATTACCATGGACAAGTTGCAGCGCGTCGAACTGGCGGAAGAGGCGATTCGCGCTCTCGGCTTCCGGATCGTCCGAGTCCGCGCGCACGAAGGCATCGCGCGCATCGAAGTGCCGCGAGAGGATCTCCCTCGAATTACCGAGGCCGCCACTGCCGAGAAGGTCGTGGAAGCGGTTCGCAATGCCGGTTTCGTCTACGTGACGATCGATCTTCGCGGGTATCGCAGCGGCTCAATGAACGAAGATCTCTGATTGTGTTCTCGCACACCGATGTTGGTTGTCGATCCCGAGTCACCGAACCAATAAGCCTGTCGCGAACATGAGAAGGACTCCGACGACGATTCCGACGAAGGTGGTCTTACTCGATTCGGGCGCGGACGTCACTCTGACGAGTTCGATGATGACGTAGAGCAGGGCTCCCGCGGCGACCGCGAAGAACAAGGTCCCGAGCGCGGGGGAGTACGCCTGAGATCCGATCATGCTCCCGAGGACTGTCGGGGAGCCCGCGACGAATCCCAGGAGGAGGGGCTGCCTCACGCCCGTCTTTGACGCCGCCATTGGACCCGAGATCCCCATCCCCTCTGTCGAGTTGTGGAGGGCAAAGCCGATCACGAGCAGGTTCGTGAGGCCGAACACCCCTGCTGCATACGCCGCTCCGATTGCGAGTCCTTCGCCGAGGTTGTGGAGCCCGATTCCGAGGGCGATCATCTGCGCGGTGAAGAGTTTCGCACTTGCAATGGGTGGCAAGACCTCATCCGCCAGCGGGTCTTGGTTCGTGGCGGCCAACTTCCGGCGCCTTACGTGGCTGATTGCAACCGGGCCCAGGAGGCCCAGTGCAAGCCCGGCGGCAAACAGTGCCGGCGTACTCCCAACCGCTTGGGAGAGTTCCACGCCCTCGTGGGTGACATCGGCGAACAGGAACAGCAGAATCCCGGCGGAGAAACTAACGAGCGCGGTCCTCCATCCTAGGGACAGGCGCTTGAAGATCCAAAGAGGCGCGAGGCCGATGTAGACCGGCACCAGTCCCGCAACGAGGCCGAGAAACCCGGCGTAGAGCACATCGGTCAACGCGGCACCCGTTTCGACTCTTGTATAACGCTGTTATAGATAATTCCTTGGATAAAGTCGGCCGCGATTCGTTGCACCGCCTGTCGCGAGTCGACTCGGCCGCGCACTACGGGTTGATCTTGATGACCTTCGTCGGGCAGGCGGTCTCGCACGCCATGCAGTCGATGCAGTCCGACTCCCGGATCATGTCGGACTTATCACATCGATACTTATCCCACTCCTCGCCGCCTTTCTCGATGATCTTGTCGTTCCCTGTGCCTTTCTTGCCGGGGGCGAGAAGCCACTCGAAGACGTCCACCGGGCAGACGTCCATGCAGACGCCGTCGGCGACGCACCCGTCGAAGTCTACGGCCACATGGAGACCGTGGATCCCGAGTTTCGTCGGATACGGGTTCCCGCTGGCATCTAGCCGCTCGATGCCCTCGGCGAAGACCTTGTGATCGAAGTGGGTTCCCGTTTCCGGATATTCATCCGGCTTGTTCATGAAATCGGGGTCGATCGGTTTTGCGTTGAAGTCCACTTCGCGCGACACTGCGTCGCCTCCTTTGGTAAGCCCGGCCCTCGTCTCTGGGGCCAGGCAACCGCTCGTATACGCCCTCCCTTTTTTACCTTTCCGGTATTATTGCCTCCATCGCGCACGGATTCGCAGTTCGCCGCTATGGGAATCTGATTCCCACAGATTCTTCGAAAGCTATTTCGACGGACCCCGCCTGACCGACTCCGTGGCGAAGCGACTCGGGACGCGGACCCGCGCGGTTCACGGCCGGCGTCCGAAGGGCCACGGCCCGATCGTCACACCGATCTACGCGAGTTCGACGTGGGAGTTGGAATCCGCGCGCCAAGGCGCCGATTTTGCCGTCGCGACGGCGCCCGAAGCGTATTACACCCGATGGGGGAACCCGACGCTCCGCGACCTCGAAGATGCGCTCGCGGACCTGGAGGGTGGTGACGCCGCCCTCGTCACGGGTTCCGGGATGGGCGCGATTGCCTCCGCGATCCTCGCGTCCGTGGACGCCGGCGACCACGTGGTCGCCGGAGCGAGCTTGTACACCGCGACCACGGAGATTTTTACACGTCTCCTTCCGCGCTTCGGCGTCACAACGACGTTCGTGGATCCGCGTCAACCCCGGGCTTGGAAAGAGGCCGTCCGACCCGAGACCCGCTTGGTGTACATCGAGACTCCCGCGAACCCGACGATGATGATCACGGACATCCGGGGGGCGGTGGACGCCGCGAAGGCCGTGGGGGCGACGACCTTGGCGGACAACACCTTTGCGTCGCCAATCAACCAGCGTCCCCTCGCGCTCGGGGTCGACGGCGTGCTCCACAGCGCGACGAAGTACCTGGGGGGCCACAGCGATGTCGTCGCGGGGGCCGTCGTCACCGCGAAGAAGCCCTTGTTCGACCGCATCTGGTTCACGTACAAGATGTTGGGGCCGGCGCTCGGGCCCTTCGAGGCGTTCCTCGTCCGGCGGGGACTCAAGACGCTCCCCCTCCGGATGCAGGCCCAGGGCGCGAGCGCCCAAGCTCTCGCCGAGTTCCTGGAGTCCCAGCGGGCCGCCGTCCGCGTCGTCCATTACCCCGGCTTGCCCTCCTTCCCCCAGCACGCGCTCGCTCGGAAGCAGATGTCGGGTTTCGGCGCGATGCTCAGCTTCGAGTTGAAAGGAGGTCTCCGTGCAGGCCGGCGGTTCGTGGAGTCCGTCGAGGTCGCGACGCTCGCCGTTAGCCTGGGCGGGACCGAAACGCTCGTGCAACATCCCGCCTCGATGACGCACGGCCCGCTCACGGAGGACGAGCGCCGGACGGGTGGAGTCACGGAAGGTCTTGTGCGGGTGAGCGTCGGCCTCGAAGACCCGGAGGACCTCATTGAGGACTTCGACCGCGCGATCCGCAAAGCGTCGCGATAACAGGATCGGGGCGCGGCAGGCCTACCAGAATGTGGACCGTCAGCGGCTCACCCCAAGCTGAGCCGCGAGGACACGGAGCTCTTCCTCCTTTTTGCGAACTTTCTCCTCGCGGTCCAGGAGGTCCATCGCTTTCTTCTGGATGATTTTCACGCGGTTCTCGACGTCTTTCTTCCACTCTTCCATCGCGGCCGTGGACGGGCCGCCCGCCTTCTCGGCATCCGCCAGGCGGGCTTGGAGCCGGTCAACCTCTGCTTGTAGTTTTGCCGTCTTCGCGTCGAGATCGGCCTGGTCATCCGTCAGGGTCCGCTCCTTTCCTTCGAGGATCTCCGCCCGCGCGTCCAGGGCCTTCTCTCGTTCTTCGACATGCATGAGACGCTCCCGAATCTTCTCCTCTTGATCGAGCACGTCGAGGGCCTTCTTCTGGAGGAATCGCAGGTTCGTGGCGACCTCCGCTTGCATCGTATCGGCCTGGGCACGGAGCTTTTCCGCGTCGCGTTTCATCGCTTCCGATTCCTCGCGCGTCGTGTCCGCGACCCGGCGGGCCTCGTCCGTCGCTGCGCGCTGGCCGTTCAACTCTTGGCGAAGTTTTTCGAGGCCCCGGGTGCCGTCCCGAAGCTCGGCGTCCCGAGCGGTGATTTCGCTCTCTCGAGCCGTCAAAGTCGCCTCGGATGTCTTCAAGGCCTCATCGCGGGCCCGAATCTCCCGCTCCTTCTTATCGAGGTCCTCCATCAAGTTGTCCGCCCGCTGGAGTTCAGTCGCGAGCGTCTGTTCTTTGTTTGTCATCTGCGCGGACTTTGCCTCCAGACCCGCCGTCCGAGATTCCAAGTCTCGCTGTCGTGTTGCGAGCTGTTCGGATAGGGCGGCGAGGCGCGCTGCATCTTGGTCCACAGACGTCTTCTTCGAACGGAGATCCGCTTCCCGGCTCGCGACTTCCCGCTCCGAGGCGGCAATCCGCGACTGCCGTGCCTCGAGATCCTTGGTCGATGCCGCGATACTCATCTCTTTCATGGCCAAAGTGCGCGAGGCCTCCTGAAGCTGGGCAATGTGCGCCTGCGCATCGTGCTCCGCCTTCTCGGCTACCGACCGTCGCTTATCAAGGGAAGCCTGTTGCGTGGTGAGATCCGCCGCCTGCCGTTTCGCCGCTCGTTCGGCTTCCTCCGCGATCAAAGCGCGTCGTTGAGACTCGGAAACGAGCCGTTCGGCCTGCTGTGCCTGTTGCCCGGCCGCGTCCCGCGTCGCCTCAAGTTGTTTCAACTCTTCGGCTCGCCGGGAGGCCCACGTGGAGCGTTCCGATTCGAATGCTTGACGGGCACGAAGGATCTCGTTCTCTTTCGCTTTCAGCTCGGCGAGGCGCGCCTCGGATCGTTGCCATGCGGCCTCTGCCTCGGCGGACTTGGCGGCTAAGGCCTTCGCCTGTGCTTCGACTTTGGACCGCTCGAGCTCAAACTGGGCGAACCACGCCCGCTGGGTGCGTTCGTGTCCCTCGATTTCCTGCGTTCGTCTCGCTAGGTCCGCCGCGCGAGTCTCCGTCGTTGCTGTCAACTGGGCCTGTTGCGATCGCAAGGTCGCTTGGACGGATTCCCACTCCCGGCGCTTCTCCGCGGCCTCGGTTTCGACCCTGCGGACCGTCTGTTCAATTTGCGCCGCGCGTGCATTGAGATCCTGTTCCCGTCGGACGAGGGCCATCGCTTGGGCCGAGAGTTCCGTCATCCGTGCGTCCGTCTGGCGTTCCTTCGATTCCAGTTCCCGTCCTCGCGCTTCAAGATCCTGTTCATCGGCCCGGGATTCCTCCTCTCGCGCGGTGAGCGCCTTCTCCCGCAGCGCCATTTCCTTCGCCTTTGCGCCGAGGGTCTCTTGAAGCGCGGACGAGTCCCGTTCAATCCGTTCTCGCTCTGCGCGGAGTTCCGCCTCCTTGGCCGCGACCGACTGCCGCATCCCCTCGAGCTCGTTCCGGATTTGCGCGGCTTCAGAGTCATACCGGTCCTTCAACTGCGTCAATTCGAGCTCCCGCGATTCGAGTTGCTTCGCCGCCGCCTGGACGTCCTCGTGTTCTCGCTGAAGCCGGAGCTCGGCCTGCCGGAATGTTTCCTCCGATGCGGCGAGCCGGCTCTCTCGCTCGGCCAGCTCACGGCCTTTCGATTCGACCGCCTGGGCGTTCTTCTGGAGATCCGTTTCCATTTGGCGGAGCTCGGCGGTCCGTGCGGCATGCAGTTGCTCGAAGTCGGATCGCTTCGCGGCGATGTCGCTTTCGAGCGCGTCCAAACCTTCCGTCTGCTTCGTGAGTTCAATCGCGTGATGCGCGGCCTCCTCTCGGAGGGCCCGCTCTCTCGATTCAAGTTCCAAAAGCCGCTGCTCGCTCTCGCGTTGGATTCGTTCCGCCGCCTCCTTCATCTCGGAAGCGATTCGGGCGGCTTCTTCCGTCGCCGTCTCGCGACGTTTGAGTTCCTCCTCCGTTCCAGCGATTCGGTCGGTGTCCCCACGGATTCGCTCTTCCCTTTCCTCGACGTCGACCTCTCGGGCCTCGATCCGCATCACGCGATCAGCCCAGGAGGCTCTCATTGTCGAGGTCTCCTCCTCGAACGTCTCTCTCTGTTGCTTCAGCAGCGCCTGTTCGGACTCGAGGGTGCCTTGCCACGTACGACGTTCCTCCGCCCGCTTCGCCTCCTCCTCGCGGAGTCGTCCCGCTTTGCCGTCGAGATCTTTCGCGAGGTCGGTGAGAACGACCTTTCGCGCTTCGAGGTCTGCTCGCGTCTTGTCGAGCTTGGCGCCTTCAATCTCCAGGGTTTCCTCCCGGGCGGCCGTCTCGGCGAAGCGCCGGGCATTTTCATCCACCTGGGCCCGTACGGACTCCTCCTTCTCTCGGAGGGACTGTTCACGGGCTTCGATCTCGATCTCCCGGGAAAGGACCGCCTGGTTCCGTTCCGATTGGGATGCCTCGAAGTTCTCTTTCTCTTGGGCCAGGCGTAGTTGACTCTCTCCCAGGCTCTTGGCCTGCGAGTCGAGATCGGCTCGGCGCCGATTGAGTTCTTCGTCCGCCTGCGCGATCCGCTCCTGGGACTCCCGGCGATCCGACTCGAACGCGGCCCGAGCCTCTCCGAGGACCACGCGATCTTCACCAAGGGTCGTTTCCCGCTCCGCGACCTCCGATGCCCTGTTCTCGAGAGCCGTCGACGTCGCCGCGAGTTGATTGGCTCGAGACGTCAGCTCCGCTTCTCGTGCCTCGAGTTGCTGGGTCTTCTCCGCGAGCTGCATCTCTCCCGGCGCGATTCGCCGCTCGCGTTCGTCCAGGTCACTCGACCTCGCCTGCACGGCCGCTTCGAATTCCTCGGCGCTTTGCACCGTCCCTTCGGCTTTGCGTTGCATCTCTTCGACCGCTTGTCGATCGACCTCGACCGCCTTTCGAGACGTCTCCGCGTCCTCCCTCCCCCGCTCGAGCGCGGCCTCCCGCTCCTTCAGGCTCTTCGTCTGCTCCGCGAGTTCGTTGTTCGCGGTGTCCAAAAGGCCGTTCCGGCGGGCGAGTTCCTGTTCCTGCTCGACAATGGCCGTTTCGCGGCGAGCGAGTTCGGCTTCGCCGGGAGCGATGCGAGCTTCCCGGGCATCCAAGTCGGCTTCACGAGTGCGGGCTTCGTCGAGGCGCTGTTTGACCGCATCCTCGAACTGGCTCTGAATCCGAACGAGCATTTCCCGCGCGAACTCAACCTGCTCCAAGCTGACCGGTCCGTATGCCAAGAGCACGACCGATAGGGCGTCTCCGCGGACGGTTTGGCCGTGGTACTTCGCGACCTTGATTGGCTTCTCGACGGCATCGAGGACGCCCGCGTGCACCGCTTCTTCGTAGGTGACTTGACAGGACGGGTCCAGGATGAATTCCCTGAGCAGCTGACTGCGTTCGTCCACAAGGAAAGCCTTCGCGGGCCTCCACCGGGCGCGTTGCGCGAACATGGCTACCACCACAAAGAGTCCGATAGGCGGGATTGCGAGCACGTACGGAGACTGCCACCACGCCGGAATGGGCGGCGGAGTGACGCTCACCTTCATGTCCGGATCCGACCCGAGCATCGTGAAGACGACTTGTCCCGAACCGTTCACGACACCGCTCGCGAAGGAAGACCCGTCCTTGGTTACGTTGAACAGATGCCCAGCCGTGTTCCCGCCGATTGTCCACGTGATCGTCTGCGTTGCCTCGCTTGAGGTGTGCGTCCACGCATACGAGGATCCGGCGGACCATCCGCCGAACACGGAGATTGTGACGAGGGCTGTCGCGTCGCTGTTCGTCACCGCCAAGTTCGCGACATTCACGGATCCGTCCGCGATCGTCCCGTTCACGGTCAATGCGTTGAAGACGATGCTGTGGCCGGTCTTCGTTAGGATGGCGCCGCTCGTCACCGTCAGAGTCGCAGCCGTTAACGTGGACGAGATCGAAACCGTCCCGGCAATCGTGAGGTGGTTGAACGTCTGACCGGGCGCGACCGAAATCGTCTGGGTTGTCCCGGCAAAGGTCATTGTTGAGGTTCCCGCGGTCAGCGTGGAGCTCACGCCGGAGCTGTCCCAATTACCGAGTACGGTCCAGCTCCCACTCGTCACGACGATCGCGCCGGAGCTGCCGCCCGTCACCGTGACGTCGGACACGGACACCGGCGAGGCGGACGCCATCAGAACGCCGCCGTCCCCGATCATCAATGCGCCACCGACGAGTCCGACGTTGGTCGTCGTAAGGGTCGTGGTCCCGGTCCCGCCCTGAACACGGAGCGCACCGGACCAGACGAGGGCGTTCCCCGCCATCGTGTACACAACCGTCGACGCGCCGGCGTTGAACGTCACGTCGCCGAACTCGGCGGCGCCAGCCGGAAGCGCCGCGAATGCCATGCTCCGGTCCGACGACGAGCTGAAGGTGATGGGGGCCGCGAAACTCCAGGATGCGGATGTCGAGGCGTCCGTCCAGGATCCCGAGACGGTCCACGAACCACCGACCGCAGACACGATGAAACTGGAGGGGCTGCCGACCGTCACATCCCCGCTGACGGAGACGTTCGAAGCATGCGTCGTGAGCGCCGCGTTCGCACCGCTCAGCGTCAGCCCGCCGCTGATTGTCAGGGCGTAGTTGGCCGAGGTCGTATCGAGGGAGCCGCTGATCGTCAGGGTGCCCGAAATCGCGATCCCGGACGCCGCGGAAATCGAGCCGCTGATGGTGAGGGTGCCGAACCCGTTGGCAGGGTTCGAGATGCGAACCGTGGCTCCGGGGCCCGTCAGGAGCACGGTCGATGCGATCCCGACGAAAGCGGAACCCGCGCCAGACGTGTCCCAGTTTCCGGAGACGGTCCACGAGCCCGAGGCCGTAATCGTTCCGGAGGTCCCGCCCGTCATTGTGACGTTGGCGACACTCACGGACGACGTCCCCGCGGTCAAGGTCCCTCCGTCGAGGATGGTGAGATTGCCTCCTGCGCCGATGAGCACCAAGTTCGCGGTCACGAGGGCCGCGTTGTTGTCGAGGGTGAGCGTGCCGTTCCAACGCAGGCCGTTCGTCGCCATCGTGAAAGTTGCCGCGGCGGGAGGGCTGAATTGGATGTTGTGGAACTCGGAGACAGTCAGATTGCCGAAGGACATGACTTGTGGCGACCCGGCCGCGAAGACCACCGTTCCGGTTCCCGCTGACCACGAGGTGGACGTCGACAGGTTGGCCCAGGACCCACGGAACGTCCAGGTCCCCGCGCCGAAGGCGATGTAGGAGCCGGCGGACACGCTCACGTCCCCCGTCACCGTTCCTCCGCCCGAAACGGATGTCAGAGCGCCACCGGACAGGATGAGCGTCATCGTCGAAAGCGCGAACGTCGATGTCGCGAGCACCCCGCCGGAAATCGACAGGGTTGCATTGACATTCAGGTCCGACGCAAGCGTCGAGGTCCCGCCGCTCACGGTCATATTGTTGAAGGCTTGCAGGGCGTCGATCGTCGCCGTCGCGGTGAACATCACCGAACCCGTTCCCGGGTTGAAGGTCGCGTTCGTTCCCGTCGCGGTCCAATTTCCGCCCACCTGAATCGTCGAACCGTTTCCGACCAGAGTGCCGTAATTACCGATGGTCACGGCCCCGGCGGTGATCCCGAGGTTGGACCCCGACGTGGTCAAGGTCGTGTTACCGGTAGGGCTGCCACTTGTGTTCTGGATCGTTAGTAGTCCGGAGAGTGTCAGCGGGTTCGTCGCCATCGTGTACGTCAGGCCCGCCACCAGCGTCGCATCGAACGTGACGTGGTGGAATTCGCTCGCGGGAAGATTCGTCCCGGCGAAGGTCATCGTCGTGTTCGCGGAGGCGCGGAAGACGATCGTCCCGGACCCTGCGGCCCACGACGCGCTGGTGGAGGCATTCGTCCACGAACCGCCGAAGGTCCAGGTACCGCTCCCGAATTTGACAAAAGCGCTCGGGGACGAAATGCTGACATTTCCGGAGACCGACCCATCCGATGCGCCGGTCATCTGGATGCTCGAGGTGCCCGAGAGGGTCAGCGAGCCGCCAACCACGAATCCGCTCCCGGTCGAGGCGGCCATGGTGATTGTGCCGCCGGCGTGGGTCACGTTGCCGCTCACGGAGACGTCGTATGCCCCGCCGGCAATTGTGCCGCTGAAGCCGCTCGTGTTCAAGGACGCCATGGAGACGTTCCCGCTAATCGTGACGGTGGCCGAAGCGGAATTGCCGTCGAAGAAGACAGGGTTCGTGGGCCCTGGCACCGAACAGCCGAAGCCTCCCCCGGAAGAGGACGCCCAGTGGTTCGAATCGTTCCAGTTCCCACTTCCTTGGACCCAATACCGGTTGCCCGCGCACGGCGCGGCAATGCCCACCTGCATGTCGGGGTCGGAACCGAGCATCGTGAAGACGACCTGCCCGGCGCCGCTGACCGTCCCGCTCGCGAAGGGCGATCCGTCTTTCGTCACGTTAAACAGATTTCCGACCGCGTTTCCACCGATCGTCCACGTGATGGTCTGAGACATTTCGCTCGACGTGTGGGTCCACGCATAGGAGGATCCCACGGCCCATCCGCTGAAGACCGAGATTGTTACGAGGGCCGTTCCGTCGCTGTTCGTGACTGTCAGGTTCGTGACGTTCACGGCTCCATCGGCGATCGTCCCGTTGACGGTCAACGCGTTGAAGACGAGGCTGTGGCCGGTCTTGGTCAGCGTGCTCACGTTGTTCACGGTTAGGCTCGTGGCGATGAGGTCGTACCCAAGCGAGACGGTCCCGGCAATTGTCAGGGACTCGAACTGCTGGCCTGCCCCCAGGGTGATCGTCCGAGCCGACCCCGTGAAAGTGATCGACGAACCCGTCGATGTGAACGCCGTCGCCGAGGACGTGTTCCACGAGCCAGCGAGCGAGATCGACGAAGAGGCGAAGCCGAGGCTCGCTGGTCCGACCGAGGACAGGTCGCCATTGAAGGTCAGCGTTGCGCCCGTCAACGTCAGACTCACAGACCACGAGACGTTCGAGGCGAACGTCGTGGTGATGCCGAAATTGACCGTCAGGCTGGAAAGCTGCTGTGGAACATTGACCGTGCCGCCGGAGGCGGCGATGACCACGGTGGACGTCCCAACCACGAATGCGCCCAGATGCGTATCCATGGATGTGACCGTGATGAGCGACCCGTTCGCGGCCAAGCTACCGCCGGCGTTCACATTCAGCGTCGCGGCGGAAATAGAGAGATTCGACCCGCCGGTGCTGAGGGTCGTGGTCCCGGCGCCGCCTGAGATCATGAGCGTCCCCCCGATCGTGAGCGCGTTCGAGGCCATGGCGAAAGTCACCGTGGACGCGCCGGAATTGAACGTGACGTTGCCCGCGAACTCCGGGGTCAGATTGCCGAACGTCATCGTTTGCGAGGCAGACGAGTTGAACGTAACTGATGCCGCAAAACTCCACGATACGGACGTGGACGCGTTGGTCCAAGACCCACTAACCGTCCAAGATCCGCCTGCGTTCGTCACATAGGCGTTCGCGGCGCCGATTGCAACATCGCCCATGATCGCGACTGCGGAGGATCGAGTGTTGAGCGCCCCGAAGGTCGCGAGGATGACGGATCCAAAGGTCAGGGAGAGATTCGAGCCTGAGGAATCGAGAATCGTGAATCCCGTCGCTCCGCCCGCGCTGTTCTGGATTGTTACGGAACCCCCGACCGCGAGCCCTCGGCTTGCCATCGTATACGTAGCTCCCGCGGGGACGCTGGAGTCGAACGCGACGGCGCCGGAGAATTCGTTGCCGCTCAGATTGGAACCCGCGAAGGTCATCGACCTCCCCGCGTTCGAAGTGAAAAGGATCGGAGCCGCGAAACCCCATGATGCGGATGTCGTCGCATTCGTCCAGTTGCCGTTGGTCACGGTCCAGGAACCCGTCGCGGAGGAGGTGATGAAGGCCGCGGCCGCGCTGAGGTTTACGTTTCCAACTACGGCGACCATCGACGTCCCCGTGATGAGGGCGCCTGTGATTGTGAGCCCTCCCTGTGCCGCGAGGGCGAAGTTACTCGCGCTGGTGTTCACCGTGCCGTTCACCGTCATTGGTCCGGTAACCATGAGCGCCGCTCCAAGCGTGCTCGTCCCGGCACTTTGGGTCATGGCGTAGAAACTCTGCCCAGCGGCGAGCGTGATGGTTCCCGTGGCCCCGAATGCGACTGTCGAAGTGCCAGCGTTGAACGTCGCGTTCGCGGCATTGGAGGTCCAGCTGCCGTTGTCCGTGATTGTCGAAGCATTTGCCGTCAGCGTCCCGTTCGCGCCGATCGTGAGGCCCGCGATCGTCACAGCGAGATTACTCGCGCCCGTCGCGAGGACCGTGTTCCCCGTGGGACTGGCCGCGCTGTTTTGGATCGTGAGTGTACCGCCACAACTCAGGGGATTCGTCGCCATTGTGTAGGTGACCCCGGCCGTCGCGGTCGTGTCGAACGTCAGGTTGTAGAACTCGGTGCTCGTGGCCTTGAACGTCATCGTCTGGCTTGCGCCGGCGCGGAACACCACGCTGGCGGTCCCGGCGGACCACGAAGCACTCGTTGACGAATTCGTCCACGAGCCTGCGAAGTTCCACGTGGCACCGCCGAAGTTGAAGAACCCGGTTGCGGCGATGCTGACATCGCCGCCGATTGTCTTCGTGCCCGACGCGCCCGCCGCGATTCCTCCGGCCATGTTTGCCGCGAGGGTGCCGACGGTGAGGGACTGTGCCCCGGTCGCCAGGCTCGCTCCGGCGTTTACGGTGAGCGTGCCAGACACGTCGAGCAAGCCGGTCTGAGTGACGGTGCCGGCCGAAGCGATCGTCAGGTTGTTGAAATTGTTGCTCGCGTTCAGAATCGCGATCGTGCTGACGCCGGTCATCGTGACCGAGCTGGTTCCTTTCGTGAAGACCGAGCCGGCTCCGCTGGTGTCCCAGTTCCCGCTGCTGGTGAACGAGCTGGTCGTCAGCGTGATTGTCCCGCTTGTCCCTCCGGTCATCGTCACGCTCCCGACCGCAATCGTGGAAGCGTTCGCGGTGAGAATCCCACCGTTCCCGACGTTCAGTGCGCCGCCCGTCAGGCCGAGATTCGCGGTCGCGAGGGCCGTCGTCGACGACCCGTCCGACAGGGTGAGGGTACCGCCCCACACGATCGCCCTCGTCGCCATCGTGAACGTCTGAGCGGACGCGGCGGACGATGTGAACGTAATGTTGTTGAATTCGTTCCCCGGCAGATTCGTCCCAGCGAACGTCATCGTCCCGCCCGTCGCGCTCGTGAACGTGACCGTCCCCGTCCCGGCGTTCCAGGAAGCCGACGTCGAGGCGTTTGTCCAGGTTCCCGTGACCGTCCAGGTCGACGAACCCATGACGACGTAGGCGTTCGCGGCGCCGACGTTCACATTGCCGTTGACGGTCACCGCGGACCCATTCGCCACCAAGGTTCCCAGGGTCGCAAGGGTGAGCGCCCCCGCGGTGATGCCCAAGTTCGAAGCCGAGCTGGTCAGGATGGTCAATCCCGCGGCGCCGCCCGTGGAGTTGCGAATCGTCAGCGTCCCTCCCAGCCGGAGCGCGTTCGTCGCCATCGTGTAGGTGATGCTCGTCGTCACGCTGGCGTCGAGCGTCAGGTTGTTAAATTCGTTCGTCGCGCCGGCCAATGCCGCGAACGTCAGTGTGCCACTCGCGGCGTCTCGGATCGTCACGGTGCTCGTGCCCGCGACCCAGGATCCGGAGGTGGACTGGTTCGTCCATATCCCGTTCACCGTCCACGTTGAAGCGCCAAGATTGACGATTGTACCGGCCGTTAGGACGCTCGCGTCTCCGGTCGAGGTCACGGTCGAATTCCGCGCGAGGAACGTGCCTTGAACGAGGAAGGCCCCATTGACGGTGAGGGCCCAGTTGGACGCGGTCGTGTCCAGCGTGCCGGTGAAACCCGTCATATCGATCCTTGCGATTGTGGTTGCTGCCGCGAGCGTCGTGGTTCCGGTTGGGCTTGCGTTGAAGAACGCGTTGTTCGTGGCGACCGGGGTGCACCCGCAGGAGGCACCTCCGGATGTGTTCGACCAGTTGGCCGCGGTGTTCCACGCTCCGCCCGCGCCGACCCGATAACAGTTTCCCGAAGCGACCCCGCAGTTGGGAACGGGCAACACGCGGACCGCGGCGACGACCCAGTCGGTCGCGTTGCCGTCCGTCCACGTAATCGCCGTTCCGGGAAAAGGCATATCGGCCCCTGCTCCGCAGAGACTCGAGCCGGCACTCGTGCACTGAGTCGGCGCAATCCCGTAGAGACTGGTGGCCGCCGCTCCCGTGCCGGTAACCGCGGTGGGCGCAGTTGTCCCTCGAATCGACATGACGGCGAAAGCCAATTCGCCAGCGGACGCTGGCGCGATCGAAATGTTTGGGTTCGTGGTCGTGCCGCTTGCGGTGGTACCGCCCGCCGTCGGAGTGGAAGGCCACACCCCTCCCAAGAGGACTGTCGCGCAAATGTGTTTCGCGGTGCCGCTTACGAGGGTCGCCGTCATCGTTTGAGCGCCGCCCGGAATCGCACCTTGGTAGAACCACATCTCCGTCCGTACGAACCCCGTGCCGCTCGACGCGGTCCCGGGGATCAGGGAGAGGTTGATCGCACCGTAGGTGACGCTCGTGTATGCGGTGGGTCCGCGGTTGCTGAGCATGACGAGCACGGCGTTGTCCCCGGCCGCGGCGGATTGGGATGTCGTACAGGTTCCCGCGGCCGGGTCGACGACGGCCACCGTGGTTGAATCCACCGTCAACGTGTCCGCCCTCGCGTTCATCGTGAAGAGATCGAGAACCCAACCGATCCCGTGCCGGACGGAGGCAAGGGTCTCAACCCCCACCTGATGCCAGTCGACGGGAGGGAACCACCCGCGGATGAGATGGCCGAGCGAGTCGGCAAGGGTTTCGTGCGTCGATTTCGGATGAACGAAAACGTTGAGGTTTGGTACCTCAAAGGAGATTGATCGGAGGGACACCGTTGGATACGAGGAGCGCTCCGGAGATACGTACGTGAGTTCGTACGAGGGCAGGAGTTGATCCCCACCGAAGAGCAATCGTTGAAGTTCCGGTGTCAGCGCCGATCCGGGGATCGTCAGTCGTCCGTCCGTCCCTCGAAACGGCGCAAGAGGGTCCGACCGCATCTGACTGCTAACGACCAGCGCAGCGGCCGCGAGCATGAGGCAAAGTGGCAGGAGGATCGCGGCGGATCTCATCGGAGCCTCGTCGGAGTTCCTGGACGCGAGGCGGACCGGTAGGTCGAGCCGTCAAACTCGCCGTCGGGGAGGACCGCTGGCAGGCCTGGACGTGAGGCGTTCAAGTCGGCACGACGATGACGCGCGTCCGCGTGGTGTCCCAGGGTTTCCCTGGCACGTATTTAAGCGCGGTTCGGTGGTTATCTTCCTTGATTTCCTTCGAGAAAATCGCCCTGTCACTCGGCCGTCACGTCCCGTGACAGCCGGGCCTCCATCGCTTCGAGTTCCGCCGCCCGTTTTCGGAGTTTCTCCTCGCGGTCCAAGAGTTCGAGCGCCTTCTGCTGGATGATTTTCACCCGCCGCTCGATATCGCGTTTCGCTTCGTCCGGCTCCGTCCGGACTCCCGTTGGCTGGGGCTTCGCCTGGGCAAGGAGCGTGCGCTGCCGTTCGAGATCCTGTTGGCGCGACGAAAGCTCTTGCTCCCGCCGGGCGAAATCCTGTTCGCGTTCATCGACATGGACCTCTCGGTCTCGAACCCGGTCCTCTCGGTCCAGCAGCTCGATTGCCCGGCGTTGAAGGAACTTCCGCTCTCGGGCAACCTCCGCCTTCTCGCCCTCCATCGCCTTCCGGACCTCGTCGGATGATTCCTCTGCGGGGCGGTGGGACGATACCAGGCGCTCCTTGGCGATTGATGTGAATCGCTGACTCAAATCGGCGACGCGGCTCTCGATTTCGCGTCGGGTCTTTTCCTCCTCCGCGGCGCGTGAGGCGTTCGCCGTTCGCTCTTTCTCGAGGGCCAACATCGCATCCTTGGCGTCTTGCTCGAGCTTCGCGATGCGCGCGGTTGCCTCCCGGTCCTTCGTTTCGAGATCCGCCTTCGCGGCGACGAGCGCCTTCCGATCTTCCTCGAACGACTGCCGTGCGTCCGTGGCCGCCTTCGACTCCGCCATCTTGGATTCCGCGGAAGAGTTGGCCGCGAGTTGCTCCGCTGTCTCGAGCTCCTTTCGAGATCGTGCCAGTCCAGTCGCGACGGTGTCTTGCATCCGCGCGGAGTAGTCGGCCAGGGCCGCGAGTCGGGCTTTCTGACGGTCGAGTTCTTCTTGACGACCCGTGAGATTAGCTGCCTCCCCTTGCAGGCGCGCTTCCAACTCCGCGAGATCCTTTTCCTTCGCCGCGAGGCGGGCGTCGCGCTCGGCGAAACCTTTCTCCGAGTCCGACTTGGTTCCGGCTCCCCGGGTCGGTGCTGAGCGAGCCGGCCCTCGTGCGAGCGTCGACTCCGCGGCGGTCAGGAGCAACGCCGTCCAGTCCACATCCTCGGCTCCGAGCTGTCCTCGGGATAAGAGGACGAACACGTACTTGCCGCTCTGAAACGCGGTGAACACGTACTCCCCAACAAAGAGCGAATCGCGATCTCCGATCCCTTCGTTCGGAAGGACCTTCAAGAAATCGTTGTAGTCGATCGGGCAGTCCGGATCGAGGACATACTCGCCAGCCATCTCGCCCCGTTCATCGAGGACGTAGATTTTCTTGAGCTGCGCACGAACCACTTTCTTCATCGGAGCGGTGATGAGGATCGAGGCGAGCGCGGGGCGGAGGCCCTGAATTAGGAGGCCTGAAAGCAGTGTCTCAATCGCCCCTTGCATACGCTGGCCGCCTCGGCTCCACGAGGGTGCCCCCTCGCGATTCGTCGATGGACAATCGAGCGGCCCGCGCCTTATTTAAGAAACGGGCTTTGGTTATCGGTCGTGAGAAGGGCGTGCAGTCGGTGAGCGAGGCGGCGGTGCCTCGTCCCGCGGCGAATCCCTTTCGTCAATCGCGGGGCGGTCCGGGCCCGACTCGGTTTGCTCGATTGTTCGATGTATCTCCATCGCGTAATCGCGCAACGCGTTGAGTCGGCTCTCGCGGGCGCGAACTTCGACCGCCAGGTCATCCATTTTCTCCGTGGCCATCGCAAGTTCCTCTTCGAGTTGGACGACCCGCTGCTCCTTCCTGGAGACGGCCCTCTCGCGAGCGTCGAGCTCGCGCTCCCGGTCGCGGAGGGCAGCCTCCCGAGCCGCGAGGGTCGGCGAGAGGCTCGGCGGCAGGTGGACCCGCATCGCCGCGAGCAAGGTTCCGATCGATCCCCGCTCCTCGATCCGAGGTACGCCCCGGCTCAAGAGGACGAACCAGAGGCCGCCGACTCGGAATGGCGTGAAAACGTATTCCCCCTGGTAGAAAGAGAGAAGGTGCCGCATCCCGCTAAGGGGGATCGCTCGGCGAAGGTCGTCGTATTCCAGCGGGCAGTCGTCTCGAAGCGCGTACTCCCCGAGCAGCTTCGCGTCCTCGTCGAGGACGAAGATCCGGTCGTAGTCGACTCGTGGGACGGTCTTCGGTCCATGCGTCGTGAAACTCGTCGGCACCACGCCGAGGCCGCCCCGATGAACTTCCGGCACTTTCGATACCTCCCGGATGGCCCGTCCGAAAACGGGATGGCGTAAGATAGACCGCAGGAGGGGCTTGAGCGTTTCTGTCCCGAGAGACCATTCTCGTTATTGAGCCTGAGATGGAGTGAGCACCGCGAAGGTCAGACGAGGGACCGTGCTTTCTCCAGATTGTCGACGCCGAGCGCAATCTGGGCGTGGCCGCCCACGGTGCCGAGGTGGATCAGGCTCACCACATCGACGCCCGAGTCGCCGAGCTTGCGCGCGAGCGACGCGAGGGCGCCCGGCTTGTCGTCAAGCCGCACAACGAGGACGGTCCGCATCGCCGACGAGTAGCCGTTCTTCATCAACGCTTCGCGGGCCTGCATCGGCTGGTTCACAATCAGGCTCATGTACGACCGGCCGCCCGCGGATTCCGCGCTAATCGCATCGATGTTGATCCCCGTCGCTCCGAGAATCGCGGCAAGCTTCGCGAGTTCCCCCGGACGATCCGGGACGTCGACATCGATTTGGATCATGCGGCTTCCCTGCCCAGGATAGCGTTCCAAGGCTACAAGCGTTGCGCGGCCGCCGTCGATGCCGTCTGGTTGGGCCCGGGGGGTCCGGGGAAGTTCTCGGACAATACGGGCTTCGACAGCGCGATAGCCGAGGCCCTCGTCGAGCGCGATGATCGGGTACAGGTTGATCCGATTTTTCCGCGGTGTCGGGATGCGCCCACGATGGCGATGGAGGAGGGGGAGAAGATTGCATCGAGCGCGAGAGAGGTCACCGACTGGGCGAAGCCTTCTCAATAGCTTGAAGGATGTCCGTCGTCTGCTGCTCGGGCCGTCATCCCGACCTGGATTCGGTATCACCTGCGATAACGGCATCATTTGGATAATATAGAGTCGTGAGGAAACGGGGCGAGACTAGGGCGGGGCAAACCCTCGCCGCGGAGTCCGTGTCGCACATGCGTGCCCACCCCACGACCACCCGGGGCCGAACTTTCGTGATCGTCTGGGTGGTGCTCGCTTCCGCGACCGCCGCGTTCCTGATGACGGCACCAACGGCGACCGCAACCACGTACGTGCGGGGACTCATCACCACCGATACGACGTGGGGTTTCAGCGATACGATGTACGTCGCAACGTACCATGTCACCGTTCGCTCTCCCGCGACGCTCACCATCCTTCCCGGGACAACGGTCAAGTTCGATTCAGGAGTCCACCTCTACATAGAGGGCTCGCTGGTCGCCGACGGGACCGCCACCAGCGCGATCATCTTTACCGCGAACAACACGGGCTCGCCGATCCCGTGGGGCGGCATCCAGTTCAATGCGAGCTCCTCCGGCTCGATCTCATGGTCGACTTTCGATCGGGTGGATCGCGCAGTTACCGCGACGGTGAGCTCGCCCTCGATTTCGAGCAACACGGTCCTCCAAGCCGGGGTCGGGTTCGTCCTGGTGCGGTCCACGGCCTTCATCTCGAGCAATGTCATCAAACGGGCTTCAAGCGTCGGCATCTATGCGAACGCTTCCGACGCTCGGATCGTGGGCAACGCGATCAACGGCACCGGTCTCGGCATCCAGGTCGAACAACCCAGCGCGCCCACGATTTCGGGCAACACGATCACGAACGTGAGCGGCGTTTTCGCGGTGGGGATTCTGGTCAACGCGGGTGCCACCGCGGCGATTGATGGGAACACGATCACGGGCGTCCGGGGAGTGAACGGAGGCAACGGCTTGTCGCCCGGAGCCCCGGGCCGTGACGGCGCCTTCGCCGTCGGCATCTACGTGACCGCCGCGCCGTCGGCGTCAATCACGACGAACACGGTCGACACGGCGATCGGCGGGCGAGGTGGCGACGGTCAAGCGAATCCTGGCGGGACGGGAGGCCGTGGCGGCAACGGTGGTTCCGCCGCGGGCATCGTCGTTGGGATGACTTCCGGTGTGGACGTCTCAGGCAATACCATCACGAATCTCCAGAGCGGAGCCGGCGGAAATGGTGGCGGCGGCGCTACGACGGCGAATGGCGGCTCGGGCGGAAATGGCGGCACAGCCGTCGGCGTCGAGGCGGGGGCGACGTCGGGATTCGCTCAGTTGTACACGAACGCGATTAATGGTGTGACGGGAGGCGCGGGAGGGGCGGGAGCGACGGGAGGCACCACGAGCGGCAACGGCGGCGTCGGCGGCGATGCGGATGGCCTCTTCTTCATTACGGCTGAAAATGCGGATGCGGGCGGGAATTCCGTCTCAATCCTTCATGGTGGCCTCGGAGGAAATGGGGGCGTGACCGCGGGTGGGGGCGGAAACGGCGGTACGGGCGGCGGCGCGACGGCGGTCCTGCTCGCCTCCGTCGTCGGGTCTGCGAGTGTGGGATCGAGCACGATGGACACGTTGGCGGGCGGAGACGGTGGCCGCGGTGCCCACGGTGGTTACGGAGGAAATGCAACGGGCGTCCTCTCGTTCGGCTATAACGACGGTCGATTCAACGCGACGGCAGTGAATTTCAACTTGATCCAGACGGTCACCGGTGGCGCGGGAGGAATCGGGAGCAAGTTCGGCGGGAATGGAGGGAGCGCCTCCGGGATCGCCGCGGTGTACCTCGCCCCGACCCTCGACACGAACCAGGTCTACACGCTGCAAGGGGGACGCGGAGGAGATTCCCTCGGGCCAACCAATGGGGGGCGCGGTGGGGACGCGATCGGCATCGTCGCCGGACTCGTGAGAAATGGCGTTTCCCTCGCCGATACGATTTCGGGTGTGACGAAAGGAGCCGCCGGCACGGGTCCACCCGTGCAAGCGTCCTATGCGAACGGATACTACCTCGTCGGCAATCGTACGTTGACCATCCGCTTCACGGTCGAAAACGCATCCCTGTCGTCCGTCGGATCCTACGAGTTCTACGTGGACAACTACACGGAAGGCTTCGCGGTGAACACGCCGTTCACGAAATTGGCCGTGATGGCCGCGGGCAATTTGACGGTCCAAAACTTCCTCGAGGTTGACGCGCTCTGGCCGAACGGTCTGACACCGGTCGCCGGGGCGCACGTCCTCGTCGAGGACAACGGGTCACCCATCTGGGATCGATCGTCTCCGAGTGGCATCCAACCCTGGATCCTCGTGACGGACCGGGTGTATATCGACCAGCCGCGGCCCACCGACAACGTGACCCGGGTCACAGTGACGTATTCGAGTTACTCGTTCGCGAACGATCCGCGGTTCGTCGACATGGGCACGAGCCACACGGAGCCGTTCGTCATGGTGGACCGCGATCCGCCGACCTCGGCGGCGACCCCGCTCCCGGCGTACGAGAACACGCAGACGTTCACGATCGGCTACACGGCCTCGGACGGCAACGGGACCGGCCTCGGGAACATCACGTTGTGGGTGCGGACCGGGGGCGGTGGGTGGTCCGCGTACGCCACACAACCCGCGGGAAACCTCGGCCAATTCACCTTCACGGCCTCCGCGGACGGGGTGTACGAGTTCGCGACAACGGCGGACGACCGCGCCGGCAACGTGCAGTCCGGGCCATCAGCGAACAACACGTGGACGACGGTCGACACGGTCCGACCGGGGTCCCACGTGAACTCGCTGAGTCCATATCAGAATTCGGCTTCGTTCCTCGTCTCGTGGGCTCCGGACGCGGGCGTGACGGACATCGCCACGTATACGATTCAATACAACTTGGGCACGGGGTGGACGAATTGGCTCATCGGGACGACCGCCACCTCGGCGACGTTCAACAGCGGCAACCAGGGCGCCATCGCGTTCCGCTCGATCGCGACGGACCGCGCGGGCAACGTCGAGGTCGCACCGGCTGGAAACGATACCTGGACGATCGTCGACACGATCGCCCCGTTCTCCCACACGCTCCCGCTGCCGACGTACGAGACGTCCCTCGGGTTCACGGTGTCGTGGGGACCCCAGTTCGACTCTTCAGACATCGCGAGCTACCGCGTCCAGGTGCGCGACAACGGCGGAAGCTGGTCCGATTGGCTCGTGTCGACCGGGACATCCGCCACCTTCACGGGACAGGACGGCCACACCTATGAATTCCGGTCGATCGCGACGGACCGCGCGGGCAACGTCGAGGCACCGCTCGCCGGAAACGACTCGTGGACGATTGTGGACGTGACCCCGCCCAATTCGATCATGACCTCCTTGCCCGCCTTCGAAAACCGGCTTCAGTTCGCGGTTTCCTGGGGCTCGGCGGTCGGCACCACGGACATCGCGACGTACACGATCCTGTACGATGTCGGCGCGGGCTGGACGAATTGGCTTGTCGGCACGGCCGCGACCACGGGTACCTTCACGGCGAGCGGGCAGGGCGTGGTTGCGTTCCGGTCGATCGCGACGGACCGCGCGGGCAATGTCGAGCCCGCCCCCGCCGGGAATGATACCTGGACCATGATCGACATCACGCCACCGTCCGTGACGGACGTGCGGCCGGTTGGCCCGGACACGAACACGACTCCGTGGATCCGGATTACATTCACGGAAGGGATGGACCGCGCCTCGGTGGAGCAGGCGTTCTCGATTTCGCCGGCGGTCGATGGCTCCTTCCAGTGGAGTGCGGACTCCCGCAGCGTGACGTTCGTGCCGACCCGGGAGCTCCAGTCCGGGACGATGTACTTCGTGGTCGTCGATACGAGCGCGCGGGACCTGGCCGGGAACACGATGGGCCAGTCGAAGACATTCCAGTTCGAGACCGCCCCGGGATTCCTCGCGACCTATTGGTGGCTCTTCGCGATCGCCGCCGCGGGGGTCGCCGGAACGCTGTTCTTCCTCGTACGTCGCGGTTCGAGGGAACCTTCGAGGCAGTCCGTCAAGGCTGCTTCTAGGTCGTCGCCGGACGCGATCATCGAGGACGTGTTCTTGCTCAATGCCAAAGACGGGCTCCTGATCAAACACGAGACTCGCCGTCTCCGCCCGGACGTGGACACGGACATCCTGAGCGGCATGCTCACCGCCGTGCAAGCGTTCGTCAAGGACGCTTTGCGGGGCGACGACTTGGGCGAACTGGACGAGATGACGGTTGGCCAGATGCACATCCTAATTGGGCGAGGGAAGTGGCTCGTCCTCGCGGCGCGAATCGAAGGGGACGGCACGGAGTCGTGGACGGAGCAGATCGAACGCTGCATCCGCGACATGGAAGACCACCACTGGGACCAGCTCGAGGATTGGGATGGAGACATGGGCCTCGCGAGGGTCTTGGCCCCGTACATCAAGAAGCTGATCCAGGGCGGCTACGCAGTCGCCGCCGCGACGCGTCCCATGCGGGCGGTTTCTGCCCGTTGAGATTTGTATCAGACCGCCTAGATATTAGTAAGACCCTTCGAGCCGCGTTTTAAGCCTCCGTCCCCCTTTCGGAAAAGGTGTGCGACCTGCGCTCCTCTACGACGATGATTTTCTGAAGTACGATTTTGGCGTCGGCCACGCGTTGCGAGAGATCCGCGTGAAGCTCGCCCGCGACCTGATCGCGGGGTACGGGCTCCTCGGTGATCGACGCGCCGAGGAGCTCCGGCCGAGTCCCGCGTCCGAGGCGGACATCCTCACCGTTCATCGGCCGGAGTACGTGGCCAAGGTAAAGGAGTTCGGGGCGGATCCCCACGGTTCCTCGGAGGCCCATGGTCTCGGGACGGTGGACGATCCCGTCTTCGCAGGGATGTACGAGGCATCGGCCCTCCAAGTGGGTGCAACCCTGCGGGCTTGTTCGGAGGTGGCGTCGGGACGCCGCGCACGGGCCTTCAACCTCGGCGGTGGGTTCCACCATGCGATGCCTGACCGTGCGTCCGGCTTCTGTATCTTCAACGACATCGCAATCGGGATCCGGTCCCTGCTCGATGCGCACCGGGTCCGGCGGATTTTGTACGTCGACATCGACGCGCACCACGGGGATGGAGTCCAGGCGGTTTTCTACGAGGACCCCCGCGTCCTCACGGTTTCCCTGCACGAGGACGGCCACTACCTCTTCCCGGGGACCGGTTTCACGGACGAAATCGGCGCCGGCGAGGGGAAAGGCTTCGCCGTGAACGTGCCGCTCCCGCCCTACACCCGCGACGTCTCATATCTCTACGCGTTTCAAGCGATCGTTCCGCCGATCGCACGGGCCTTCCGGCCGGACATCATCTGCAGCCAACTCGGAGCCGACGCACACTATCTCGATCCGCTCACGCACTTGATGTTGACCACGGAGACCTACGAGGCCGTCGGACGGATCCTGGACGGGCTCTCATCCGACCTCTGCGGGGGCCGGTGGATTGCGGTGGGCGGGGGCGGATATGACGTCACCGCCGTCCCCCGCGTATGGACGGTCCTCTTCGCCACGATGGTGGGCCTCAGCTTGGACGACGCGCTGCCCGGGAGTTGGTTGCGCGAGGGGAACCAACTCGTCGGGACCGTCCCCGCAGGAAAGGCGCTGCGGGACCACGCGAGGAGCGACGAAGACGCGCACGTCCCACGCCAGGTCAAGCGGACGGTCGAGGAACTCCGGCGTCTCGTGTTCCCGATTCATGGAATCCGATGACCGCTCTCGGCGCTTCATAGGCCGCACGGAGGCGTTACCCGGTTTGTACCATCGGCCCATGCCGCGACCGCGAAAGGTCCGAGGCGTGTTCTACTCCGCGAGAGCCCGCGGGCATTGCGGTCGTTCGCTACAACAAGACTCCACGCAGACGTGGATCGTCCTGACGCTCGAACGATGTTTGCAACAAACGCGTACGGGAGGAGAGGGCACGATTGTCGCATCTCCAATACCGATAACAAAAGCTTTAATTCGGGATGCCACTTTCTAACAAGGGATGGGACGAGGCAGTCTCTTGTTCCACAGACTCGCGTCCACAGAGCGGATGCCCTCGAATTCCGGTCGAACCGTGGGCGGACGCGCGCGGTGATTCACAAATGGTAAGCGATGAAGGCGACGGGAAGGTGTCCAAGTCCGCGGAAGAAGTTCGGGACGAGTTCGAAGAGAAGATGGACCGGCTCCGTCGCCAGTACGAACGCGACCTGCACTCCTTCCGGTACGAAATCGAGGAACGGGAGTACCGGCTGAAGGCCTACGAGGACAAGTTCAACAAGATCAAACAGCCCCCGCTCCTCTACGCCTACGTCGTTCGCAAGGAGGGGCCCGACCTCGACGGAAATCAAGTCGTCGTGGCGCGGGCGACGGAGCTGCTGAAGGTCTCGACCGGTCTGGTGGACAAGTCCCAGCTCGGCGTGGGCCAGTACGTCTGGGTCCACCCGCAGACGTACGCGATCGTCGAGGGCAGCGCGGTCCGGAACGAAGGCGTGATCGCGAAAGTCGTCGACATGCTGGACGGCAAGCTCGTCATCTCGGTCGAAGGCGACATGGAGAAACGCCTGATCGCTTGCGACAAGAACGTCTACAAGAAGCTGAAGCCCGGATTCCAGATCGGCGTCCTCCCGCCGACGATGGAGGTGCTCGATGTCCTCCCGAACCTCGAGGTCAAGTCGCTCCTCCTGGGGGAGAAGCCGAACGTGAAGTACGCGCAAATCGGGGGGCTCGCGGAGGCGATCGAACGGATCAAGGACGTCGTCGTGCTCCCGTACCAAGAGGCGAAGCTGTTCCAACAGATCTCCCTCGAGGCGCCGCGGGGCATCCTCCTGTACGGCCCGCCGGGGTGCGGGAAGACGTTGCTCGTGAAAGCGATCGCGACGGAGAACGACATGACGTTCTTCAATGTCAGCATCGCGGACGTCCTGTCGAAGTGGGTCGGGGAGTCCGAGCGGATCATCAAGGAGATCTTCCGCCAGGCGCACGAGAAGAAGCCGAGCATCGTGTTCTTCGACGAGATCGAGGCCCTCTTCACGGTCCGCGGCATGATGGACACGTCCGGCGTCCACAAGAACATCATCGCCCAGATCCTCAGCGAGATGGACGGACTCGTCGAACTGCACGATGTCTTCGTCATCGGGGCGACGAACCGGGCGGACCTCGTGGACCCGGCGTTGCTCCGCCCCGGCCGGTTCGACGAAATCATCGACATCCCGCGCCCGGACCGGAAGGCGGCGGAGGAGGTCCTCCGCATCTACCTGAACGAGGACCTCCCTGCGGCCGCGAGCCTCGAAGAGACGTACGGTGGGCACAAGGAAGCGATCGAGGCCCTCCGCCGGTACGTGCTCGATGAGCTGTACGGCGAAAACAAGTGGGTCAAGGTCAAGCTCGACACCGAAGCAAAAGAGGCGATCAAGACCGTGAAGCGGAAGGACATCATCTCTGGCGCGATCATCGAGGCGATCGTGACGACGGCGAAGAAGAACTTCGTGAAACGCGTCATCGCCCTCAAGAAGGCCGACCGGAAGAAAGAGGGGCTCACCCTCAGGGACCTCGAGATGGCGATCGACGAGGAGAGCAAGGAGCACGCGATCACGGAGATGTACGTCTACGAGAAGCGCCAGCGGGAGGTCTTCCGGACCGGTGCGGACCCGATGGTCGGGTGACGCATGAAGAAGATGGTCCAGGGGACCGAGCACGAGTACACGCTGTACTGCCGCAAGATGGGCACGATGGGGTTCGACCCGCACATGATGGCGCTCGACCTGCTGCGGGATTCGGACCTGCACCTCGCCGGCGAGTTCATCACGAACGGCTCGCGCGTCTATTACGACGTCGGGCACTTCGAGGTCAGCACCGCGGAGACGACGAACTTTCACGATGTCGTGATCTGGGAAAAGGCCGGCGAAAAGATCCTCGACTGGCTCCGACGGATCATGGAGGAGAAGTACACCGGCGACACGAAGATCCACGCGTTCAAGAACAACACCTCCCCGGACGGCACATCGTACGGGTCCCACGAGAACTATTGCGTCTCCCGGGACGTCGCGTTCCCGGCCCGGTTCATCCGCGAACTCGTGCCGCACCTCGCGACCCGGTTCGTGTACACGGGGGCGGGCGACATCGTCCGCGGGAAGTACGTCCTCTCGCCCATGGCCTTCCTCACGTCGCAGGTCATCAGCGGGGAGACGATGCACGATACCGGCTTGTTGAACACGCGGGACGAGCCCCACGCGGACGGACGCCTCTGGCGCCGCCTCCACGTGATCGTCGGGGACGCCCTGATGAACGAGACCGCGATCATGCTCCGGCACTTCGCGACGTCCGCGATCCTGCGGCTCATGGAGGCCGACGCCCTCGCCGACGTGCCGCGGATCAAGGATCCCGTGAAGGACGTCTGGCGCAACGTGGAGATCCGGAATCCGGAACAGTGGAAGGTCGAGCTCGAGGACGGGTCCATCGTGTCGCCGATCGACGTGCAGCGGTACTACCTCGGGAAGATCGAGACCCTCGTCGAGGACGAGTGGGAACATCGGGCCCTGCGGACGCTCGAGGAGGTCCTGGACGACCTCGAAGGGCGCCGATCGAAGGACGCCGCACGCCGGGTCGAGTGGCTCGACCGGTACTACGCGATCCAAGAGGCGCTCGAGAAGAA
>Ga0209160_1000125_pt1 | contig 53046 bp, 45 predicted proteins | sample GraSoiAngelo_153_FD_186167 | JGI IMG/M metagenome (GOLD analysis project Ga0209160, IMG submission 186167) | Grasslands soil microbial communities from the Angelo Coastal Reserve, California, USA - 14_1009_12_40cm (SPAdes) (version 2) | ecosystem: Environmental > Terrestrial > Soil > Grasslands ...
GGGTGATAGAATTCGGCTTAAACCTTTCATTAAAACGTATGAATAGTGAGGTACACGCTCACTTGTGTCAAGCGTTCTTTTATGAAGCGTGGCTCCTTACAACAAGCTTCGAGTAGATTCCCTGACCACCAACTCCGGTGCCACTTTGCGATGTACAGCGCCCACTTCCCTCTTCTCGAGAAGGGCGTTGATCCCCTCAACAACGATGCTTACGGCCATGGTTCCCATGACCTCCATCGGCTGCCGAACCGTCGTGAGAGACGGGGTGTAAAGGGCCGATGGTGCAACATCGTCAAAACCCAAAACCGAGCACTGCTCGGGCACACGGATACTTGCTTTCGCGAGTGCACGTATTGTGCCAAACGCCGTCATGTCGTCAAATGCCATGATTGCTGTAAATTGCCGCTTCCGCTTGACCAAATCCTCCGTTAATTTGTAGCCATCTTCAAAACCTGAAATCGGGTCTCGCGATTCCGGCAGGTCCACAATCAACTTAGGATCCAGTTCCAGCCCACTGGCTTGCGCGAATAAGCGGACACCTTTCCAACGCGGAGCGCTATCGGCTAAGGTCTTAGGCCCGCGAATAAAAGCGATCTTGCGATGCCCCAGCGTATACAGATGTTCAAGGGCGAGGTGCGCACCTAATTCATTGTCTACCATGACGGAACTGATGGAGTCATTTTTCAGCTCACAGCCAATCATCGCGGTGGGAATGCTGCTCTTTTCCAGATCGGCGAGCAGGTTGATATCGAGGAAAAGCCAGTTCGCCAGCACGATCAGGCCCTCTACCCGACGGTCCAGCAGCATCTCCAGGTATCGTTCGAACCTGCTTCCTTCGTTGTGCACGTCGGTGAGAATGGGCAGATATGAAGATTGGTACAGGGAGTTCTCGATGCCCCGCAGGATCAAAGTACAAAAGGGATCGGTCATGTCGAAGACCATGACGCCAACGGTATGGCTTCGTTTGCTCCGTAGCGAGCGTGCGAAGAGATTAGGACGGTACCCCAGCTTCTTTGCTGCCCGTTCGATCCGCTTTTTGGTCACAGCAGGAATGTAGCGAGCCAGGGGAGCATTGTTGAGCACAATGGAAACTGTGGTGGACGAAAAACCGCTTTCTTTCGCTACGTCGCGAATGGTGATCATCGAGCCCTTTGCATTGCGAGTCACAGATAATTTTCTCGCAGGAGTCCGCTTGGCCGCGAAGGTGGACAGACTTTGTCGTCCAATCACGAGGCCTACGTTACATATGCGAATCGTACCGCCCTTGAATTCGGGCTGATGCTGGCGGACACTACAGCAGAGTGAAACCGGAGTCAAGCATCGCGAGGAGAATTGGATTGGGGGCTGTCCTCTTATTGACAGCCCCGGGTGTTGCCGCGCCAATGCAGAATGCCCGTGCGCCGGGTGTTGGCCAACAGCGGCCTGGCGCTGCTTTGCCAGGCGACCAAAATCTGCAGGAGTTGTTCACCCAGGGAGAATCGGCGCTTCGTAGTGGAGACCTCGACGGGGCTGAGCGAAACTTTCAAAGCGTCCTGGCTTTAAATCCGAAGGTCGCTGGAGCCTACGCGAATTTGGGCGTGATCTATATGCGGCGGAAACAGTGGGACAAAGCCTTGACGATGCTTGGCAAAGCTGAACGACTGGCCCCGAAGGTTCCCGGCATTCGCCTGAATATTGGACTTGCGTACTACCGGCAAAATGATTTTCGTTCTGCGATTTCGCCGTTCGAATCGGTGGTGCGCGATCAACCTGACTCCCTCCAAGCGCGACATCTGCTGGGACTTTGTTATTTTTTTGCCGAGCGTTGGGCCGACACCGCCAAGATGCTGGAACCGCTTTGGGGAAAGGAGTCAGACCAACTCAATTATCTCTACGTTTTATATATTGCCGCTGGCAACGCCCACCTCACCGCGCTTGAGGATCGCGCACTGGCACGCATGGTCGAGGTGGGAGAGAATTCCGCCGAATTTCACTTGTTCACTGGGAAAGCGCATCTACAGCGCCAGGAGTACGACAAAGCAGTTTTGGAATTGCAGACGGCCGCTCAGAAGAATCCGGCGCTTCCCTTTGTTCACTTTTATCTTGGCCTCGCTTACCTACGCAAACAGGATTACCCGGGCGCGAAATCAGAATTCTTAAAAGACGTCGCGGTGGAGCCGGACGTTGCTTATAACTACGATGAATTGGGTTCGGTGTATTCGCTGCTGCAGCAGGATCGTGAAGCGGAAAATAGTTATCAGCATGCGTTACGCCTCGACGGGAACTTGATAAGTTCTCGCTTAGGATTGGCAAAGCTTTACCAGCGTCAGGGTAAATTTGCGCAAGCCCTTGCTGAACTGAACCTGGCGGCGAAAATGGATCCCAATGCTTACACTATTCGTTACTTGCGCGGGCAAGTGCTGTTGCGCCTCGGCCGCACCAAAGAAGGACGCGAAGAATTGGACGTTGCCACCCGTATGCTGAACGCCAGCCGGACTGAGCGGCAGAAGCAATTGGGTTCGGAGCCATTACCGAATCCGGAGCTTACCAGGGAGCCGCAATAGGAACCACCGCTCTTCTCGGCGCGCCACAACGGTTAGAAGCAGCGATCGCCGATCGTAATGACGCTATTGATCTCTGGAGAAAGAGACGTTTGATAAGCTCAGTAAGCGCCAAAGTCTGCCTGAGGTGCGTGGCGTGGTCTATTGGGATCCTCGTATGCAGCACAACCTTAGCGTTGTCAAAGCATCCAAATGACAGACGAATGAGATTCCTGCTGGTTGCAACGGACTATGACGGAACGATTGCATCTCAGGGCCGGGTTGACGCAAGCACGCTGGCGGCTCTGGAACGCGTGCGCCCCTCGGGCCGGAAGCTCGTGTTGGTTACCGGCCGCCGTCTCCCTGACCTGAACTGTGTCTTCAACAGGCTGGATCTTTTTGACCTCGTCGTAGCTGAAAATGGAGCTCTGCTTTATCGGCCTGACTCCGGCGAGGAAGAGCTCCTCTGCGAGCCACCGCCCGAAACATTTCTTGCTAGATTGCGGGAACTTGAAGTACCTTTCTCGGTCGGCCAGGGGATTGTCGCCACGTGGGAACCTAACCAGGACGTTGTACTAAAAGCGATCCACGACCTCGGCGTCGAACTTCATGTCATTTTCAATAAGGGTGCCGTGATGGTGCTCCCTTCCGGCGTGAATAAGGGAACCGGCCTGAAAGCTGCGCTGGAAGAACTGGGCGTCTCGTCGCACGATGTGGTCGGCTTTGGGGACGCAGAAAACGATCACGCATTCTTAGCTACCTGCGGGTGCGCTGTGGCGGTTGCCAATGCACTGCCCGCGCTAAAGGAACGAGCGGACATTGTGACCAGGGCGACACATGGAGCGGGTGTGGCGGAGGTATTGCAGGAGTTGCTTAAAGATGATCTCGCCGGATTCAATCCTGATACGTTTCGTCAGGCGATTCTGGAGTCAAGGAAAAGGAAATGAGAATGGGAACTTTCTCGGCCTTTGTTCGCTTGTCTGTGACGATGCGACCATTGACCGAATGAAGGGGTGAGCGCTCTTCCGCAAAGTTAAAGGTGCCGGGTTAGAGCCATGGGGAGGATGCGCGCCCGAGACTTTCCTCGCGGAGCAGACGGAGAATCAGCCTGGCATCGTCCAACGCCTCTTTTTCAAAGCGCTGGGCGCGCGATTCCTCGGCATGTCCCTGAATGGCACTATAGGCTTCTTCGATACGCTCCAATTGTCTAGTTGGATCGGTTTCGAGAAGTGCTGCTCTATATTTCTCGATCCAGGTTTGTTGTTTGTCAAGCACGGATCACCTCCATCGCCACATGAGTCGACGCGAATCCCGGACGTGGCTGTCAAAGGCGCTTCTGCGGACGGAATCACATCTGATGTCCCCCGAAAACGGCCTTTGCTATATACGGTTTATCTCTTAATTATGAGCCCGAGTAAATACAGTAAATTCTGTAGAACCCGGCCACCAGAGCCGGTCTCCGGCCGGTTGTTTGTCCATCAGCTTTCATCAGCGAACCTGCCATCGCGCGGTCAACTCACTAAACGTTCCGGCAAAATCGAGGGAGGACCATCAGTCGCAGTTGCGGAAATGACGGTCGGAACTGAGATCTGAACGATGTTGTTCCGCACCGCATACAAAACCAGTTCGCTGACCGAGTGAAAATTTAGCTTGGACATTATGTTGCTGCGATGGGTTTCTGCCGTTTTTACGCTGAGGCTAAGGATCGATGCTACCTCTTTCGTGCTTTTTCCTTCAGCCAGCAATTGCACCACTTCGCGTTCGCGGGCGGTCAGACCCGGCCGCGTAACTTCTGAGTCGGCCTGCTTTTCCTCGGGCTTGAGATAACCTTTCAAAACCATCTCCGCCACTCGCGAGGTAAAAAAGGTGCGGTTTTCACGCAGTGCCTCAACCGCCGCGATGAGATCGTGGGCAGCATCAGATTTGAGAACAAATCCGCGAGCGCCGGCTTCCAACACCGCTTTCACCACTTGCTCTGTTTCGTAGATTGTGAGGATAAGTATCCTTTGCCGCGAATTACGGGCAAGAATCTGGCGGGACGCATCCAAGCCGTTTAAATTGGGCATGCCAATGTCGAGAATCACCAAATCAGGCTTTAATTGCTTTTCCATTTCGACGGCCTGCCGTCCATCAGTGGCTTCGCCACAGACCTGCCATGTAGGATGGGATTCCAGCAGTACTCGGATACCATGGCGCACAACCTCATGATCATCGGCGATCAAGATGCGAAGTGTTGGCATAACGCTCTCCTCTCAACAAAACGTCCCGGCACTCACACGAAATCCCGCACGACCTTCCCGCGCGCTTGTCCGATTCTGTAGGTTGTGGGAATGTTGGCAATAATGATGACTCTCAAACTCGCGCCACCGAAGATAATCATCCACAACGAGGACAGCCACCACCACAGCGCACCGCTTTCTGTAGTCAGAAAAGTTACTCTGGACGACACTCCTGCACAATTAGGCTGTTTCCAACCCGCGACCGTGAAAAAGGCTTATTAAAGTTGTAGGTAAACACCCTAATGGGAATTAGGAAAACTGCTCGGTTACGGCCTTAGCGGACGACATTTCCGGTGTTTAAGGGCGGACAAGCCCCAAGCGAATTGCATACCTGACCAGTCCGGCGGTCTCGTGCACATCCAGTTTTTTCATGAGCCGAGAGCGGTGGGCGGACGCGGTTTTTACGCTGATTCCGAGTTGCCCAGCGACCTCCTTTGTCGACTTGCCCTCAGCAATGAGTTGCAGCACTTGTCTTTCCCGCGCACTGAGGCCCGCAGAAACGGGCTGGAGTCCACTCCGATATGCCTGGATGACGGCTTGCGATACTTCAGGGCTAAAGTAAGTCATGCCTTGAGACACCTGACGGATAGCCTCGATCAATTCCTTAGCGGCTTTGTTTTTTAAAATGTAGCCGGCAACGCCAGCCTGTAGCGCCTCCAGCGCGTACTGGTCTTCTTTGTACATGGTCAGGATGATTGTCTTGGTCTTCGGGGAAATGCGCGTGATTTCACGAGATGCTTCCACGCCGTTCAGCAGTGGCATGGAGAGGTCTAGCACGGCGACCTGCGGCTTGAATTGTTTTGCCAGCCGGACAGCTTCCTGCCCGTCAGCTGCCTGGCCAATCACTTGAAAGCCTTCGCGCTCCAGCAATGCCCGAATGCCTTCTCGCACTAACTCGTGATCATCCGCAAGTAGGATTCGCACCGGCATTTAATTTGCCCAGGGCAGACGGATCATCAACTCGAAGCAACACGGACCCAACTTCAGCTCGGTTGTCTGATGGAGTTGAAGCCCATCATGTTGAGCCTTTAGGGAGCCAGGAAGGATCTTTAATTTTATGGAGTAAGCCTCCCGATCTTTCATCATGCTCGGTTTGGGCTACGGTTCTCGCGGCTATGTTGCGCAAGATCATAGCATAGACTCGGAAGACACTTTCCGCCGGAGCAGCGGTCGAACGGAAGCTCGCGAGGGACGTAGCGCACGTTTGCGCGAACCTGACCGTGCCCTCATAGACTAGTTCTCGCGAGTACAACCCCCGCATTTGCAGTGCTCATGCCGGATGAAAAATGGGAATGGCATCATTGGTGACAGAAGACTATGATCAGTCCTTGGGGCCCTGTGGAGTCCCATACCCTTGCATCGTTCGTGGCCAGCCCTTCTACTTGTGACTTTCACTTTTCTCCAACAGCCCGCAGTGGCGCAACCATCAAGTGGCGAGCCGCTCTCGACCCCTGCTCTGCTGAGTGTAGAAAAGGTAGTTGCGAACCTGGTCCGGATGAATTCACAGCGTGCTCAGGCGCTGCGCTCCTATCAGGGCCTCCGAACTTACCGGGTTGAATATCGAGGCTTTCCCAGCAGCCGAAGCGCAGAGATGGTGGTCGCGATAACCTACCACGCGCCTGGCACAAAAGAATTCACTATTGAATCTGCCACTGGTTCGAAGCTGATCATCGACAAAGTGTTCAAGAAAGCCTTGCAGAGCGAAAAAGAGGCATTGGAAACGGAGAACCAGGAGCGAACCGCACTCAATAACGATAACTATATTTTCCGTATGGTGGGGTATGAAGCGCTGTCCGGCAATGCAAGGTATGTGCTGGTCGTGGAACCGAGAACGAACAGCAAGTTCCTCTATCGCGGCAGAATCTGGGTGGACGCCGCGGATTTTGCAGTGACACGAATTGAGGCGCAGCCCGCGAAAAACCCTTCATTTTGGATCAAGAATACTGAAATCGAGCAGATTTATTCCAAGGTCAATAATTTCTGGCTACCCGCTCACAATCACAGCGTTACCTCCATCCGACTGGGAGGCCACGCCGATTTCACCATTGACTACGGGAGTTACCAAATCACCGACGCGGCCCAACTGAATGATTCCAGCAACGACCGGGTGAAATCTCAGAGGTGAAGTACTCTGCCATTGTGGGAGCGCCCGGATTCAACAGAAGCAGTAGCACTAAATCACGAGACCTTCAGTTGAATTGGGTGATCTTCCACAGGGCACGTCCGCACGCAACCAAAAGAACCAGCATCGTAGCGGAAAGCGCAGCAATAGCGGTCCAATTTAGCGTCATCTCAGGAATGCGCGCCTCAACCGCCAGAGCAATGAAGATTGATGTAGCCACCGTGACGATTACCCAGTCCCGCCAGCTACCTTGGTGACGAACATCCCGCACGCCATCGGCGTCTCGGCCGGCTATGCCTGCCTGCAAGTACTTCTGATCGACGGCGTAGCGATCGCCCTCCCGTGTGGCGGCTTCCTGCCAGCGCACATGTTCTCCCGAGTTGACTGAAGACAGCGCGATCGCTGCGGCGCCTCCCACCATTGCGAGCGATCCCACTACGACGTGCGCGTACAATGACGAGTTTCGTCCTCGCAACTCACCAAACACCAGAATGCCCCACAGCAGACCCCACAACTGGTTCGTATTGGACAAAGGAATGCCTCGACTTATTCCCACGTACTTCGCGGCGTATTGTTGAAAGATGTCCCCGACGACCCAAACGAAACCGCCCAACATGAGCCAGAACAACACACTCTTTGCATTAACGAGTTCCTGCCAAAGAGGCGACGGTCCACCGCTGTAGCTGAGCGCCAGCGCAAGCATCATACCCAGTTCGCCAATGGTGAAGAACGCGACAAATGAAAGCGGGTTCATGCCGGTAAGGTAGGCTTTGCGATAAGGGATATACATTGTTCCCCACAAGATTCCTGCGCCCACCGCCGCAAAAATTCCGGGCGCCCAATTTGGCGCAGAAAGTTGGGTCGCCGATGTCAGCGCGAGTAGGATCGCGCCACCAAACATCAGAACAGCGCCGCCAATTACGCCGAACCAACGGAGCCTGCCTGCGCCCCGCAACTCATTGAAGAAGACAAATCCCCAAATGATGCCAATCAGGCTATTGGTGTTCCAGAGAGGAAAAGCTATGCTCAACCCGATGTCGCGGATGGCAAATATAGTCATGGTGTTGGCGACCGCCCACAGACAGCCGGCGAGAATTCCCCAAACAACCAGGTGGGGCGCGTGTCGCATATCGGTATACATCTGCGCCGTACCACGAACCAACGCCGGTACGCTCCATCTCGCCAGGAAGACGCCCATAACCATCAGTAGCGACACAACCACGGGAGAGACTCCCACTTTCACCAGCTTCGTTGGCGCTTCTGCAGCCCCGAGCCACGCTCCTGCACTGAAGCCGCAGAGAATACCGAGGATCTGGAGACTGCGCAAACGCGCCGCTTCCGTGGACGAGGAAAGTGTCTCCATAGTCGCGAGGGGCCCGCTTCCGGTTAGCTGATCCAACGGAGTACCACCAGTCCTGCCAGCAAGACGACAAGCGGAATCCAAAATTGAATGTCCCCAAAGATGACGATCCACCAGTTCGCAGGACGACTTTTTGAAGTCTCTAGGCGCATTATTTCTCCATCCAAAACTTGCAGGTCCAAACTTGCAAGGTTTGGCAATGCCGGTACAAGTTAGACGAGATCGGGCCTAAAAGCAAAGACTCTCGCCGCCTGTCTCATAGTAGGAGTCTTCGCCGACTAACGACGTGGCGGGCGGGGACGGAGTTGAACTGCGGACGTCAGCCTTGCCTCGGGATGCCAGTTACGCCTTCCACCCATCGCTCCTGAATCCACTCTCCGCGCGACTCCTACATGCTTAATCGTGGGACGCGGGGGTTGGCCGTCATCGACCTTTTGTTTTGACACATGCAATCAACGCTCGATTTCCACGAACATCGAGTGCGCTCGCCTGGAACCCGGCGTTGTCGATAATTTTCAAGTTCTCTTGCAAGGTCAGAGGCGAGTCGCCCTGCTCGTCGAGATATTGCTGATGTTCGGGAAATGATTGTCCCTCGTCAATTGAGCTTGAATAAACCCTCTCCTGCCTCTTCCACACCGACTGATAACAGGAGAATGAGTCCGCCCCCGGCACAGCGATTCTGTCGAGGAAAAAAAAGAAGCCTGGGTTAGCGAGGACTTTGTACACCCAGGACATCACATTCCGCTGGCTTTCCGGCTGCAGGTTATGAATCGTCTGCACCGAGAATGCAATCCGGTAATCCCTTTTGGGGAGTTTCGCAGCTTGGGTATTGCAAAGATCATGTTGCACGGTAACAAATTGTTTCTCCCTGCCTGCCAGGCGCTTAACGGCCATGGCGATCATGGCGGGTGAATAATCGACTCCAACAACCGAGGCTTCCGGCACTCGCTGGAAGAGTTGTTCCTCAACCAGGCCGGAGCCGGACCCGATGTCAAGAATTGTCGAGCCGGGAGTGAAATGGTCGGCGATCAGGCTAAGCAGCAGATCAACTTGCTCACCTCGCAGCGGATTTCCAGAAAGAGGATCGCTGTCCCAGTTCGAAGTCCGACTTGGATTGAGCCATATATCGCGCATATTTGGTGGCAGAGAGCCGCTCGCCTTCAAGGCCGCCGTGACCTGACTTCGGATTGGACGTCACCTAGTGCTAGTTGCAACACTTCCGCCAAATGAAGTGCTTTCCGCCCCGTGGTCTGCAGTATCTGCTCTCGACAGCTGAAGCCATCGGAAATAATCAAGGTTTCTGGCGTGGCCTGTCGAACGGCGGGCAGCAAGACTCGCTCTCCAACGGCTAATGACACATTGTAATTGTCCTTTTCAAACCCAAATGCGCCTGCCATGCCACAGCAGCCAGAATCCAGCGATTGCAGATCAACTCCCACCTTCCGCAGCAGCGACTCTTCATCTTTCATCTTCATTATTGCTTTGTGATGGCAATGGCCATGAAGCAGCCCTTTCTTTGACAACTGTGGAGGGCAGAAGCCAGGCGCGTGGTGTTCGAGAAATTCGCTAAGGAGAAAAGTTTGGCTTCGCAACCGCGAGGCACGAGGATCTGCTGGAAATAAATTCCGCAATTCATCACGAAAGACTGAGGCGCAGCTCGGCTCCAGGACGACCATGGGAATGCCACTGTCAATCTGCTTGCGCAGCACGTGCATCACGTTTTGCAAGTATCGCTTGGCTCGATCCAACATGCCGAAGTCATACAGCGGACGTCCGCAGCACAGGTGCTGACGTGGGACGATTACCTTAAACCCTGCGTTTCGGAGTACATCCACCGCAGCCCGGCCAGTTTCCGGATGAAAATAATTATTAAACGTATCTGGCCACAGAATGACTTCCTTCTGGGTCGGCCTCGACAAATCTGGTTCGATCCCGCTCTCACCTTCCAACCCCGGAACTCGGGCCCTCTCCGCCCATTTTTGAAAACTCAACTCACTAAATTCAGGTATCTGCCGCTGCTTCGCAAATTTCAGGACTTTCCGCAGAAGGAGGCTCATCCCCGGGGCATGGTTAACAAAATTCACTAGCCGTGGCGCGAAAGATGCAAGCCGTGCCCAGAGATCAATCATGCCAAAAGCATAAGCGTGCAGCGGACGGCTCTTCCTTTCGTAGTAATGTGACAGAAATTCCGCCTTGAATGTGGCAACATCGACGTTGGCCGGACATTCCGATTTGCACGCTTTGCACGCCAGACACAGGTCGAGCGATTTCTTGACATGTTCATCCTGCCAATCATTGCCCAGCACTTCACCTTGGAGCAGTTCAAAAAGCATATGCGCGCGGCCACGGGTACTGTGCTCCTCCTCCAACGTGACCATGTAGCTGGGACACATCGAACCTCCGTCACTTTTCCGGCACGCTCCCAATCCAATGCATCGCAGCGTCGCTTTCGCGAAAGAGCCGTCATCATCAGGAAATTTGAAATGAGTCTGTGGCTTGAGTGGCTTGTAGTCGATTCCCAAGCGCAGGTTTTCTGTGGGGACGTATGCCTCAACGACCTTGTGAGGATTTAGTTTATTGTCGGGATCCCAAACCGCTTTGAATTCACGGAAAGCAGTCATTAATTCCGTCCCGAACATTTTGGGCAGCAACGCACCCCGAGATTGGCCGTCGCCATGCTCACCGGAGAGTGATCCTCCGTAGCCAACCACCAAGTCAGCCGCCCGCTCTACGAACTCACCATATTTACGGATGCCAATCTCGCTCTCCAAATCAAAACTTACGCGCATGTGGATGCAACCATGCCCAAAATGTCCGTAGAACGAGCCTCGATAGTTGTATTCATTCATCAACTTCCGGATGTCGCGTAAGTACGCTCCCAGTTTTTCCGGGGCGACGGCCGCGTCATCCCATCCTTCCCACTCGAGTGGCGCCCCGGGCGCAAAGGCGGCTGCGCGCGGACCCGCTTCGCGGAGATGCCAAACCGCTTTAGTTTCAGCTTTCGAGTAAAGCCGGCTGGTCGGCGGATCGCTGACTTGCTTTAATCGCTCAATCAGCTTCAAAGCTTTGTCTTGAGAATGCAGCGGATCATCTGATCCGAACTCGACCAGAAGAATCCCCCTCCCCTCAGGAAGTAGCTCAAGGTTAGGCGCTCCCTTCTTTCGAAGACCGTCGACAATACTTCCTTCAAAGCCTTCCAGCCCGATAGGTTCGAATTCCAAGATCTCGGGAACGTGATCCGCCGCCACAAATGCATCTGGGTAACCGAGTCCTACCAGAGTTCGGTGTTGCGGACTGTGGATTAAAGAAAGCTTTGCCTCAAGGACGACGACGCAAGTGCCTTCCGTCCCCACCAGAGCCCGTGCGACGTTGAATCCTCTCTCCGGAAGCAATTCGTCGAGGTTGTAGCCGGAGACGCGCCGAGGAATCCGGGGGAATTTCGCGCGTATCAGATCGCCATACTGATCCCGAATTACCTGCAGCTTGCCGTAGATCTGACCCCGACGGCTGCCCTCCTGAACAATAAGATTAAGATCGCTTTCTGGGGTTGGTCCGACTGTAAGTTGCGTGCCGTCGTAGAGCAGAATGCGCAACTCTTCAACATTGTCGACAGTCTTCCCGCCGAGTAAGGAGTGAGTTCCGCAAGAATTATTTCCGATCATGCCACCGATCGTGCATCGATTGTGAGTCGAAGGATCGGGCGCGAAAGTCAATTGATGGATTTCGGCCTGGTTTCGGAGAGTATCCAATACAACTCCCGGCTGAACCCTCGCAATTCTTTTGTGGGGATCGACCTCGAGGATCCGGTTCATGTACTTGGTAAAATCGAAGACGACCGCGACATTGCAGCATTGTCCGGCTAAACTCGTCCCGGCACCGCGAGCCAGAATAGGCGCACCGTACTTCTTGCACACCCCTACCGCTGCAATAACGTCATCGGCGTCAAGTGGGACTACCAATCCGATAGGAATTTGACGGTAGTTTGAAGCGTCCGTTGCATACAACGCGCGACTTCCGCGATCAAAGCGTACTTCGCCACGAACCTCGCGCTTTAAGTCGGTTTCAAGCTCGCGTGCCTGTGGAAAGGAATCAACTGGCTTGGCGTGCGAACTCAGCGGTAATGGAATAAGCGAGGACAAATGTTCTGAGGTCTGGCCGGATCCGGCCGGTTCGAAATTAACCTGCCGGTTGTTTCGCCGCAGTAAATGAGCCACCGGCGAGTCCCTCTCCCGCCTTCATCCAAAACGCCATGATGGAGCCGAAAAACAGCAGGCCAATGTTGCCAAGGAACGGCAACTCCCAATTTCCAGTTTTGTCGATAATGTATCCGAAGATCAGCGGAGAAATGATGGCAGCGAGCGCCGATCCAGTGTTCATGAGACCGCTGGCGGAACCAGAAAACCGGGGCGCGATATCCATCGGGATGGCCCACATCGGCCCTATGGTGAACTCGGCAAAAAAGAACGCCATGCTTAGACAGATGGCAGCCCAGGTAAGATTGTGCAAGAACAGAATCGGCACCATGAAAGCCAGCGAGCTAAGAAATCCCAAAACCACAAGGTTGCGGCGCGCCTTATTCAAATCGCGCGTTTTGCTATAGATGTAATCGCTCACAATCCCGCCTAGCGCGTCACCGACAACGCCAGCAAAGAAAACACCGCCGGAGAAGAGTGCTGACTTTTTCAAATCGAGATTGTAGCTATGGAGAAAGAACAAAGGTATCCACGCCAGGTAGAGCCAAAGCGTCCAGCCGTAACAAAAGTACACCAGCGTCACGGGAAGCATGCGCCGAGCTAAGCGGCGCCAGGGTACCGGATCTTTTTTTCTCTCTTTCCGCAAAGCATATCGTGGCAACACTTCCAGTTCTGCTGGCGTGATCCCGGGATGCTCACCGGGATCGTCCCGGAAGTACCAGACCCACGCTGCTGCCCAAGCCAGGCTGATGATCCCGAGGATAATGAACGATCCCCGCCACGTGACCAGCGCAATCAGCCAAGCGACTAGAGGCGGCGTCAGCGCGTTGCCCAACCGCGCACTGGAATGCGTGATTCCCTGAGCGAACCCACGCTTCCCTTCCACTGTCCAGTCAGACATGGCTCGGGTAGCCGTGGGAAAGGTGGCGCCTTCTCCAAAGCCGAGCATCACTCGAGCGAAGAGCATGGCGGCCAGGCTGCCTACAAATCCCGTCAGCAAAGTTGCAGTTGCCCAAATCAGTGCCGAGACCGTTAGCGTCAGACGCGCGCCGAAACGGTCGCTTACCCACCCTCCAATGATCTGGAAGAACAAATAAGGATAGGCAAATGCGGAAAAAACCAGTCCCACCTGGGCGTTGTTGAGATGGAGATCTTGTTTGAAAACCGAAGCCGCTGTGCTCACGTTCACTCGATCGATGTATGTGATACCGTACATGAAACAAATCAGAACCAGCACCTTCGTGGTCGCGGAAAGCCTTCCTGTGTGTGTCGTGGACAATTTGAGCGCTGTGCTCATCGGTTAGGTCCTTTCCGGCGCATCTTAATCTCTGCAACGAACACAGGAGGCGTTACTTGCCCAGCATCACCGGCTCAGCCTTCGTTTTTGTTTGGACCAGGCATTCCAGAGCGCCCCTAACCCCGCCTTCCTTATGGGGTACGCCCGCCAACCTGAGGCCCATCTCGATTCCACTCAGGGTTCCGGCCAACATCAAATCGTTAAAGCTGCCGAGATGTCCGATCCGAAAGACTTTGCCGGTAAGCTTCGAAAGCCCGGCTCCTATCGACATATCGAAATTCTCAAGAATGACGTTGCGTAGTTGGTCGGCGTCGTGACCCTTCGGCATAAAGGCCACTGTCACCGAGCTCGAGTACTCGCGAGGATTTTCACAGACGATTTCCAAATCCCAGGCCCGCACCGCGGCACGAGCCGCTTGAGCGTGACGATCGTGTCTGCGAAAAACGTTTGGCAATCCTTCTTCTTGAAGCATCAACAGGGCTTCTCTCAAGCCGTAGAGCATATTGGTGGCCGGAGTAAATGGGAAAAAACCTGTTTGGTTGGGCTTCAACATCTCCTGCCAGTCCCAATAAGATCGCGGCAGTTTGGCTCGCTTGTTGGCCGCAATGGCCTTTTCCGAAATAGCGTTAAAACTTATCCCTGGCGGCAGCATGAGACCCTTCTGCGACCCGGCGATGGTGACATCCACTTCCCATTCGTCGTGACGGTACTCGGTGGACGCTAGAGAAGAGATCGTGTCAACGATCAGCAGCGCCGGATGGTGGACGTTATTCATGGCGCGGCGAACTTCGGAGATCCGGCTGGTCACTCCGGTTGAGGTTTCATTGTGAACGACCATGACCGCTTTGAAATTATGCTGTTGGTCCGAAGCCAGGCGTGACTCCAGTTCCGCAGCCGATGCGCCACTGCGCCAGTTGCCTGGGACATACTCCACGTCGATGCCGAATCTTTCCGCAAGTTGACGCCATAGCAGCGAAAAATGGCCGGTCTCAAACATCAGCACACGGTCACCGGGAGAAAGGGTATTCACTATGGCTGCTTCCCAGGCGCCGGTACCCGACCCAGGATAAATAATCACTGGCCCGGTTGTCTGGAAAATCGGGCGAATGTTTTCCAGAACTTCCATCCCCAATTTCGCGAATTCCGGGCCTCGGTGGTCAATCACGGGACGATCAATGGCCCGTAAGACTCGATCCGGAACATTGGTTGGACCCGGTATTTGGAGGAAATGGCGACCAGTATGAATCATGACGGTTTTAAGACTCTAGCTTCCTTCGGTAATATTCCACAACTCAAGCCGGCAGCGGCTTTCCAGTAGTCTCTTCTCCAAAAGGCAGGAGCGCTAGTCCGAGCACAAATGCGACACCGGTAAGCGCCACAGGAATACCGATACTATGAAAATGCGAAACACCCGCACCGACTAAAAACGTAATTCCGGCCCCAACGAAGCGTCCAATCGAGATCGCAAGTGCAAAAGCGCTAGCCCGGCATTCGGTCGGATACTGCTCTGGCAGCCATAGCGTATACATCGCAAAATTGGCGCCACCAAATCCCAGAAAAGGTAAACAAGTGATGAAGGCCGAGAGCGCACGGGTGGGCAGGTAAAACGCATAGCCAAAAGCCAGCGGAATAAACACCAGCATCACAGCAAAGTACAACGCAAGCGTTGCCCTGCGGCCCAGCCTTTCTGCAAAAACAGGTAATACAATGCAGCCACAAATCGTGCCAAGCGACAACAACATGGTGGCGTACGAAGACAGCCGAGCGGCTTCTACCGGGCTCAGCCCAACTCTCGATGCGAGGTTAATTATGGCGGACGGCACATACACGACACCCGCCCACAAACCAACAATCGAGACCAATACATACAAGCAATTCAAGATCGTCCGTCGCCGATATGTTGGCGAGAAAAGCATGAAAAATGACCGAGCCACTGACCATGTCTTGATCTGTTCTACCTTGTCGATCCAGCGGTTCGGCTCGGTTACTCCGTAACGGATGAAACCTATCAGAAGAGCCGGCGCCCCACCCACCGCAAACATCGCCCTCCAACCGTATTTAGCTCCCACGACATAGTTCAGCAAAGCAGCCAGAAAAAATCCAAAATAATATCCGGTGTGCATCAAGCCGGCGCCCATCTTGCGACGACTTTCTGGCCATTCTTCTGCAACAAATGTTCCTCCCATGGCCCACTCGCCCCCAATGCCGACGCCGGCCAGCAGCCGAAACGCCGCCAGCTGCCAAACTCTGGTGGCAACAGCGCCGAGAAAAGTGAACAGTGAGTACCACGCGATTGTGATCATCAGGGTACGAACGCGACCGAATCGGTCGGCCAAAGGTCCCCAGAGAAATGCCATTCCCCAGCCGACAAGAAAAAGCGCAAACAGCAAGCCACCATATAGACCTTCGTTGGCAGGAGTGTCGGGGATTCCGGATCGTGGTAGCAATTCGCGCAATGCGGGAACCATCACGAGGGCGTAGATGAATGAATCCATTCCATCGAGGGCCCAACCGCCCCATGCAGCCCAAAACCCGCGAATCTGGTTGCCGTTGAGAGGTTCGCGCGACGAAGCGACCATCAGCTCTTTTGGAGAAGCTGCCAATACCATTCCCGCACACCCCGTTACTCGCGATTCGACGGTTTTCGCCGGTCCGGCATGATACTAGTTCTTTTCCAATTTCACGAGCCTTTCCAGGCGACTCGCCTGCTTCATTGCACCTCAAAAACCTGGACTTTCGCGACCTCCGATCCCTTTTTTGAAACTCCGGCTTTGCAAACTGCAACATACAAGCGGTTTAATTCGGGGACAAACAAAGATGTTTGTCCGCCGACTGAGCTGGGGATTTTTGCCAGTAATGCATACGTGTCGGGATCTTTTTGTTCGTAGACCATCAGATGGCCTTCACGTGTCGAGACATAAATCCGTTTGCGGGCAACGTCAAAAAACATATCGTCGGCTCCGGTCACGGCCGGCAAACTCGTAATCTGTTTCCCGTTCTCCGAATCCATCACCACGAACTGGGGAGGTGTACGAGTCACCAGGAAAAGTCGGTGATTAGGCTCGTCCAGCGCGATTGTGACATTTTTTTCGCTACCGGTGACTGGCCATTTGGTAATTACGGCGCGCTTCTCGCGATCGATGACCAATACCTGACTATGCGCGGTGTCACTCACAAACATCCGCGGCCCCGACGTTTCCAGGGCCATGGCTTCTAAAATGGGAGACTCAATCCGGATGTCCCCTAAATGCTTGTCTTCCTTTGTATCGGTGATAGCAAGGTTGGAGTAGTCCAGATGGGCGTCCTTGCCACCCGCCGCAACGTAAAGATAACCTGACCCTGGGTCGAAAACGGCAGAGTCGGCGCCTTCCAGCAGCTTGGCAGAATCCATTGGCTTGTAAGAATCACCCTTCAGGAATTTCACTTCACCCGCACCGCCATCCACCACCAGCAGCTTATTTGAATCGGGAAGATACCTCACGTTGTGCGGTTCACCAAAGCCGCCGATACTGTGAATTCGGGTGTTCGATTTCAGATCAAACACTTCGACGCTTTGATGATCTTCAGCGGTAAGGAATAGACGATTCCCTTTGAGGTCAATACCGAAATGATCGAAATCTCCCTCAATGTTGGGCAAGAGAATTGTCTTCACCAGTCGCAGGGGAGCTTTCTCCGCAGCGATTTTGGCTTTTGTACCATGCGGCTTCTTCCCAACCGAATTCTCGGCTGCACTGGTGCCTACTAAACCAAAAACCAGCGCCACAAAGAGTACAAAAGCATTGTCCACACGATCCTCCTGGAAATTCGAAGACGGGTTCATTCAGGCTCGCGCTCCCGGGTAGGCGCGATGGCTGCCGGACGCGAGTAAGAGCGGCAACAAGCGCATGACTATAGCCATGGCACATTAAGACATTCTGAATCCAATATGAAATGGCATTCAGAGTAACGTCCCCGCGCCCATTGATTCGCGGAGAAAAGTTGGAGCTATTATTCATAGGACGTGCGTTTTCGCTTCTAACTTCCTGAACAAACTTTCATTTAGCGTTCTGTGCAATTTAATGTTCCAAGACCACCATACTGAGGAAAACGACTCACTACTCGGACAGCTTGAACCGAGGGCAAAGGAAGGTGTTAGGCCCCCGTAGCTCTAACGCGATTTCTTTCGCCTCGACAAAGTAACCGGTTCTTTGAAGGCATGCCGCTGCTTCTTGCTTCGGGCCACTTACAGGCTTGCAATTGATCCATGTTTCGCGAAGTGTGTAGACGCTTGAATCTCCCTTTCGCGCTGGCCGTCGGAGCGCTCTTACTCTCTTCCCCTTGGACAGGAGCACAGGTTGCTGGCCTTCATGGCACGATCACAGGCCCCTCTGGTGCACCAGTTCCCAATGCCCGCATCTCAATCAAAAACCTGGATACAAACAACACTACGGCTATCACCGCCGATGTACGCGGCTCCTATTCCTCGTCCGACCTTCCGCCGGGGAATTATTCAGTCACAGTTTCTATGACGGGATTCTTGGACGTGACTGCTTCTATTGCGGTCACAGTCGGAAAACAGAGTGTGCTTAACTTCACCCTGCAATCTGCTAACAATCAGCCTGGTCATAAGACGCCTGCCACATCCTCTATGGGTGGCGTGGTGAGTTCGGAAACGGTTCGCGACATGCCAGTTAACGGGCGAGACTGGACGCAGGCAGCCACACTTCAGGCGGGGGTCTCCTCCGTTCGCACCCAGCCCGACGCCACGAATACCAGTTCTGGCCGCGGACAGCGCGGCTTTGGAGCTCAGATCAGTGTGTCGGGCGGACGCCCCCAACAAAACAATTATCTGCTGGACGGCATCACGATCAACGATTACGCGAATGCCGCGCCGGGCAGCGTCTTGGGGCTCGATTTGGGTGCGGACGCTGTGGAGGAATTCTCGGTCGTAACCAGCAACTATCCTGCTACGTATGGGCGTTCTTCCGGCGGAGTTATCAACGCCGTGACTCGCTCTGGAAGCAACGCGTTTCATGGCACGGTGTACGAGTTCTTGCGCAACAGTGCTCTGGACGCGCGCAATTTTTTTGACGTGACAAAACCTCCCTTCCGCCGCAATCAGTTTGGAGCTTCCGCAGGCGCGCCAATTCAGAAAGATCGCGCTTTCTTTTTCGCCAATTACGAAGGACTCCGGCAGTCGTTGGGTACCACCCAAGTGGATACTGTGCTTTCACCGGCGGCCCGAAGCGGTCAGCTTTCATCGGGCAACGTTACCGTCGATTCACAGGTTGCACCTTACCTGGCGTTCTACCCTTTACCCAATGGCAGAATTCTGCCTCCGGGGGACACGGGGATCTTCACATTTTCAGGTCAACAGGTCACGCGAGAGGATTACTTCACCACCCGCCTGGATCGAAAATTTAGTGAGCACGACACCCTCTCTGGGACATACGTCTTCGACACCGCAAAGACAATCCAACCCGATAAACTGGACACCAAATTGACTGGCGTACAAAGCAGGCGGCAGCTTTTTACTCTTTTGGAGAACCACACTTTCGGCTCACAACTAGTCAACTCATTTCGACTGGGATTCAATAGAGTCGTTGCTTTGTTGGGACAAACACCGGGTGCAATCAACCCATTGGCTGCCGATGTGTCGCTGGGCTTCCTGCCTGGGCACACAGCGGGCGGAATCAGCGTACTCGAACTCACCGACTTCCCAGGCGGTTTAGGTGCGAACTCGGTTTTCAATTTTCATTGGAACTCGATCCAGGCGTACGACGACATCGCACTCAACCGGGGAAACCATTCGTTAAGGTTCGGCCTCTCCCTCGAGCGCATACGGAACAACACGCTGGCGGAAAGTAACCCAAATGGGGTGTTCACGTTTCAGTCAATTTCCGATTTTCTTACGAACCGTCCTTACTCGCTGAATATTGGGCTGCCAGGAACAATTTCCCCGCGAGGACTACGGCAAACCGTGGCCGCCGCGTACGCCCAAGATGACTTTCGATGGTACAGAAACTTCACTGTGAACCTTGGGATTCGATACGAGATGGCAACTGTGCCCAGTGACGCGCATGGAAGGCTCGCCACACTGCGACGCATGACCGATCCTCTTCCCCACTTGGGCGACCCATATTTTTCTAATCCGACTCTGCGCAACTTCGAACCTCGACTCGGTTTGGCGTGGGATCCGTTAGGAAACGGCAAGGTCGCCATACGATCAGGCTTCGGGATGTTCGACGTCCTTCCGCTGCCTTACGAATTTGAGCTGTTGTCATTGTTTGCAGCCCCGTTTTTCCAACTCGGCACTCCTACCAATCTCCCGGCAGACTCATTTCCGCTCACCGCGGTTTCGCTGGCCTCCGCGGATCCAAGAACGCTGCGAAATGTTTATGTGCAACCTGATCCATCGCGCAATTACGTGATGCAGTGGAACCTGAACGTTGAGCTTGACGCTACCAAGAATTCAACTGCATTAATCGGCTATGTGGGTTCACGCGGCGTGCATCAACCTTTCCGCGTCGATGACGGCAACATTGTGCTTCCCCAACTAACCCCCGCAGGATATTTGTGGCCCGCCAGCGGTGGACAGAAGCTGAACCCCATTCCACCCCTCGACCACCATGCCGTATTCGATGAGCTGGGAAATCCGGTTTCTGGCGCCGGTTTGATCAACTCGACCCAAACTCCTTCGCGCCAGGTACAGCTCGGCCTGAAACTGATTTGGTGATTAATCTATAGCTTGGTCAGCGTTTATCAGGAACCACGCGAAACCACTGACCAGAGTCACCAACGCCGCAAAATCCAAAGCGTAAGTCCAGCCAAATCGCGTCGCGATGATAGCAGTGAGGATCGGCGACAACCATCCGCCCAGGCTGCCAAAGGTAGTCATTAGCCCGGAAATCGACCCTGAATACTTTGCCGCAATGTCATTGCATGTAGTCCAGAGAACAGAAGAGGCGGCGAAGTTGAGTCCCCCCGCAGCTGCTAGTTGCGCGATAGCGAGGGTGTTATTTGCCGTATGACTTCCCGACCATAGCAGGCCCCCGGAGAGAGCCACGCCTAGCCACACGGTCGCTCTTCGCCCTCGCCGTTTGCCCAGCCTTTCTGCTGCCCAGTCCGAGAGCCACCCCCAGAGAGGAACCATAAACAAATTGGCTATGAATGGTGCCGATGTCCACAGACTTGCTTTGGGTATGGCGACACCGCGCACCCGCACCAGGTAAATAAAAAACCAGGTCACGAAAATGTAGACCGGATATACCAAACAAAAATGACTGATCATCAGTCCCCACATCGAGGGACTCGAAAACACCTTAACCCATGGAACATTCTTGACCACAACGCCATGGTTTGGAGTCAGTCCAATTTTCGAAGAGGATCGGATAATAGTGAGCTCTGCCACATTAACGCCCGGATGCTCTTCCGGACGATTGGTCACGTATTTGTAGATGACCAACGCTAAAACCGTTCCAGCAGCTCCTAACAGCAAAAAGCACGCCCGCCAGCCCCACTGTCTGATCATCCAGCCAACAAGAACGGGTGCGGCGACGCCCCCTGCTCCAACTCCTGCCAGGAAAATGCTGGTTCCGAATGCACGCTCTTTCTCTCCCAGCCAGTAAGCCATCATCTTGTTGCCCACTGGAATCGCAGCCGCCTCGCCAAGACCCATGACGAAGCGGACGATTGCAAATGACCATGCCGCTCCCAGTAATCCCAGGACAGGCAGGCTGGGCGCGATCGCGGTTACCGCTGTAAAAATGGAAAAGCACAGAATCGCACTTGTTAAGACGGGGCGCGATCCGAAGCGATCCGCCAGCCATCCTCCTGGAAGATGAAATACTGCATAACCCAGGCTGAATGCACCGAAGATCCAGCCCAAAGTCTGGGAATCAAATTTGAATTCTTCTTGAACGTACTTGCCGGCAATTCCGAGATTCAACCGATCGATATAGGTCAATCCGGCCATGATTGCCAGCAGGGTAACTACGTGCCAGCGCACCCGTGTGGGAACTAAGTTCGTGTTCTGGATTTTTGCAGCTTCGACCGCTGAAGAAATTTGGTCCACGCTGGTTAGTCCCCTTGGAAAAGACAGGATCAATCGGCCGAACATCCACACGTTGTTTTAGCTTTTCTTTTCCACCGTTTCTTCTTCGATCCGATAAAACTCCTCCAGCCCGATGGCATCTTCAACCTCTTTGCGCACCTTAATGAAGACCGATTGGTCCATGCCTGTACGTCCGGTTTCATGAAGACGCGAGAATAGGTCTTTTATGCTCTTGAAAGTCACCATGATGGCGCTGATGGCATCGTTCGCCATCTTGTAACCCATGGTTTCAAGCTCTGCGATCGAAAAGATCGGCCTGCCAAATCGATTGCCTTCGCTGTTGACAAAGATCAGCGGTGAACGTGCCTCAACTGGAGCTCTGCGGGCCTCTTCAATCGTGTTGGGAAAAAGCATCACCATATCGGCTCCAGCTTCTGCGTACATGTTCGCTCGACGAATGCCCTCAGCGAAGCTATCCGAAATCATGGCGTCGGTTCGTGCTGCGATTACGAAGTCTGGATCAAGTCGGGCTCGCACCGCGTACCGGATCTTTTCGCACATTTCGTCGGCCGGAATCACGTGCTCAAGACCTTTGTGATAGTGCACCCGTTTTGGATAAACTTGGTCTTCAATATGAACTGCAGCCGCCCCGGCACGTTCGAGCTCTTGAACGGTTCGAATTACGTGAACCGGATCTCCATAACCGGCGCCGCCATCCACCATCAAGGGAATGGATACCGCGGCAGTGATGCGTCGCGTTGCCGTTAGGACTTCTTCCAGACCGAGAAGCGGCTCCGGAACACAGGAACTCGCCCCTAAAGCATAACCGCCTAAGTCTAAGGCTCGAAATCCGATCTGCTCTGCAATTCTGGCGGTCAAGGGGTCGTACGCGATCGGCGCATGGATAATTCCGGGACTTTCCAGCATTTCGCGAAAGACTGTCGTCATTCTCTTCACTAACGCCTCCTTACAAGTCCAATCGAAGTAAAACTAGTTCAGGCCATCTTGCGCGCTACTATTGAACGAAGGCTCAGATCGCTCCCACCTCTCTCAATCTGTATTCCGCATCCGTTTCAATATTGTCGCTGGCGTCCACCGCCAACCAGATGACTCCACCGCTGAAACTCACCAATGCCGCGACATCTAACGCTGTGGTCCAGCCAAATGCGGTCGCCAAATGTGCCGTCAGAATCGGTGCGATGCCGCCGGCAATGTTGGCGCACGTGTTCATCAAACCAGAAAGTGATCCCGAATAATTCGGAGACATGTCGATGCAACTGGCCCACCAGCTTGGAGCGGCAAAGCTGCTGAACCCCGCCGCAAGGGCCAGCAGCAAAATGGCTGAGGTATCGCCTACCGCGCGACCCCCCGCAATAAGCATGAGCGCGGAAGCGGTCATGCCGATCCATACTGTGCTGCGGCGTCCATGGCGTCGGCCAAAGCGAGTCACGGCTTTGTCGGACAGCCACCCCCCGAGTAGCGCCATCAGTGTCATGGCGATAAATGGAGTCGAACCCCATAGTCCACCTCTTGTCACGGTTAGACCTCGCACGCGCGTAAGGTAAATGAAAAACCAGGTGAAGAAAATGTACGGCGTGTAGCCATGACAGAAATAGCTCAAGATCAGTCCCCAAACCGACCTGCTGGCAAGAAGCTTGCCCCACGGGGTGCCCTTTAAATGAAATGAATGATGGCCGTTGCCGCGCCACTTTGATCCCAGCAGATTCAGTTCAGCAGAGTTGACGCCACGATGCTCCTCCGGCCGGTTGGTGGAATACAGAAACCAAACCAGCGCGATTGTCACGGCGAGCAGTCCGCACAGAACGAAAGACGAACGCCATCCCCATCGCTCGATGGCTCTGGAAAGTAGAATCGGCGCGAAAATGCCCCCGGCGCCTACTCCACCGAGCAGTAAGCTGCTCCCGATGCCGCGTTCCTCCTCCGACGTCCAGAATGCGACGATCTTATTGGCATTAGGATAGCTTGCGGCCTCACCGGCACCAGTGAAAAATCGACCAATTGCAAAGGCCCACGCGAGATTCCACCACGAGCTATGGAAAAGCGAAGGAACGAAGCTCATCAGAACGGTGAAAGTTGACCACCACAATATGGCAAACGTCAGCGTCGTACGTGGACCAAAACGATCGCCCGCCCAACCACAGGGAATTTGAAACAGGGCATATCCGAAACTGAACGCCCCGAGAATCCACCCCATGGTCTGGGTGGTGAAACCAAACTCATCCTGAATGTACTTACCGGCGATGCCTAGATTTAGACGGCCTAGTGCCGTCGCAACCATAATTAATGTCACGATCGACAGGATTCGCCATCGAACATGTGTAGGACGCTGTTCAGCCAAGTTGGGTCACTCCCCTTCCGCCGCTCAGCGCAAGGTAAACGATCGAGATTTTTTGCTGGGGATCAACGCATAGAGACTGGCACAACTCGCATATCATCCTAGGTAGCCGAAACAAATGAAGGTGCCATGAACGCCACGTAAAATGTTATTCAGACAAGCACGCGGCAATGCCGCCAATCATCTTGTGGCCATCGCGTCATTACAGTGCCTGAATCACCTTTAATCCAGGCTTCATGTAGTATTTAGGTCCTGCATTCTTGGAGGGAGCGAGGTCGACAATGCGAGTCCTGTTGGTGGAAGACGAGCCCAAAGTGTCCCGTTTTGTTGCCCGCGGTTTGGCCGCGGAACGCTTTGCAGTCGACGTGGCGAGTGATGGCAAGAGCGGGCTCGAAATGGCGAATACCTACGATTATGACCTGGTAATCCTGGACTTAATGTTGCCTCTTATGGACGGCACCGAGGTGTTGCGCCGTATTCGCGAAAAAGATTCGGATGTCCCTATTCTCATCTGACAGCGAGAGATGCAGTATCAGACAAGGTAGGTAATTTTGAGGCAGGTGCTGACGACTATTTGACCAAGCCCTTCGCCTTCGCCGAACTCTTGGTGCGGGTGAAAGCACTATTTCGACGCGGCTCGGTAAGTCGGAGCAATAGCGTTCGAGTGGAAGACCTGGAACTTGATCGCCTTTCGCAGCAAGTAAGAAGAGCCGGCAAACGGATTGACCTCACGTTAAAGGAGTATGCATTGCTGGAATATCTGATGTTGAATGCTGGCAGGGTTCTCTCCCGAACAATAATTATTGAACATGTCTGGGATCAAAGTTTTGACGGTATCAAGAATATCGTCGATGTCTACGTTCGACATCTGCGCGACAAGGTTGATGATGCCCATGTGCGCAAAGTTGATCAAGACGGTTCGAGGCGTTGGCTACGCTATTAGTGGCGCGGAGTAATCGTGAGACCCCGAATATTGGCTGCAGCTACGTCAGAGAAACAGTTGTGATCTAAACCGGCCAGCGTCACTGAACTTTGTATACCCGAATCTCAGCAGGCGCGCCGTCATGCTCCGGGACTGCCAAGAAGTACCGGCGCAGTTCAGGCACCAGTCGCCCGTTTCTGGCTCCAGTTCTGGAAGGTAGTTGCCCGAGCGATTGATAGTGATCGGGATCAACTTCGTGATAGATGTCCACCGATCCCGCTGCGCAGGCGGCAATGAGTAGCTTGCTGCGTGGGTCGAAATGGAGGTCATCAATACCTTCCGCAATCTTCAGCGCCTGTAGTTCTTTTCCGGTCTGAGTATCAAATACCACAATGTGCCCACTCCGGCAGCCCACAAAGAGACGATGGTTCGCCTCATCGTACGCCATCGACACATTCACCTTCGCTAAAGTGACTGGCCAACTCTCCAGGATCGTGCGTTTTTCGCGATCAATCACCGGGACTTCATTCTTGGCACGATTATTAAGGTAGAGCTTTTTGCTCGACTTCTCCAGCGCCATGACTTCCAGAGTATCGCCCTCGACTTTGATGTCTGCGAGTTTCTCCCCGGCCGTCGAATCTACTACGCTCAAGGTGGAATAAGTCATCTTGACGTCTTTACCACCACTGACAACGTAAAGAAGTTTGGTCGCAGGATCGTAGCTCATTGCGTCTGCATCGAGTTGGAGTTGGACGCTTTTGAGAATTTTATAAGTGTTCCCGTCAATGATCCTCACCACCCCGGCTTCACCATCAGTCACATAAATGCGATCGATATCCTCACGATAGACGACGGCGTGCGGCTTTTCGATTCCGCGAACAGTCTGAAGTATTTTTCCGTTTCGATAATCAAGAACAAGAAGAGCGTGGTAATCCTCTGGAGTAGCGAAGAGCCGGTGACCTTTGAGATCGATCCCGAAGTGGTCGAACCTGCTCTTAATTTCCGCCGGCAGCTTGAACGTCTGGACCAGCGTCAGCGGCTTTCCCTTGTCGCGGGTAGCCCCCATGGTGAACAAAACCAGGACTACCAGGAACATCATGTACGCTTTCTTCATCTTCTCTCCTGAGGAATTTGTTTCGTGTCCTTGACTACCAAATTATCGCTTACCAGATTATTTTCACCGCGAACTGCACCTCCCGCGCCGTAGTTGTGGTCCTGGATAGCAAACCCGCCACGTCGCTTAGAGATCCCGTGGAATCGAAAATATCGGTGTTGTCCGGCGTGGTTGGAGGTCCGAAATTGGCGTGGTTGAGGATGTTGAAAATCTCCGCGCGGAACTGCACGTTAAAAGTCTCCGAGATTCTCCTGATGTAATTGTTCTTGAACACAGAGAAGTCTACGTTGGTTAAGCCCGGACCAATCAAAATATTGCGTCCGGCATTGCCGCGCAAGTTAAAGCACAACAACGAATTCGGGTCCACAGGCGTGCCGAGGGTCGGTGGCAGGGGGTCGCAATACTGATTCCAAAACGCCAGGTTAGGTGCTGTTGGAACGGTAAAGCAGTTATTTTTTATGTACTGGGCGGGATTGCCGGGATTGGTGAGCGTGTTGCATCCCGCACCGCCAAGCCGGTTGGGGAAAGCCCAATCATCGTTGCTGGCGGTGTTCGCTGGATCGTCACCGGTACCCCAGGTGGGCGTGAAGGGGACGCCATCGTTAGCTTGAAAAATAAGGCCTAATTGCCATCCATCCAGCGCCCATTTTGCTGGTCCTGAGAAAGATTTAGGTGATGGGACTTCCCATGTGCCATTCACCACCAGTGTGCGTCCGATATTGAAATCAGACAGTCCGCGCCCCAAGCGTAAATCGAACCAATGGAGGCTGGAGATCGAGTTGCCGAACGCGTCACCCGCCACGGTAGCCGAACTGGTGTCTATGCTTTTTCCCCAGGTGAAGGCACCTTGCAGCTGAAAACCGTGGCTCATGCGCTTGGCCATCTGTAATTCCAACGCATCGAAATAGGAATGCCCCTTGTACCAAAGTCCTCGAATCGAGCCGAAGTTGGTATTGAACGGGTCTAGGGGAGCGCCAAAGTCTGGATCAGCCGGATCTGAAATAAATGGCCAAACGTATCCGGCGGAAGTCTTGGTCGGTAGCACCATATCGGCATCATCCACGCGGAAGGGCTGATGTATACCGCGCGACCCCACATACGCGATCATTCCGGTTAAGTTGGGCGTAAGCTCCTGCTGCACATTGAGGTTCCACTGCATGACGTAATTTCGTTTGGGGTCAGGCTCGATAAATGTTGCCCGCAATTTGTTGGCTGGAAAGGAGGTAATCCCCGAGAAAAACGTGCCATCCCCGGGATTTTTGATCGAAGTGTATTGGAAGAAGGGAGCTGCCAACGTCGTCAAAAGTGTGAACTGATAAGGCAGCGGCAGAACATCAAACATTCCTACGCCACCTCGGACTGCCGTCTTGCCGTTATTGAATGGGTCCCAGGCGAAACCTATGCGCGGTTCAAAATTCTTCAGCGTGGGATTGTTGAAAAACGGGTTCCCGAGATGGGGTGTGGCGTCCGTGATGTTCCTTAAGTTGGAGAGCTTGCCACTGGCCTCAGTCAGCATGGTGTTCATCTCATAACGCAGACCCAGATTAAGCGTCAGGCCGGGTCGCCATCGCCAATCATCCTGCACGTAAACACCAAACAGGGTTGTGCGAAGATTGCGCGGTGAGAGACTGCTGGCGATGCCTCCTTGAAATCTACTAGGGAGATTCTGCAGGAAGGTGCTGCGGACGAAGTTTCCATTGTCATCAAACTCGCTCAACGACCCAAACTTAAAAATTCCATTCGGATCGGAGAGGGCTCGGATGTTGAGCCGCATGGGTTCGACCGCGAAGCCGAATTTAATGGTATGGGTACCTTTCGTGATGAAAGCGTCGTCATAGAGCTGGAATGAATTCCACCGGTAAAAATAAGTGGATTCTCCGCCCACCCCACCTAAAAAGGGTGTAACCCCGGAGATGAAGACCTGAGTCGCAGTCCTGCCCGGGAAAATGCCGAGAGACGTCTCGCTTGCCAATGGATTAATCGCCGCCAGGCCCTCATTGTTGTTAACGGTCTCGTGGTTGTACCCAAGGCGCACTGAGTTCGCGAAGCCCGGACTGAAAAGGTGTGTCTCCTCCAGTGCGAAAATTTGTCTTGACGATAGGCTGCCGAGCAGGACGTCATTTACGCCATCCGGAGCCGAGTAAGGCGTTCGGTCAAACAGGTAGGTGCCGAAGAGAGCATCCTTCTCGCTGAATTTGTGATCGATACGGGCTGTAAGAAAATTCTCGTTGACGACCTGCTGACCAGCGAACGTGTATTGCGCAAGGTCTCCGTTTCCGATGATCTCTCCGTTGGGCAAATGAAAGAAGGGCAGATACGCCGCTGCAGCAAGGTCCACGCCGTTGGCATCCGTATTCGCGCCAACTGGGAGCTGAGTGGTTTTGCAGGGGTTTGGTGAGCCTTGTGGTATGGAGCACAGCAACCCTGCACGTGCCGCCAGCGACGGTACAGTAGTCAATGCCGAGATGCCCTTTGATTGCCGAATGGCTTCGAAGTCGGCAAAGAAAAATGTACGGTTCTTAAAGATGGGTCCGCCAATCGCGCCCCCGAACTGGTTGCGCTTGAACGGCGGAATCGTGGGACCGTCGAAAAAGTTTCTAGCGTCCAGCGCGCTGTTCCGCAGGAACTCATAAGCGCTGCCGTGAAAACTATTCGTGCCAGAGCGGGTAACTGCGTTGACAACACCGCCGGAAGTCTTTCCGTACTCTGCCGAATAGTTGCTGGTGAGCACAGAAAATTCCTGAATCGCATCGACTCCCAGGCTTCCACCCAGGACGCTGCCGGGAGCTCCATTTGCGTAATCATTAAGGCTGATGCCATCCAGACGATAATTGTTTTGTTGTGGACGAGCGCCGGAGATGGTCAATTGCTGACCGAAACCGCGATTACCACGGTCCGCGCCGACCGTGAACGACGGCTGAGTTTGGATGGTATCAACCCCAGGCTGCAGGGCTGCCAAGTCTGTCCAGCTGCGTCCATTGAGGGGCAGCTCACGAACCGTGGTTGCGTTTACCACGGCACTGAGGTCCGAGGTGACAAGTTGCACCGCAGGCGCTTCCGTGGTGACCACAATCTTTTCGCTGGCCGCCCCGACCTTCATGCCTACGTCCAAAGTCTGGTTTGAGCCCACGGTCAGGGTCACGTCGGCGACGGAGGTCGAAAATCCCCGCGCAGCTACGGTGACCTGATAATCCCCAGGCACTAAATTGGGCGCCGTGTAAAAGCCTGCCGAGTCTGATGTAACCGTTCGTGTCACGCCGGTGGCACTGTTTTTTATGGAAACTTTCACCTGTACCAATGCCGCGCCGGAAGGGTCGGTGATGGTACCTGACAGGGTGGCGCCAGCAACCTGGGCGTAAACCACAGTCGACGGCACGAGCGCGACAAGCAGGGTCAGAACGATCGCTAAAACTCGGAACTTCATTAAGCGCCAAGTATGCACAGAGCACCTCCCAAGGGGGCCACGTATCAGTATCGGACTCTCATTAACATGACATGAACTCAAAATGAATTTTTACTCATGAGCATGACCGACAAATACGGTTTTCTCTTTTCCGTCGTCAAAGCATGCTATCGTGCGGGCAAACTTAGATTGTTTTGTCGGTTGTTTAAGAAACGATGCCTAAGACAAAGATAAGAGCTGTCGCTGCTACAGGCAACCTCAGCACAGGATTCCGCGAAGAGAGTCTGGTTCGCGCCGTGGAACAGGGAGCGAGCTTCGTTGGCTGCGATGCGGGCACCACAGACTCTGGTCCTTACTATTTGGGCTCCGGCAAACCTCGTGGACCTCGCGAGGGCGTGAAACGAAATCTCCGGCTCGTCTTACGTGAGGCTCTCAAGGCCGGCATCCCGGTAATCGTCGGTTCGGCCGGGCATGCTGGAGGTCGTCCGCATTTAGAGTGGACACTCGAGATCGTTCGAGAACTGGCTCGCGAACACGACTGGCACTTCAAGCTTGCCGCAATCGATAGTGAAATAGACAAGGACGTGCTCGCGGACGCTTTCAACCGAGGTGAAATCACTCCGCTTTCGCCCGCTCCTCCGTTGGACGATCGCGCCATCAGGCATGCCGAGCGCTTCGTTGCGATGATGGGAATCGAGCCCATCCAGCAAGCACTCACGGCGGGCGCCCAGGTCGTAATAGGCGGACGTTGCAGCGACCTCGCAATCTATGCCGCGCTACCAGTTCTTAGGGAAATTCCTAAATCAGTTGCTTTTCACGCAGGGAAAATCCTGGAATGCGGAGCGGCCAGCGCAGCGCAGCGCTTGTATCCGGATTGCATGGTAGCCGAACTGGATCAGGATGGATTCACTGTGGAACCTCCCAATCCAGCGATCCGTTGCACCCCACAAAGTGTGGCCGCTCATGCCTTGTATGAGAATGCCGATCCTTATCGCCTGGTGGAATCCGGAGGAGACCTGGATACCACCGACGCCAAGTATGAGGCTGTGGGCGAGAGTGCGGTGCGAGTCACGGGCAGCCGATTTACACCGTCAAACAAATACACCGTCCGCATCGAAGGCGCCACCTTGGTCGGATACCGCTCGATCGTCATCGCAGGGATTAGGGATCCTCTTGTCTTGCGTCAACTTGACACTTTTCTTTCCACCCTGCGTCCCGTGATAGAGCGAAAAGTGTCCGATAGCATGAAATTGTCAGCGGATGCGTACAGCCTCAATTTTCGCGTTTACGGACGCAATGGTACCCTCGGCGATTTGGAACAGGTGTCGGAAGCAGGCCACGAAGTTGGACTGATTATCGATGTTGTCGCAGCCACTCAGTCCGTTGCGGCTGACATCATTCCCATCGCGTCTCACACTGGGCTGCACCATCCCATTCCCGAACACGAAGGTCTGATCAGTAATTTGGCTTATCCATTTTCCCCCGGAGGAATTGATGCGGGGCCGGTTTACAGCTTCTGCATTAACCATGTGTGGGAACTGACTGAACCATGTAAGCCATTTGCCACGAAGATGGAAGTCTTGTGAATCTTGCGTCAACGGGAGAACAAATTGCGCGAACTTTGGCAATTCACAAAACTGATTCGCAGCAAAAATGCGGGCCCCTTTGAGTTGACATTCGACATCATGTTCAAAAGCCGTGAGAGTTTTAATGACGTGTTGAAGAGCGAGGCTCTTACCCCCAAGGCGATCGCGCGACTCTACCGCGTGGATGTGAAACAAGTAAAATTCTTTGTCGTCGAACAACTTCTGACCATTAAGATTTCCATTCCGCGCCGCGTTTTTTCGGGAGACGTAGGGGACACTGACATATATGGGGGGCAATTCCACAGTCCTTTAGTTCGCTTGCCGGTGAAAGACTGAGCGCGGCCTGCAGTCAATGAGTGGCCGGCGACACCCCTGTATCGCTTCCAATTTTTGAGAGGCTGGCTTGAACTTTTGCGGACAGACTGTCGGCGTGGGCTAGCAGAATACTGACTTGCCACATCTCTGTGCTGGACAACGTTTGCTGAAACCCCGGCATACCGGTCATGCGGATGCCGCCAGCCACTTTCCAGTAAGTTTCTCCGGCAGGATCATCGGTGACCCCCTTGCCTTCGAGCAATGCCGGCGGTTTTGGATACATGCCTTTCGCAATTGCCGTTTGAGGCTGTTTGGGGAGGCCCTGGCAAACTGCACAGTGCTCGCGGTAGACGTGCGCCCCAGCGGCATAGTTGGATTCATCAGTCGCGATCGGTACGGATCTCGGCATTTCCCTCTCTCGCCTGACGCGGAGAGCTTTTTGGCTAATAGTCTTTCAAACGGCATTTCTTGTGCCGCGGTTGCGACCGGCGCCATTCCGCAGGCGAAGTACACATAGATCGCCACAGGTACGACGATCAGGCCAGCGGCAAAGCCAATCATAAATTTCTTCACGTTTATCTCCGCTTTGCAAAATTAACATTCGAGATATTCGCAGCTACCAGATTTCTCGTCATACCACTCCTCCGTTATGCACTTCTCATGGACTGACGCTTGATGCCGATAGAATTACAGCCGTAGGTTTGGCATCGTGACCCCCAAAGTCTTTTCCATGGCGTTCGGACCCCAGCGCGACCACAGTGGCCAGGATCAGAATATTAGTAATCTCAAACCCAGCTATCGCCCATGCATAGCCGAAGTGATTGCGTAGCGCGTACTCGATAGTCCCCGTGCCTGCGGCAAACAGAATACCGAGTTGATAGGCAAAGCCAGGAAGCAATCCTCTCACCGAGTTCGGCGATAGTTCGTTAATGTGCGCGGGTATGATTCCCCATGCTCCCTGCACACCCGCCTGAACAAAGAAAGCGCCCGCGGCAAGAACTAGCAACGATCCCCCGAACGCCCATGCTGGGATTGCCAGCATGGTAAGCATGAGTGCCGCGATTATGCCCTTTCGCCGGCCAAAGGACTGCGAAAGATGGCCAAATACGATTGCGCCCAAAATGGCGCCAACGTTGTAAAGAATGGCGAGGTAAGAGACCGTCTTGGGCAGGACGCCGTGCACAGACCTCAGAAAGTCAGGATAGAGATCTTGCGTTCCATGCGAGAGAAATACCATCAGCGTCATTAGGAGCGCGAGGTAACTGAACACTTTCCAATACGAAATAGCAGTCTTAACCACCGCGCCCATGGTGGGAACTCGATGCTGCTTCCATGCTTCTGACTCTTTCACATTGAATCGTATATACAGGGCGAGTAAGGCGGGAAGGCCGCCAACCCAAAACATCGCTCTCCAGCCAAGATTCGGCAGCACGATCCGCGCCGCCACCGCCGCCAGCAGATACCCCATTGAGTACCCGCTTTGCAGAATGCCAGAGAGCACGCCACGAAGGCGCTTCGGGGCGCTTTCCATCGCCAGCGACGCCCCTACTCCCCATTCGCCTCCCATGCCGATGCCGTACAGCATTCGCAGCAACAGAAAGATTGAGTAATTCGGCGCAAATCCGCAGAGAAGTTCGATTACTGAGAAGAAAACGACATTGGCCATCAGCGGACCGCGACGGCCATAGCGATCCGCCAGCATTCCAAAGATGACGGCGCCCACCGGCCGCATCGCCAGCGTGGCTGTCAGAGTCCAAATGATGGCGCTCTTGGGAACGCCGAAATGAACCGCCAGCACATCAACCAAAAATACGAGGACGAAAAAATCAAAAGCGTCGAGGGTCCAGCCGAGATAGCCGGCGGTTACGGCATGCCACTGATCGCGCCGTGAAAGGCCTCCGGATGCTCTGTCTGAGGCACCAAGCTCATTTTGCTTCATAGTCAAACTCGCGAGTTCCGTGGATCATTCTACGGCCCCCGCGAGATCAGCGATTCGTTCGACCTCAGGTCGTCACTACTTGCCAACCACAACGATAACGATAGAACCAGGTACTACCGGAGGACGTGGGTGCGCGCCCGGATCGCCATTAAACTTCGCCGTGGGTAGATAAATTGTGTGTGTGGAGGCGTCGAGTGCCATGGTTTTCGAGCCCGGCGCGGAAGTTAGATTCTGGGTCACCTCATATTTTCCCGACGCATTCTTATGAACAATAGTCAGCTTGCCCTCGCCATTCGAAGCGAACGCGTATCCGGTTTCTGGATCAAATGCCAGGGCATCACAGTCGTCTCCGATTGGCAGCGTCTGCATCAGCTTTCCACTCTCGCTGTCCACAATCGCCATCAACTTATTCGAGCACGCGGAGAACAGTGTGTGGCTGCTGCGATCGATGGCCAAGCCCGACGGCTCTTCACATCCCGCGATCGGCCAAGTTGCTTTGACTTTCTTATTTGCAGTGTCAATAACAGCGAGCGCGCCTTTGTCCTCCAGATTCACAAACAGATTTCCGTCGTCATCGTAAACCGCAAACTCCGGTTTGCCGCCCAGCGGAATTGTGGCGACAACCTGCCGTTTTTCTGCATCGATGACTGACGAAGAATTACCCTTGCCATTCTGCACAAACACATTATGCGTTGCCGGATGATAGACGATCGAATCCGGATTCCCGCCCGTATCTATTTTTGTCAGCACCTTCAGCGTTTTCAGATCGAAAACCGAGACCTTATTCTCCCCACCGTTGCTGGTGAACCCCACTCCCAAATCAGGTGCCAGTGCCACACCGTGAGCGCCGGGGGTATCCGGAATGTCGGCGACCACTGCACCAGAATCGGCGTCAATTACTGAGAAGTGCGTCGCACGCGACATGTAAAGACGACGCGACTGGCCATCGACGTACAGGTAATCCCATCGTCCGCTGCCCTCCAGGGGAAACTTTTTGATTACCTTGAACTGGCTGGTGTCGGCATCTCCCGCCACCACGCAGATTGTCCCCAACGCAAGGAAGCTCAAAACAAGCATTGAATTACGAATGATGCAGCGCATTTTAGTTCTCTCCTATAGATTGAAGATCCGGTTTGGTCATTTTTCGTGACGGATATCGGTCATTTACGGCTCCACTTCGTACACCAACACCTTGGCGTCCTCAATGGTTGCTTCCTTGGATTCGGGAACGGGTGGAGTCAAAATGACGTGTTTCGGGACAATCGCGTAAAACCGCTTCAGTTCCGGAACCAAGAGTGAGGTCTTTGCAATTGCGCCGGTTGGAACTGTTCCGAGCGACTCGTAGTGATCCGGATCAACCTGTTTAAAAACCTCCACACTTCCGGTCGTCCCAGTGAAGTACACGCGTTGGCTTGCTGGGTCATATTGCACTTCGTCGACACCGCCTTCGCTGTCCACCACCTGCACAATCTTTCCATTGTCCGCATCCATGACCACCATCTTGCCCGGCTTGTAAAGGTGTCCGGGTTTTACTCGGCTACCAATAAAAAGGCGGTGATGGACTGCGTCCATTCCCAGGGCATGGGGTAATGGCCCTCCGGTAATTGGCCAGCTAGCGATAACGGCGCGCTTTTGACGGTCAATGACTGCTACCTGACTTGTCGCCCCGAGAACCACGTACAATCTTGGCGTAGCGGGATCGAGTGCCAGCCCCGCGGGATCGTTGTCATCCAGCGTTATGCTTCCCGCGTACGTTCCATTTTTTGTGTCAACAATCTCAATGGAACCTTTCGTCCCTTGTTTTGAACGATCCCCTCGATCGCCGATGTAGAACAGCCCTGTGGCCGGATCGTAAATTCCGTTATCCGGTTCCCTCTTGGCCTCTGGAGGCGAGTCAGGATTCAACTGGATGTTTTTCAGAAGCTGGTATGAATCCGCGCTAAAGCCTTTGCAGGTTCCATTTCCTAAATCCACCCAAATTTGGTTTGATTGCGGAATGTAAATCACTTTGCGTGGATTTCCATCCAAGCCTGTAATCGAATGAATCACCTTACCTGCGCGCAAGTCCACAATTTCAATCGTCTTTTGGTACTCCCCAGGAATGAACAGACGCTGGCCTTTGATGTCCACTGCCGGATGGTCGAAATACCCTTCCACATTCGGCAAAGGGATGGTCTGAATCGGTTTCAACGGCGGGCTGATCTGAGCCTGCGCCAACGGAATCGAGATCATCCACAAAGTGCAAAAGATCATCAGGTATTTCTTCATTTCTTACCTCCTCGAGGGGTATGAGCGCCAGTAATTCTAGCGGCCGAAGATTAAGAACTGGTGAACGTGGGATAAAAGGTTTTTTATCCACACAGATCGTGTGTAATCCAATCCGGTCCGGGCTTCCTTCAGTCTCGACCCTCATTGCCGGCGCCAACGGTTTGTTGCGAAGAAGGTTTTGCGTGTTAAACCCTAATGGGAGTTTTACTTACGGTAAGTAGCCCGAAGAATTCGCACCAAGTTCTCGGTAAAGAGACACCCGGTCTCGCGCTTTTGACATTGCGGACAGCCGAGCATAGAGTTTGCCGATAGAAAATCTCGCTACAGGAGCATGCCATGCGAATCCCCATAGTGGGTTTGGTTGTGAGCTGCCTTTGCCTAGCTTCGTCCTTTGCCCAAACCGGTTCCAGCACAGGATCGACCACCCAAGAAATCAATGCACAGAACGCCAACAATGTGTGCCGCATTTACTTCTCCATGCCAAAGCCCGGGGCGGATCAACAGTACGAAGCGGGGCGAAAGAGACATATGCAGTTCCATCGCTCCCAGAAGGACACTTGGACATGGAACACTTTTGTTGTCGAGACCGGCGACAACGCCGGTATGTACGTTACTTCCTCGTGCGGACACGCTTGGAAAGACTTTGACGAATGGGAGGCACGCATGGGAAAGGCCGATACTGCCGATGGAGCCACAAATCTGACCCCTTATGTCCAGAGTGGCCGCAATGGTTTCTATGTATATCGTTCGGACATGAGCCTCGCCCCGACTAACCAACCCCCTGCGCCCCTGACTGCGGTGACGGTCTTCGTTCTTCACCCCGGAGCAGGTCCTGACTTCATTGCTGCGATAAAGAAGGTGAATGATGCAGTGGGCAAGCAAGCGGACTGGCCCAAAACCAGTGGCTGGCTGCAACTGGTCAACGGAGGTGAGGGGCCCACGTTTGTTCTGCTTAATTCCAGAAAGAATTGGGCGGATTTCGCGCCATTACCAAAAACTCTGGCAGACGTGCTCAATGATACCTATGGAAAAGAGACGTCCGATCAGATCCAGAAGACCATCCGCGACTCAACGGCCCACCAGTTCACGGAAGCAGCTGCGTATCGCGCAGATCTGAGCTATGTACCCGGTAAATAGCGCGAATCGGAACTAAATGGCGGAATGACGGTGCTAAGTAGATGAAAAAATGGTGGCCAGGGACGGAGTTGAACCGCCGACGCCAGCCTTTTCAGAGTGTGTATAACCAGTGTTTTTAAGAACTTACAAGGACACGTGGGACTGCCAATTACTTGTAAGTAGCTGCAAGACGGCACTGATCACCGGCTTGCTGCAAAGTCGACCCATGTCCGCTGCCACCAAAGCGTAGACCGGGCCAGATGGTTCCCGCTTTCGGCAAAATACTCGTTTTCAACTCGTCACCCGAAACTAGGCATTTCTGAAGCTATTTGACTCTGTCGAATGCGGAAATGCGTAGGACAGAATTGTTGTCGTAAACAGGCAGAGCGAAAGAGCGTGCCCTGTTGCGCGGTTCAGGAGGACCGAAGGAACGTCTAACTGCTGTCCTTCCGTGACGCTGTAATCCGCCAAATTGGCAGTATCCTTAAAACATCTTTGAGTACTGCGCTTTTTGACAAAGCCATGGAATGTCCGCACTGCCACAGTCAAACTAGCCCACGCTCCAACCGCTGCGGATCCTGCGGTGGGATTATTCCGCCTGCGCAATACCTGCTGGAGGAGTCCGGAATGGTAAAGCCCGCCTCCGCCACTGCGACCGCGGCACCGGTCTCTGTGCGAAATACTGCCGGGGGCGGAGTGGCAAAACTGGGCGACCGATTTATCGCGTTCGTGCTGGACACCGTGGTTCTTTTCGGTCTGTTCATCGTCGTGGATGCCTGGGTTTTCATGCGGTGGGGCGCGGTCGAGGGGGCGGAAATGAGTCTCACAACCGCTGCCCTTCTGATGGCCGGGGGCCTCAATGCCTTGATCCTCTTTGGTTACGGTTGGTTGCTGGAGGCCAGCTTTGGCGCCACCCTGGGTAAAGCCCTGGTCGGAATCCGAGTGGTTACCACCAGCCGGCGGAGCGCATTGGCGGCTTCGGCGATTCGGAACCTGCTCCGGATTGTGGACGGACTCGGCTTTTACTTGGTGGGAGCAATGGTTGCGGGTTGTTCCCGATGTCGTCAACGGCTGGGAGATCTTTGCGCCGGTACGGCCGTCGTTGAAGAAGAATTCAGTACTGCCAGGAAGATGCTTGCCCTTGGACTCTGGATCGCAGTCCTGTCAGGGGCTTCCTGGGCAGTTCCTCGCATCTGTTCGGAAAATCATGCCGGACAGCATACTCGATACTTGAACAAGGTCGTCGTTCAGGTCGGCAGAACGGAAAACTCGGCTTATTTCAGAGTCGCCCGGCTCAGAATCGATATTCAGCTTGCGTCCAATACGGCGTCATCGGCAGGCATGTGAAGGTTACTCGATCGCTGTGAACGTCCGCCCGTATAGGTAAGGCAGCAACGTAGATCCAGTAAACGTCATCGCGCGCGGCGCATGAAAATCTTGGATCGCAAATACTATCGGCTTACCCTTGACGTGATTTAGTTTCCAATAACGCTTCTTGAGTTTGTCGAATAAAGGGCCGCCCCATTTCATGGGCATGTAATTCGTGAGGTACTGCTTGAGTTCCTGAGGATTGCGCGCATTGGTTCTACAACGATGTCCCCACGCCGTGATGGGATGACCGTCACCGACTCGACGAAAAGACTCCCAGTCAAGCCTTCGCAAACGAAATCGGGAGCAGGGTAGGACCGGTCGAAAATCATTCGCTGCTCAGTCAGAAGGGCAAACAGGTAGAGTTCTGAGAAACGAGCATCGAATGCAGTGGTCTGAAATTGTTCCACGAAATTGCCGTCTACGTCCTCGAAGAAATGCATCATCTCCTCGATCAGACCGCGCGCTGGCGAAAAGCTCTCGCCCTACAGACGTAGGAAGGCCGGATTTAATTGTTCTACTTGGACTACCGGTGAAAAAACATCAAGTGGAACGCCCTTTTCATCCCCCTGCTCAAATTTCGTATCTTAGGCTAGAACGGGGCCGGCCCAGCCAACACGACCTGGGAAGGCGATTCATGGGCACCCCAGAATTTCTTGAATACGGCAGTTATCTGGCGTGTGAACCGCTGCGGCAGACCCACGGTTGCAATGGACAGGGTGCTGCTCTAACCTTTCGCTGCCCAATTTTCCAGCTTGGATGTGCAACCTTGGCTACACGTAGAGTGATCGATTGCCGTGACCACCGCGAATCCAACTGCAGTCTCGCTATGTCAGGCGACAACGCGAACGAGGTGATAGAACTGGCAGTGCTGCATGCCACCACGCACCACGGATACCAAGACAATGAAGAACTGCGGAAAATTCTCCGCGCCATGATGAAGGATGAGGAGGAAGCACGCCGCACAACCGCCGCGTAAGTTGAGATAAACGAAAGCCGCAGATCGCTGGCGATCATGCGGCTTTTTCTTTGCGTTCGAATTCTATGGGGTGGGGGCAGTCAACTGGCTGCACTGTTATTCTGTGCTTTTTGAAACAGACCAAATGCAGCTTCATCTGGTTTTTGCAACCTGTCCCTACAAACAATTCCGTTCGCGTTGCAAGAATTTTCTACGCTATCAGCTCCTGGTCCTCGAGCGTTCGCATCGAAATGTTCGGCCCGGCCTGCGAATCACAGACCGGATCCTTTGGGTCTGGCTCTGCGTCTCTGGCCTGGTTGGCGCTCGGCTCTGCTGATTGTGAAGCCAGAGACTGTGATCGCTTGGCACCGCCGAGGTTTTCGACTGTACTTAAATGTGGTTGTCTCGGGCCATTTAACCCGACTTGCCTGAGACCGCGCCGAAAAGAAAACCATTTTGCAACGAGCTCACGTCTTTCGACTCTGCAGGATCAGGATATTGTGGCCCTCGGGGTCGTGGATTACAGCCCATTCAGGTCGGCTAGAACTGTTCGCCTCGGAGTGAACAATTCTGTCTTTGCCAATTGCATCCATCACGGCTGATAGATCGGGCACCTCAAAAAACAGAACTGCCTTGTCCAGTGACGGGTAGGATTCTGACCCCTTGTGCTCCAGGCAAACAAAATTCGAGTCGGCTCCGAATTTTGCATGGTGCCCGATCTGTTCATCCGAGATTTCCAGGTGAAGCGTGTCGCGGTAGAACTGCTTGGCGGTTTCGAGGTCATCGAAATAGAGTTCTACGCCGATAAATCGTAATTTTGGTTGTTGCACCTGACAATTCTATCGCTGGCGAGACTAAACTTGCCGAAAGGCGACCATTGTGAGCCCGTTATGCACAACAAAGGTAGTTATCCCCGGATTGACTTTGGCGCCATCAGTTGCCTACGATTCTCTTCCACGCATACGCACCTCGAACACAGCTCAACAGGGCGACATATGAAGGGTTCCCAGTCGCGCATGAGACGAATCTTTCTCATCGGGTTTACCATCCTGGCATCGAATGCCGTTTGGGCAGGCGGACCATGGACTGAAAAGTCGTACAAGGATTGGGACAGGAACGATGTGCGCAAGGTTTTGTTCGACTCGCCGTGGGTAAGCCATTTCGTGCGGACCAGGCGAGCCCTGGAGTTCGAAGTTCCCGATCAAGGTCCGTCCGGAATGGAACTGCGTGGCTATCACTCAAAAGAGTCGAAGGAAGACGATGCGCAAACGACGGAGTTCTACGTGCGCTGGGTTTCGTCGCGCACTCTTCGGGAAGCGTGGGCCCGAAAGCTGGTCTTGCAGAAAAGAGTCTCGGAAAATGAAATTGACAAATACCTGCCGCCTTCCAGCGATGAATTCGAGATAGTGGTCGAAGGTCCGGACATGTCCCCTTTCCAGCAGGTGCGGAAAGCGACGCTCCAGGCCAAAGGTTACCTGACGATAAGTTCAAGACAGAAAATTGCGCTAACGCGCGTTGAATTCGCACGTTCCCACGACGGCCAGATTAGAGGCATTCTGTTCTTTTTTCCGAGAAGAACCGCCACAGGAGAACCGACGATTTCCACCCACGCAAGAAGCGTGCGGTTCGTCGAGCGCGGCGGAAATGTTGATATCATCGTGACTTTTTACCCGCAGAAAATGGCAGACAAGGGCGGGGTGGATCTATAGCGCTCGGGCCACGCGGCACAATGCGACGAGATGTTACGGCGTCCTGCGATGGGATGCGAAAAGAGTTGTTCTACGTAGCTGCTTCTCGGGGCCAGGAGAGCATCACGGTTGTGACCACCGATAAAGACCTGCTACGGGAGTCGGCAGCACACTCAGTCGTACGGCAATCTGCTTCTGAGTTGTCGCGCAAAGCGCGAGAACCTTCCTTGGAAAGGCTGAAACCGTCTTTACGCGAGCGTGAACGCCGAGAACTGCCGATTGCTCACGAGCAGGGGTGCGATAACGTACCCGAAGGAAAGGCGGGAATTAGAAAAGCTCCCACTCCCGAAACAGTGCAGACCATCGACCGGGAGAATCCGACTCGCGAGCAGAAGCAGGAGCACATCATCGAACCGGGTCACTACTTTGGCATCAGCAGGTGAAGCCGGAACCTTGTTCGCCGGAGGTGTGACTTTCCGGCATGGCCACGGTTGCCGTGCAGGCGCCGTCGGCGACTCCGGCGATTCTGGCTTCTCTTGCTACCCCAAGGCTTTCGGCGAACGCACGAATCAGGTCGCTGAAAATCCCCGCCACCTGATAGGCTGTGCCCTTGAAGCGGCAGGCGACCAGACTCTGTTCCCGCCTAGGCTTCCAACATTGCGGTGCCAGAACTGTTCCTGTTCCACACTGCCAGGATAAAAACAGCCGAAAAGCAGGTTAATCGCAGGTTTTACGAGAGGCGGGTTCGAAATGGTCCAGCTGGGCATCGCGTTGCTTCGCGAACTTCGCTTTAGGAGTCTTACCGTAAAGATCTGCACGGCAAATGTTGTGCCGGGGATGCGGAGCGGGCCGTTATAAACCAGTCCCGGAGCGCACAACCAGCTGGAGGGGAACATCGCCTACGGTAGAGTGAGCCTTACCTTTCGTTCGCGCAGCAATTTTTCGATTTTGCCGAGGAGGTTTCCTCCCTCAAGTCGAGCATCGCGCACTGCCTGAGCCAGCGCGCCGTTTAGGCGTGGGTCGTTCAACGTCAGGAGTGATTCGAGCGCTGCAGCGCGAGCCTCCTCCGGGGAACCTGGATCAGCCAACAACGAGGCGATCTGATCGTGTACGTCATCCGCTTTTACCGTGGCTAACGCTAGGAGGTTTCCAGCAGCGCGTGCGCTGGCCGTCACTATCTCCGTGTCCCGCGAGGGGAAGCCTGCGCGCGCTATCTCGAGGGCCTTAGCTTCATGAAGGTCGCCGACAGCCATAAGGGCCGAAGGAGCCAGTGGGTTCTTGGCGTTTCGCGCGATCTCCAGGAATTGCGGCGCAAGTTCGACCGCGCCCAGCCTCCCTAAGCTGCGCATAGCCGCGCTGCTCCAGTCAACATCGTTGCTGGTCTCGAGAATTTTGCGGAGTTCCCCGACCGCGCGAGGCTCGCGAATCGCGGCCAATGCCGAGATGGCCTGCTCGCGAAGAGAGGGCTCGGACATATGCTCGATGGCGTAGGGATAGCCGTCCCGAATTCCGTGCCGACCCAGAAACTCGGCGAGCTCGAGTTTCCGCGATAAGTTCATTTCCTCGCGAAGATGAGTCTGCAGCGCTTTCGCAGCATCGTCCGTATTGATCTTCATCAGCGCTTCGACCGCTGCCTGCCGGACGTCCTGCTGGCTCGGAGCGAGCATACCCGCCAGCGGTGCAACAAGCCGTGGGTCGGCTACCTTCTTGCTCGCCGAAGCAAACGCATACCGCTCCGCGTCATCCAAGTTGAGTTTCGAAATCTCGAGCAGAGCAGGCGCTGCGTCAGCGGTCGGCAGGTCTCCCAGCACGTTGGTCTCAGTTGTAACGGGAAGCCCCGCATCGTACTTGCTCTTGCTCCTGACTGTGATCTCTTTGACGCCTTCCCTCGGATTCAAGCGTGCCAGGGCCCATTCCGCTGGGCTCTGAATTGTTGGCGGTGCATCCAAAGGCGTTTGCTTGAGCAGCATCACAAGCGCGCCTTCTTGGTCGTGCATTCTGAGTTCGCCAACCGCTCGAAGCCGCGCGCCCTCCTCGGCGAAAGTGGTGGGTGGATCATGTTCGAGTTCCGCTTTGGCGGCCTTGTTCTGGAGCGCGTTGGGTCCAGCGACGCCCAGCGCATCGAACGCCGCGACGCGCGGCGTAAAGTTCGACTCCCGCATCGCAAGAACTGCGGCAAGCGCTTTCACAGCGCCTTCGCGGGGCTCGGGCTGCTCGAGGTAGTCATCGCGGAGCAGAGAGTAAACAGTTCTTGCCGCCCGCTCGCGGACGGCGGGCGAAGGGTCAATCAGGTGGGATGCGACGGAGGCCATCGCCCCCGGTGTCTGCGCTGCAAGCAGCGAACGACGCTCGAGCGCGGCAAGCAGCGGGATCACCGCCGGCCCTCTTTGCTTCCGTAGTCCTTCCAGCAGCAACATGACCTTTCCCGGTCGCTCTCGGTTCGCGTTAACCGCAAGCAGTACTTTCACGCTTTCGAGCAGCGCGTCATTGCTATCGCGCAGCAGTGGGACGGCCTGCTTGAGGCTCGAAGACTGTCGCAGGACCGTGTACCCCTCCATTGAGCGCCCCAGAATCAGCAGCCGCAACTGTCCGGTCTCGATGGGCGCAGCATCACTGAACCCCTGAATCCCGATATCGGCACTCGTGAGCGACAGTGATTCCCGTGAAAACACGCCCTTCAGGGTCAGCACCGGCACGAATTTGAATTGGAGCAGAGTGAACTCGCCCTTGCCCCCCGTCGTAATTACTGTGCTGCTCACGTCTGCGACGCGTCCCGCCAATACGAGGCTCGCTTCGCTCAGCACCGGCTCCAAGTCCAGGTCGCGAAACCACTCATCATGTGCGACAGATTTCGCCGGCCAAGCCAGGAGTACGAACAGAAAGCAGATGCAAACGATAGGACGCGCAAGTCGATTCACTGGATGATATTTGGCTTTCATGGTCCGCCCCCCTTCGACGGTGCGTGAAGCGATTCGAGGTCAGCTCCGCATTTCTCTACAGACGCGATGGGGTTCCGGAGTGTTATCGGAACATTCTCGCCTGGAATTTCCGGGATCAACTTTATTCTCAGGACCTACTCGCTGTCGGAACCGTGCGCGCGAGAGGTAGAGAATACATCGCTCATCGCGATAGGTGAGGGCATTTGTTGCGCGCACGCCCTCCCGTTCCACCTAAGCGAGCCGGCCTGCGAAACGAGCTTCCCGGAAAACTAGAGTCCCGGCGTCTGGAAACTATGTGATCTTGACACGATGGACTCCCCCTCGGATCGGATTCCTTTTCAAGTTCTTACGGCAGCAAAGTTGATTAGGACTCTGGCACAACCTGAATCGAGAGCAGTTCAGCCTAAGAGACTCGAACTCCCACAGCCTCACCACCTGACGATATCTTCACCATCAACGTTGCGAAAAGGACGAGTGATGAGGATCATCACCGGGCCGCAGGTACAAAAAAGCCAAGGGCGGCCTACCTAAGGTGAATCGGTGGGTCAACCCGGCAACCCAGTCCTCTATTTAGCTGTCCCACTGGGATCCAGACGAACCCTGATTTTTTCCAGAAGCTCTGACGCGGCGTCGCCGGCATGCAGGCTCGAAAATTCATCTCCCAGTTCCACGAGCGGCGTAGTCGTGCACGTAGATTCGAATGCCCACCGGCTTGCTGCTGACCCCCTCAAGCTTGGACCCACGATAATCAAACTTGGGCACGTCGCACGGATCAGGATCAACGCATCAGGCAGGTTGCTGTTGGTGAGCACCCGGTAACCGGCACTCCGTAACAATTCCCGCAAATAAACCAGCACATCGGCAGACTCATCGACACACAATACAGCCGGGCCTTCGCATTGCACGGCTCGTAGATCGGGTTTCCGCTGATAAAAGGCAGAGACCGCGTCCTCTTCTGATTCGTGTGTGTCAAACAATGTAAGCAGGTTAGTCAGCTTCAGAATTCTGTGGACATCCAGGGCCACATTACACAATTTCAAATCGCCGTTGGCTCGACGCGCGCTGGTTAGCAATCGCACCAACATTCCCAGTCCACTACTATCCACAAAAACCACTTCGCCAAGGTGCAAGACGATGTCCCTGCGATCCTCTGTAAGCCTAGTGATGTTGTTGCGCAACGATTCTGCCTCGGGACCGGCAACGATGCGCCCACTGCAACGGATGACCGTAACTTCCCCAACTTCGCGAATGTCGAGCGACAGCCGCACCCTGGCCCCTCGCAGCTCGAATGAAGGTCACAAACCGCGCCATTATACTGCGCAGGTGCGTGTCCCATCCTTTTCGCGTACGTTGCGAAAAGGGCGGGTGCTGGGGATCATCACTGCGCCGCAAGTACTAGCTCACTTCAACGCTCAGCAAGAAATCCCAAGCAGGAGACGAACGTGGAACCCACCGTTCAAAAAGCGAGGGGTGGGGCACCCGGCTGGCCCTCGATAAGAGCGGAGGAGTTGTCAAGGACAAAGATCTCCTGGGTTGGCGGGTGGCCACCCGTTTCACCGCTGAGATATCCAGGACTAGGGCGGGGGTGCCCCTCGATAAGAGCGAAGGCTCCCCTCTGGGAAAGCGACTGATATTCCAAGCCCCCCTGTAGATTCCTCCAAAATTATTGGCCTGTCCCCGAAACCTTGATGTTCTGTGGGCTGCCGGAGGCGTTATGGGTGACGCTCACCACTCCGACAACGGTCCCTATCTGCGCCGGCGTGAATGTCACTACAAATGTGCATTTGCCGTGTGCGGTGACGGTGCTTCTGCGACGGAGGGGTTAAATCAATATCGTCGAGCCCACGTAAGAGCTGGTCAATATGCTCGGCTAATACGCTCGTTGTCACTTTGGACCTCCAACCATATATTGATTAAAGCACCGTATTTGCCGGGTGCCCCACTTCTCGCCCTTTTCGAGAAGTGGGCCGCCGCACAGCCGACAGCGATAGATTTCCATTCATCACCACTGGACAGTGCGCTTCATCACCGGGAGCTGGCCCACCCTCCCATTCGCCATAAATGCTGAGGCTGCCCCATCCTTGCGCCCTTTGCAAGGGTGGGCTGTCCGTCACATTGTTCCGAGGGGCACTTCGCCCTACATCTTTTGTGACAGCAAAGATTTAAACATCAGTAGACAAGTGCGCTCCCACACTCTCCACTCCCCCACGATACAATTTCCTATCCATGGACAATCGCGCCATCGCCGGCATCCTTTACGAAACTGCTGACCTGCTGGAAATCGATGGCCAGGATTCTTTTCGCATTCGCTCCTACCGCACCGCAGCGCAGGCCATTGAGGCGCTTCCCCATCAGATAGCGGACATCATCAGCGAGCCCAAAAAAGTGCTGGAAGTGCCCGGCATCGGCAAGGGCATGCTGCTGAACATGCAGGAGATTCTTAAAGAAGGACGGCTCGCCCTCCACGCCGAGCTGCTGAAGAAATATCGCCCCTCCATGCTGGACCTGCTGAAAATTCAGGGCCTCGGCCCCAAGACCATTGCCCTGATCTGGAGCGCCTACCAGATTTGTGACATCGAAGGTGTCGAAAAACTTGCGCGCGAAGGCAAGATTCGCATCCTGCCCCGCATGGGCGAAAAGCACGAGCAAAAACTGCTGAAGGCGATTGAGGATTACCGCCGCATCGGTGGCCGCTTCTTGCTCGACGCTGCCGGCCAGGTTCCAGGCATCGACAAAATCTCCCCCGCCGGTTCCCTGCGTCGCGGACGCGACACCATCGGCGACCTCGACGTGCTGGTCACCGGCGAAGCCTGCGTGGATGACGCCTGCCGCGAGAAGCTGGTCGAACACCTCATCCGCTTCCCTGGCCTTATGGAAATCATCGCGCAAGGTGAAAATAAAGTCAGCCTCCGCCAGCGCAATGGCATGCAGGTGGATGTGCGCCTGCTCCCGCCCGACTCTTTCGGCGCCGCCCTGCAATACTTCACCGGCTCCAAAGGGCACAACGTTGCCTTGCGCCAGCGTGCTCTCAAGATGGGCTTCACTCTCAGCGAGTACAGTCTCGCACGCTTGGACAATGAGAAGCCGGTGGCGGGCCGCACCGAAGAGGAAATTTACGCTAAGCTGAAACTCGACTACATCCCGCCCGAACTACGCGAAAATCAGGGAGAGATCGAGGCCGCCGCCAACCACGCTCTTCCCGAACTTATATCGCAACACGATATACTTGGCGACGTCCACATGCACACCGTCGAAACCGACGGCCGTTGCACCATCGAAGAAATGGCCGAGGCCGCCCGCGATCGCGGCTACAAATACATGGCCATCACCGACCACTCCAAGAACCTCGCCTTCGCCAATGGACTCGACGACACGCGCGCCGCCGAGCACATCAAGCGCATCCGCACCGCCGGAGAGAAGCTCGATGGCATCCGCATCTTCGCCGGCATCGAAGTGGATATCCTCGCCGACGGCGCTCGACCTCTCCGACTCCGTGCTTGCCGAGATGGACATCGTCATCGCCAGCGTCCACTCCCACTTCAATCAGGATCGCGCGCAGATGACTGACCGTTTCTTGAAGGCCGTAGACAATCCCAACGTCTCCCTCATCGGACATCCGACGGGAAGAATTCTGCTGCGTCGTGACGCCTATCAGCTCGACATCGATGCCATCCTCAAAGCTTCCGCCAAAAATAAAGTTGCGATGGAATTAAATTCTTATCCCGACCGTCTCGACCTCAACGACTTCAATCTTCGTCTCGCCAAGCGCCACGGGGTAAAGATCGTCATCAACACCGACGCTCACCACACCTCGCACATGGAAAAGATTCGCTACGGCGTGCTCCAGGCCCGTCGTGCCTGGCTCACTAAGGATGATGTCCTCAACACCCGGCCTGCAGCGCAGTTCGCCAAAGCCATGAAGCATGCCTGGTGAATCGAGCGCCAGCTCTCAAAAATGGGGCGCGACGTGTGCCGCGGAGATGTTGCGCTGATCTTTTAGCTTGTGAAGTGTGAAAGTTTTTTCATGCTGAAGCGTGTAGAATTTGTCCGCGTAGAGGTCCACCATGCCCGATGAAACTCCCGCCGCCTCGCCCGCTCCCCCGCCTGCCGCCGCACCCGCGCCGCCGGCTCCTGCTGCGACTGCTGCGACACCGCCGCCAGATTCCGGGACGCAGTTCAACATCGGGGAAGAGTTTGGTACGGCCAAGCGCAATCTTCCTCCCGCCAGAATTGTTGTCATCGGCATCGTGATCATCGCGGTGGTCGCAGCTATCACTGCGATGTTACAGCGCGCGCATCCTCAGGGCTCGGGCTCAATAGACAACGTCACAGCAGTTGAAATACCCGATCAGAACTCCGTCCTGGTAGCGATCAACGTCACGCTACACAACAGCGGCAACCGAACCATCTGGATTCATACCATCAAGGCCACACTCAAGACAGACAGCGGCGAGTTCTCCGACGATCCCGCATCAGTGGTGGATTTCGAGCGCTACTTCCAGGCCTTCCCTGCTCTCAAGGAGCACGCCCAGCCAGCGCTCCTGCCTGAAGTTAAGATTCCCTCCGGTGGCGAAGCTCATGGCACGATCATCGTAAGCTTTCCGGTGACGGAGGATGCATTCGAGAAACGCAAGTCTTTGAGCGTTGCGATCCAGCCGTATGATCAGCCAGTCCCGATTGTGCTAAGCAAGTGAGAATCGCACTATGTTCCACGTGGAACATTGTCAATACCGAAATGTCTGTACGTTATGGGGGGGGGAAGGACTTGTCTTCAAGTTAATTTAATGCGGTGCCGAGATATCGGCATAGGCGGATTTCGCTCAGGAACATCCAGCGCTCGGCTGGCTACTGCTGCGCTGAGACCGGCACCGGGGCACTCTTCGGAGTGCTGAGGTAGCCACTCACTTTTTTCTTGTCGGCGGTCCAGACGACCAGTTCGTACAGCAGGTGTTCGCGCCCTGTGTAGAACTGGATGGGCTCGTTCACGTTGCGATCTTTTTTCTCGATGGTGCGATCGTCGGCGGTGACGTTCATGGTGTACTTGCCTTTTTTCACATCGGCCTTTTTAAGTTGCAGGCTGACGGTGGAAACCGGCTGAGGCTTGGCGCCTTTCAGGAGAGTGAACTCGTAATAATTGCGGTCGCCGCGATGCTTGAGGACTTCAAGGTCGTCGCGGGTCCTGGCGATCAGGCCGCTCTGCAGACCCAGGTCGCCGATGGTGCGTTCCAGACGCGCCTTGGTGGCCTCGAGTTCCGACCTGGTGGAAGCCACGTCGGTCTTGACGCCGCCGACATCGGTTTTCACGCCGGCGACTTCCCCGGTTACCTGACTGATCTGCTCTTTCTGCTGGGCTGCGAGACGAGCTTCCGCGGCCCGTGTCTGGCGCTGCAAATCAGCGGCACGAGCCGATAATTCTTTCTTGGTCATGCCGACCTGCTGGGCCAAAGTCTCGTCGCTGGCCTCACCGGCCTGCACGCGCCGGGTCAACTCGGCGAGCTGCGCCTTGGTGGTTTGATCGTCCTTGCTGAGGCTGCTCACCTGGCTGCGTAAATCAAAAAGAAAGTAAAGCGATCCGGCGACATAAATCACCGCCAGCGCTAATAAAAGCCATTTACCCGTATTGGTTTCACTCGCCGGTGGCACAACGGCGCCCTCATCTGACATGATTCCTCCGCCAAATCTTTAATTTGAAGTGGTTAGAGTTATTGTTTAGCAGAATGGGGACAGTGTCAAATCGTGGCGTGTTCGGGAGAGCGTTTCTCCATCGGTTGCGGTCTTTCGCGCGTGCCCGTGCGCATCGCTACACACGTCATCGCCGCCGACCCTTGCAAAACCCGCATGAAAGACCTCAACGAAGCGGGCGTCTCGGCCGTTTGAAAAGTGGGCACCCGGGCTTCGGGGTGGTTTGCGAGCCGGCATAGGCAATTAAAATTCGCCATATTCCCTGCTCGGTGCACGTTACTGAGGTACTGCCGGAGGCATCCGCTTAGTCCACGGATTTTTCTACTTCGGTCTGTGGTAGGAATTCCTGTTGGGGCCCGTGCTGATGCTAGTTGACACGGGGTCCTTCGACTTCGCAGGGCGAATCGCTGGGCGCGACTCGCCCTGCTTCGCTCAGGATGACAAGTTTTTAGAGGTCGGCCGGCTTCGCTCAGGATGACAATCCTTTAGGGTTCGGATTGACCGCGCGCGATCAAGACGCAGGGGCGGGCAACGGTTGCACCTTTGCGCCCTTGATCACGAGCCACAGCATGATCGCCAGCTCTCCGAGGAGCAAGGGGAAGGCGCTGCGAAAGGCCACATCCTGGTATTGCGGTAACAGTAAGCCCGCAAAGCTTAGGACCACATACGCGAAACCATTGATGATCAGCCAGACGCCCAGGATACGGGGGAGGAAGCCCGATCTCATCACTAGCACGCCGAAGGGGAAGAGCCAGAGGCCCCAAAAGATCTCGTTGATCACATTTCCCTGGCCATGCAGGCGGAGGAACAGCATGGCCAGGGCGTCCCGCTGGGGTTTTTCGAGTACCGCGAGGAAATCGGCGCCGCGGAAGAGGGTGAGGGCGGCGATCTCGTTTAGCACATTCATAAATCCGACGGCGGCGGAGACCAGGGCCAAGGCCAGCATCAGCGAAGCATGCGTCTTGTTCACGCCGCTGAGCAAGCGATAGAGAGCCAAAACCAGGAAGATGAAAATGACCGCGGTGATCAGGTCAGCGACGATGGCGAGACGGAAAAGCGTCTGGTGAGCCAGGATGTTGTTGGCAGTCGCGGTGGCGTTTCCGCGCACGAACAGAGTGCTGGGAATATAGACCAGGCTGAAGGGGGCAGTGACTATCATTGATAGATATACGGCTCCCGCGACGCGTGCAGCTTTGTCGGTTGGGTGCATGCCTTCTCTCTCCTTATTTCGCGATGGACGAACGATACCTAAACGTTGCCTCCGGCACGGCGACACCATCCATGACCTGGCGGCGCTTAGCGTCCATAAGATTCGCTTTCATGTAGTCGTGGCCCCCCATTGTCGTAAGCGAGTATAAGAGAAGTGAGATAAACGAGGGTGCCAACCTCTTCGCACTTTTACGAAAGGGTTGGCGCCCGGCGCGCTGGGTGCCGATCTTTAACTAGATGCAGATCTCTATTTTGGCGAGTCTAGAGTCTCCGATGCGAGAGTTGGGGATCACCTTGGTGCACGACGCAAAGGGTATAGGACCCCCGCCGAGTTATTTCCGGCGAAGATGTAGTCACCCAACCCGTTCGCGTTTAGACTCAGTGCGCAATCAATAACGCGGTGGCTCCCTATGCAAACATTGAATGTTGGTGCGGTCGAACGGATAACGAGTACAAGGCCGCTGAGGAGCAGCGGCGCGCCGATCTGCGCGACGACAGCCGAAGCGATGCGAACTACTTTTTCTGGGCTGCGGGTCTGGCTGCGCTCGGCACCGGTCTGCTTCCGGTGCGGTTGAACATTCTTGTCAGCATCGGTGCGATTGACCTTCTGAGCTTTTATGGCAGGCCACTCGGTCAACTTTATCCTGTCGCGATGTACAGCGCGGCGGCGACGTGGTTGCTTGCCGTGTTAGTGCTGGGATTTGCCGCACGCAGCGGCCGTCGTTGGGCCTTCCTGGCTGGCATGGTTCTGTATGGGGCTGACATGATCGTCCTCATCGCCATGTTTTCATTGTGGGCATTCGGGGTCCACGCGTTCTTCCTCTTTAAATGGTTCCAAGGACAACAAGCGCTGAAAGATCTCAATGACGCGAGCGTCTTGACCGTTTGAAAAGTGAGGCACTCGCGCTTCGCAATTACGCCGGATTTAGGATGGTACCTGGAAAGTCAAAAGCCCCACCCTGCCGCAAAGAGCGCGGCGAGGATGGGGCACCCGGTTCGTAGTTATGCGAGCGGACCGGTAGGCCGCCCGCCCTGCCCCCCTCAGCGGCTAAAGCCGAATGCGCGTGAGAGCTCAATGGCCACGACTAAAGTCGTGCCCTTCCCATTCGTTTCAATGACCTGAACTTGCACCCGCGCGGGATTGAGGTATAGCGTCACCCAGGTTAGTGCGCAAAACCGGGGGCGAACCTGGGACACCGGGGCAGCACTTACCCTGGCGGGCGGCCCACCTATTGCGTTCTCTGGAAAAGGTGGGATTCATATGTCGACAGAAGTCAAAGTCCCCACCCTGCCGTAAAGAACGTGGCGAGGATGGGCACCCGGCCCGGGTATGAGCGAAAGGTCCCAGCGCCCCAGGATTGTTAAGATTAGGTTGAGGACGTCTTTCATGTGCAGGAATATCAAAACCCTTTTCAATTTCGATCCGCCGGTCACCGACGAGGAGGTTCGAGCGGCGTCGCTCCAGTTTGTGAGAAAAATCACGGGCTTTAACAAGCCGTCGAAGGCAAACGAAGCCTCGTTTCTGGCTGCGGTCGAGGAAGTCGCTGGCATCTCGACTCGCTTACTCCGTTCGCTCGAAACCAATGCGCCTCCGAAGAATCGCGAAGAAGAGGCCGCAAAAGCGAAAGCTCGTGCCGCCGAAAGATTCGGGGCTTGAGTACCGTAGCGTGGCGTTCGTGGGAATCCCGTGTCTCGAAAACCGCGCGATGATCGAAAAGTCAAAAGCCCCACCCTGCCGCAAAGGACGCGGCGAGATGGGGCACCCGCTTCATCGTTGCGCGAGCGGACAGGTGGGCCACCCATCAGGGCCGCGTCGTTCCATCGTCTCAGTTTTCTACTTCTTTATGGGTTGCCAGACTGCGGCCATGCAGCCGTCGGGGAAAACAAACGAACGGTAGGTGATCCGTATGGGCTGTCCATTCTTGTGTCGCAAGACGTATTCCCCGTCCAATTTTCCACGTTGCCGATACTCGTCGAACAAGGTGATCACGTCTTGGCTGCGATAGCTGATGTCTTCAACCGAAAGGTTCAGAATTTCGGCGCGGCTGTAACCAAGAAGTTGGCAGACCGCATCGGAACAATCCAAGTAGTGGCGTGATGAGTCGGCGAAGATTACGTACTCTGAGCGCAGTTCGGGATGAATATGGCTGCGAAGATTAATAAGCGATTCGAGCCTTCGCAATAGAACGGTTGGATCCTGGCCTTTCTCGATGAACGCGTCCACGACTTTGGAGACGGCCGCAAAGGCACTTGAGTAGGCGGTCAACATAATGACAGGCGTGCGCCGGTTGGTTTGCTTGATCGCGGCGCAGACTTTGCCACCATCCATTTCCGGCATGGAGTAATCAACGAGGACGGCATCGACGCGATGGGACTTAAAT
>Ga0209160_1000127_pt1 | contig 52509 bp, 56 predicted proteins | sample GraSoiAngelo_153_FD_186167 | JGI IMG/M metagenome (GOLD analysis project Ga0209160, IMG submission 186167) | Grasslands soil microbial communities from the Angelo Coastal Reserve, California, USA - 14_1009_12_40cm (SPAdes) (version 2) | ecosystem: Environmental > Terrestrial > Soil > Grasslands ...
AAATGCGCGTCTCGCGGCCTGCAAAAAGGGTATGGTTCTGATCGTGATTACGTCGAACGTGGAATCATCCGTCTTCGCCAGTAGGGAGTGCGGGCTTTTGCTTGGAGACGCCCGAGAAGTGCTCCGAACCCTGGCTGATGATTCCGTGGACTGCACCGTCACGAGCCCGCCGTACTACAGCGGACGTCGGCACGTCGGCGACACTGTCCTCGAAATCGGAAGCGAAAAGACCGTGGAGGAATACGTTGAAGCCCTCGCGTCCGTCGGGAAAGAGTTGTACCGTGTTACAAGGCCCACGGGAAGTTACTGGCTCAATCTCGACGACAAGTGCGAACGGAAGGAATGGCTGGGAATCCCATGGCGCGTCGCATTCGCGATGCGAGAAATTGGATGGAAAATCAGAAGCGAGGTGATCTGGCACAAGCCAACGCATGTCCGTAACGCGGCCAAGGACCGACTGACTCCTGCCCACGAGCTGCTCTTCTACTTTGTGAAAAGCAAAGACGCGTACTACGACATGGATGCGATCAGAAGACCCTCATCGCCACCGATTTGGGGGAAGAATGGTGTCGTGAAAACTCGGAGGGGCAGCGTGCCGACGGATGTCTGGACCCTTCAAATCGAGGACTCCACTTCTCCTGAGAATCCCTATGCGGCGTTTCCTGAAGCATTGGTTGAACTTCCAATCCGAGCCACATGCCCCCGAGGCGGAACCGTGCTCGATCCTTTTGTCGGGAGCGGCACGACGGCAGTGGTCGCACTGAGACTCGGGAGGAAGGCCATCGGGATCGACGCCTCAGCCGATTGCCTCGAGTTCACCAAGAAACGAATCCTGGAGGTCAGGGGACAGCCCGCAACTCCTCGACAAACCCCGTTGAATCATACCGTGAAGGTGAGCCATGGGCGCATGCGCTGAGTGCGGAGCGGAAACACGGTTCGAATGGGTCCGGCCGGATGTTTGGAAGCAGAAGATCGAACAGGTCGGACCCGAGGACATCATCTGCTTGCGCTGTTACACCCGCCTCCATTGGTCGTAGGACGAATGGGGTGAACAAGCCCGTATGGTCGCATGAGCGCGTATTTCAGAACTGCAGGCGACGGTGAAGTCATTTGAGAGCTTTGAACTCATTCGTTGAAGCCTATGCTCTCTGCCTTGGACTACCGCGTGCGTATCGGTACGGTATACGTTATCAGCCTCGATTCCGGGGTCGGAATTCATTTAAAAAGCCGCAGGCATCGAATCGCGCATTCTACCCAGCGAGGGCCCGCCCTCCCGACAGAGGGACCGGCACCCAGGGGGAACATGACCATGGCGGACATCGAGAAAGTGGCGAGCGGGATTCCCGGACTCGACGATCTCATCGAAGGCGGATTCTGGCCGAAGTCGACTGTCGTCATCCTGGGCTCGAGCGGGACGGGTAAGTCCACATTCGCGATCCAATTCCTGATGGAAGGCATCGAGCAAGGCGAGCAGGCGCTGTACGTCACCCTGGAGGAACCTCCGGAACAGATCATGCGCGAGGCCGACCTGATGGGCTTCGACATGCGCAAGTACTACGAGAAGAGCCTCTTTTTCATCCATCTCAAAGGCCGCAATTTCAAGAAGATGATCGAGGAGCAGCTGCCGCAACTCGTCAAGGCGCGCGCGGACTACAACATCAAGACGCGCGTCGTGATCGACCCAATGACGCCGGTCATTTGGGCGACCGCGGAGAAGCTCGAGCAACGCGAGTTGATCGGCAAGTTGTTCTACACGCTCAAGGAGCTCGGCGTCGTCCTGTGCACCGTCGAGGAGCACGCGAAGCCCGGGGAGACAATCGGCGAGGACGTGCTCCTGCCGATCTACCTGTCCGACGGCGCGATCCAGCTCGAGTACTATCCGATCGGCGGGGCGTTCAACCGGACCGTGAAACTCCTGAAGATGCGCGGCGTCCACCACGGCGAAGGCGTGTACCCGTACCTGTTCGCGCGCGGCGTGGGCATCGTGGTCCGCTCGAGTCCGACTCAGATCCCCGAGGAGCAGAGCCGGAGCCACGTCAAGACGTTCGACGAGGCGATCAAGACCGCCGAGGCGATGAAGGCCCCTGCCCGCGTGATCGAACGGATCAAGCGGATGCAGAAGCACTGGGACTACGACTACTCGCCGGAAGAGGCCCTGCAGATCCTGTTCAGTTCGTACGGGTTGAAGCGGGGCGGATAGATGCCCTACGCGGGCCAAGTCGACAAGACGATGGGGGCCGACACGGTCGGCCACCTGAAGCATCTCTTGGAGACGGAGCTCAAGCGGGCGCGGGAGGAAAGCCACCTGGACATCGCGATGTTCCTCGGGGTGGATGGCCGGATTTTCTCCTCCTCAATCCCGAACCAGCTCGATCCCCGCGAGTACCGGCTGTTGAATCTCCTGAAGGGCAGCCTGGCGCACATCTGCAGCCAACTCAGTGGGCAGAACATGATGATGTCCGTCCAGCAGTTCGAGGCGGGCACGATCATCATCTCGGGCGTCGGAGACCGGGCCTTCCTGGTCTTTCTCACCTCGAAACCGGTCGAGATCACGAAAATGCAAACGATCCTCGCGAACGTCATGAAGACCTCGATCGTCGTCCGCCATCTGTTCGAATCGAAGCCGATCACCCCGGAGGTCCTCGCTTCATACGACGAAGCCGTTGCCGGAGAACTGAAGCGACTCACGCGAATCCTGTTCGTCGAGAAATTCGGGGAGACGAAGGAGTTCAAGAAGAACAAGGAGATCGCGCAATACCTTCAGTCCAAGCTTGCCGCCCTCGTGGGTCCCGGCCTGCTCCAGGAGATCGTCACGATGGCGTACAACGAGGTCGGGACAACCGCGCCGTACATGACGTCCGCGCACTGGGAACGGTTCCTGACGATGCTGCTCGATCGTCTCCGGGAGATCGAAGGGGACGCGGTCGCTGCGAAAGCGGAGAAGGAATGGCGCGCGCACCTGAAGCAGGTGCTCAGCTCGTTCGTGTGATGTCCATGGACGGAGGTCACCTTTGATCGACGTCGCGCTCGCCTCTCTCATCGAGGACATGATCGAGAAGGCCGGGGCCGACGGCGTCGTCGAGTTCTGGCAGCGGGTCGGAGACAACCTCGCGAGCCGCATGGGGAAGGAGGCATACCTCGGGTGGACGTCGTTCAACGTCGCCGTGCGCGAGGCCCGGACGGCCTTCAGCATCGAAGGCGAGGTGACGCCGCTCACGGACATGGCCATCACGGATGTCGACGGGGACGTGGTCGGCTACTTGTACGCGATGCGGCAGTGCTGCTACGTCCCGACGATCTTCCGCACCCGGTTCGCGGTCGGCCGGATGAGCCCGGCGGACCAGGCCGTGACGGACGAGTACAACGAGAACGTCCACAACATCGCGGTCTGCAACTTCTGCGTGTTCCACGAGCGGTTCCGGGAGGAGATCGCGAAGAACATCTCGGTGGCCGGCAACTCGCTCGCGTGCTTCCTGCTCGCCACGCGCGGCTGGAGCGGGGAGACGAAGATCTCCTCGAAGAACGTGGCCCAGGTGAACATCAACGAGGACCACATGCGCGCCCTCCTGCGGAACTACGAATGCGTGTACGCGCTCGTCATGCGCGGGGCGCGGATCAAGGGAGAGCGCTGAGATGGCGTTCGAATCTCGGATCCCGGAGAGCAATCCGTTCGTCGAGATCGCGACGCACCTGTTCCTGGAGGACATCGCGACGAAGGTCGGCATCGCGGGGCTCAACAACTACCTCGTGTCCCTAGCGAAGAACCTCGCGGCCTCGATGCCGAAGGAGGAGTATGCGAGCTGGTCGGAGTTCCTCTCCGCCCTGTCGACGGGCCAGTCGATCCTCTCGACCTTCGAGGAAGTCCGTCCGATCACGGAGCACTGCATGTCCACGTTTCGGTCCCCGTTCGAGCGCGGTTGGCGGGAGTACGCGAAGCGCGTCGGGGCGTTCGCGCCGGTCCACCGGGAGGTGGCGCGATACTACAATCACAAGGTCCGGCCCACGGCCGTCACGTCGATGCACGTCGTCCTGCATACGTTCCGGGAGGCGGCAGCGGCCCGCGTCCACGTGGGCCACGACGGCGTCCGCTACGAGCCGGTCGCCTCGGCCTGGGTCGACGGGGAGGTCCAGCTCCCGGAGGGTCCAAACCTCGAGTCGCTGTTGAAGCGCGCCGGCATCTCCCGCACGAAACTCGGGATGTTGATGCGGAACCACTCGGACGTCTGGCTCATCGAGCCCGCGTGACTAGGCGCGCTTCCTCCGTCGGAGAGCGATGGTCAGGAACATGACGGGCACGAAGACGCCGATCCCGATCAGGACCGTCCAGGCCGTACTCAGCGGCGCCGTGCCGCGGTAGAACAGGCTCGTGACGACCGTCTCGCCTTTCGCAGGGTCGATGATGCCGTTCCCATCCAGGTCGGCTTCCACGCGGATCTGATGGGTCCCCGGTTGGAGTCCGGAAGGCAGGTAGTTGAACGTCTCCGTGACTTGGGCTCCAGGATTGAGTCGCGCGATCTTCCGGGTGCCGGCCAGCGCGCCGTCGACGTAGAACCGTACGGTTACGTTCACCGCCGCAGTAGTCCCGTCGTTGCGGAACGTGGCGCTCAGGACGATGGGCGTGATGATGCTGATCGGCTTCTCCGCGGTCGTATTCTCGTACGTCGAGCCGGCTAGGGACGCGATCTGGACCACGAGGCTCACCGTCCCCTCGGCAGACGGCGCGGTGACGTTCAAGGTGAAGCTGGTCCGGTTGCCGGTCGTCGTGCTCGGATTCGCGGCGTTCGGTAGGCCGCCCGCGATGTTGGCCCCGGTAAGGTGCCATCGGACCGTGTACGTGACCGCCACGGTCGGCCCGCCGTTGATTGTGAGGTTGTACGCGCTCACCTGACTCGGTGCCAAGGCGTTCGGTCCCGTGATCGTCCCGAAGATGGGCCCCTGGGCGGCCGCGGGCGCGAGGACGAGGGCGAAGACCGCCGCGAGGATCGCCAGGGCGATCGGTCCAGCGTTTCGCGTCGTTCATCGCCTCCGACGCGCGAGGACGAGCCCGACCCCGACGGCCGCGATCGCGCCGACGACGACGGCGATGAGCGGCAGGTTCAGCGGCGCCGACGGCGTGATGTCGGGCCCGCTCACGGTCGCGCCAGGGGAAGCCAGGACCGGGAGTTGAAGGGTGAACGTCTTCGACGCCGAGACAGACATCGAGTCCTGCACCGTCACCGCGAGGGCGACAGACGCCCCGCTCGGCCCGCCGGTGGACTGGGCCCGTAGGCCCACCTTGACCGTGCTCGTGGCCTCGACGGTGAGGTTCGCGAGAGTCGCTCCGACCGCAGATCCTCCGCTGCGGACGAGGCTCACGGACCAGCCGAACGCCGCGAGGTCGTCGGGATTCGTGATCGCCAAGGTGACTGTCTCGCGCGCATTGCCGGAGTTCGTCACGAGGAGTGTGTAGTTCAGGATTCGCCCGTCGAAGACAGGCGCCGCGGTGTCGAGGGCGAGGCTCAGGCCGCGCACGCGCAGGATGTCCACCTGGACGTCGACGCTCCCGAGGTTCGTGCCGTCCGTCTCCGACGTCGCGACGATTTTGATGGTGCCGTGATCGACGAGCGCGTTCGCCGGGCTCTGGATCGTGACCTGGACGGAGGCGCTGCTCGCGGCGTTGCCGAAGCTCAGGGAGACCGAGCCCGGCGCGAACGTGAACTGCCAATCCCCCGGCTGCCCCGCGAAGGCGAAATTCTCGGCGACGTTCCCCGTGTTGCGTGCGACGATCGCATAGGACACGGAGTCGCCGGCCACGATCGTCCGGCGCTGGGCCGGATCCCACGTCAGCGTAGCGGACCGGCTGACGACCTTGGTGAGCGCCACGTTCGCAATCGTGTCGGCGCTGAGGACGACGGACAGCGTCGCGCGGTAGACGACCGGAAGGCCGTTCTCCGTCGCCGACGTCGACGCCGAGATCGTGTACACCCCCGCGGGGAGGAGCACTTGGAACGCCCCGCTCGCGTCCGAAGTCGTGTCGAGTTCCGCCCCGGACTGGATCGTGACGGGGATCGACACCGGTGCACCCGAGGGATTCCGGACGGTGCCGGACAAGAGGAATCCTTGCGCCAGGGGCAGGTCGCGCGCGAACGACGCCGCGTGGGGCACCGTGATGCGCGCGAGAAAGACGGAGCTTCCGAACGACCGCGTCACGTAGACGTCGTACGTTCCCGGTGCCAGGGGGACGGCATAGGAACCGCTCGAGTCCGAGGTCGCTTGGGCCGAGATCGCGCCGCCCCCGCGACCGGTGAGCGTGATGATTGCGGAGATCCCCGTGCCGGCGAGGATCGCCATGCCCGAGACCGTCGTGTTGTCGAAGGTCCGCGTGACCGCCAGGTCCAGGCTCAACGACGTTTGGCCTGGGGTGACGGTCGCGGTGCCGGCGAAGGAATATCGATAGAAACGGGACACGCCGCCTTCCGTGGCGTTGTTCGTCCCCGTCAACGTCACAGTGTAGTTCCCCGGGACGAGGAACGAGGTGTATGCGCCGAAGGCATCCGTCGACACGGATAGCGAACCGCCCTCGTTGCGGACGAACGACACGGGCATGGGTCCGGGGACCGCGACGCCGTTGACGAGGGCCCTCCCGGAGACCGTCGTCGCCTTCGTGAGCGGGAAGCTGAGGTTCGTCGCGGACGGAATCGCCGCCATCGACATGAACGCATACTCATCGGCTCCGATCATCTCGCTTCCTGTGACGGCGTACGACCCGGGGATCAGGTAGACCTCGAATCCAGTCGCCGTCGCGTTCACCGCCCGGCGGTCCGGGCCATCGAACGTGAGGGCCGCGGCCCGGGCCGTCCTGTTCAGCGTCACGTTCCCGACGACGAGGTTCCGCACGACGATGTTGATGTCGTACGGCAGCGTGCCTTCGCCGACCGCCGCGACGATCCGGTCCGTGCCTTGGTTCTGGTACCGCATGGCCCGCGTCGACGAGACGTTCTCGTCCACGACGAGCGCGTACGTCCCCGGGACGAGGCCGAAACCGTAGCCGCCGTTCGAATCCGTCTGGGTCGCGCTGCCGACCGCGCCGTTCCCGAGGGGAACCGCGGTGACGGTCACCGGGTGGCTGAGGACCGCCGATCCGTTCACGAGGACGCTCCCTTGGACTTGGACGGGGACCGGGGTGAGGGCGATCGGCATCAGCGTACGGAGTTGAATCGGGGACGAGGATCCGATGGGTCGGTCGGCAAACCCGGCCGCCGTCACGAGTCCTGAGTACGTCCGGTTGGCAAACAGCGGGATCCGGAACTCGCCGGTCCCGTTCGTCGTGAAGACGATGTGTGCGGCGCGGTCGTCCGTCAGGCCGACGCGAGCCCCGGCGATCGCCTCGCCCGGATTGACCCCGCTATTCCGGTTCACGTCGCGGTAGACCGTCCATCCGACCGTTTCCGATGTGGCGAGGAGCGCGATGTTGAGGCGAGTCGTCCCCGCGAAGGTGACGCTCGCGAAGTAGGCGCCTGCCTGGTTGAACGCCTCGAGGTCGTACGTCCCGACCGGGAGGAATGTGAAGTACCCTCCGGCCGTGTCGGTCTGGAGCCACACCTGGCCGGCCGCGTTCGCGAGGGCGACCGTCGCCCGCGGATTCCGGACCACGGGGTTCGCATCGCTCACGGTGCCGCTCAGCCGGACACCTTGCACGAACATCGCGTCGAACGATGTCGTGCTCCCACGAGCCACGACGACCCGACCCAACGCCGCGTACAAGAGATTCGACGCATAGAAGCGTCCGCTGACGAACCACTCCCCCGCCGGGAGTCGGATTGAGTACCGCGCGTTCGCATCGGACGTCGTCTGGCGGACCGTCCGCGGCTCCGATGCGGACTGGAAGCTCAGGGTCGCGAACGGCTGCGCCGTGCCGAACAACGTTGTGGTGCCGGAGACCGTCCCCACGGGCAGAAGCGTGATGTTCAGCGACTGGTCCGCATTCGCGGCGCGGATGCGCGTCGGGATCGACGCGAGGTCTCCATCCGTCGCCGTGAGCGTGTAGTTCCCCGCAAGGAGCGGACGCACGAGGAACGAGCCGTCTGCTGCTGAAGTGACCGGGATGATCGTGGAGTTCGTTTCATCGAGGAATTCCATCTGAGCCAACGGCTCGATCCCGCCAAGACTCGAGACGGTGAATCCGCGGACCGCTGTATACGGCACGGCGATCCCTTGGGTCGCGTCGGTCTGCGTGATCGTCAGGGTCGCGGCGGTCAACGTGCGTCCGTTCAACCCGATCGACACGCGATACGAGCCTTCGGGCAGACCCGCGACCGTGTAGGTCCCGTCGGTCGCCGACGTCGCGGAGCGGCTGTAGCCGAACAATGCATGCGTGAGCGTGATGGTGGCGCCGGGCGCGGAGATGTCCGCCGCCCCGAACGAGCCGTCTCGGTTCAGGTCGAAGAAGACGGTGCCTTGGGCGGTGTGTGACGCCACGTGGAAGTCCCGCGTGATCATCCAGTCGGGAACCCCGTCCCCGTTTGCGTCGGCGGGGGCACGGTTTGCTTGGTCGATCGTCACCGGGAGGGTCACGGACGCCAGGGACCGCGCGCCGACCAGGGTCGTCCGGGTCAAGTTGCCGATCGACGCGGTGATCGTCACGTTCCCGAAGGGGACGATCGCGGTGTAATGGCCTTGCGCGTCGCTCTGCGTGACGTAGTGCGGCGTGCCGAGTTCGTCCGTCACCGTGACCCAGACGTGGGGGAGCGGCGTCGAGCCAGCATACACGGTCCCGCTCACGACCGCGCCGTCGTAGTATCGCAGGAACACGACCCCGTTCGCGACCGTGGACTGCGTGCTCAGGTCGACGACTCCTTTGAGGGTCCCGGCCTGGATGGCGGACTGCATCCGCTGCGCTTGGTCGAAGTTCATCGCCCGCCACGCGGTCGTGTGGTTCGCCGGATCGGGGAACGGATTGTAGTACGCGGTCCGGTACACGACCCGCCAGTGGGTAAGGTTCCATGCGGGGACCGGCGGGTTGGCCTGAAGGGCCTGGCTGAAGCCCGGGACGCCGGTGTCGGTCGAATTGAGGTCCTTCGGCGAATAGCCGATGTAGGCCCGGTAGAACATCGAGTTGTAGAACGCGGCTTGGTACTGGATCGTCTGGCTCTGGATCTGGTCTCCTGGGGCCACGAACTGGATCGGGATGTTCGAGCCGCGGTTCGTCGTCGCGAGGATCTGGAAGAATTCGAACGGCAGGACGCGGCCGTCCGGAAGGTTCAGGACGCGGTGGTCCGACAGCTTCGCGGGCGCATAGAAGATCCCCGTGTTCGAGGCGCTGATCGGGAACAGCCGCGCGTCGACCGCGAAGTAGCCGATGTCCCAGCCCGTCGCGGCTCGGACGTCGTGGTACAACGAGACGATGCGGTCCTCGCTCATCCGGCGGGTGAGGAGGCTCGTCAGGAAAATGAACTGGGCGTTGAGCGGTTGGAGATCCGGCGCCCACAATCCGAACGTGACCGGGTCGGCGAGGACGACCGAGATGTAATCCGGGGGTCGCGCGAAGACGCTCCGGATCGTCTCGACAGGAAGGCCCGCGTCCAGGAGGACCGCCTTCACCGCGGGCCGGAAGTCCCGATGGTGCGTGACGAAGTCCCCTTCCAAGAGTCGAATCGTGAGGAGGGCGATCCCGGCCGTTTCGTTCTGCGCCGTGATGAACTGGCCGGCGATTGCCACGCCGTCCTGGAAGTTGTCTGCCACGGTCGGGTGGGCTCCGCGGTCGACGGCTTCGAAGCCATAGTCCCACCACGAGAGGTACGCCGGGCGGAGCTCCGGAGGCGTATTCGAATCCTGGGTCGCGAACCACTGCCAAGCTGCCGGATAGTAGTCGGTCGGCTTGGGGACGCTGTAGCCAAACGCCCCGAAATAGAACGGCGACCCGCTGCTCGGACTATAGCCCGGGGACCGCAGGAACGAGGGCAGGAGATTCGCGACCTGCTGATCGTACTGGGTCTTGAGCTCGAAGGGGATCGAGGCGTCGACGGCCCACCAGACGTTGGGGAGGACGACCAGGAACACGATTCCGAGGACCACGAGGACGTGACGCGGCTTGAGCGATTTTCGGACCGCATTCCGCCAGCTGCCGGCCGCGAGCGAACGGTAGGTGCGCCGCATCGTCGTGAAGTCTGCGCGGACGAGGACCTGATCGATCGCGTACCCCGCGCTGATCGCGAACGCGGGCGAGGCGTTGAAGATGAACCGCGCGGCCGTGATCGCCATGAAGATCGCGGCGAAGGCCCAGACGACGACGAGGCTGTAGGCGGGCTCCCGGCGCCGCGGGATCTGCCAGAGCAGGTACGCGACCGCGAGGAGGCTCATGCCGAACGTGAACAGGCCGAAGGACAGGATCATCTGCGACATGCCGGGGGACTGGTCCTCCGCGATGGTCGTGACGACCTTCGTCTGGACAAAGTATCCCGCGCCGGTGAAGAACGCGCTCGCCAGCGTCGGGTTGACCAGGACGCCGATCCCGAGGCCGACGGCTCCGGCGACCAGGGTGCTCGGGATCACGAGCGTCCACGGGTAGTCCCGGGTGACCGTGAAGGCGAGGCCGAGCACGAACGCCGCGAAGAACAGGTAGGCTGGCACGTCGAACCACACGCGGATCTGCGCGCGGACGAAGTACCACTGAAAGGCAAGGGCGAGGGGGGTCGCGAGGGCGAGGGTGAACAGGATCCACGTCCCCATCGTGTCGTCGTTCCGGAAGCGGGCGAGGAACAGCTCGACCGCGAACCAGACGATCAGGATCACGCTGACATAGGCCCAGCCTTGCCAAGCGAGGGCGATGACCGCGACGCACAGCCCGGCGAGGAGTGCGTACAGGACGCTGTTGCGGTTCTCCCGGAAAAAGCCGCGCAGGCCCGACGTGATCGAATCCCGTCGAAACCAATTCTCGACCCATCGCTTGCGGTTCATCGTCTTCAGCGCGCGGAGGAAGAAATAGAACGTCGAGACGACGAAGAACAGCGTGAAGGCGTCGTGGTCCGCATCCGTCGAGGCGCTCCGCTGGAGATGCCCGACACTGATCGCGAGCAACAGCGCGGCGACGAGCCCGGCCCGCCGGCCGAACGCCTCCTTGGCGAGGGCGTACGTCGGGAAGACCGTCAGGGCGCCGAAGAGGCCCGTGCTCAGCAAGAACGTGAACATGACCGCCTTCCAGGCGTCCCCGAACAACGGCGCGAAGAGCCGACCGACGAGGAGGGAGAACCACGGGAAGAGCGGCGGTCGCGGATTCGGCAGGGTGAACGGATAGCTCAGCATCGGGTCCGTGCCCAGGTCCTTGCCGGTCTGGAAGGAATAGCATAAGGCGCGGTGCCAGTAGTACGAGTCCGAGCCGCCGGACACGGGCAGGGTGTAGATCGTGTCGCAGTTCACGTTCGGTTGGTTGAAGGCGAGGCCGGCGACGAAGTAGACGCGGAGGAACAGGGCGACGCCGAAGATCAACACGAGGACCGCGGCGGTCCGCCAGTGCGTGCGGAGCCAGCCTTTCCCATCGTCCAAGACTCGACAAACCTCCGGGAGGTTGCGCCCATGAGGGAACGCCTATATAGGCATTGTCGGAATTCTCGGAGGGCGCAGTCCTCCCGATGGAACGCGCCGACAAGAGGCTTTTGGAACGGCCCTCGGACGTACGGGCGCGCGATGGGCTTAAGTCGGACGCTCACGTTCCCGCGAGGGATGAAGCGAGACCTCATGGAGATCCTGTGCTGCCCCGTGTGCAAAGGGGATTTGGAGCTCCGGGTGGACGTCGAGAAAGACGAGATCCTCGAGGGCTCGCTCTTCTGCAAGCACTGCAACCATCGGTACGAGATCAAGGATGGGATCCCCGACCTGTTGCCCCCGGACTTCAAATGAGGCGCGGGATGCCCGGTGCACATCAGGGGCGCCAGCACCAATCCGGGTTTTCGTGAGAGGACGTTCGTCGATTGGTCGAGCAACTGGCCGTGTCCGTTTGTAACCCTAACCGTCAAATACGGGAGGCGTTCGTGGGAGCGGACGCTCATCGCATGACCAAGCCTAGGCCGAGAAAGACGAACGGAGACCAGAGGCCGGGGGTTACGGGGTGAACGGGTCGCGACTCATTCTGCGAGCGGCCCTCATCACGGCCGCGTTCGCCGCGGTGGACGGCGTGATCCTCTACTTCGGCACACAGCCTTCCTGGACCTTCCTCCACCGATGGGTTCTGATGGTCGCAGGCGTCGGGTCCGGAATCGGATGGGCGGCCTTCATGATGAGCACGGGCAATTCAATCAAGCGGATGTCCAGTGGCTTCAAATGAAATCCGCTTGCGCGCGGACCACGCCCGCGCTGTCTTCGGCCAGCGCGTAGGCATCGAGCGGTTCTTGGTTCAACGCCAAGAACTGCCCACCCCATGTGAACTTCGAGAGGATCGCACGCGCCTCCTCCGGGCGGCCGAAGATGACGAGCGCCGCGGCCAACGCCTCGACGGAAGACAAGACAAACGGCTTTCCGTAGTTCACCGGGTTCGCGGCCAAGAGATAGGGCAGCGCCCGGGCCACGGCTTGAGGGACCATGGGGAACTTCCCGCGCTTCCACGAGACGTCGACGATGGCGAGGCCGCGACGTTCCGCGCGCGGCCCGTCTGCGGGAGACAGCGCGCGATCCGCCTCGGGCGTCAAGAGGACGGCGCCGTTCGGCAAGGCCGATGGACGGGGGACGAAGGTCATCAGGCCTAACCGTCCGAGTCGGCGGGACGTGCACTTCTTCGGGTCGCATTGCCCGGCGTGGTATGCGACGAGGCGAATCGGCCGCATAGAGGCTCTCCTAGGTTTTCGTGAACTCGGCGTAGAGCTGGAGCCCGAGCGGGAGCGGCCGGGTCCCCAGACGCGCCACGGAGCGCGACAAGGCCCGCGGGGTGATCTTCATCACGCGATCCGGGAGCGGGATCCGGTACGTGTAGCCCAGGTCCATCCGAAGGCCCGCGCGGGAGCCCAGGACCACGAGTTCGCGAAGCGTGAAGCCTTCTCGGCGGTGGCGGTCCGGATGGCCCGCAGACCCCGCGGCCGCGTGGTTATGCAGGAGGTCTGGGTGCAACGTCTCCTGCGTCATGGAGGCGGCGAGCCGCGACACCGCGGCGTCCGGGAGAAACCGCAGGATCCGATACGGCAGGGCCTGCGCATTCGGCGTCGTCATGAAGAATCGTCCTCCGGGTCGCAGGACACGAGTGGCCTCGGATAGCATGCGCCCCGGTTCGTCGACGTGCTCCAGGACTTCCGTGGCCGCGACCGCGTCGAACGACTCGTCCCGATACGGCAGGGCTTCGGCGTCCGCGCGGACGATCTGCACGCGCGCCGCGGCCGCCGGATCCCGCGCCGCCTTCTTCGCGCGCACGGAGGAGACGCGTGCCTCGAGGATGTCCATCGCCACGACGTCAAAGCCGGCACTCTCGGACAACGTGAGGGAGAGGGCGCCATGGCCGCAGCCGATGTCGAGCACTCGCGTATGCGCCCGCTGACCCGATGCCACAATGCCGGTCGCGAGGAGTCGCTGTCGCGAGAAATATTCCCACTTGACATACTCGGACGGCTGGATGAGATCGATGAGGACGCGGTCAATGCGGTCCTCCCCCGGCGTCCGAGGCTTCACGGATGGCGCGGAAGCGGCGCGTGCGCCATATAGGTGTCGCAACCCGTGGCCCCCTCCTGGCCCTTCGGCACAAAACGTATGACCCTAGCCGGCGTTCCTTCCGATGCCACCGTGATGATTGAACCGACGCTGATCCGTGATGAATGATGGGCGATCTGAGTGGCCTCGATTTGTCAACGCGGCGCGTCGCGTGCAGGGATGTTTTAATAGCGAGGTACGCCGATGGGATTTCGGGATGCGCTCATGGTGAGCGGTTTCGACCTCCTCGGGCATAACCCCACGTTTCAAGTGCACTGGCTGAAGCGAGTCGTCGCGTTCTTCTTGGACCTGATCACGGTCTTCGCCCCGCTCTGGTCGTTCTTGTACCTCGAAGGCGTCCGGGCGCCGTGGGTCTACGGCGTCGCCGGTGGCGTCGTGCTGTACGCCTATTCGACCTTCTCGGAGGCGATCACTCGCACGACCGTCGGGAAGTTCATCGTGGGCCTCGAGGTCCGATCCCTTCGCGGGCCGATGAGCTTGTCAAAAGCCGCCGTGCGGAACTTCCCGAAGCTGTTCTGGTTCGCCTTCCCTCTCCTCGACACGCTCGCAGGTCTCGTCGTCGATGGAGATCCGCGACAGCGGTGGTCCGACAAGATCCTCGGGACCACCGTGGCCCAGTCCCACCTGATCCATGTCCGCGTCCACCCGATCGAGGCGAGCGACGCCGGCGGGAGATAGCCGCACCGCACGGTTATATAGCGTCGGCTCCTGATGCGCCTTCAGTGACGCCATGCTCTTTGTGACGCAGCTCAAGGTCCTCCCCGGACAGTGGGAGGACGCGACCCGCCTGTTCAAGCACCCGAAGATCCCGAACAACGTCATGGTCCACGAGTTCCTCGGACTGCTCGGCAAGCCCGACGCGCTCGTGATTTTCGAAGCCGTCGACGCCGCGACGGCGGCCGACTTCATGGTCCAGTTCAGCCGCGTGACGGATGCGACCACCTCGCTCGCGCTGCCGATCGAAGAGTTCAAGTGGACCTGGTAACCGCGTCCCGGGGCCGGGGATCACCTCGGGTGAGCAAACAGGAAAAGCGCTAGTGTCGCCTTGGAGGGAGAGGGTTGACGACACCAGCGCAACATCGTAACCGGCGAAATGCCGGGTCCGACGTCCCTTCCAAGGGGCGGGCATATTAACGGGTTATTGTACGCTGGTGAAAGGAGAGCGGGCCACGAGCCCGCAAGCTCGAGAAGAAAGAAAAGAGAAAGGGGAAGAGGGTTGGGGGTTTGTCGGCCGCCTACGTCAGGGCGTGTGCGTACAGGATTCCCTGGGAGTCGGCAATCTGCACCGCGTACCCGCTCGGGTACGTGGTCGTGCTGATCAAGACCCGGTCTCCGACGACGATGGTCGTGCCTCCGGTCCCGACGAACTGGGCCCTGTTGGTGTTCCACGAGGCCGACGTCAGGGATGCGAAGGCGGTGGGGCTGAGCGACGTCAAACCTCCCGAGGTGGTGATCGTCAGCTTAACGGCCGACGTCGTCAGGCCACTCGGTGTCGTCGTGATCAACAGCGTCCAGTTCGTTCCATCGCCGGATCTCCCGATATTGACACCCATCACACGAGGTCCTTGACCCGTGGGCGTCAGCAGGCCGGATACCATCACGTACAGCACCGCGGCCAGCACGACCGTAATCGCGACCATCAGGATGGTCGCAATCACGGGCGACACGGCTGCCTCATCCTTTCGGATGATGCTCTTCATGGTTCTGTCCTCCTGCGGCTTGCGCCGCCATCTCGGCACGGGGGAACCGACGCTCTTAAACGTGTCGTGGTTAATATTCGAAGTTGAGAACGAACGGATCGGGTACGCGCGGGAAATGGAAAGGAAAGAGAAAAGGGAAGAAGGTTGGGGGCTGGATGCTGAGCCTAGCCCAGGGCGTGTGCGTACAGGATTCCCTGGGAGTCGGCGATCTGCACGCCGTACCCGCTCGGGTACGTGGTCGTGCTGATCAGGAGCCGGTCTCCGACGACGACGGTCGTGCCTCCGGTCCCGACGAACTGGGCCCTGTTGGCGTTCCACGAGGCCGACGTCAAAGACGAGAGGGCGATCGGGTTGAGCGCCGTCAGGCCGCCGGTTGTCGTGATCGTCAGCTTAACGGCCGACGTCGTCAGGCCACTCGGTGTCGTCGTGATCAACAGCGTCCAGTTCGTTCCGTCTCCAGACGTGCCGATATTGACACCCATCACACGAGGTCCTTGACCCGTGGGCGTCAGCAGGCCGGATACCATCACGTACAGCACCGCGGCCAGCACGACCGTAATCGCGACCATCAGGATGGTCGCAATCACGGGCGACACGGCTGCCTCATCCTTTCGGATGATGCTCTTCATGGTTCTGTCCTCCTGCGGCTTGCGCCGCCATCTCGGCACGGGGGAACCGACGCTCTTAAACGTGTCGTGGTTAATATTCGAAGTTGAGAACGAGTTCATAAGAGCTAGCGCCGCCAGAGGAAAGTGCCTCACTGCGGAGGGCGTCCGACGCGGGCGAGACTGACGCCATCGGCGGCTCAGACCCCGAGTTCGAGGGCTTCATCGGACACGAGCACGAGCATGTTCCGGATCTCCTCCGTCTCGTATTCCTGCATCGAGATGATGACGGTGTAGGCGCCGCGGGCGCGCAGGTTGTTCACCAGGATGTGGAGGAACTCGCTCAGGATCTTCGTGTTGTTATGGATCGCGAGGCTGTTGATCGAGTCCAGCACGACGAGGGCGTTCCGGTCCGGGTTCTTGCGGAGGAGGAACTCGACCTTCAGCATGATGTTCTCGAGCATCGTCGGACTCTCGACGACGATCGAGTGGGGATGGCGCTTCGCCTGGGACATCATGATCTGCGTGATGCAGTCGACGAACCAGATGTGCTCCACCGGGATCTCGAGGGCCTCCATCGCGTTCAGGATGCTCTGGCTCGGGATCGTCGACGTCACGTAGACGACCTCGAGGTCCTTCTTCGTCGCGAACCGGTCGATCAAGCCTTGGATCGCGTCGAAATATTGATCCGCTTTCAGGTGAAGCGCGACGGCGGACGCGACCGGCAAGGCGGAAAGCTTCTCCGAGACCTCGGCCGGGATGCTCTGTTCAGCCACTTCCGGTCACGCTCCCGCCTTTCAGCAACGGCACGAGCAACACGCCGGACGTCGTGAGGTCGAGGACGTACTTCGCTCGACTGTGGGTCGTGCCCCGCATCTTGACGACCTGCAACGTCCGGAGGAGATCGCCGCGACGCTCGAGGTTCCCCGTCACGATCACGCCGTCGGCGAGGGCTTCCTCGACCCCCCAGCGGGAATAGCCTTCCTCCGTGGAACGGATCTCCGACACGAGGAGCGAGGTGCATCCCTTCGCGCTCAGGACCGTCCCGAGGCGGAGCAGGAAGTCTCGGATCCGCTCCTGGTCCTTGATCCGGTAGCAGACGGACGTGACGGAATCGAGGACGAGCCGGCGGATCTTCTGCTCTTCAACGATGGAGGCGATGCGGCTGGCGAGGAGGCGGGCCTCCTTGAAGTCCATGTCTTCCTTATCGATGCCGAGCTCCTCGTAGATCTTCGGCATGTCGACGAACTGGAGCTTCCCCTGCTTCGCGAGACGGTCGTCGAAGAAGTCGAACGGGATGACGTTCTTGAGGAGCTTGTCGGTCGGCTCCGTGACGCTCAGGTAGAGGCTGTTCTCGCCCTCGAGCGCGCCGCGGATCAGGAACTCGATACAGATCGAGGTCTTCCCGGTGCCGACGGAACCGGAAATCAGGACGGTGTTCCCGCGCGGGATGCCTCCATTCAGAATATGATCGATCGCATCGATGCCGGTGACGCATCGCTCACGCTCGCCGTCGTCGCGCTCCATCGTGGGCATCGATTCAGGCAACAAACTTGGGGCGCGCTATAAGAGATGAACGCGCTGATTATCAGGTCTGAAAGCAGGGCCGGGCTCACGGATTCGGGAGCGACTGAGTGGTCAACCTTGTTTAAGGTTAACTCTCACCCGTGGACGACCTTGAACGCATGGTCCCATCGATTCGTGGCGGAGCCGACCAGAGCCCAGAGGGGCACGAGCGCTTCGATCCAACGAGCCCCTTCGATCCCGCCGACGTCGATGGCCCCGGGCCAGCCGAACTCTTTCAGGATCCCGACGACCTGCTTCTTCGCGGCCGCATCGTTCCCGGCGATCAGCATCTCCGGAGCGCCTCCGACGAACTTCGGGTCGACCATCTGCGTGTTGGGGACCGTGTTGAAGGCTTTCACGACCTTCGCTCCGGGCAGCGCCCGCTGCACTCGCTCGGCGAGAGAGTCGTTGAGCCCGACGAACAGGCCGGGGTTCGGTCCCCCGGAGAACTCGAGCGCATTCTGTACGTCGATGACGACTTTGCCCACGAAGTTCTTCGGCCCCGCGAGGCGCGCGACCTCGTCGAACGCGAATCCGCGCGTCGCAATCACGATCGTCTCACCATGTCGTGCGGCCTCCTCGAACGTGCCGGTGGAGGCTTTCCCTTTCACCTCTTTCAGCCACGTCGTGAGAGCCTCGCTCTTCGGAGTCCGCGAGCCCAATTTCACATCGTGTCCGCGGCCCGCAAAACCGCGACCCAGTGCCTGACCGACATCGCTGCTTCCCAAAACGCCCACGCGCATGGGGGCGCCGAGGGCGAGCGTTCCTTTTCCGCCTTTGGGTGGAGTGGTCGCTCAGTCAAACGGGTCGCGACGCCGCGGGAGTCGTTACGTTTTTAAGATGAGGGCGAGGTAAGCACGGTCCATGGAGCCGGTCCTCCAGGTCGCTTTGGACCACATGCATCTGAAGCGGGCGCTCCTCGCCGCGAAGGAGGCGGTCGAGGGCGGCGCGGACTGGCTCGAAGCCGGGACGCCACTCGTCAAGTCCGAAGGCATCGAGGTCGTCCGGCAACTCAAGAAGTCGTTCCCCGGCAAGACGATCGTCGCAGACCTCAAGACGATGGACACGGGTGCGTTTGAGGTGGAGATTGCGGCGAAGGCCGGTGCCGACGTCATCACGGTCATGGGCGTCACCGACGACGCGACGATCTTGGAGGCCGTCCGCGCGGCCCGGCGGTACGGCTCGAAGATCATGGTCGATCTGATGCGTGTGGCCGACAAACCGGCCCGGGCGAAGGAACTCGAGAAGCTCGGCGTGGATTATCTGAACATGCACGTGTCGATCGACGAACAGATGATTGCGCACACGCCGCTCCAGGAATTGAAGGCGGTGGCCGCGGCGACGTCGATCCCCGTCGCCGTCGCGGGCGGCCTGAACTCCGAGACCGTGGGCGAAGCGCTGAAGGCGGGTGCCTCGATCGTCATCGTCGGCGGCGCGATCATCAAGGCCGAGAACGTCGCGGAGGCCACGCGGACCATCAAGAAGGCCATCCACCAGAGAAAATCGATCCCGACGGGCCTTTACAAGAAGTACACGGATGCCGATGTGGGCGAAGCGTTCCGCCAAGTGTCCACGCCGAACCTCGCGGATGCGATGCAGAAACGCGGCGTGATGACAGGCCTCGTGCCCCGGATCAAGCATGGCACGAAGCTCGTCGGTCGGGCATTGACCGTCAAGACCGCGGACGGCGACTGGGCGAAACCCGTCGAGGCGATCGACCGCGCGAAGTCCGGCGACGTGATCGTGATCGACGTCGGCGGTGGGCCGACGGCGGTCTGGGGCGAGCTCGCCTCGAACTCGTGCCTCGTGAAGGGCGTCGCTGGCGTCGTGATCGACGGCGCGGTGCGAGACCTCGATACGATCCTCGAGCTCAACTTCCCGTGCTTCAGCCGACACGTGGCGCCGCATGCCGGAGAACCGAAAGGCCTCGGGGAGATCGGAAGCGAGATCGAGTGCGGCGGGCAGAAGGTCCACACGGGCGATTGGATCGTGGGGGATGAGTCTGGGTTGATCGTCGTGGCCCGCGAGGAGGCGGTCGAGATGGCGAACCGCGCCCTCGACGTGCTCGAACGGGAGAACCGGATCCGCGAGGAGATCAAACGCGGCGGCACCCTCAGCTCCGTCCTCGAGCTCGAGAAGTGGGAACAGATTCGGTGAGGGCCGTGGACCGGCGTCGGGTGCAGGCGCTTCTTCGGGACCTGAAGGCGGGCAAGGTCACGGTGGGCCAGGCGATGGAGGCCCTCCGGGATCTGCCGTACCAGGATCTCGGGTTCGCGAAGCTCGACTCGCACCGCGACCTCCGCCGCGGATATCCGGAGGTCATCCTGTGCCTTGGCAAGACGCCGCAGCGGATTGTCGAGATCGCACAACGGATGAGCGAGTCCCATGACCTCGTCTTGGCGACGCGCGCCACCCGCTCCGTCTACCAGCGGCTGCGAAAGGCGTTGGACGGGAAGCGGGTGACGTACCACGAAGGGGCCGCGATCGTTTCGATTGGGACGCCGCCGAAGGCGAAGCGAGGGCCCGTCCTCGTCGTGACCGCAGGGACGTCCGACATCCCGGTCGCGGAGGAAGCCGGCGTCACCGCGGAACTCATGGGGTGCAAAGTGACCCGGCTGTACGACGTCGGCGTGGCGGGGGTTCACCGGGTGATCGATCAGCGGGAGCTCTTACGCGGGGCGAAAGTGATCGTCGTGGTCGCGGGGATGGAGGGCGCCCTACCGAGCGTCGTCGCGGGGCTCGTTGACGTCCCTGTGATCGCGGTGCCGACGTCCGTGGGGTACGGCGCGAGCTTCGACGGGATGGCGGCGCTCCTGGGAATGATGAACGCTTGTGCGCCCGGTGTCGCGGTCGTGAACATCGACAACGGGTTCGGCGCCGGCTACCTCGCAAGCATCATAAACCGGAGCCACTAGATGGAGAAGGCTCCGGTGAACACGGCGACGACGAGGATGGCGGCGATCCCCGCGACGGCGACGTACGCGCCTTTGTTCCAATGCCAAACCTTCGCGCCATCGAGGGGCAGGATGGGGAGCATGTTGAACCCGGCCAAGACGACGTTGACGATCGCGACTTCCGACACCATCGTCCGGAGCGCGAACGAGGCCAGCGTGATGGGGGGCAGCGGGCCCAAGATTCGCAGCGCCGCGAAGGACGCGCCGCCGACGAGGAGGTTCGTGATGGGCCCCGCCGCGCTGATCCGGCCGTTCTGCTCGGACGTTACCGTGCCCGAAATCCACGTCGCTCCGGGGGCTCCGAAAATGAAACCGAAGAACGCAAAGACGAAAGCGAGGAGGAGGCCCCGGAGGTTGTACCGGAATTCGGCCCAGAGGCCGTAGCGCTGAGCGACGACCTTGTGCATGACCTCGTGCAACCCCACGCCGGTTCCGACCGCCAGGAGGGAGGTCGGGAAGTAGATGGCCAGGAACAAGGCCGGCTGGGCTGCAAAGCCGGGCGTGTCATACCGGATGAAGAGGACCGTGAAGGCGCCGGAGAGCGCGAGGACGGCAACCGTGAGCTGGAACACCTCGACCCGACTGAACCGGATCCCCCGCTTCGGTCGGTCCGGATAGATGTAGATCGGAGGCGCTGCGTAGTCGGAACGCGGTCCTCGCATCCGGTTCCGGCACGATGCCTGCGTATTTAGGATTGTGGCCTCGCGGTGCTGGAACGAGTCGGGTGATGAACGGCGGGAGACTCGAGACCACTCCTCAGTCCTTCCGAATCCAGATTTTCACATTCGGGCATCTCCCCCAGCGAGCTTGACGCCTGCCTCGCCCCTGGGAGGGGCGTGCTTGCCCATCGGGCCCTCGTGTTCCGTGTAACATGGGACGCTCGCCCGCTCGACTGGCTCCTCGCTGAGTTCCGACTCCTCGTAAACGAATCAATCCGAATCGCACTGAGCGAAGACATCCGATCTCGCGCTCGACTTACCCGGGCAGCGTACAAGGACCTCGGCGCGCGCTACGCGGTGTACAAGCAATACATCCCTTCGGCGTTCGAGGTCGCCTTGTCCGTCCTGAAGGCCCATCGGCGCCGGATATGGAAGGGAAAGCGATCCTCCAGCCCGTTCTTGCGCCGCCTCATGCTGAAGGCGGAGAACCAGTCGTATTGGCTCGACCGGGAGACCGGACGAATCGGAATCCCGATCCGGGAGACGGAAGGAGTTCAGCTGCACTTGCCGCTCTCCGAGTGGCACCGCTCGATCCTCGGCGACTCATCGTGGGGCCTCGGATCCCTCACGGTTGTCCCGGGGAAGGTTATCGTCGTCCTGCGGAAGGAGGCGCCGAAGCCGTACGAGCCCCAAGGGGCGGGCGATCGCCTTGGACACGAACGAAGATTCCCTCGATGGGGTTCAGGCATCGGGCGATTCGGCGGGGCTGCTTCGCGTATCGTTCGACGGCGTGCGTCGCATCCAGGAGATCCACTTCCGACGCCGACGGAGACTCGCCCGCAAGAAGGCCCACGATCGGAGGGTCGCCCGGCGGCTTCTCGACCGGGAGGGCCGGAGGGAACGACATCGCGTGCGCCAGCGGCTCCATCGGGTCTCCAAGGGCCTCGTGCGTTTCGCGACCGAGGCGCGGGCCGCAATCGTCTTGGAGGAGCTCACTCTCCACGGTGCAGGAGGCCGTTCCCGTCGGATGAACCGCCGCCTCTCCTCCTGGCCCCGCCGTGAGATCCACCGTCAGATCGAGTACAAGGCCGCCCTCGAAGGTGTGCCTGTGATCAAAGTGAACCCAGCATGGACCAGTAAGACCTGCCCAGTGTGTGGCGCTCGGCGCCGAGATAGGGTGGGCAAGGTGTTCGTGCGCCTGCTGTGCGACTGGGAAATGGATCGTCAGATCAACGCAGGCCTGAACATCCTAAAGACCGCCTTGGCCTCCAACGAGGCTTTGGCAAGGGCTGTACGGTTCCAGCCCGGTGCCCTCCGCCGTGATGTGGTGAGTCCCCTCTACGACCTGTCGGCGTTGCCGACGGGCGCACGGGAGGAGCCGAGCGGAGTGGAGTCGCAGACGGGGGTGATTCCATCACCCGAGCCGTGACAGAACCTGGCCTCACGAGAACCGCGCGCCGCAGTTGCCGCACTCCTCGGCGGTGCTGTCGAGGCGGACTTCGCATAGCGGACACCGATATTTCCCGGAGTCGACCTTCTTCGCGACCTGGAGGCGGATGAGTCTCGCGCTCCGCTCGCGGAAGTTCGGGAGATCCTCTTCAAGGAGGTGCTCGACATGGGCGACGTCGAAGCCCTTCGTCCGCCACGCCTCGATCTGGCGGACGTACTCCTCGCGCACCAGGTCGTCGGGCGTCACGCCGCCAAAGGCCTGCAAGATCTCGTTCCGGACATCTTCCGGCATTCCTTGGAAATCTTCGTCCTCCGCGAGGTTCACCAGGTCGCCCGTGATCTCCTGAAGTCTTTGTTCGATCGCGGCCGGCTCGAGTCCGAGGCCGAAGGTCGAGCCGCACGATGCGCAACGCGTCGCGTTCGCGAGCCAGGCCGCGCCGCACATCGGGCAGCGGGCTCCGCTCACCGCGCGCTGCGATCGCGGCACGAGGTCGGCGAGTAGGACTTTCCGAGCGATCGTATGGTGCAATCCCTGTCGGACCGCGCTCTCCGGCAAGGCGAGCCGGACGACATCGGCGAAGTCCCGGAAGCCTTTCGCGGCGAGCGCCTTGGCCCGCTCCTCGGAAATGCCCGGGACGGAGGCGAGGCTGCGGAACGCGTCTCCTTCCTCCAACGTCGCACGAGCTCGCTTGATGGGTGCGCCGCACGCGTCGCATGCCGCGATCCAGCCTTCGAACGCCTTCCCGCACGTCGCGCAAACCGCCTGATCGGGTCGCAGGATCGTGTTGCACCGCGGACACACCGGTCTTGCCGACCGGAACCCGCAGACGAAACATCGGCGCCGCACAGGGAAAGAAGCTCCCCAAGCCGGCTTAAGCGCTGTTTCGTAATTATCTCGGGGCGAAAGCCACCGGAGTACTTTCGGCCTTCTCCCTCCGGAAGTCCTTCATACCGTCCGGTCGTGGGACGTCGTCGCCCCTGTGGAGGTCCGACTTGGAAACGCTCGAGGCACCCGTCCCCGTGCGCCCGAGTGCCGTCCCGATCCCATGGCCGTTCGATCGAGTTCGCGAGGGCCAGTCGGACTTCCTCGCGGACGCCCGCATCGCGATCGCGGACGGCCGGCACCTCCTCGCCCACGCGCCGACCGGCATCGGCAAGACCGCGGTCGCCTTGGTGGCGTCTCTCGAGTACGCGCTCCGCGCGAACAAGCTCGTCCTGTTCCTGACGTCGCGGCAGAGCCAGCATCGCATCGCGATCGAGACGGTCCGCAGGATCGAAGCGAAAGGACCGCGGATCGCGACGGTCGACCTGATCGCGAAGCAGTCGATGTGTCTCCAGGAGGGCGCCCCCGCGTACGGCCGCGCGTTCCACGAGTTCTGCGATCACAAGGTCAAGTCGCGGACGTGCGGGTTCTTCACGCGGGACAACTCCGCGGTCGTCACCGCGGTCCTCCAACGCACGCTCCACGTGCAGGAGCTCGTCCGGGCGAGCGGGGCGTGTGGCGTCTGCCCGCACAAAGTCGCGATGGATGCGGCGTCGAGGGCGAATCTGGTCGTGTGCGATTACAATTATCTGTTCAGCGAGATCCTCGAGCGCTTCCTCCCGCGGCTCGGCCGCTCGCTGGACGACCTCGTGTTGATCGTCGACGAGGCCCACAACCTTCCGGACCGGATCCGCGCCCACCTGGGCGGCGACCTGTCGGTCCACGATCTCCTGAAGGCCGCGAAGGAAGCCCGTTCGATCGACGGGGAGGTGGCCCACCGGCTCGTCGGAGTCGCGAAGGCGATCGAGCATTTCTTGCTCGTCGTGCGATCCGAGCGCGTGGCCCGGAAGGAAGAGCTCCTCGACCTCGTCGAGGAGGGGCTGGCGAAAGGCCGCGGCGGATCCCTCGGATACACGGACTTCGTCGAGATGGTCGCCTTCGCCGGCGAAGACGCGGTCCGGCGCGGCCTCCCCTCGACGTTGCCCGAGGTCGCGGACTTCCTCACCCGGTGGCGGGAGCAGGACGTCGGCATCCTCCGGCTCGTCGTCCCGGGCCACGAAGGCAAGGTCGCATTCCGGCTGATGGACCCGAGCGTCCTGAGCAAGCGCGTCTTCGACCGGGTGCACGCGAGCGTACTGATGTCCGGCACGCTCTATCCGGCTGAGATGTACGCCGACCTCCTGGGGATCAAGCGCGCTCGTCGTATGATCCGGACCTACGGGTCCCCGTTCCCGAAGACGAACCGCCTCCTGCTCGTCCACCCGGAACTCACAACGTTGTACGCGAAGCGAAGCGCGCAGATGCACGACCGGATCGCGCGACAGATCGCGGCAATCGCCGCCGCGGTCCCGGGAAACGTGGCGCTGTTCTTTCCGTCGTACGAGTTGCTCGAAGAGGCCCACTCGCGGTTCCTGGCGCTCCGCGTCGGAAAGCGGATCTTGGTCGAGCGACCCGAGTGGACGAAGGCGCAACGCGATGGATCGATCGAGGCGTTGCTCGTCGCACGTCGCGAAGGCGGCGCGGTCTTGTTCGCGGTCCAAGGCGGCTCGCTAAGCGAAGGCATCGACTACGAGGGCAACGTCCTCTCGGCGGTCATCGTCGTCGGCCTCCCGCTGGGCCCGCCGAACGTCGAGGTCGAAGCGCTGAAGGAGTACTACTGTCGCAAGTTCGGATTCGAGAAAGGATACGACTACGCCTACGTCTTCCCGGCGGTGAACAAGGTCCTCCAGGCCGCGGGCCGTCCGATCCGGAGCGAGCGGGATCGGGCCGCGATCATCTTGTTGGAGGGACGCCTGCTCGAACCGCGGTATGCCCGCTGCCTGCCGCCCGACTTCGACCCGAGGCCATCCCGAGAACCCGCGCCCGAGGTCCGCGCATTCCTCGAAGCGTCGTGAACAACACAGAACCGGGGGAGGCCGTCCTCTACGACCGAGGCCGGTCCGCTGGGCGGGCCAGCCATCGTCGGAAATGGATAAGCCGTTCCCGCTCTTCGTACCCGATCGCGATGTGCGCCCGAAGGCTGACCTGGTTCTCGAGGAGACAATCGGATCCCATCTCCGTGCAACCGCGTTCGCGGGCCCAGCGCTCCGCGGTACGGACGAGTCGACGACCGACTCCCCGCCGACGGACGTCGGCGTCGACGTACCAGCCCTCGACGTAGCCGACCGGGCTCGTGTCGCACCCATCGGCATGGGGGCGGATCGTCGCCTCCACGAACCCCGCGAGGCCTCCCTCCGGACGCGCGGCCACGAAGGCCACGGCTATGTTCTCCCGAAGGTATTCGTCCATCTCTTCGCGGTGTCCCTCCGGGTTCTCGTCCGGCCAAAGGGCGGCACGCAGGCGCAGCCACTCCGATCTATCGCCCGGGATAACGCGGCGGATGTGGAGCTTCTCCTGTTTCGGTTTGGTCATCAGCCACCCGAAGGGCAAGTCGATGAAAGGTTTTTCTAGGGTGACAAGCGTGTATTGAAAAGCCTCTCAATTTGGCGGCCCGTTTGGCAGCTTCTTCAAGAATTCCCGGATGGACATTTTGGACAATGCGAACATGGATAGGCCGTACTTTTCGACATACTCCTTGATTTTGGCAAATTCCTCATCGGAAAAAACAGTAACGACTCGCTGAGTCATGGCCCGAAATGGCCTAAACCCATACGTAGGTTCATAGGAGCCATAGACTACTTGGGCGGAGGTACGGGAGTGTCCATTGTATGCAAAATGAACGACTGGGTTCCAAAAAATTCCTACCTTTGGCACAACTGAAGGTGTTTCGGCATGACGTACGCGCTGGTGGTGCCTGAGGCCATCCTAGTTTTGCCGGTAGCTGCCACGCTGGCGTTCTGCCTGGCGTACCGTATCAGACGACGCAAATGGCCTATGCCACCATTTTGGGCGATCGGGGTGGCTGTGGCATGCAATGGCGCATTGTTCATCCTGATGTACTACCAGTTCCAGACGGGTCAATCGTCCCCCTCGGATACGGCCTTCGGCAATGAACTGTTCACGGGCTCACTCCTAGGGGTTGGCGCTCTCTTTCTGGTTGTCGCGGCCGCTGCCCGCACCAAGATGAGGGAGAGAGAGAAGTGAAAACCGGCGCAAAGCACTGCACAAGAGCTCCTCGCCTAATAAATTCTCGGCAATAGCGCGTGGATTTTACGTCGGACATATCCCGTTGAGCGTGGATTTCTGGAGCCAAGCCGAGTTTCCCGATTTGCCGAAAGTACCGTTTCCATCCCGACCCCCCTTTTCAATACAGACTCGTAAACGATGAAAGGTTTTTCTCGGCCGCCTCGCATCGCGCCGCGTGCTCGTCAAACGCGGGGCGGAGGCCGAGCTCCGACGAACGGAATTCCTGGGACGGCCCGCCATCGAAAAGTATCGCACGCCGAAAGCGTATCGGCTCGAGGCGCTCGACGATGCGCTCCGCGGGTCTCGGATCCGCCACGAAGCGCGTCTCATGACGGAAGCCCGAGCGGCCGGCGTCGCGGTTCCGATCCTGTACGACATCAATCTGGTCGAGAACAAGATTATCATGGAGTTCATCGACGGTCCGACCGCGAAGGATGTCCTCGACAAAGGCGGCCCGGCGGCGATGAAGGTCGCGCGGGGGATCGGCCAGATCGTCGGTCGCCTCCATCGGGCCGGGATCATCCACGGCGATCTGACGACCTCGAACATGATCGTCCGCGATGGCCGGATCGTGATGATCGACTTCAGCTTGGGCGGAAAGGACGACGGTGTCGAGGCGCGCGGCGTCGACCTCCATCTCCTCAAGGAGGGCCTCGGGAGCGCGCACGCGCGCGCCGCGTCGTTCTATCGGGAAGCGCTCCGGGGGTACCGCGAGACGATGGGGAAAATGGCCGACGAGGTCATCGCGAAGGTGAAGGAGATCGAGTCGCGAGGTCGATACACCTGATCGCCTTCGTCACGACGAACGAGGGTAAGTTCCGCGAGGTCTCGGCGAAACTCGGCGAGGCCCACATCAAGCTGGTCCACGAGGATCGCTCGTACCCGGAGATCCAGACGGATCGTCTCGAGAAGGTCGTCCGGTTCGCAGCGACCGTCCTCGACGACCAAATCCGCGGGGACTATCTGATCGATGACTCCGGACTCTTCATCGAAGAGTTTGGCGGCTTCCCGGGCGTGTACTCGTCGTACGTATACAAGCGCCTCGGCTGTGCGGGCATCCTGAAGTTGCTGCAAGGGGCTCGAAACCGTGCGGCCCGGTTCGAGACGGTGTTCCTCCTGCGGACGGCGGACGACCACGAGGTCTTTCACGGAGAGTGCCGCGGGTCGATTCCGGACCGGGAGCGCGGGAGCGGCGGATTCGGTTTCGATCCGATCTTCGTCCCGGATGGCGCCACGAAGACGTTCGCGGAGATGACCGTGACCGAGAAGAACGCGGTATCGCATCGCGCGAAAGCCGTCGACGCATTGGCCGAACGCCTCCGGGCGCGGAAGGAACGTTGATACGTCGTCACGAGTTGCGTCGAGGGAGACCGTGGCCCGACCCAGAGTCGTCATCACCGGCGGTGCGGGGTTCATTGGCAGCCACGTCGCGGACGCGCTCGTGGGCGAGGCCGAGGTCGTTGCGATCGATCATCTGAAAGCCGGGAAGCGCGCGAACCTCGCGAAGGCCATCCAGGCGGGGGCGACGCTCGTCAAACGCGATCTCCTTCGAGGCGACTTGCGTCCGATTTTCCGGCGGGCCGACGTCGTCTACCACTTTGCCGCAAACCCGGATGTCCGGCTGGACCGTCGGGGGACGAAGCCCACGATCGATGAGAACATCGTCGCGACGCATCGAGTCTTGGAAGCGTGCCGGGCGGCCTCGGTCCCGCGCATCGTGTTCCCCTCGACATCGACAGTGTACGGCGAGGCCAAGGTCGTTCCGACGCCGGAGGACTACAGTCCGCTCGAGCCGATCTCGGTGTATGGCGCGTCGAAGCTCGCGGGCGAGGCGCTCCTTTCCGCGTACGCCCACACGTTCGGCGTTCAGGCCCTCGTCTTCCGTCTCGCCAACGTCGTCGGCCCACGGAGCGGCCATGGCGTTGTGGTCGACCTCGTCCGCAAACTCGCGCGGAATCCGAAACGGCTTGAGATCCTCGGATCCGATCCCGGCACGGCGAAGTCGTACGTCCACCTGGACGATGTCGTGACCGGGATCCGCGCTGGTGAACGGGGTGCCTCGGGACCGTTCTCCGGGTACAACTTGGGGAGCGAGGATGCGATCACGGTGAGAACGATCGCGGACGCGATCTGCCAGGAGCTCGGCCTCGACGGCGTCGAGTACGCGTGGACCGGCGGGGCGGGAGGGGGCCGCGGGTGGACGGGAGACGTGCGGACAATGCAACTCGCCATCGACCGGCTGAAGCGGACGGGATGGCGGCCGAGGAGGACGAGCGAACAGGCGGTGCGCGCGGCCGCACGGGATGCGTGGACCTCGATCCACGAGACGCGGGCCACGTAGGCGACAACGTATTTATCGCGTGTCCGGGTTCTTCCGCGCATCTGGGGCTGTGGGGTAGCTTGGTCTATCCTTCGGGCTTTGGGACCCCTCACAGGGGCAGAAGAGCCTGCGACGGCAGTTCAAATCTGCCCAGCCCCACTCCGCGCCTGGCGTAGCCAAGCTCGCTCGGTCCACCTGTGTTCACTTCGTACCACCCGCCCGACTCAAGCCTTTGGCGTGTTCGGAACTGCGACCTGCCACGCACGCCAGACGGCGGCGGTGAGCCCAATCGTCAGTATCGTCCAGACGACAATACCTGCCGAAAGGATGCCCAAGAGTGTCGATTTCTCGGAGTCCGAAATCGAGCCTGTGAGGAGAACGAAGACTGCGATGACTAAAAACAGCTCGAACAACCAACAGAAACTGAGAATGAGGACCATCGCGAAGAGGCCAAGTTCGTAATTCGCGATTACCCGAACGAGCCATCCACCTGAATCCATCCGTCTCCAAGAAGCGCACCTACCGTGATAAGTGCGCGTCTCGCGATCCCCGAAACCGTAAACGTGATCGCGTTCACGAGAGGATGGTTGGAAGCGGATTCATAGTACCGCCACTCTACACCTCGGATGCACAGCACCGGCCCGGGAGGAAATTCATGGCGCGGAAACCCACGACGGCAGAGCGGAGATGGCATCGGAAGACGGCCGCGGGGCTGTTCAACGAGGTTTGGCGGCTCCTCGAGAAGAAGCGCACGCCCGCGGAAGACGATCGGATGATTCACGCGGCGCATGCGTCCTGCTTTCATTGGGGTGAGGTGGGGACCGCCGTGAATCGCGCGATCGGGGAGTGGCAGATTTCTCACGTGTACGCGGTCCTCGATCGACCGGAGCCCGCGACGCATCACGCGGTCCGGTCCCTCGCGACCTGCAAGGAAAACGGCATCGAGGACTTCCCCCTCGCCTTCGCCTACGAAGCCTTGGCACGCGCCGACGCGGTCGCGGGGCGGAAGCGCGATCTCCGGCGGCATCTGGCCCTCGCGCGAGAGGTTGGCTCGAGGATCAAGGACAAGGAGGACCGCGACCTCCTGTTCCGAGACCTCAAGTCGATTCGACCCGGTCTGCGTCGTTGAGTTCCGCATTTTGTTTCGGCCGGAGTCGGGCCTCGTCGACGCGCCACACACCCGCGGTCCCCCTCCAATCCGGCGTCGCACGCACGATCTCGAGCGCCTGCTCGAACGGAGGGGCGTCGAGGACGAGCGTCTCGAACTCCCCGCCTTCCCCGCACGGGTGGACGCCCCGCGTCTCCTGCAGGCGGAGGAGATCTCGGATGACGCGATCGTCCCATCGCCTTCCGAGCCAGCCCGCGTCGAGGCCTTCCGCCGACACGCTGGAGAAGGCGATGTCGAAGCCCGCCTCCAGATAATCGTACACGAGTCGCCTCGGGTCGCGGCGCCACAGCGGTGCGAAGACCCGGAGTCCGACCTCGTCGGCGATCCGATTCACCCGAGCGTGCTGGTAGTCCGACGCGATGGCCCCGACGATCACCCCATCGACGTCGATTCGGCGGAAGATCCGTCGCAACGCGTCGAGCTCGCCGTCCTCTCCCGTCGCAGCGGTCTCGCGGATCAGGGGGATTCGCATCGCCTCCGCCTGGAGAGGCGTGAGGTGCAGGTTCGGCGTGTGGAAGAGCATCGAGTCGCGATCCTCCGGCACGATTGAGAGGAGATGCGTCACCTCCCAACCCCGTTGCATCGCGACGTAGGTCGCGTAGGTGGAGTCCTTGCCTCCCGAGAACAGAGCGGCGACACGCACGCGAGTCGGAGGGCCATGGAGGGGAAAAGGCTTCGGGACCCGATGTTAACCTTGTTTAAGGTTAACCGAGACGCCAATCGTCGCGAACCATTTATGGCCCTCTCGCGGATTCCACCGCGTGCGCCTCGACGAGATGACCTCCGAGGAGTTCGCGGTGATCGCGAAGAAGGATCCCGTGGTCATCGTCCCGGTGGGCGCGCTCGAGGAACACGGTCGCCACCTCCCCCTCGGCGCAGATGTGATTCAACCGCTCCACGTGGTCGACGAGGTCGCCCGGCGCACGAACGCCTACGTCGCCCCTCCGATTCCGTATGGGGTCTGCACGACAACGCGGCCGTATCCGGGGACCGTCAGCGTCTCCGTCGACGCGCTCAAGGCGTTCGTGCGGGATGTCCTCTCCGATTTCGTCCGCAACGGGGTGCGACGCGTGATGATCTTGAGCGGCCATGCCGGGCGAGAGCACATGATGGCGCTGCGGGCGGCCGCCCAGGAGGTCGTCGACCAAGGGACCGGACTCAAGGCGACCGTCCTCTCGGACTACGACATCATCTATGCCTCGCAAGGCATCCTTCCGGAGGGCGACGGCCACGCGGGCGCGGGGGAGACGTCCCGCATCCTGACGGCGCGCCCGGATCTCGTGAAGGGCAAGAGTCCGGCTGGCAAGAACGAGATTCCTCCGTACGCGGTCGTGGACGACCCGCGGAAATACTGGTCCGGCGTCACGGGAGATCCGTCGAAGGCCTCCAAGGCGTTGGGTCAGAAGCTCGATGATCTCGTGATCGGGGAGCTCGTGAAGCTCGTCGAGGAGCTGCGCCGGAGGGCGTGACATGGCATCCCGAGACGAGCTCAAGCGGAACGCCGCGGAAGCCGCCCTCGCCTATGTCAAGCCAGGAATGATCCTCGGTCTCGGCACCGGATCGACGGCGCGGCACTTCCTCGCGGGGGTCGCCCGGCTCGTGGCGAGCGGCGTGGACATCAAGGGCGTGCCGACCTCTCTGGCGACCGCGGAAGAGGCGAAGAGTCTCGGGATCCCGCTGACCTCCCTCGAGGAGAGCTTCTGGCTCGACCTGACCGTGGACGGTGCGGACGAGGTCGACCCGAAGCTCGACTTGATCAAAGGGATGGGCGGCGCCCTGTTCCGCGAGAAGATCGTGGCCGCGGCGTCGAAGAAGTTCGTTGTGATCGTCGACGACTCGAAGCTCGTCCGTCGCCTCGGCACGAAGACGCCGTTGCCCGTCGAGGTCCATCCGTTCGGCTGGAAGAACGCCGCCGCGGCGCTCGAGGCGCTCGGCGCCAAGATCGAATTGCGGAAGAACGGCGACGAGCCATTCCGAACCGACAACGGGAACCACATCCTCGATGCGCATTTCGGGGCGATTCGGGGGCCCGCGAAACTCGCGGGCCGGATCTCGAGTATCCCCGGCGTCGTCGGCCACGGACTGTTCCTGAAGATGGCCCACGCCGTGGTGGTGGCATCCCAGATGGGCGTCCGCACGCTCGAGCCTACGCGAACGACTTGAGTTTCTTACGGTTCGCCTCGATCCGATCGATCTTCGCCTGTTCTTCCCGGTCGATTTGGGCGAGGATGTCGGCCCATGGGACACTCAGCCGGTACGAATGGACGGGCCGGCCTTTGCCTTCCTTCTTGATGTCCCTCTTGTCGACCCATTTCCGCCGCCGGAGTTCCTGCATCGCGATGCTGACCTCCGGTTGACGCAGGCCCGTGGCCTTCTCGATCTCGACGGACGTCGTCTCGTCGCGTTTCGAAAGGAATACGAGGGTCTTCGCGATGTTCCTCGACAAGCCGGTCTCGATCAGCAGGTCCACCAGCGTTTCGTCCCTCCGACTGAGGCGGACCTCCCGGCTCGTTGGAATTCCCCGCCATTTATTAATTTAGCAATATATATTTGTTGCGATGCAACCGGCGAACGCTCGTCGCAGATCGGCAGAAATCGTCATGTTCGGGGACGGCCATGGACCGATTCTCGTCGGCCGCCGAGGCCGATTCAATGAGATGCACGGCGACCCAGGAACCCTCAAATAGCAGTTCTCCTCTGTATCGATGCTCGGTCGCCCCTCCATGAAGATGCCCCAGCGTATCCGCGGTTACTGTCCGTTCTGCAACAAGCACGTCGAGCTCGAGGTCGAGCGGGTGAAGAACCGCCCGCGGTCCGAACTCCGGGCGGGCCAGAGGCGGTTCCGGCGGGTCACCGCCGGGTACGGCGGCTTCCCCCGTCCGAAGCCCGAGGGTCGCGAGAAGCCGACCAAGAAGATCCATCTCCGCTTCCGCTGCCGGGAATGCAAGAAGGCCCACCAACGGCCCGGCATCCGCGCCAAGAAGTTCGAGCTCGTGGAGGTGCACAAGTGATCCCGAAACCCACGAGCCGGTTCCTCCGGGTCAAGTGCGAGGATTGCGGCAACGAGCAGATCGTCTTCGACCGCGCCGCGAGCACCGTGTTGTGCCAAGTCTGCGGCGCCACGGTCGCGAAGCCGACGGGCGGGAAGGCCGCGGTCCGAGGCGAGATTCTGGGGGTCCTCGAGTAATGGCCGAGGCGAAGACGGCCCGGCAGGCGTACGAGTGGCCCGACGAGGGCGAACTTGTCGTCTGCACCGTGGCGAATGTGAAGAACTTCGGGGCCTTCGTCACCTTGGACGAGTACGAGAACAAGGAAGGCTTCATCCACATCGCCGAGGTCAGCTCGGGCTGGATCAAGTACATCCGGGACTACGTCCGCGAAGGGCAGAAGGTCGTCTGCAAGGTCCTGAAGGTCGACCCGGAGAAGGGCCACATCGACCTCTCGCTGAAGGCGGTCAACGAGCACCAGCGCCGCGAGAAGATCCAGGAATGGAAGAACGAGCAGAAGGCGGAGAACCTCCTGGGCATCGTCGCGACGCGCCTCGGCAAGACCGTGGAAGCGTGCTGGGAGGAGTTCGGGTACGCCCTCCTCGACTCGTTCGGCTCGCTGTACCGCGCGTTCGAGGAGAGCGTGATGGACGAGCACGCCCTCGAGGACGAGGGCTTCAAGGGATCCTGGGTGAAGACGTTCGTCGAGGTCGCCCGAGAAAACATCGTCCCGCCGCACGTCACGATCGACGGTTACGTCGAGGCGATGGACTTCTGTCCCGACGGCGCCGTGCACATCCGCGAGGCGCTCACGAAGGCCGTCCAGGAGGACGACGGCGTCACGGTCAAGGTGCAGTACATCGGTGCGCCGCGATACCGGATCGTCGTGCGGGCGCCGGACTACAAGACCGCGGAAGAGGAGATCGAGAAGGCGGCGAATCGCGTCATCAAGGCGCTGACCGCGAAGGGCGGCGAGGCGAAGTTCCATCGGAAGGATTGAGGCGATGCGATCCGTCCTGAAGAAGTGCGGCGCCTGCGGTCGGTACACCCTGAAGGATGTCTGTCCGGCGTGCGGCCATGCCGCCGGAAATCCGATGCCGCCCCGGTACTCCCCGGAGGACCGCTACGGCGCGTACAGGCGCAAACTTAAGCGGGCCCATGAATTGGAGAGATGAGACACCATGGACAACATCGTGATCCGGTACCTCGACCACCCGAAGCTCGAAGACCCGATCTTCATCGAGGGCCTCCCCGGCATCGGGAACGTCGGCAAGCTCGCCGCCGAGCACCTGAAGGACGAGCTGAAGGGCGTCAAGTTCGCGGAGATCTTCTCGAAGTACTTCCCGCCGCAGGTCCTCGTCCAGGACGACGGCCAGGTCAAGCTCGTGAACAACGAGATGCATTACGTCAAGCGGAACAACGGGACGGACTTGATCCTCCTCACGGGAGACTATCAGGGTCTCACGCCGGAAGGGCAGTACGAGCTCAGCGATTTCATCTTGAAGGAGCTTCAGAAACTCGGCGTGCGGCGCGTCTTCACCCTCGGCGGATACGGCATGGGCCGCATGGTCACGAAGCCGCGGGTCCTCGGGGCCGCGACGGGCCTGGAGCTCGTGAAAGAGATGGAGAAGTACGGCGTGGTGTTCTCGCGGGGCGAGCCCGGGGCAGGAATCGTCGGGGCGAGCGGCCTGCTGTTGGGCCTCGGCCGACTGTATGACATGAACGCGGTCTGCCTCATGGGCGAGACGTCCGGATATTTCGTCGACCCGAAGTCTGCGCAGGCGGTCCTTGAAGTGCTGACGAAGTATCTCGGGATCGAAATCTCGTTCAACGAGCTGGAGACGAAGGCGAAGCAGATCGACCAGATCACCTCGAAGCTGAAGGACATCGAGGCCGCGCCGGAGACGCCGGACAAGCGCGAGGACCTCGGGTATATTGGCTGAGGCCGCGAAATCTCTATACGCCCGACGGGGCCTTATCCTCGCCATCGGGATGGGCGACGACGAGACGCGCAAGGCCTTCTTGAAAGGCTTCGAAGACGGTCTGAAGGCCGCGTGGCGGGAGATTGCCTCCCTGATGAGCCGCGGATACTCCTCGACGGAGCTGATGGTGTTCGCGAAGTCGAAGATGGCCGTCCTGTACCGCGATGTCGAGGCGATGGAGGCTCGCCTGCTCGACGAAGAGGGCATCCCGGTCGTGGGAGGCGGCGAGATGGTGGCGAGGAAAGACCTCCGCCGTCGCGGCGCGTACCTCGTACGGGAGCCGAAAGCGGAGCGCGTGTTCGAGTTGTTCGGGGATCTCCTCCGGAGCGAGGCGCGCGGCCTTTGCATTACCCGGATTCATCCGGACGACGCGCGGACGCGTTACGGCCTCGAGACCGCCGGTTTCATCTGGCTCTCGAAGTCCCCCGGTCAGAAGGGAAAGGACATGGCGATTGCCGAGCCCACGGCCCTCGTCGACATCGCGTCCGCGATCTCCGAGTTCGCCTCCGACGGCGGGAACGCTGCGGTTCTGCTCGAGGGGCTCGAGTATCTGATCTCTCAGAACGGCTTCCCGTCCGTGATGCGATTCCTCCAGAACGTCAACGAGAAAATCGTGATCAATGACTCCTACCTGCTAATTTCCGCGAACCCCGCGGCGATGAAGGAGCAGGAATACACCGTCCTCGCGAAAGAAGTCGCGGGCGAGGTGTGACGGATCAGCGGGTCGACACCGCCGCGAGCGTGGCGGTCCTGCGCCGGGCCACGCGCTCCGATTGCATCAAGGAGAGGAGCATGAGCACGGTCAGCACTTCGACGACTTTCGAGATGACGCCGAGCGCGTCGAGATCCTCGACGTATCCGATGGGCCACACAGAGACGGTCCGCGTGACGACGTACGCCGCGATCAGGAACGCGGTGATTCCGAGCCACGCCAGATTCAGATCGCTGTGCGTGTACGGGATGAGGAACGCGGCCGCGAGCTGGAGGCCCGCGAACACGCCGAAGAACGCCGCGGGAAAGGTCTCCCCTAAGTGATCGTTGAGCGCGTACAGATGGAGCGACCCGTCCGCGAGGAAGAGGAACGAGATCAGGTACCGCTTCGCCATCTCGCCGTCGCTCAGGATCTCCGGGAAATTATCGTACGCGACGCCGATCGTCGCGAAGGCCACGCCGAACATCGTGAGGAAGATTCGCAGCTGAAGGGTGCCCGCGCCGTGACCGCCCGTGACCGTGCCAAGCTCGAAGACGCCGAGCAGGTCCGCCAACCAACCGACGACGATGACGAGGAACCCGCACACGAAGAACGCCAGTTCCGTGATCGTCGGCTTCTCGCGGCGCATTTTCGGCCGCCGAAGGAGGGTGCGTCCAAGAAGTTTCCGGTTTTCCATCCTCCGTGAATTTCGTTTCCAAAAGCATTTATGGCCCTCGGGACTAACCCGGCCTTCCGCTCCCGTAGTCTAGTCCGGTTAAGGATCGGGGCCTTTCGAGCCTCAGACGCGGGTTCGAATCCCGCCGGGAGCATCATCCCGCAGGGAACGCCCCGTGGGCCGGCCGCGGGCGCTCGTGCCCGACGGATGGGAAACGTACTGGTGTCCCTCCGCAAGCCCCGTGCATCGAACCCGACGCGATTCAGGTAGCAAGAGACTGGTCGTGACTACGGGAGTTCCCATTGCGACAATGACGAAAGCCGCTGCCTTCAGGTCTTCGTGAATTCGCTTCAACGACGAAGGGCTCGCTTCTGGTCTTCGGTTGTCGCGTAGGATTCACCTATCTTTTTGCTCCCTCTCTTGGGCCCAATCGCTGGTGACCCCGAACTTCTTGAACGACGACCGCATGCACGTCACCATGGCGAAGGGCCGAGCGGCCGAGGTTCGGGTCCGAGCGAAGGAGACCGTCAAGCTCGATGGTCTCGACGTCACAAATCGGACCGCCAACTCAATCATGGTCAAGAAGACGGCGGTTGGGTTGGTCGTCACCAACTGTTGCCTCGAGGAGCAAGGGATGTAACCTGGCCCGCCCAACCCAACTGACCTGCTCTCCCACTTCCGGTCTAAGGACTATTGGGGCCTATCGTTGTCCCGGTGAGCTTCGGGGTCCATTCAATGACGGAAGATCATTCCGCCCGCTCGCAGGGGGCTGATCATGCGACGGACAACGCGTCGACTTCGAAGGAGAACGGAGACAGGGCCGGAGTCTACGACATCAAGCTACATACAAGTCCCGTTTCGCCGATCGCGAATCGGCCCACTCGGCTCCTTCTTGTCGTGACGAAGTTGGCCGCTCATGATCCAATCCGCGAGTTCGACTTGGTCCACGACCGACTCATGCATCTCACCGTCGTCTCGGAGGACCTCGCATTTTTCGATCACGTCCATCCGGAACTCGGGAATGGTGTCTTCCGACTCGCCTACCGGTTTCCGGAAGCCGGTCCGTACCGGCTCTGGGCCGACGCGAAGCCGAAAGGCGGCGGCCGAACCCTGGTCGCGTTCCGCCTGGAGATCGAGGGCGGGCCGATTCATCGACCCCTGGCTCTCGTTCCAGATCGGGAAAGGACGAAGGTCGTGATGGACGGACAATACCGCGTGACCCTCGCACCTCGGGGCGAAGTCGCGGCGGAAAAACCCGTCGTCCTAACGTTTTCGCTTGCCCGTGCAGACGGGAGTCCGGTGAGAGACCTCGAACCCCTCATGGCTGCAGGTGGCCATTGCGTCGTAATCCGACAGGACGCTCAGACATTCCTCCATGTCCATCCCACCCGGGAGGTCGATCCATCCTGGCGGGGCGGGCCGGACGTGGCCTTTGAGACGACGTTCCCCACTCCCGGCTTGTACAAGGTCTGGGGCCAGTTCCTCCGCGCCGGCCTGGTTGTCACAGCCGCCTTCGTGCTCGACGTGGTTCGACGTGAACAGTCACACGGCCTTACGCCTCATGAGGAGCGCGTTCGTCACCACGATCACGCTTGAGGCGGCCATGAAGAGCGCCCCCCACTCGGGTCGTAGGACGATTCCCACCGGCACGCCGACTCCCGCGGCGAGCGGCAACGCGACCGCGTTATAGCCGGTCGCCCAAACGAGGTTCTGCCGCATCTTGCTCGACGTGAGCCGGCTCAATCGGATCAGGCGAACGACGTCCCTCGGATCGTTCCGGACGAGGACGATGTCCGCGGACTCCATCGCCACGTCCGTCCCCGCACCGATCGCGATGCCGACGTCCGCTTGGACGAGGGCCGGCGCGTCGTTCACGCCGTCCCCGACCATGGCGACCCGCTGCCCCCGCTTCTGCAGCCGCTCGACCGCGGCGGCCTTGTCGCCGGGCAAGACTTCCGCGAAGAACGTGTCGAGGCCGAGCTGACCGGCGACGTAAGCGGCCGTGGCACGGTTGTCCCCCGTCAGCATCGCGACGCCGAGTCCCATCGTCTTGAGACCGGCGACGGCCTCACGCGATTCGTCCCGGATGAGGTCGGCGAGTGCGATGACGCCAGCCAGGCGGTCGTCGATGACCGCGTGGACGGTCGTCTTTCCCTGGGCCGCGAGGCGATCCGCTTCCGCGGGCGGTTCGAGGCCGAGGTCCTTGAGCAAAGCGCGATTCCCGAGGACGACCGAGTGTCTTTCCGCCTTCGCGCGGGCGCCTTTCCCGGGGAGGGCAGTGAAGTCGACGACCTCGGGCAGAGCGAGCCCCCGAGATTCCGTGTGAGCCACGATCGCCTTCGCGATGACGTGCTCCGAGTTCCGCTCCACGCCGGCGGCGAGCCGGAGCATGTCGGCCTCCGACCAGGAGCCGAACGGGATGACATCGGTGACGCCGAACCGGCCCGTCGTCAAGGTGCCCGTCTTGTCAAAGAGGACGGTGTCCAGATCCTTAGCGGCCTCGAGGCCGTCCGCGTTGCGGATCAGGAGCCCTCGCTGCGCACCCATCGTCGTCGAGATCACGGTGACCGTGGGGATGGCGAGGCCGAGGGCGTGCGGGCACGCGATCACGAACACCGTGATCATCAGCGTGAGCGCGAAGAGGCTATCCGCCCTCGCTACGCCGAACCAATATGCGAACGTCACGACGCCGAGGCTCACGGCGATCAACGTGAGGGCCGTCGCCGCGCGGTCCGCGAGGCGTTGCACTCGCGGCTTGGATTCCTGCGCTTCGCGTACGAGGTTCACAATCTGAGCGAGGGCCGTCTCCTCGCCCGTCCTCGTGACGCGCACGCGGAGCACGCCTTCCCCGTTGATCGTCCCGCCAAGGACATTGGCTCCAGGACCTTTCGACACGGGTTTCGATTCCCCGGTGACGAGGGCCTCGTTCACAGAACTCGCACCTTCCAGCACGACGCCATCGATTGGAATCTTCTCGCCGGGTCGCACGAGGACGACGTCGCCGACGACCAGGTGGGCCGTCTCGACTTCCTCGATCGAGCCGTCGGCCCGCAGGCGGTTCGCGGACGGCGGGATGAACCTCACGAGTTCCCGCAACGCTCCGGAGGCGCCGCGGACGGAGCGCATCTCCATCCAGTGCCCGAAGAGGAGGAACAGCACAAGGGTCGAGACCTCCCAGTAGAAGTCCGAAGCCGCGAATAGGAAGGTCGCGCCCACGCTGTACAGGTAGCCCGAGAGGACCGCGAGGCTCACGAGGACGTCCATGTCGGCCGTACGGGCGCGGAGCGCGGTCGCAGCGCCCCGGTAGAACGGCACGCCGCCGTACACGACGATGATCGAGGCAAGGATCACGAGGACGAGGTTGAGTCCGGGGAGATCCGGAAGACGGTAACCGGCCCAGAACTGGATCGTCGGCGAGAGGATCAGGACGGGAATCGCGAGGCCGAGGACGGCGAGGAACCGCCGACGCATCTCCTCCTCCATCATCGCGTGGTGGTCGTGCTCCGCGGGCCGGCCAGTCGCGTGGGCCCGGTGCTCCGCCTCGGCCATCTGCACCGTCGAGGGGCGCGCACCGCACTCGACGCCGAGTTCTCGGAGGCGTTGCACAACCGCCTCAGATGACCCCTCAGGGGCTAGAGTGACCGTGACCGTGCCCATCATCGGATTCAGGGAGGCCGCGCGAACGCCAGGTACGTCGAGAAGGCGGGCCTCGACGCGGTCGCTGCAGTCGGGCGGTAGGAAGTCGCGAATCTGGAGGACGAGTTTGCCCTCCTCGGATCGCGCGGTCGTTGGCTTGTGCTCCGCGTGGCCGTGATGTTCCATGCAACCTGCCGAAGCTGGGCAAAGGGCCGACAGCCCATGAAACCGATGGGGCGTATCGATCCCAGATGGCCGGTCCATCGAGGGACCAGCCCCAAGCACATCCGTCCGAAGCTTGACGATTCATCGAAAAGGTCACACGAATCGGAACTGACCCGAACAGGCCGCCTTGCACATGTCGGTAGAAACTTTCCACTGGCATATCTCTTGATGGGCTTGCCTGATTTGCTGGCCAATGGACCGACTTCCCGCCGGGAGCACTCATCTGGGGGAGGACTGGGCTGGTAGCAGTTCTCCCGCTCGCTTTCAAAATCTTTCATGGACCACGTCGGCTTCTGGGTGCACTGACGCATTGCCATGCAGAACGTCTCTGGCTTCAGAGGGCCTTCGCCGTTTCATTATGTCAACGAAGACTGAACGTACTTAACCTCTGTAGGATAGTTACAAATCGTGGCTAGTGGAAGTCAGCCGTTAAAGCTCTCAGCGGGTGACGCGACAATCCGACGAAAAGCCCACAGTCCATATCACCGCGGGTTCGCTATCCTCCTTGGCGTGCTCGCTGTGGGCCTCTTCTTCGTCGTTACAGGGGCTGCGGAACCGAGTTTTCTGTTGGGGGTTTTCGTTATTGATGTCCTCTCCTTCTCGGCGTTTCTGATTAACCGTGCTGGGGTGATTGCCAAAGCGGAGAGGGCGAAGGGCTTGATTCTCTGGGAAAAGAGGTCCTTCTGGTTGCTCAATCTGGCTTGGGCCATTCTAACCGGGTTGGTCGTCGGAATCACCGCGCTCGTGTCGCTCATCCAAGCGATGGAATTGGCCGTCGGGATTGGTGTGCTTCCACTTGCGGTCCTCGTGATGGCCTACGTGGAACGGACGACGCGAAACCGCAAGAGGTCTAGATCCTGAAGTGATTGATAGTCGCTGCCCGGATTGCGGCCTCGCTAATGCCCAGGGGTTTGCGACCCGCCGGGAGCATCCCAACACTGGTCGTGACGTCGATGACCAAAACCCTATACGCCGCCGAAGCCGTAACGAGGCGCGCCAATGGCAAGGTTGAGAACTCCTTCATGGTCCGCGATGAAGGTCAAGTAAGATGAAAGAACTCAAGACGACAAACCAAAAAGTCTCGCCTTTGAAACCCGGCACCAAGGCGCCGAACTTCACCCTCAAGACAACCCCGGATCAGCATGTCTCTCTCCGAGATTTTCTCGGTAGGCCTGTGGTGCTTTGCTTCTATCCCGCGGATTGGAGCCCCGTCTGCAGCGACCAACTGGGACTCTATGCGCAGCTGATGTCTGAATTCAGGAAGTTCGATGCTGAACTGCTCGGAGTCTCCGTGGACGGCGTCTGGAGTCATCTGGCGTTTTCAAAGGATCGCAACCTGAACTTTCCCCTTCTCTCCGACTTCGACCCCAAGGGGGCCATCTCCCGAACGTACGGGGTCTTCACCGAACGCAACGGCGAATCCGCGCGGGCGCTCTTCGTGATTGATCCGAAGGGGATCATCCGGTGGAGCTACCTCTCACCGGACGGTGTCAATCCGGGGGCTGACGGAATCCTTTCCGCACTCGAGAATCTCAAATCACCCGACCGAAGGGAGTGATCATCACGACGCAGAATTACCAACCGCCCAAACTGATCCTGCCCGTCGGAGAACGGGACCACAGCGAAGGGCCGTCCCATGCTCGAATGGTGCTCGTCGAGTACGGGGACTACCAGTGTCCCTACTGCGGGGCGGCCTACCCGATCGTGAAGAAGGTCCAGAAGGAACTCGGGACGAAGCTCCGGTTCGTTTTCCGAAACTTCCCCATTACCACCTCCCACCCGCAAGCGGAATGGGCCGCGGAAACCGCCGAGGCGGCCGCCGTCCAAGGGAAGTTCTGGGAGATGCATGATTTTCTCTACGAGAACCAAGCGTCCCTCAGCGACCATGGATTCTTCGCCAACTATGCGAAGAAACTCAAGCTGGACGTGAAGAGGCTAGAGCAAGAGGTTGCTCAGCATGTCCATCTGGGGAGAGTTCGAGAAGACTTCATGGGTGGCGTCAAGAGCGGTGTGAACGGGACGCCGACGTTCTTCATTGGTGGCGCGAGATACGATGGTTATCCCGGATTTGGTCCTTTGATCGCGGCGCTCGAAGAGGCCGAGAAGGGCTGACTGCAGCCGCCCTGCATAGATAGATCGTGTCACTCGGGCGCCCGCTGGGAGCACTTGCGCATTGCAAAGCCATAAATCCAGCCCTCACGTGGTACTGGCTATGCCCATGATTGACGTCTATGCGCCGGCAAACCTCTTCCCGGCAGGGACCGACGGCGTGCTTGGCAAGGAGCTCACCATGGCCGTTCTCCGCGCTGAGGGTGTGACAAGCCCTGGACCGTTCCACCTGAACAACACCGCTGCGTTCATCCACCGAATGGACCCGCACGCGGTTCACACCGCCGCGACCGACTCCGCCCGCACGGTGCGCGTCCAGGTGATCACGCCTCCCGCGGCGTTGACCCGCGAGGGGCAGAGGCGACTCGTCAAAGAGGTCACGGAGATTGTGACCAAGGTCTCCGGCGACCCGACGCAGGCGAGTCGTACCTGGGTGATCCTCGCCGAGGCGGCAGAAGGCGGTTGGGGGCTCTCAGGCACGGCGTTCGGCCGCGAGGAGTTCGCGGCGCTCGCCGCCAAAGCCGCTGCGGCGCGCGCGAAGTAAGGGGTCCTGCCCCGGAGGGGAGTCCTGCATGTTAGGGCCCGCTTCGAAGTGGCTCACGGATGCGCGGTTGCGCGCTTCGCTCCTCGAGTTGAGCTCGTGATTCCGGTCGAGTGGACCGGGGGAACGGGAGCCGCTTAGCGGGCGGTCGATCCGCCGTCAACGGATAGGGCTGCGCCCGTCATGAAGGACGACTCGTCGCTCGCGAGGAACAGGATGGACCGCGCGATTTCATCCGGATCAGCAGCGCGCCCCATCGGGATTCGAGCGGATAGTCGCCGATAGTACTCGCCGAAGCGGAGACCCAATCGGCGGGCGTCCGCTTCCATCATCGGGGTGCGGACCTCCCCCGGACAGATCGCGTTGACCCGGATTCCATCGCGCGCATGTTCGAGGGCCATGCACTTCGTCATCAACAGGAGCCCGGCTTTCGACGCGCCGTAGACGGCGGAACCCGGGGCCCCCAGGAACGCCGAATCCGACGCGACGTTCACGATGACCCCACGCCGTCGCTTCACCATGCCCGGGAGTGCGTACTTCGAACAGAGGAAGGTGCCCTTCAGGTTGATGTCCATCACCCGGTCGTATTCCGCCTCCGTGAAGGCCTCGAGGTCCTTCTCAATCCAGATGCCCGCGTTGTTCACGAGCACATCGATCGGCCCGAGCCTTCGTTCCGTTTCAAGGACGAACCGTTGGGCGTCCGTCGCCTTCGACACGTCGCCGCGAATCGGCAGCACATCGCCGAACGTTCGCAGGCTCCGGGTCGCCGCCCGGAGACGAGGAAGGTTCCGTGCCGATATCGCCACCTTCGCGCCTTCGCTGAGGAAGGCTTTTGCGGTCGCTAGTCCAATGCCCGATGACCCGCCCGTGACGAAGACGACCTGCTTCCCGAACCGCATGGGCGCGGGAATCGTTGGCGGGAATATAGGCTTCCGCAGACGCCTCGTGACTGCGTGACTCTCCGCCAGCTAGGGCGGGTGCGGGCCTGTGCGCAGCACCCGAGGTTTCGAGACCGCCAAAATCTGCCGAAGAAGTCTGCACGGTAGTCGTAACGTTCGCGACGAATGTAGCTCCTGCGCACACTGTCAGGCGTCTATTCCCCGGTGCCCGGAACCGGCCGCAAGTACGGCTTTAAGCCCAATCGTAGAGACTTTCCACTGGCATATCCCTTGATGGCCTTGCCAGGTTTGCTTACCGAATAGGCCGACTTCCCGCCGGGAGCTACTATTTTGAAAAACGCCGCATCATTCGCTGCACGTGCGAAATGCTTCCGACACCCAGTTAGCCGACTTCGGTTGCCTACCTACTCGCTTGACGTGCGGAGCACGCGCCGTCTTTCCCTGCGCAGTCCAGCCGCCCAGGGCTCGGCTACATGGCGCAGCAACTGAGCTTGTCCACATCCTCGAAGAATGAGAGGGCCGCGAGCTTAGTCGCCTCGCTATGGGTTGGGAACACATGGACGGTGTCGATGATGTCCTCGAGGGTCAAGCCGTGCTTCACCGCGAGGACGCCTTCATGGATCATGTCGGGCGCCAGAGAGGCCAGAATATGCACCCCGAGGATCTTGTGGCTCTTCGCCTCCGCGACGATCTTGACGAGGCCACGAGTGTCCTCGACGATGATCGGCTTCGGGACCTGCTTCAACAAGATTGTGTTGCACTCGCATCGGATTTGGCCGTCCGCGTTTGCCTGGGCGTCGGTAGCACCCACAGATGCGACAGCGGGGTTTGTGAACACGGCGTGAGGCACCGCTCGGTAGTCCATCTTCAGGCCGCGATCGGCCAAGGCGTTCTCCGCCGCGATGTATCCTTCTTTCGCCGCGGCGGTCTCGAGCATCGGTTTTCCGATCACGTCGCCCGCTGCGAATATATGCGGCGCGGTCGTACGCATTTCGGAGTCTACCTTCACTCCGCGATCCTCCTTCGCCTCGACACGCGCCGACGGGAGGTTAAGCCCCGCAGTGTTCGGCGTGCGCCCCGTGGCCAGGAGGAGCTCGTCCCCCTCGAAGGTTCGTTTCCGGGCGCCGACGCGAGCGACCACAACTTTCCGGCCGTTTCGTTGTTCGGCAGAGAGGAGCTCCGCGCCGGTGTGAATCTCAATTCCGTCCTCCTTCAGATACTGTTGCAAGTATTGGGAGATTTCCGGTTCCTCCTCCGGCACGATCCGACCGCTGCGTTGCAACACGGTCACCTGCGTCCCGAGGTGCTGGTACATCTGGGCGAACTCTAGGCCAAGGGCGCGGCCGCCGAGGACGATCATGGAATCGGGTCGATCCTTCAGGGACAAGGCCTCCACGTTCGTGATGTAGTCCACCTTGTCGATTCCCGGAACCGGGGGGATCGTGGGCGAGGAACCGGTGCCGATTACGAATTTGTCTCCCTCGTACCGCTCCGCGCCCACCTTGACTTCATGGGGAGAGACAAAAGCGGCTTGGCCCCGCACGTAATCCACGTCCTTTAGGGACGCGAGTACATCCGCGTACTTCGCCTTGCGGAGATCGGCAACCAAACGGTCCTTCGAGCGAATCACAGCTCGGAATTCCGCGGACCATCCGTCCTCGAGATGGAGTCCCGGGAACGGACGGTTCGCCACGCGAAAGAACTGATCCCCGACGGCAAGGAGGCGTTTGCTCGGCACGCAGCCCACGTTCACGCACGTCCCGCCAATGGTACCGCCATCGATCATCAACGTTTCCGCTCCGTTGCGGTCCGCGCGGATCGCCGCGCTGAAGGCCGCTGCTCCGCCGCCGAGAATGATCAGGACGTGTCGCTTCGCCATCCGTTCCACCTTTCCCTCCTCGCTTTCAAACCCATCGGGGCGGAGTCATCGAGGCGATTCGCCAACCGAGCGGGACTCCCGGGAATCTTTGGGCTTCCCCGCAGCCACGACCACGCTCTCCGCCCCGAACGTTTTCGTGATTCGCCTCGTGCTCTCCGAGGCTGACTTCGCAAAGTAGTCGAGCCGCTTCAGAACTCGGACGTCGGAGAACCCGGCCGACTTGATCGTCTCCAGGTACTCCGTCTCCACCGCCGCCCCGCCAATGCAGTCTGCCCACAGCTGCGGGTTCAGCCCGCACACGGTGCCCACATCCTCCTGCACGACAATGTCCGCGAGCTGGAGGCGCCCGCCCGGCCGGAGGACACGGTGAATCTCCGCGAACGCCGCGACCTTGTCCGGCACGAGGTTCAGGACACCGTTGCTCGTGACGACATCGACGCTCGAGTCGGGGAGAGGGATCTGCGTGGCGTCCCCCGCTAGAATTTCGATGTTCTTCGCGCCGATCCGCTCGATGTTCCCGCGCGCCTTCGCGATCATCGCGGGCGTGATGTCGAGCCCGTAGACCTTGCCCGACGGACCGGTCTTGAGGGACGCGAACAGCACGTCCGTCCCGGAGCCGGACCCGATGTCGAGCACGGTCTCGCCCGGGTGAATCGCGTTGGCGGCGTGCGGATAGCCGACGCCTGCGAAGGATTCTGTCGCCGTCGGCGGAAGCTTCCGCAGGTCCTCTTCCGGATAGCCGACGTACCGGAGCGCCTCCAGACCGAGCGGGAAGTGGTACCCCTTGTCGGGCCGCGTCGCGACCTCCGTGTAGAGCGACTGCACCGCCTTCGTGATGATCGGCTTGAGGTCGGAGACCGTCTCGACCTGGACTTCGGGCGGCACGTGCGAGATCTTCGCGATTTCAAGAGGCAGCTTGTCCGCCTTCGTTCCCTTCCACCGCCAGGCTTCGATTCCTTCGAAGTCGTGGTCGGTCAAGAACCCGGCTCGCTCCAACTGGGATAGTCGTATTTCGGCGTCTTCCACCCCAATCCGGAAGACGGATGCGATTTCGTTCGCGGTCGTCACGTCCCTGTGGTGCTCCAAGTACTCCAAGATGTCCGCAGGACTCCGCTTCGGGAGCCCGGGGGCGAGCTTGTCCACAATGTCCTCGAACGGTTTCGAGGTGAACGTCGCGCCCTTCATTTCAGCCTGTCCTTGACGGTTCCGGATGAGGAGGGCGTCGAAGTTCGCGTGGGCCCGTGCCATCTCCTCCCGGTCCCGCTCGAACGCGTCCTCCACCGCGTCCGAGTGCGTGTCCTTTCGAAGGCGTTCTTTGTCGAGCCCAACCTCCGCGCCCAATTTCACGAGGGTCTCATCCGTGGCGGGCAGACATTCGAGCCCGAACGCTTCCATCATCCGTCGGAAGTACTTCGCCGCGAGTTCCCTGGATTGTAGCTCCGCCGCCTTGAACGCTCGGCACGCGGGGAACGAACTCTCGACCTTGCTCCGAAAGTAGTAATCGGGCCGCACGGGCATGTTCATGAGCGCGACGGATTCGAGGATCCAGTCAGCCGTGCCCCGCTCGTCGACCCCGTTCTCCCGCATCCATTCCGCTAAAGTCTCGAACTCACCGCCCATCTTGTACGTGACCTTCACGTTGTCCCCGTACACCTCCCGCAGGCGTTGCAGAATCGGCTCCAGGCCCCACGACCACCAGCACCACGGGTCTGCGAAGTGGACGATCTCGATCGGCACGTCTTCTCTCGACACTCTGTCCCCCGCGCCCGCATCCGAGGGCCTTGACTTAAGTCTTCCCGGACGACGTCGCGACGACTCCGTGGCGGTCCGCATCACACGAATCGCGGCGCATTTCTTGAACACCTCCATCGGGGCGTTGACAATCGGTAGGCCGACTGTCCCGCCAGAAGGATGCGACGACTCCCTTGGAATTGGGAGATCGTCCGGGGGAACAGGTGCATCCAACTGCGGATGGTCTCCGGGCTTCTTCTCGCCGACGCCTTTTTGTGTCACAGGCTAACTCACGGTGCGTGCTCTTCCGAGTGACGAAGCGGTTTCGAGCCCCTCTCCCGGATGTCTACGCCTGGTGCACGGAATTTCGGGACAGTGACCCCGATTTGAGCGGAGTCCGGCTGCGCACACGCAGGGTGATCCGTCGGGAGGGAGACCGGATCGAGATGGAAGAGTCTGGAATCATGGCGTTCCCGTTCGTCGCCCGGTTCCATATACGCTTGCGGCCGCCGGACGGTTGGGAAGCGGACGCCCGATCGAACATGGGGCACACGCACAATACGTACCGTTTGTTCGCGGACACGGAAGGTACTCGGCTCGAAATGACGTTCGATGTCCACCTGACGGGGCCATACCGCTTGTTCGCCCCCTTCGCGAGAGGGTTCATCGTCCGGAAGACCTCGCGGGAGTGGGACGATTACGTGGTTGCAATGCAATCGGGTCGATAGTTCCAAGCCGGAATCCCTCGCTGTCGCGACTCCTCCAGAGGAGAGACGGTCGGCCGTGGACGACCGGATCGCCGTTTGTCCACGAGCGCCGAGGCTCGATGCGAGTGACCCCGTGCAAGTCAGGCCATTTCTAGCTCTTGCGTGGCATCCAATGGAACCGCTGGCCTCGACCGCTGGCAGACCTCCAGGCACGCATCGCGAGGTGAACACATCCTCTCAAGGCACCTCTCCTCGGGATCCGATGGATCGGAGCGCGCCACCAAGCATAAAGGGTCAAACTCGGGTTGGGTCGAGCATGCAAATTCGGACGTACGAGGAGGTGGATCCGCGAGAGGTCTTCCGCCTGACGATGCTGGCCTTTGGCTGGCGACTCACCCCAGACTTGGTCCGCCACTTTCTGCGTCGCGATCCTGCCACGGTACCTGGGTACGCCTTCTACGCCGTGGAGATGGGACACGTCATGGCGCAAGCCGTCCCGATGCTGATGAATGTCCGGCTGACGACGGGGGTTGAGCAGGTCGGTGGCGTCGCGGGCGTCTGTTCCCTGCCTTCCGTCTGGGGGAGGGGCTACGCCCGCCGCCTTATGACCCACACGCACGGGTTTTTCCGAGAGCAAGGCGTAGGTCTTTCCACGCTCACGACGAGTCGAAACATTCGAGGCTATCGGATCTACCGTCGAATGGGCTACGTAGATTTGGCGCGACTTCCTCTCGGCGTGCGCTCACTCTCACCCCGGACGACTCGGCCGGTCGGAATGGGATTTAGGAAGGTTCGCCGCGACGACCTTCCGCGTCTTCAGACCTTCTTCGCGCAGTACGTGCGCGGTCATCTGGGATGGACCGAGCGCGATCCGCGTCGCCTCGCTTGCTCGGCGGCCTGGGATTCCCACGTGTTGGACCGCTATCGGATGGTCATGCGCAACGGGCGACCCGTGGGGTATGTGCATCGGTCATCCGGCGGGTGGACTCGTGGGGCCGAGGTCGTGGTCTCGGAGGAGACCATTGTGCCAGTCAAGGAAGATTTCCGCGCGACCGTTCGCGCTTTGGAGGCGAAGGCGAAGGGACCCTTCGCCGCGGTGGACGCCACCGGCTCTCGACGCGACCAGGGATGGTATCGTTCCCTTGGATACCGTCTGGACGATTCGCTCCCGGCCACGGTAATGGCGTTGCCTCTCGATGGCCGACGACCTAAAGATGCGCCCCGTCTCTTCGGCGGCCCGCAGGGCAAGTTCGTAATGCACGCGACGGACTGGTTCTGAGCGGTTCTGAAGATCCGGCGGCTGGATGGACGGAGCGATGAACACAGGGTTGACGCTCGGCACAGCATTTGTCATCACCGGTTCGGTTCTTGTTGGGGCATTCTATCTCTTTCAAGGACTTTCTCGCGACAGGTGTTTTCTTCGCCGACCCGTGTCTCGAACGGGGGAAAGGAGGCGGACCGTTTGGTCCTCCTCATGCTGGGACGGGACGACCTTCTGCCCTTGGTGTACCTCAATTCGATCCGCGGTTCTGTCGGACATTGACACGTCCAGATGGAGAAACCTCGCATCCCTCCGGGTCCTCTCATGCCTCACCAACTCAGGTCCGTGGGGGTCATGGTCTTGGGTCGCTCCGCTTCTGACTTCTTGCTGACTTTTACGTAGGACAATGCAAACCGGCTTTGTTGAGAGGCGCTAGCAAGACTAGAGAAATTCCGGCCCACGCAACGTTCGCGAGATTACCTGGGTTTCGGAATCCCTTTCGACGCTGAATTGTTGATTTCAAGAGACAATGATAGCCAGATTTTCGTCCCGTTTTCCCTTTGCCCGGTCCGAGAACCGTTAAGGTGGCGGCCAGACACTCGTTGGGGATTGGCCTTGAGTCAACGTGCCCCGATGGACATCGAGGCTTCGGTCAGCTTCTTGTCCACCCGCTCATTGAAGGATTCATACACTTCAATTCGATCTTGGACTAACTCGATGAAAGCTTTGCCGACTCCGGGTTGCTCGTTGACCCATACCAAGATCTCTTTGGCCTCGGAGATATTCCTAATCAGGAGATTGAAGAAGCCGTGCTCGATATCGCTTAGCCTAGTCGACACGAGCAGGGCATCAAATCGAGAAACGATTCGGTTATCGAGATCGGTTTTTGATCCGGGGTTAGCATAGAAGACCACGAGATCAGCTATGATCGCGCCATCCAATGCTCTTGGATTCCAGCTCGGGATAACAAAGAGAGCCTTTTCTTGAATCATCCTCCGGAGTCTTCGTTTCACGGTTTTTTGGGACGTTCCAACTTCCCTAGAAATGATGGAATAGGATTGCCGGGGATTTGTCTGGATGGCCTTGATGATTCTCCAGTCGGTATGAGTTAGTTCAATGGTGCACACCGGGAACGGGATATTGGCACGCGCCAAGTTCTGCGCGTTCGACATCCTCGCAATCAGCTCAAACTCTTTCTTCGCGGCGAGCTCACTCTCGAACATGATGACGAGCGCCAACGAGGATCCATAAGAATCTGATATTGCTAGGACGCCATGAATCAAGCCGAGTTTTCGTACCAACTCATCCTTGGCCGACGGGGGTCGGACGTCAAACCATAGTTGAGCGAGACTGACGCCCAAGAGGCGGGGATTCACGATGAGCTGCCATCCCTTCAAGAAGCCGCTCTGCTGAAATCTCTTGATTCTATTCCTGACCGTGACCTCGTCAACCTGGAGCTTCCTTGCCATGCTGCGGTAAGATCTGCGGAAATCGGATCGAAGTAGAGGACCTGCTCTATCTCGAAAAAGTTCCCTACAGACTCTGACATCCAGGCTGTCCACTTTGCAGAGACCGGATGCAAGAAAGAGAAGCATCGCTATTAACTGTGTCCCTTTTGAGTCAAGTAATTCAAGGCGCAGTTAACCGCGAACGAGCGCTAACAATCCTGAGTGGAGGCGGACCCATTGAACGTCGAAACCAAAGACGCGACGGCCGATCCAATCGATTGGGCTGACGTAGCTGGGGATCCGGGCTTGCGCGAGGCCCGGAAACGCTTGTTGTCCCGATTTGTTCCCGGTGCTCGTACCCGGCGGCTGAAGTGGTCCATGGGAAGCACCGAGATGATTGAAGTCGGTGAAGGCCCGCCGCTGGTCTTGATCCACGGTGGGCTAGGCGAAGCGGGGGGCTGGGCGCCAATCCTGACTCTCCTGGCGGATCATTTCCATCTGTACGCTCCGGACCGGCCAGGGCATGGTCTCTCCGACCCATTCGACTACCGGGGCGTCGACTTGTTTGAACTCAGCGCCACGTTCCTCGGGGATGTCCTAGACAACTGCGGTCTGCGAACCGTCCCGCTGATGGGATGTTCGATGGGTGGTCTCTCCGCGATCGCGTTCTATCTGCGCCACCCGGACCGCGTAAGCCAGCTCATCCTCCCGGGTATGCCCGCGGGGCTCCAGCGGGCCGTCCCGCCAGGCATCTATCAGGCCCAGAAGCTGATGCATCAGCTGTCGACCTCCTCGCCGGGAGCGCTCATACGTTCGGAGCTGGCCCAGCCCGCAGGCCGCGGACGCATGATTGAACCGCTATCGGCGCTCGTTGCGCACCCCGAACGCGTGGCCGAGGAATACCTCGACTGCGATCGGTTCAATCTCCTCCGCAATCATCGCTCGTTCCGCTGGTATCTGGATGGCATCGTGACCGAGGAAGGTCTCCTCCCTTCTCTCCTGCTTGACCAGCGGTGGGCCGAGCTCCGTGTCCCAACGACGTTCATTTGGGGTGAGAAGGATGCCTTCGCGACGGTGGACAAGGGTAGGGCCGCAGCGGCACGGGTGCCCAGAAACCGGTTCGAGCTGATCCCGGATGCGGGGCACGCTGTCTGGGTCGACGAACCGGACCGTGTTGCGGCCTGTATCCTCGATTCTCTTCACATGTCGCGCGGTGGCTAGCCTGTCTTCATGAAGGGTGGGGGGGTGGGCGGGCTCACCCACTATGCAACCGGATTCGTGAAGCTCATCGAGGAGGCCGTCCAGGAGACAGCCGCTTGAAGGCCGTTTGGCCCTCGTGCAGATCCGGGATCGCCCGACAAGGCCAACATCGCTCTCGAATCGAAGCCTTTCGCCGGGGGGTTGGCGAATCTCGGCCTTGGTGATCAAGGCACTCGACGCGCCGTATGTTTATCTGCGAGGTCCCAGTGGCAGTCCCATGGCCTCCAAGCCAGCGTCGCCGTTCGACCCGATGGAGCCCTTTGCGCGAGACGAACTCCTCCGA
>Ga0209160_1000128_pt1 | contig 52448 bp, 50 predicted proteins | sample GraSoiAngelo_153_FD_186167 | JGI IMG/M metagenome (GOLD analysis project Ga0209160, IMG submission 186167) | Grasslands soil microbial communities from the Angelo Coastal Reserve, California, USA - 14_1009_12_40cm (SPAdes) (version 2) | ecosystem: Environmental > Terrestrial > Soil > Grasslands ...
GGGTTCTGGTTGGGCAGGCCGGCCGCGAGCGGTGCCCTCTCGGGGTCGGGAGGATAGGCGCCGGTCGTACCTGGCGCGGCTCCGGCGTTGGGCGCAAAGGGCGCGGCCAGCTGATTCGAGAGGATGATCGACTCGTTACCGAGCGAACAGCCGTTGCCGTTGACGTTCGGACACGGGAAGAGGTTGCCGTTGCTCACCGACCCGCTGACCGGAACATTCGCGGCCAGCCCGAAGGGACCGGTGCATCCATTTCCTGGCGGGGCGGCGTAGATGTTGTACGACGTCGCGCCCGGCACGTTGCTGAATGCGACCTGGACGTTGTCGAAGTGGTTGTTCAGGTTGATCTGGTCGCACATGGAAGGCGCGCTCTCGCGCGTGTAGCTGACGCCGTTGTAGGTGTCGGTGCGCAGCGAGGTGACGACGAACGACCAGATGCCGGTCTGAATGTCGCGCGGGCCGGACTGCTTGGTGAGCTGAAAAGCCCCTGCGCAGGTGAGCCCCCCACCGACGTCCCAGAACTGGTTGGCCGCGCGCAAGGTGTTGTTCGAGGCGTTGGGCTCGTCCGGTGGTTTCAACTCGTTGCTCACCAGGTCTCCGTCGTTGACCGCACCGGCCAGAAACGTGTAGACGCCACCACTCAAGAACCAGCAGTGGTTGCCGCTGACCGAGGCAAGCGAGGAATAGATTCCCGCCGGAACCACCACGCTGCCGGAAAAGCTGACGCTGCCGCCGAGCAAGCTCGGCGCCGGGTAGCCGGGATCGGGTAGGCGGTAGCCGGAGCGCGTGGCGCCGGCGACATCCGGATACGAACAGGGAGCCGACGCGTCGCTCGGATAGCACGAGTTCGTCACCGACCCCGGCACCGTGGACTGGCAGTTGGCGTAGATGTCGCCGGCCACACGCACGGTGCCACCCGTCACGGAGACGGCCCCGTTGCTCACCAGGTCGCCGATGAGGTCCAGGGTCCCCGTGCCGTTGATCGTGATCGCCGCGCCGCCCACGCCGCCGCAGCCGTCCTGGTCGAGTGCTGCCACCGTCGGTGTGTAGAGGAGGTTGTTCACGTTGCCCTGGGCCGCGGCGCCAAGGGTCGGGTTCGAGCCGTTCGTCAGCACCCGCCCGAACTGCAGTTGAAGGCTCCGGGTGGCCGTGAGCGTGAACCGGCTGCCCTGGGGACCGGTCGCCCTCGCGACGTCGGTGAGCACGGTGCCATCCGAATATGTGCATGTAACGGTCCACGGGCTTGCCCCGGGCGTCCCGTAGGCGGTGCAGGCTGGCGCGGAGTAAAGGCGGAGGTTGGTCCCGAAGATCGCGGTCGCGGCCTGCTCGGCGCTGACGTAGCTGCCGGTCTGCTGCATCTTGTCGGCTGCGGCCAGAGCTGCCGCGTCGGTGGCGGCCTGGATGTCGCGACGCAGCGCGTACGCCCGCGATCCGTCGATCGCGATCGCTACCATCCCGATGAGGACGGTGAGCATGAGCGCGATCAACACGATGGCCTGCCCGCTCTGCTTCCCCCTTCGCTTCCCCACTCGCTGGGGAAGCTGTCCCCGCGCGAAGCGCGCGGACTGATGGGGAGCTAGAACCCCTTTCATGAGTCAGTACTCCGTCCGGTAGACCGCCGCAGCCGAGATGACCACATGGTTGGCCGTCGCCTGGGCCACGATCGGGGTGATCAAAACGAGGTTGAAACGGACCGTGACCTGGACCTGCGAGTTGCCCGAGGCGGGGTTGACCGCGCTGCACGATCCGCTGGCGATCGCGGCATATTCCCCTCCTGGCGCGTTGGGCGGCGGCGTGCTCTCGACGCCTCCTGGCGGGCTCGGCTCGGTGATGTAGACCCAGGCGGAGTTGGCCGGTGGGGTAGCTCCCGTGATCGGGCCCTGCGGGCAGGGCGCGGAGACCGGCGCGCCAAGCATCTGGCCGCTGACGGCGTTGAGCACGTCCGTGTCGGTGGGCAGCTGGTTGGAGGCGCGAACTGCGACTCGCGCCCCCTCACGCGCTGCGTGGTTGATCGTGTCGTAGTAGAAGATTGCGCGCCCGATGTCGATGATCCCGAACAAAAGCAGAAGCAGCACGGGCGACACCAACGCGAACTCGATCAAAGCCTGGGAGCGTTGTCTTTTCCTCCCCACTGGTGGGGAGGTGGCCGGCGCAGCCGGACCGAGGGGCTGATACATCATCAATTTCCCTGTACCGTCATGTGCTCGTTCGCCGCGACCTGGAAGACGCCGAACTGCGACTTCACGAGTGGGGTGAGCGGCCCGTACGTGTAAAGCACGATCACGTTCAGGTCCAGCTGGCCCTGGTTGGTCGCGGGGCTCGTGAAGTCCAGGCCGGGCGTGTTGTTGTAGCAGATGTACAGCCACGGCTGGTTGGCTGTGGCGGGGTACGCCGATGAGACAAACGGCGGGTTGTGGACCGTGTTTCCGTCGGTCGGCGTCGGGCACGTCGTGCCGGGGTTCTTGAGCACCGAAGCGGGGAGCGAGATGGTGGCGAGCTCGGCGTCCACCGCAAGCTTGATCTCCGCGTCGTAGAGATAGGGGTGTGATTGGGCCGGGGCCTGGAACCAGGCCCCATGCCTCGCGCCTTCGCGGGCCGCGTTGGAAAGCGCCTCCGAGACGTAGATCGATCGCCCGATGTCGACCAGCCCTCCGACGAGCAAAAGCAGGATCACGGACGACACTGCAAACTCGACCAGGGATTGCCCGCCCTCGTGCAAATGTGGCGTTTTGAGTATCAGGTAAGGGGGGCTCGGCACCGGCATATCTTGCCTATGATTGGTCGGCCTTGCGGACGTTTAGCGCAATTACCTCGCGCCGGCCATTCACCCTGCTCGGCGTACTGCTGGCTCTCGTCGTGATCGTGGCCTTCGTCCTCGTAGCTCTCAACGCCAGCCAGGCGGGGATCAGTCCCACTCAGACGGTCGTGGTGGCGAACGCCAACCTGCAGCCCAGGATCCCGATCACCGAGGCCGACCTGACGACGCGGACGATCCCGGTGCCGTCGAACTACCCGAAGGTCTACTTCGCCAAGGTTCCAGACGTCGTGGGAATGGTGCCGCTCGTGGCCATCCTGATGGGCGAGGTGGTGTCCTCCAACGACGTGGCCAAGGCCACCCAGGCGCTCGGCTCTCAGTCCGAGTACCTGGCGATTCCCAGGGGCTACGTAGCCCTGACCATCCCGACCAGCGAGCAGCAGGGCGTGGCGGATTACATCCAACCCGGCGACTACATCTCCGTGATCGCCACCGTGACAACAGGAAGCAAGGTCGCTGTGAAGACGATCTTCACCCAGCTGCACGTGATCAAGGTCGGCGCCCAGTCGACCGCCGGCAATTCCAACGCAAGCAGCCTCACTGTCGTGGTCACCCAATGCGAGGCCGAGGTCATCACGTGGTTCTTGACCTACGCCGCCCTCAAGTACTCGCTCGAGTCGTACCACGATTACGCGCCTGGCGAGCAGGCTCCCGACCCGAAGTGCCCTAGCGTGGGCGACGCCAAGGGCGTCACGCTGCAGGTCATCCAGGCCGCCTTTCCGACCCTCTTCTAGGTGAATCTCCCGCCCGAGACGATCGTCGCGGTGCCGATGGCGGCCGCCATCTTTGTCTTCTTCTGGGCGCTCGACAGGGTCCGCAAGGAGCGCCGGGTCTCCGACCCGCTGCCGGCGCGTGCCACGCCGCGAGAGCTCGTCGAACGCCTGCTGAAGCCGGCCGCCGAGAACCTCAGCCAGCGCCGCAAGGTGCAGGGAAAGCCGACTCTGACCGAAGACCTGGCTCGCGCCGGCTTGAACCTGACCGCCCCTGAGTACCTGCTGATGCGGATCGGCGCCGTAGCCCTCGGCGCGCTGATCGGCCTCTTCCGATTCGGCTTCACGCTGGGTCCGGTGATTCTGGGGGTGATCGGGTTCATCATCCCGCCGCTTGTCGTGGCCTACCTGCAGCGCCGCCGCCAGCGCTTGTTCAGCGAGCAGCTCGCAAGCATGCTGCAGCTCCTGTCGAACTCACTGAAGACGGGCTATGCGATCGACCGCGCGCTCGAGACAGTCGCGTCGAAATCGCAGCCACCGGTGTCGACAGAGTTCGAGCGCGTCGCGACCGAGATCACTCTGGGCACCTCAGTCGAGGATGCACTCAGCGCGTTGCTGCTGCGCATCAACAGCCCCGACCTCGAGTTCATCGTGACCGCGATCCTGCTCCACATTCGGGTAGGCGGAAACCTCGCCGAGGTCCTCGACAACATCTCAGACACGCTGCGCGACCGCCTCCAGACCAAGCGCGACATGAGCGTGCTGACTGCACAGTCGCGCGCTTCGGCGAGCATCATCACCGGCCTGCCCATCCTGCTAGCGCTGGGACTCTACGTTTTCGTCCCCGGCTACTACGCACCGATGACGAGCACATGGGTCGGCTACGCGATGCTGGGATTTGCGGGATTCATGATCCTGATGGGCAACCTGATCATCCGGCGCATGACCACCTTGGAGGCATAGCGTTGCTGCCGATTGCAATTGCTGCCGGCGTCATCTGCGGCGCGGTCGTGTTTGGGTACTTCATCGCGATCGATCAGTTCCGTGCCGCGGCCGCCAACGGCGGGCATATCACTGGCGCACCTCGCCAGACCTTCGTCAAGCAACTCGAGCTGGTGCTGCGTCCGGTGTCACGCCTGCCCACGCGGACAGCGCTGCAGCTGAGGCAGAAGCTGAGCCAGGCCGGCAACCCCGGCGGGCTGACCCCGACCGGCTTCCAGGCGGTCCGCTACAGCCTCGCCGCGTTGATGGCGATCGTCGGGCTCGGCGTCGGACTGCTCGTGCCTCTTACGTTGCCTGACTTCGTTTCCGCTCCGCTGGCGGGGGCGGTGTTCGCCGCAATCGGGTTCATCCTGCCTGGCCTCTGGCTAGAGCAGCGCATCAGCCAGCGCCGCCACCAGATTCAGCGCTCGCTGGCCGAAGCGACCGACCTGCTCACCCTGGTCGTTGAGTCCGGCATGAGTCTTGACGAGGGCATGCTCAGCATCGTAGAGCGCTTCCACAACGCGCTTGGCGACGAGATCGGCAAGGTCTTACGCGAGATCCGGTTGGGCCGGCCCCGCATGGCTGCCCTCGAGCACATGGCCGACACGGCCGGCGTGTCTGACCTGCATCACCTCGTCGAATCGATCGTTCAGTCGGACCAGATGGGCGTGCCCATCGCTCGCCTTCTTCGGGTGCAGGCGACGGAGATGCGTCGTCGTCAGCGGCAGGGTGCGCAGGAGCGTGCGGCCCAGGCCTCCTCGCGAATGGTGTTTCCTATGGTCGGGTGCATCTTCCCCGTGCTCTGGGTGGTGCTGCTCGGCCCGGCCATCATCCAGGTGCTGAAATCACTTCATTAACTGTCGTGCACAACCGCAGAGCGCCGCGCGGCCAGCATCAATCGTTCAGCGATATGGACAAACCGCTGTACACGATCAGCGTTGCGGCCGAGATTCTCGAAACGCACCCGCGCACGCTGATGCTCTACGAGGACGCGCGGCTGATCGAGCCGCATCGCACGACGACGAATCGGAGGCGATACTCGCAGCGCGACATCAGCAAGGTCCAGGTCATACAGCACCTCACACGGGAAAAAGGCGTGACGCTGGCGGGCGTGCGTCACATCCTGAGCTTGTTCGACGTGATGAAAAAGCATCGCGTAGAGCCCCCAGCCGACCTACGTGAGATTTACGACCGGTACGCCCAACTAATCTGATTCGCAGCCACCCTCTCCCCCCAGGGGAGAGGGCGGGGAGAGGGGGGCGCAAAGCACTATGCGCTAGCCGCTCTTCGACGTCTTTTCGCCGCCGGCGCCCACAGGCTCTCCAGGTCGTAGTACGAACGCTCGCCCGGCAAGAAGACGTGCGCGAGCACCGAATCGAAATCGAGCAGGATCCATCCGGCGTCGCTGTAGCCATCGACCGCGAGCGGCCTGCGATCTTTCGCCTTGGCCGCCTCCACCATCCCGTCGGCGATGGCCCGCACCTGCCGGTCGGTCTCGCCCTCGCAAATGACGAAGTAGTCGGCGATTGAGGTCTGGTCGCGCACGTCGATCACGACCGGGTCCCAGGCCTTCTTTTCGGCTGCTGCGCTGCGCAGCAAGCGCGCGAGCTGGAGTGGCGTGAGTCGCCTGGTCCCGTCAGCAGCCAACGTCTCGATTATCCATATACAGACGATGTTTGGCGATATAGCGTTCGACGGCCGGCGCGAGGTCGCGGACCGGTTCGCCGGCCGCGATCGCTCTGCGTAGCGCGCTGCCAGAGATGTCGGGAGTGGGCCGCACGCAAAGCACCGTCTTGGCAGGATCGAGGCCGGCTGCGACGAGCATTGTCGCGTCGGGTGATTCGCTGCCCGGTCGGGAGACCACCACGATCGTCGCGAGCCGGCGGACCTCCTCCGGCTCGCGCCAGCTCGAAAACTGCCGCGCCGCATCCCAGCCCAGCACAAGGAAGAGTTGGTCGCCCGGGCGCTCGCGCTTGAGCTCGCGCAGGGTATCGGCGGTATAGGAAGTGCCGCCGCGGCGGATCTCGACGTCAGAGACCTCGAAAGCGCTTTCCGAATCGATTGCCAACCGGCTCATCTCCAGCCGCTGTGCACCCGACGCGACCGCTGGACCACGGTGGGGCGGCGTGCCGGAAGGGACGAACAGGACGCGGTCGAGCTCAGCGCATTCCATCGCGACTCGCGCCGCTGCGAGATGCCCGAGATGGATGGGGTCGAACGTGCCGCCCAAAATCCCGACCCTCACGGCTGGTACTCGAACTCGACGCCGGCGATCCGAACATCGTCGCCCGGCTTGACGCCGGCCGCCTCGAGCGCCTCGTTGACGCCAAGCCGGTCCAGCTCCGACTGGAATCGCGCCAGCCCGCCTTCGGAGTCGAGGTCGAACCGTTCGAGCAAGCGCTCGACGCGTTCTCCGTGGACGACAAATCCCGAAGGCTTTTTCTCCACGACCATCTGGCTCGAGCGAACCGGTAGCTTGGTGACCTTGGCCGCGTCAGGCAGGGAAGGCGCCGGCGCGGCGGCGACGACCTTGACCACGGCTTCCATGAGCTCGGTCAATCCTTTTCCCGTCAGGGCCGAAACGAAGTAGACGTCCGGCTTGCGAGTCTTCGCGCGCAGCTTGCGCACCGGTTCGAGATCGACCTTGTTCACCGCCACGACGTACGGACGCTTGACGAGATCCGGTGAAAAACGTGCCAGCTCATGCCGCACCGTTTCGAGATCGTTCCACGGTTCGGGCGACGAGCCGTCAAGCACGAAGACGAGCGCCCTGGTCCGCTCCACGTGACGCAGGAAGCGCAGGCCGAGGCCGGCCCCGTGCGCGGCGCCCTCGATCAAACCTGGGATGTCCGCGATCACGATTCGTCCACCCTCAGCCTCCGCGACCCCGAGCTCGGGGTCGAGGGTCGTAAATGGGTAGGCACCGACCTTGGGATGCGCCGCGGTCAACGCGCGGAGCAATGAGGATTTGCCGGCATTGGGCGGGCCGACCAGGCCGACGTCGGCGATGAGCTTGAGATCGAGCGTGAGCTCGCGGTCTTCGCCCTTGAGGCCCGGCTCCGCGTAGTCAGGCGCGCGCCTGCTCGAGCTTTTGAAATGCACGTTGCCCCGGCCGCCCACGCCGCCGTGCGCCACCACCACGCGTGCATCTGGGCGATCGAGGTCGGCGATGAGCGCACCAGCCGCGTCGAGCGCGATGGTGCCGACCGGGACCTCGAGCGTGACATCTGCCCCGTTCCGTCCCGTCTTGCGTCCGCCCGCGCCGTCGGCGCCGGGTTCGGCGTGCCACCGACTTCGGCGCTTGTAGCGCGAGAGGTCGTTCAGCTCGTTTGTAGCGGTGAGGATTACCGAGCCGCCGCGACCACCGTCACCACCGTCTGGGCCGCCTCTCGGCACAAACGGTTCGCGTCGAAATGATGCCGATCCTTTGCCGCCGTGACCGCCGCGCACCACGATGCGAGCGGAGTCGACGAACCTTCCCTCAGCCTTGCTCGTTGCGCTCTATGACTACGCGCCGGCCGTCCTTGCCCACCCGCTCGTACTTGACCTGGCCGGCGACGAGCGCGAACAGCGTGTCATCGCGTCCAAGGCCGACGCCTTCGCCCGGCGCGATCTTGGTGCCGCGCTGCCGGACAAGGATCGTGCCCGCGTTGACGATCTGTCCGCCGTAGATCTTGACTCCGAGCATCTGCGGGTTCGAGTCGCGACCGTTGCGCGACGAACCGCCGCCCTTCTTGTGTGCCAATTACTCCGTCTCCTTCTTGGCCCGGCGCCGCGTGGGTTTCTTCGGTTCATCCGATTGAGCCTCATCAACGTCGGCCGGCTCGGCCGCCTCGGCCTTCGCTTTGGGCGCCGCTTTCTTCTTTGGCTCCGCCTTGGCCCGACCCCTCTTCGGCTTTGCGGTCTCCTTGACCTCTTCCTCTTCTTCTGTAGCCAGGCCCACGCCCCCCACCGCGATGATCTCGAGTGCGGTCAGGTGTGCGCGCCCACCATGGTGGACCCTCACGCGCTTCTTCGACTTGTAGCGGAGGCTCTCTATCCGCGGCCCTCGCCGGTGCGCAAGCACCTTCGCATCCACGTCCAGGTCACCAACCTGCTGCCCTACCTTGAGGTCATCGCCGTTGCTGAAGAGCAGGACACGGCCGAGCTTGACCGACGAACCGAGTTCCGCCGCGAGGCGGTCGACCAGGATGCGATCGCCGGGCACGACGCGGTACTGCTTGCCGCCGCTGACAACGACAGCCGACGGTCCCAGGGGTCGCCGCGAAGTCACGGCTTCAGCCTCTGACTTCGTGGGGTGTAGAGAACTATCAGGCTTGGGCACGGCGAGTGATTGTACCAAGAGAAGGGAGCCTCTCTTGATGGGCCACCCTCCGCCGCCGCAGCATCACCGATTGGACGAGCCCCAACGCCGCAAAGGTGGTAATCGTCGCCGAGCCGCCGTATGAGATCAGGGGCAGCGGGATGCCGGCGATCGGAAGCAGGCCGATGTTCATGCCGACGTTCTCGACCACCTGCACTAAAACCACACAGAACGTTCCGCCTGCGAGCAGCTCGCCGAAGCGATCAGAGGCGACCGTCGCCGTTCGCAGCAACCGAACCAGGAGCACCCCGAAGAGGGTCAGCAAGACGAGGCTGCCGAGCAGTCCGAACTCCTCTGCGAACGTCGCGAAAACGAAGTCGGTGGCCCGCTCGGGAACAAAACCCAGCTGGCCCTGCAGCCCGTGCAGCCACCCGCGGCCGAACAGCCCCCCGGAACCAACCGCGATCCGGGCCTGCAGCAGGCTGTAGCCGGCGCCGAGTGGATCCTGGGCTGGGTCGAGAAAGATCTCGAGGCGGCGCCTCTGGTAGCCATATAGAAGATGAGGCAGGAGGGGCACCGCGGTGATCGCAACCACGACGACGGATGCCAGCTGGACCGGCCGAGCCCCAGCCAGGAAAAGGATGCCGAGCGCCACCGCAAGGAGCACGAGGGTGGTGCCCAGGTCGGGCTGAGAGATGACCAGCGCCGCGGGCGCCGCCACCATGCCGAGGGCCCCACCGAAAGTGCGCCACGACACGCGCTCCTGGCGCGAGAGGTAGGCCGCGAGAACGACGACCAGCAGGAGCTTGGAAAGCTCGGACGGCTCGAGCGGGAACCCTGCCACCGCAAGCCAGCGTCGAGCCCCCAGCGCGGAATGGCCGACGAGGCGCACCGCCACCAGCAGCAAGAGCATTCCTCCATACAGTGCGGGAGCAATCGGGCGCAGCCGGCGATAGTCAAACAGCGCGGCGGCGACGTATACCGAGGCGCCGAGCAGCACCCAGATGACCTGCCGGACCCAATCCGCGCGCGCGCTGAACACCGTCATCACGCCGAGCGTCGCGAGCATGAACGCAACCAGCGGCTGCAAGCGGTCAAGCCGAGACATCAGGCGCGGATCGAGCCCAGGTTGCTGCGGTAGAACTTCATGATGTCGACGCCGATCGGCGCTGCCTCGACCTCCGACAGCTCGCCGCGCTCGACGAAGACCGACAGGGCGATCTCGGGCTGCGCGTACGGCGCGAAGAAAACAAACCACGCATGGGTCGGAAGGTCCAGGCCGCTGCCACCCCACTGCGCCGTTCCGGTCTTGCCGCCGCCGTCCGCCGGCACGCCGGCGGCGCGGAACCAGTAGTTCATGTTGTAAGGACGATTGATCTCTTCGCGCATGCCCTCACGCACGGCCTGAATGTTGTCCGCGGAAGCCGGCACCGTGCCCGTCACCTCGGTCTGCTGCCGGCTCATGAGCTGTCCGGCCGGATCCCGCACGAAGTGCACCAGGGTGGGGCGCAGCACACGGCCGCCGTTGGCCACCGCCGCGACGTAGACCGCCTGGTTGAGAGGTGTCGTGAGCAGGTACGACTGGCCGATCCCGAACGTGATCGTGTCGCCCTCCGTCCAGCGGCACGCATCCGAGTTGAGGTCGGGCACGCCGCATTCGAGCTGCTTCCAGATCCGGTCCGGCACGAGCCCGGGCATGACGCCCGGCATCTCGATTCCCTTCGCCTGGCCGAAACCAAAGGCGCGGGCGTAGCGCGCAAGCGTGACGTCGCCGACCATCGAGGCGACCTGGTAAAAGAACGTGTCGCACGAGGTCGCAAGCGCTTTGGCCACGTTCATCCATCCGAGGCTGTAGCTCGCCCAGTTGTGATAGATCCAGCCGTTGACGTTGATATAGGGCGGGCAGCTCAGCAGCGTCTGGGCGGTGATCTTGCCCTCCTGCAAGCCCGCCGTCGCGGTCACCATCTTGAAGGTCGATCCTGGTGCGTACTGCCCCGCGATCGCGCGGTTCAAGAGCGGCTTTTCAGGGTCCTTCAACAGCCGGTCGTAGTCGGCTCGCGAGATGCCGTGCGTGAACAGGTTGGTGTCATAGCCCGGCAGGCTGACCATGGCGAGGACCTCGCCCGAGCTCGGATCGATGACCACTGATGCCCCGGCCAGCTTGTTGTCGCGCGTGAGTCCCGCGGCGAGCGACACCGCGGTGGCCTTCTGCAGACCGGCGTCGAGGCTCAAGTACACGGCGTCGCCCGCGACAGGAGCCCGCGCGGCGAGGACCTTTACCACCTGCCCCCTTGCGTCGACCTCGACGTCGGCCCACCCGTCCATTCCACGCAGCAGCGACTCGAGCCCAGCCTCGACGCCGACCTTGCCGACCATCTCGTCGGGCTGGTAGCCGACCGCTTTGAGCTGCCTGATTTGCAAGCCATCGATGGGTCCCACGTAGCCGAGGACGTGGCCGAAGACCATCGGGTCGACATAAGTCCTGACCGAGCGTTGGGTGATCGAGGCTCCGGGCAGGTCAGGGAGCCGTTCGCTGACGGCGAGCTCATCCGCCTGCGCGAGGTTGGCTTTCACGGTCACCGGAGCAAACAGATCGGGAGCCGCCAGCAGCTCCGTCGCGAGCGTGCCTTCGGGGACTCCGGACAGATGCGCAAGCTCGATGAGCTCCTTGGTGCGGTCACGCGCATCTGAAGGAAGTCCGGCGGGTACGACTGCGATACTCCAAACCGGGCTGTTCTGGACCAGCGCCGCTCCGTGGCGGTCGTAGATGATGCCGCGGTCCGCCTCCAGCACCACATGGCGGACGGAGTTCGCCAGCGCCAGCGCCGCGAGGTGCGTCCCGTCCGTCACCTGAAGCTGAGCTAGCTTGACCGCGAGGACACCGATGACGAGGATCGCGGTCGCCGCGGCCGCGGCGACCCGAAGCGACCACCGCGGCTTCGGCGCCACACCTCCGAGTGCTATCGGGGGCTCCTGCGAAGTCACGGCAACGCCTCTGACTTCGTGGTGATCTCGATCAACTGGGTTGGGGCGCGGAGTGCGTCAGCGCCTGCAACCTCCTCAACAGCTCCATCGCAAACGGCATGAGCACCGCGTTGTAAGCAGCCGCGGCCAGGGTCAGCTGGAGGGCGACGCCGGCTTCAGGCGTCGGCTGGCCCAGCAGGCCCGCTGTGAGCACGAGCACCGCCGAGTAGAGAACGGTGCTGCCGGCCGCGGTCAGGGCGATGTGGACGGGGCTCGCGTGCTCGAGGTTGCGAGTCCAGAATCCGATCAGGTAGGCGCCGGCCAGAAGCGCAAGCGCGTGGGGCCCGACGGCGCCTGACGAGGTCAGATCGAGCAGGACGCCGCCGATGCATGCCCAGATCATTCCCGCCCGCGCCCCCAGGGTCCATGTCACGCCGACCACCACGAGCAGCACGAGATTGGGGAAGGCACCGCCGACCTCGAACTTTGGCGCCCACGTGACCTGCGCCAGCGCCGCGGCTGCGATGAGCGGGGCGCCCGCGGCCCTTCTCACGACGGCAGGAAGTCCGTTATTACCAGCACGAAGCTGATCGAGGTCGGGTCGTTGACCCAGGCCACCTGCGCGTGGTCGGTCGTGGCCGAATCGCGGCGCGTCACGCTCGCGATCTCGCCGACGACCAGGCCGCGCGGATAGCCGCCGCCTACCCCGCTGGTCAATGCCCACTCGCCGTTGGAGGCGGTCACGCCGAGGCCGTGCTGGACCTCCAGCTGCAGCGCGTTTGCACCGCCCGACACCGTGCCCTGGAGCGCTGAGGTCGAGAGGTAGACGTTGACCCGGCTCTGCGGGTCGGCCAGAGTCTGGACGTTCGCGGAGTGCGGACCGGCCTCACGCACGCGGCCCAGCAAGCCGGCGCCAGTGACCACCACCATGCCCGCCCGCACACCGTCTGCTGTGCCGCGGTCGATCTCGATGGTCCGGCTGAACCCGTCTGGACCGAGTCCGATCACCTGCGCAGCCACCATCCGATGGCCGGACGCCTTCTCGAATTTGAGCGCGGCCTTCAGGTCTGCGTTCTCCTTGGCAGCGGCGTTCAGCTCCACAATCTGGCGGCGCAGTGCCTCGTCCGCGTTGCGGAGCCGGACATTCTCAGCGCGCAGCGCTGAGACGTCACCGAAGACCGCCGTAACCCGATCGACCTGCGCCGCGAGTGATGTCATGGCTTCCTCCGCCGGCGCGAACGCGCTCCGCGCCGCCCCACGCGCACCCGCCGCCCACGGTTGCTGGCTCAGCATCGCAAGCAGGAGCATCGCCGCACCCAACGCCAGGAAGAGCCCGGTCGATCGGGACGGGCTCTTCGCGTTGTACATGGTTAGTGGTGCGGCCGGAGGGCCGGCCGAGAGATCCGGCCTCCAGGCGGCCCAGATGCTAGGCGCCGACGAGCACCGGAGCGAGCGCATCCGTCGATGCGTGAGCGAGGAGCGCAGGAGGCAACGACGCAGATGGGCTGCATGGAGGCCGCAGATCCGGCCGGCATCTCTGGCCGCACCACTTAGTAGCGCAAGGCCCTCGCGCGGCGGGTGCCGAGAAGGACGCGGTTCAGGGTGTCGATGTCCTCGAGCACGATGCCGGTACCGCGCACGACGCAGGTCAGCGGATCGTCCGCGATCCGCACCGGCATGAGCGTCTCATGCGCGAACAGCTGATCCAGCCCGGCGAGAAGCGCGCCGCCGCCGCACACGACGACTCCGCGCTCGATGATGTCCTCGACCAGCTCCGGCGGGGTTGCATCGAGAGTCGCCTTCACGGCGCGAACGATGTCGATCAAGACCCCCGACAGCGCTTCGCGGACGTGGGCGCTCGACATCTCGACCGTTTTCGGCAGCCCAGTGATGAGGTCGCGCCCGCGCACGAGGAATGAACGCTCCCGCGGCATTGGGAAGGCCGAGCCCATGGCGATCTTGATGTCCTCGGCGGTTCGCTCGCCGATCAGCAGACCCATGGTGCGCCGGACGTACTGCACGATGGCGTCATCCATCTCGTCGCCGCCGACGCGCACCGACGTCGCCGCGACGACGCCGCCGAGCGAGATGACGGCCACCTCGGTGGTGCCGCCACCGATGTCCACGATCATCGATCCGCCGGCGGCCTGGATCGGAAGGCCTGCGCCGATCGCGGCAGCCATCGGCTCCTCGACCAGGTGAGCTTCACGCGCACCGGCCATCGTCGCGGCGTCCGTGACGGCGCGCTTCTCGACTTCGGTCACCCCCGAAGGAACTCCGAGCACTACGCGGGGGTGGCTCACGTGCCAGGCGCGGTTGTGTGCGCGCGCGATGAAGTGTCGAATCATCTGCTCGGTGCGCTCGAAGTCCGCGATCACGCCGTCACGCAGCGGACGCATCGCCACGATGTCGGCGGGCGTGCGACCGAGCATTCGCCTGGCTTCAGTCCCGACAGCCAGCACCTGGCCGGTCCGCTTGCTCACCGCAACAACCGATGGCTCGTTGACGACGATGCCGCGCCCGCGGACGTGCACCAGCGTGTTGGCGGTCCCGAGGTCGATGCCCACGTCGGCCGACCAGATCCCCAACACGGAGGTCAGTAGGTTCAAGACGCGTGGAAGACGTTGGTCAAAATTTCGGTCGGGTCGCGGTGGATGATACACCGCGCGTCCACGATTTATTGACGCGCTATCGCATCAGGATCGAAGTCGCGACTACGACCGCAAGCACGAGGGCGGCGTATGGCGGGACGGCCCTCACGTAAAGTCCTCGCGCGATCGCGGGGCCGCGCCGCTGCATCAGCAGCCCTGCCGCAATCACGATTGCCGCGACGAGAAAGTCAAATCCAAAGAAGCGCAGCAGCCCAATCGCATCATCCGATGACGGCGTGATGAAGAGCGTCGTGAACAGCCCGCAGTATGGGAACCACGTGAGGATTCGGCCCGCGTCAAGCCTTCGCTTGCCACGTCTCTCGCCCGCTGGCGCGAATGGCCAAAGACGGAGAAGCGGCGGCAAGCACAAGAGATAGAGAAACGCACACGCGATCTTCAAAGGAAGGAGACCTGGCACAAGTACGTTGCCGAGCACTTGCGGGCGAAGGCTTTCGGGCTGCACCGCGGGCCCAAGCACCGCGAGCAGCCAGCAGACCTGGATGAGCAGAAGAAGTCCCGGTTCGGCCACGAACTCGACGGTCAGCGCCAGCTCGGCCCATGCCGTGAAGGCCAACCCGACCGCGGCCAGCACGATGCTGCGCTCCTCGCCCGGCACAGGATTCAGCGGCGCGGCAAGCTGGACCGCCGCCAGCACCGAGCACAGCGCCACCGTGGCGACGACCGGGGTCGGGCGGCGCCGCGGCAGGACCGGCCACTCCCACTCACGCGAGCTGAAGCGCAGCCATGCGAGCTCGACGAGGGTTCCGAAGGCGACCATCGCGAGAAGCCCGGGATACAGGAGCAGCGCCACCGCGTGGGTGGCGATCGAGACGATGACCTGGATCACAGATGGGCCGCCAGGAGGATCGGAAGCGGGTATAGGCCCGCGGCCACGTTGACGGCGAGCACCAGCGCAACGCCAACCGCTTGTCGCCCTTTGGGCAGGCCAAGGCTGCGGCCAAGCCGCAACGAGCCGGGGAGCCACAGCAGCATCCCCGCCGCCAGGACGATCGCGAGGGGCCAGAACAGCTGCGTCGCGGCACGAAGCAGGAGGAGCCGGGCCGCAAAGCCGGCAAAAGGTGCCGACCCGGCAAGCGCGGCCGCGACCACCAGGTTGACGGGGCGGCCCGTGACGACCTTTTCGTGCGGAGCGTGGAGCGCCACCAGGTAGAGAGGTAGGCGGCCGAGCACGATGCTGAACAGCATCACGATCGCGGCTCGCTGGCCGTCGGCCACGATCAGGCCAAGGCCGCACAGGACCAGGCCCCAGTCGGCGACGAATGAGTATCGCCAGGCGACCGCCTCGCTCTCAGTCAGCCAGGCCGCGGCGCCGCCCCACACCACGTTGATGAGGCCGAGCCCGATGAGCATCGCGCCGAAGGCGCCGGCAGCATCGACTGGGAGCAGGCTCTGCGCCCGCTGCACGATGACGGCCGCCAGCACAGGGCCGGCGAACGCCAGCCACACGACAGGAGAGGAGACGAGCGGCTCATCGGGGTCGATCGGATGGAGGTACGGAAGGACCCCGACCCCGGCGGCAAGACCGGCGACGAGGCCGACGGCGGCAAACCGCTCCATGACCTCGGGACCCTGGACGCGCGCAAAGAACGCCCCCAGACCGAGCAATGTCACCGCCACCACGGGTCCTCGCAGCCGAACCGCCAGGGGCCTCTTGCCTCCGATGATGGAGTGCAGGACGCCGAGCGCCAGCAGGGCGAGCAGGGTCCCCTCAAAGGTCGGAACGGCGGCGATCGCGGCCGCCCCTACAACTCCGACGCCGCCCTTGCCGAGCAGCTCCCGCCTGGATGCGGCGGGCGGCGAAAAGGCGACCGCGAACGCGAGAGCGGCCGCCGCCAGAATGACGAGCTCGACGGCTTCAGGCTGCAGCAACGGTCCTCGGGGAGATCCAACCGGCCAGGCCCGCGATTACGGCGGCGGCCAGGAACGGCCACGGTGTGGGAGCGATCTGGCCAATCCCGGCGGCCAGGGCGATCGCCAGGGCCAGCAAACCAATCGCGGTGAAGAGGATGGGCGGCTCGTCCGCGCCGAGGACTCGCGCTCCGGACAGCCCTATGACCACCATCGCCGTGAACCGCAAGGGCGCTGCCGGCCCCGTCGTCAGAGCCGCGGCGATCCACAGGGCGAGCAGGGCTGCGGCGATGCAGAGAACCAGGCGAGGGGTGGAGCCGGCCGGCATGATGTGCCAGCCCCCGCGGCCCGAGCGAAGCCGCCCCGCCGCCGCGACCACCCCACCCAACGCAACCGATGCCGCCGCTTCAGGCCCGGCGGCGTCGAGCGCGACCACCGCCATGCCCGCGACGCTTATGGCGGCGCCCAGCGCCAGACCTCGCCTTCCATCCGCGAGGACGACGACCGAGGCGCCCAGCCAGGCCACAAACGCGGCGACCGCGTCGACCACTAGCGCGTCACGGCAAAAGCAAGCGCAACCAGGGCGACCAGCCACAGCACCATTCCGCCACCGGCGGCCGCAGCTTCGAGCTCTCTGACGTTCAGGATCGAGCGGTACTGCTCAGGCACCGCCGCCGAGCGCAGGGCGGCACGCGCCTGGTCAACCGCGGCGAACGAGGGGAGCTTGAACAGCGGCAAACGCGCCTGCGTCTTGATGGCGGATGTGGTCGACAGCGAGTAAGCCACGAGCGCGATCACGAGCAGCGGCGCGAAAAGCGTGACCGCGGGTAGAACGCTCGACACGGTGATCACCGACGTCGGGCCACCCCCGAGCGAGGCCGCGGACGATCGCATCACCTCGGCTGCCACCGGGTTCGCAAACCCCAGCTGGAACGCGGCGATGGCAGGCCCTGCGAGGAGGGTCCCGGCGGCGATGAACATCGCCACCCGCGGGAAGGTCTCCGAGGCGGGATGGCCGCGGCCGCCCGGGAGGCCGATCGCGCGCGCGCCGGCGACCATCCACGTCGCCCAGGCCGCGGCGCCCGCGAGCCCTACCAGGCCAAGAAATTCGCCGGCCTCGAACGTCGCGGCGATCCCGAGCACGCGTCCGCCGAACGCGATGCTCGGGGGCAGCCCGACGGCAGCGGCGACGGTGACCATGGACGCCAGGCCGGCGCGGTCGGGCAGCAGCGCCAGGCACGCCACAAACGCGGAGGCGGTCGCCAGGATGACCAGACCCGCGACAAGCCCCAGCGGAGTGCCCAGCGCGACCGCGGCGAGCGCGAAGCCGCCGAGGCCTGGAATGACCTCACCGAAGAATTCGCGGCGCGTGGCCGCCGCTTGCGCGCGGCCGGCGGCGGCGAACGCCGTAGCCAGCCCGATCACCGCCAGCAGAACGTTGAAAAACGGCGACGGATAATGTCCGTCGCCCAGCTCATAGGCGCGAACCAGGAGGTAGAAGCCGAGCGGGTAGAGGGTCGCGATCGATATTCCCGCCGCGCGCAGCGACGGGCGTGACCACAGCTTGGATGGCCACATGCGCCAGGGCAGGAGACACGACGCGAGAAGCGCGGACGCCGCCAGCAGGGCGAAGAGCGCGGCGGTCACGGTCGCCACCGGCACCGCCGAGTAGACGGCGGTCCCACCACCCACCTGGAGGATGACCCCGACCAGGCTAAGCGCGAGCCAGCCCGCCAGGAGCAGCGCCCAGCTCGGCCGCGGAGCTGCCGGGTCCTCGGTCTCCAGCAGGACGACCGCCACGGTGGCCGCCGTTCCCCCCGCGATCGCGGTCAAGACGACGCCGCCCGCCTCGACCGCCGCCATCGCCGCTCCAACCCCGAGCAGCGAGATCGACGCCTCTGGCCACGTCCGCGGCTGAAGCGTCAGCAGCACCGCCGCCGGCAGCACGATCATCAGTCCGAACGCAAAGCTGACGCCGTCGACGCGCAGGTCGAGCGCCGAGCCGTAACCGAGCTGGCCGAGCAGCAGCTCGAGCGATGAGCGCACCGGCAGCCATACCGCAACCAGGGCGACCGCGGAGCTCCATGCGCCCGCCGCGGCGGCTGTCCGGCCGAGGCTGACGCCGGCGATGCCGAAGGCGGCGATCACGGCTGCCGCCAGGATGGGCAGGACTACCGGCGCGACCACGGCGGCTGACGGCATTGGCCGCTAGCGTAGGGTGCCCAGTCTCTCCAGCGCCACGCGGGCCGCCTCGCCTCGCGCCTCAAGGTTGGCGACCACCTCAGGCGGCGCCTTCTCCCGAAATTCGGGGTTCGCAAGCTTGGCTTCGACCTTGGCCAGATCCTCCTCGAGGCGCCGGATCTCCTTCTGCCTCCGAGCGTCGCCTGAGCCTGCGGGAAAGCTCACCCGGCCGCCTGTCGCTGCCAGGGGCGTGCCGTGGGCGTCGAGCACGTCCACCAGCTCGACGTTCGCCAGGCCGGCCGCGAGACGGGCGATCGTGTCATTGACCGAACGGTCGAGATGCAGGTGCCCCCCACGCGGGGGCGCACCCATCGCCTGGCGGTGGCCGCGCACCTCCTCCACGATCCTCATCACTTTCTGGAATTCCTCTTCGGCTCCGGGATCGACGAATCGGTCATGCAGATCGGGCCATTCGGCACGCATCAGGTAATCGCGTTCGCCTGGCAGTCGCGACCACAGCTCCTCCGTGACGAAGGGCATGAACGGGTGCAGCAGGCGGAACACGCAATCGAGACAGAAATGGGCGACATCTTGCGCGACCGTGTCGCCATCGCGCAGCCGCTCCTTCACCGCTTCCAGATACCAGTCGCAAAGCTCGTTCCATGCGAACGCGTAAGCAGCATTGATCGAATCCTGGAACGTAAAGCCCTCGATGCCCGCCGTAATGTCGCGAGCGGCAGCAGACAATCGCGAAAGAATCCACCGATCCTCCAGGTTCTCACGTGCCTCAAGCATTCCAGGCGGCTGGGTCGTGGGCGTGCCCGGCGAGCTGAGCACCAAGCGGGTTGCATTCCACAACTTGTTCGCGAACCGTCGGTAGCCTTCCACGCGGCTCTCGTCGAAGCGAACGTCCTGGCTGGACATCGCGACTGACGTTGCCCAAGCGCGCAGCGCGTCGGCCCCATATTTCGACATCAGATCGCGCGGATCGACACCTGTGCCGAGCGATTTGGACATGCGCCGGCCGTCCGCGGCCTGGACGACGCAGTGGATGACGATGTCCGAGAAGGGCGCCTCGCCCATGAACTCGAGACCGGTCATGATCATCCGGCTGACCCAGAGGTTGATGATCTCCCGCGCGGTGCAGTTGATGTCGGTGGGATAAAACGCCTTCAGGTCTTCTGTCTCATCCGGCCATCCCAGGGTCGCGAAGGGCCAGAGCGCAGAGGAAAACCACGTATCCAGGACATCGGCGTCTTGTTCGAGCGACGAGCTGCCGCACTCGGTGCACTCGTCCGGCCGTTCCACCGACACGATCTGATGACCGTTGTCGCATCGATACACCGGGACGCGATGCCCCAACCACAGCTGCCGTCCGATGTTCCAGTCGCGCAGCCCGCGCATCCAGTCGAGGTAGGTCCGTTCGTAGCGCTCGGGATGCCACCGCACCTTGCCGGCCTCCGACGCCGCGACTGCGTTGTCCCGCATCTCCTCCATGCGCAGCCACCACTGCTCGCTGATCAGCGGCTCGATGATCGCGTGGCAGCGGTCGCAGTGGCCGACCTCGTGCGTGTAAGGCTCCTCCCTGACGAGCAAGCCCTGTGCCTTCAAGTCCTCGACGACACGCCGGCGCGCTTCGAGTGCGGGCAGGCCGTCATAGGGCAGGCCGGGCACATTCATGCTGCCGTCCTCGTGCATGCCGTTCACGATCTCCAGTCCGTGCCGCTGCCCGATCTCGTAGTCCATCGGGTCGTGGCCAGGCGTGACCTTCAGCGCGCCGGTGCCGAAATCCTTCTCCACCGCGTCATCGGCGACGATGGGGAGCTTGCGGCCGACCAGCGGAAGGATGGCGGTCTTGCCGACCAGGCTGCGGTAGCGCGGGTCGTCCGGGTTCACAGCCACGCCGGTGTCAGCGAGCATCGTCTCTGGGCGGACTGTCGCGATGGTCACGTCACCATCCCCCTCAACCGGATAGCGGATGAAGTACAGCGTGTCGTGCTGCTCCTGCCACTCGATCTCGAGGTCAGAGATCGCGGAACGGTCGTGCGGACACCAGTTGACGATTCGTGGCGCGCGATAGATCCAGCCTCGCTCGTAGAAAGCCACGAACGCGGTCATCACCGACCGGTAGTAGCGCGAGTCCATCGTGAACCGCAAGCGGGTCCAGTCCATCGAAGCGCCGAGCAGCCGGAGCTGGTTGATGATCGTGGCGCCGACCTGCTCGTACCACGCCTCGACCCTCTCGTCGAACTTCTCTCGGCCCAGCTCTTCCTTGGCCGTACCTTCGCGAGCGAGCTGCTTTTCGATCACGTTCTGCGTCGCGATCGCGGCATGGTCGTAGCCGGGCAGGAACAGGACCTCGTGTCCGGTCATGCGCTTGTATCGAGCGATCAGGTCGTACACCGCCGTCTGCAGGGCATGGCCCATGTGAAGCTCGCCGGTGATGTTCGGCGGCGGGAAGCACATGGCGAACTTCGGCCTGTCGCTCACAGGGTCGGCTATGAAGAGTCCGTCGGCTTCCCAGCGCGCGTACCAGCCGGCCTCGATGGCCTGTGGATCGAACGCTTTGGGCATGTCGTTTTGTGTTTCGTTTTCTGTCATGGGGCGTGTTTCATCGCTTGAAGTGGTTCGGTGGCGCCGGCGCGACGGTCGCGGTTAGCGCGACTGAGCCGGCGAGGGTACGGATACGCGTACGTCGCGGCTCATGGTGATTGGAATCTTAGCGCGGAGGTTCAGCAGGCGGTGTCGATGTCGACGTTGTTGGTCGTGACCTGGGTCAGCCAGACCGCCGTGCCCGGCATGAACGCCGTGGCGCCAGTGCACGATGGCGCGGGCAGCCAGTCGCCCGCGATGCCGCCGGTGGGGACGAAGTTGCCACCCGTGATCCTGGTCCACGCATAGGCGGTCGAGTAGACGCCGACCGGCCCCGTTGATTTCAGCCGGTCGAACAAGCCCTGGATCGCGTCGCGGTTCGGCTGGAGGTTGCCAGACGACCAGCTGTTCGCGGTCTCGACATCCAGCCACCACATCGAGGGGGTTCGCCCGCCGACCTGGTTCAGCGAGTACTCCGCTTCGCTGCATCCGATCGCCCAGGCCTGAGTCCCGCCCGATGCGCAGCCCGCCGTGATGCGGCTGCGATAGGTCTTCGCGTAGCCCGTGTTGACGTACACCGAGGGCGTCGGGGGCGCCGCCGCGTACTCATTGCCGAAACAACTGTTGGGGCTGAACGGCCGGCCACCGTTGACGCCGATGATGCCGAACGATCCCGCGGGCGCCGACGTCCCCGGGCATTGCGGATAGGAAATGTCGTAGCCCGTTGTCCCGGGGGTGTAGGGATCGCCGGCGGCGCTGGCCGAGACCGCACTGAACGCAATCCCGGCAATCGCGATTGCCCCGATCAGTAGTCCGCGGAGCCCCGAGGTCAGGCCGACTCTCCCACCGCGCGCACGGGACCCTCGGTCTCTTCCGCGACCTCGAACTCGGGTTCAAGGGCATCGCGGATCGAGCGCTCCGAGATGATGCAGCGCTTGATCTCGGGGCGGGACGGAATCTCGAACATGGAGTTCAGCAGCGACTCTTCGATGATCGACTTGAGCGCGCGCGCGCCGGTGCCGCGCAGCAGCGCGAGCTCGGCGATCGCGTCGAGCGACCCCTTCTGGAAGACGAGCTCGACGTTGTCGAGAGAGAAAAACTTCTGGTACTGCTTCACGAGCGCGTTCTTCGGCTCGGTGAGGATGCGGACGATGTCGTTCTGGTCGAGGTGGTGCAGGGTCACGATGATCGGCAGGCGGCCGATGAACTCGGGGATGAAGCCGTACTTCAACAGGTCCTGCGGCTGCAGGTGCTTCAAGGTCTCGGAGACGATCCGCTTCTCGGTCCGGTTGTTCGGGGCGCCGAAACCAATCGCGCGCCGGCCGATGCGCTGCTCGACAACCCTCTCCAGCCCGTCGAAGGCGCCGCCGCAGACGAACAGGATGTTGGTCGTGTTGATCTGGATGAAATCCTGATGCGGGTGCTTGCGTCCGCCCTGAGGCGGGACGTTGGCAACGGTGCCTTCCAGGATCTTGAGCAGCGCCTGCTGCACGCCCTCACCGCTGACGTCGCGGGTGATCGACGGGTTGTCGGACTTGCGCGCGATCTTGTCGATCTCGTCGATGTAGATGATTCCGCGCTCGGCCCGGCTGATGTCGAAGTCAGCGGCCTGGATCAGGCGAAGGAGGATGTTCTCCACGTCCTCGCCCACGTAGCCGGCCTCGGTGAGGCTGGTGGCGTCGGCGATCGCGAATGGAACGTCGAGGATCTTGGCCAGTGTCTGCGCGAGGTAGGTCTTGCCGCAGCCCGTCGGGCCGACGAGCAGCACGTTCGACTTGGTCAGCTCGACGTCGCCGATCGACTTGGAAGCGCTGATGCGCTTGTAGTGGTTGTAGACCTGGACCGAGAGAACCTTCTTGGCGCGCTCCTGACCGATGACGTACTGGTCGAGTGCGGCGCAGATCGTCTTTGGGTTGGGGATGAAGCCGGTCTTCTGCTTCTTCGTGCCGGCGGACCGGGTGTCGTCCTCCAGCACCTCCTGGCAGAGGTCGATGCACTGGTCGCAGATGAAAACGCCGGGGCCGGCGACCAGTTTGCGCACCTGGTCCTGGCCCTTGCCACAGAAGCTGCAGCGGGTGTAACGGCGGCGGTCTTCTCGTTCGTTCATGGGTTCTGTTTCGTGTCCTTAAGGGGATGCGGGCGCCGGGGGATTATGGCCCCAGAGAATCTCGTTGGCAAGGCTTATGCACTCACTGCAGATGAACACTCCCGCACCGGCGACCAGGCGAACTCCCCTCTCCCCCTGGGACTTGCCGCAGAACGAGCACTTCGGACGGTGCCTGGTGACCTCGTCGCGCTTTGCTCTGCGTCGGAAGATCATCCCGCGACGACCTTCTCCTTTTCTTTCTCTTCCTTGTCCGCTTTCGCCTTGTCTTTTTCGCCGACCTTGGTCGGGGTGAGGATGATGTCGTCGATCAGTCCATATTCCTTGGCCGCCTCGGCGGTGAGGAAGTAGTCGCGCTCGGTGTCCATGGTCACCTTCTCGATCTTCTGACCGGTGTGCCGGGCGAGGATCTGGTTCAACTGTTCGCGCGTGCGGAGAATTTCCTTCGCGTGGATCTGGATGTCTGTAGCCTGGCCCTGCATCCCGCCCCACGGCTGGTGGATGAGGATGTTGGCGTGCGGCAGCGCGTAGCGCTGGCCGTGCGCTCCGCCCGCCAGCAGCACCGCGGCCATCGAGTACGCCATGCCGATGCAGATCGTCGACACGGGCGGACGGATGTACTGCATGGTGTCGTAGATCGCGAGCCCGGCTGTCACCTGTCCGCCAGGGCTGTTGATGTAGAGCGCGATCTCCTTCTCCGGGTCCTCTGACTGCAAGAAGAGAAGCTGCGCGACCACCAGGTTCGCCACCTGGTCGTCGATCGGAGTCCCGATGAAGACGATGCGCTCCTTGAGGAGCCGCGAGTAGATGTCGAAGGCGCGCTCGCCGCGACCGGTGTTCTCGACCACCATCGGGACGAGGTAGCTGGATGGGTGCTGATTCTTGGTCATATCGCGCACAACGTCATTCTAGACACGCCTTCCCCGGATGCCGTCAAGTAGCGACCTCCAGAAGGCGGTCGAGGACCCGGCGTCGGCGCAGGCGCGAGGCAAAGTAGCTCCGAACGCTCGTACTCCGCTTCAGCTCCTCAACCTGGCCCTTGAGCTCGTCGTCCTGCCCAGCCTGCTCCTCGAGATACTTCAGCACGTCCTCGTCGGAAGGCTCCAGGCCTTCGCGCCGGGCGAACTCCGCGAGAACGAGGTCGACCTTGAGCCGCGCTTCGGCGTCGGGACGCTCGTCGGCCATCCATTGGTCGATGGACTTGCCGAGGTAATCCAGGTAGCGGTCGAGCTTCATGCCCTGACGGTTCAGGCTGCGCTCGAGCGCCTCGAGCTGGCTTGTCAGCTCGCGGTCGACGAGTGCCTCTGGCACCTCGACCTCGGACTCGTCGACGAGCGCCTTGACCACTGCCTGCTCGCGCTCCATCTTCACCACCGCCGTCGCCGATTCTTCGAGCTCCTGGCGCACCGCGCCGCGATACGCGTCGGCTGTTTCTTGCTTGCCGTTGGTCAGACTCTTCGCCAGCGCGTCGTCGAGCGCCGGCAGAACTTTCTCCTTGACCCCACGCACGGTGACGCGGATTGTCGCCTGCTTTCCCGCGAGCTCAGGGTTGCTGTACGTGTCGGGAAAGCTGACTCCGGCCTCACGCGTCTCGCCGACGAACGTGCCCGGCAGCACCGCGAGAAGCTCAGGCAGCAGGACGCCTTCCTTAAGCTCCGCTTCGGTCGACTTGCGCGACTCCGATTCGACCAGCTTGCCGTCGACCTCGACCTCGATGTCGATGACCGCGATGTCTCCGGTGCGCACCTCGCGCTCCACCGGCGTGATCTCGGCCATCGGCTCGCGGAGGTCGTCGAGGCGCCTCTCCAGCATCTCGTCGGTGACCTCATGGGAATGGTCCGGCGGCTCGATCTTGAGCTTTGTCGCGTCCGCGAGGGTGACCTCGGGCATCACGCTGATCGTCGCTTTCAACCGGGCCGGACGGCCCCGCTCAAGCTCCAGGACCTCGATGTCGGGATTGTCGATCGGGTCGATCGACTTCTCGTCGAGCGCCTGGCGCACCACCTCGGGCACCATCGTCTCGACGACCTCTTCGCGCAGCGCCGCGGGACCGATTCGAGATTCGACCAGCGCGCGCGGAGCCTTGCCCGGGCGGAAGCCCTCGATCTTGGCGCGCGAGGCGAGACGGTTCAGCACGCGGTCGTAAGTTGCATCGACGACCTCGGCCGGCACCTCGATCGTCATGCCGAGCTTGCTCTTGGGCAGGCGTTCGGTCGCGACAGAAAGGGGTTCCGGCACGAGCCGGAATTCTACGGAGTGCCGGCTAGCAGTTCGGTGGCTGCTTCGCGGGGTTTGGGCACGCCGTCGGAGAAGGCCTGGGGGAAGGGCTAGGGCTCGCCAGCACCGGACCTCCCGGGTCGGGTGGCACGACGTACACAGGGGTGCTCGGCGTCGGGCTCGGCGGGTTATCGCCCGGCAGCTTGTCGATGTGCGTGGTGTCGGACAGATACCAGCTGTTGCCCGGCCCGGCTATCACGTCAGGCGGCGGGGTGTACCAGCGGGCGCCGTCCACTCCGGCAAGGGCGCGTGACACGAACTCGTGCACGCCCGGCGACGCGACGAACACACCGTCCGAGCCGCCGATCATGGTGTACCGGTTGTCCTTGATGTCGCCCACCCACAGCGCAGTCGCGAGATCCGGCGTGAAGGCGACAGTAACGGCGTCCTTGAAGTTGTCGGTCGTGCCGGTCTTGGCGGCGACGGTGCGGTCGCTCCAGTGCAGGGCGCTGTTGCAGCCGAAGATCATGCACCGGTTCTGGTCGTCGGCCATGATCTGGGCCATGATGAACGCGACCCCAGGGTCGATCGCCAGGCGCGCGCGCTGGTCGGGGTGGTCTGTGTAGAGGACCTTGCCGTGCGAGTCGGTCACGGTCAACACGGCCTGCGGCGAGTGGTAGACGCCCATGTCGGCGTATGTGGCGATGCCGTTCACATGCTCCAGCAGGGTGATCGGATAGCCGCCGAGCGTCAGCGAAGGACCGTACTCATCCGCCGGCGCGAGCGGCGTGTAGCTGCCGTCGGGGTTCACATACCGGGGATCGACGTTGAGGTTGCGCATCCACGACAGCACCGCCGGCACGCCGATCGAGAGCTCGACCTTGACCGCGGCGATGTTCAGCGAGTTGCCCATCGCCTTCTTCAGCGGCAGCACTCCGTGAGTCTTGCCGTCGTAGTTGTAGAACTTGGTGGTGCTGTACGCGTCCTTGTACACGAGAGGGCTCGGGCCGTCGTACACGGGCGTGTCCACTGTCGCGGCGCGCGCGTTGATCACGGCGCCGTAGGTGTACGGCTTCATCGAAGAGCCCATGTTTCGCGGGATTGTCGTGTAGTTGATCTGGCCGGCGTCCGCGTTGTAATTGGGCGACCCGACCATGACCAGGATGTCGCCGGTGGTTGGCTGAACCGCGACGAGACCTGACGAGAGCTGGCCATTGCGATCGCGATAGAGATTCCTCGCGAGGTTGCTGCTCACCACCTCCTGGCCCAACTGCTGCTTGCCCCAGTCCAGAGTGGTTTTCACATTGAGCTGCTGGATGCCAGGCTGAAAGCCGAGCTGGCGCAGCTCGGCGAGCACGTAGTCGACGAAGTGCGGCGCCAGGAAGGAGTTGGTCGGTGCGTGGTAAACGAGCTTTTCCGCCACCGCTTTGTCCAGCTCGTCCTGCGAGATGAAGTTCGCGCGGACCATCGCCTGAAGGACCTCGGTCTGACGAAGCTTGGCCGCGTCCGGATGCAGCACCGGATTCCACTCGGTCGGTGCCTGGGGCAAGCCGGCGAGCATCGCGGCCTGGGCGAGGTCGAGCTTCGAGGCGGGGACCTGGAAGTAGCTCTCCGACGCGGCCTCGATTCCGTACGACTGCGAGCCGTAGAAGCTCTTGTTGAGGTAGAGCTCCATGATCTGGTCCTTGGAATAGGTCTGGCTCAGCTCGTAGGCGAGGGCAAGCTCTTTGATCTTGCGGTTGACCGTCTGGTCAGGGGTGAGGAACTGCTGCTTGGCGAGCTGCTGCGTGATCGTGCTGCCTCCACCGACGATGTGGCCCGCGCGAATGTTGTCGAAGGCGGCGCGGATGATGCCCGCCAGGTCAAAGCCGGGGTTGGTGTAAAAACCGCGGTCCTCGATTGCGACCGTCGCCTGGATCGTGACCGGCGAGACGTCCTTGAGCTTGACCGCCAGCCGGTGGTCTCCCTGGTTGCCGACGTCGGCCAGGACGATCTTGCCGCTGTTGTCAGTGATCAGAGTGTCCCCGGCGAAGGCGGCGGAATCCAGGCCCTGGATCGAGGGCAGGCTGTCGAAGAAGGACTGCGCATAGGCGTCGGCGGCGAGGCCGATCACGAGCATCATCGCCACCACGGCCGCCAGGCCGCGCAGCACGGTCGTCCGGCGCATCTTCTGGCCGATCGGCGACCACGCGGCGTGGATCCGCGCTCGAGGACTGTGTCCCCCCTTCGTCTTTATCCGCTCAGGAACGTTTCGAGCCATGAATTGGAGGCGCGCAGGATTCTACGCTGTCCCTCCCTGTCGAACGCCGGTCGCCGGGATAGGGTTACGCGGGCCGGATGCGGGCGATCAGCCCATCCCTCGCCAGCCGCCATTCCTCCGGCTCGATGGCGCGCAAGAAGTAGATCGCGACAGCGTAGACGGCGAAACCTGCCGGGACTGTAAGAAAGATCGAGTAGCGGCGGATCAGATAGAGAGCGACGCCCATGACGACGCCGGCCACCAGGATTCGCCAGGTGAGCTTGACGACCCCGAGGCGTAGCTCCGGCCGCCTCAGCTGCACGAACCACCAGCCGAATGTGCATAGGGCGGCTTCGGTCAAAACGGTCGCGAAGCTGGCTCCGATGTAGCCGAAGAACGGGATGGCGACCAGGTTGAGCACGATGGCCACCACCGTGGCCAGTGCTGTAGCCCCGGCATTGAGACCCTGCCGGTTCATCGCATTCAGCGTCGCGTAAAAGGCGGAGTTGACGAACAGGAAGACGATGCCGAAGGCGAGGATTCGGAGCGCCGGCTCTGATTGGGCAAACTCGCCTGAACGGTTGAAGATCTGGTTGATGGGATGCACCAGCACGAATGTGCCGACCGTGAGTGGCCAACCCAGCAGGACAAGGACCTTGAAGAACCTCTCGTACGCCATCTTGAGCCGGCTCGGATCGCTGACGAAATAAACAGCGAGCAGCGGGTAGACCACGGTCTGTATCGCCAGCGGGACGAACTGCAGTGCTTCAAAGGGTTTGTAGGCGAGCGTGAACCAACCGACCTCGGCAAACGACCGGAACTGCTGAAGAATCACGAAGCCGGCTCGGAAGTACACGTTCGTGAGAAAGAACGTGAAGGCGAAGGGAAGCGCCAGAGGCAGCCACCGCCAGATGAGGTCGACGTCGAGTCCGAGGCGGATGCGGCCCAGGCGAAAGACCTGGATGACAATCACGGAGTAGGCGATCGTGAACGCGTACGACGCGGTGTAAGCCCATATGTAATAGGAGACACCTGAGTGGCGGCGCGCCCCGAAAACTATGAGTCCTGCCTGGATCAAGGTCTCGGCGACGATCGCGATGGCGTCGAACTCGGCACGACCGACCGAATAGAACGTGTTGCGGAGCAGGCTCGCATAAGCGGTTGCGATCAGCAGGGCGCAGCCGGGGATGATCAGCGAAGGGAGGCCCGCGCCGAGTCCAAGGGCAAACGCCAGAACGACTGCTGCGAGTGCGGCGAGGCCGATGCGAAGCACGATCAGGGTGCCGAGGTAATGGCCGAGCTCGCTCCGATTGCGCGCCGCTTCGCGCGTGTAGAGAGATTGGAATCCAAGGTCGCCGACGACCGCGACCAGGCCCGAGTAGACGATCAGCGTCGTGTACCGGCCGTAGTTGGCGTCGCCCAGAGCATTGGCGAGGACGATGACGACGACGAGCGAGATGACTTTCGAGATCGAGCGGGCGGCGAGGATGAAGACTGAGTTGCTGACCGCGCGGGTGCCGAGCTGCGCGGCGGCGCTTTCTGCCGTGTCGGTCACGGCGGAAGTCTAAATCGTGCCCGGCCTGACCTTCGGCGCGGCTTCCGGCGCGATCAGCAGGAGGACCTGACCCTGGCTGAGCGCAGGGTGGTGCTGGTCGAGATCGTCGATGGCGTGGGTCAGCTGCGCGTAAGAGATGTGGTAGCCGCGCCCCCACGAGATGCCCGGGTCGTTGAGCCAGACGCCGGAGCTGTCGTAGCCGATGATCGTGACGAAGTGCGGCACCGAGTAACCGTTCTGCTCGAAGTGATTCGTGTACCCCGGATAGTGCGAGTTGCCAAGCCCATGCGTGCGGACCTCGGCAAGCAATGGGCGCCCCGCTGATAGCTGCTCGGCGATGACCTTAGGGTCGTTGGGCAGGATGCGATACGTGTACCCGAAGTGCTGCTGCGCGAGCTGGCCGAGCATCGTGTCGTTGAGGTCGGGCTGCGGCTTCCAGCTGTCGATCTGCCGGATCATGCCGTCGGCGGTGTTGGCGTTGATCACCACGTCCGAGTTCTTGTTCCAGTACTCGTAGAGCATGGTGAGGTTGGCCGCCTCGCAGCTCTCCTGGTGTTGGGCCCAATTGTTGAGCGGCGCCTGGGTCGTGAACGGGACCTGGATCAACATGTGGTCAGGCAAGGCCGCCGGCGTCACCTCAGTGCCGGCGCCGACCGTGGGCATGGGTAGCGCGTGCACCTTGGTCGCACCCGGTAGCGGCCGGGCCACGCTCGCGTTGAGGTAGTGGCGGCCGATGGCTCCCGAGACACCCCCGAGCAAGACGGCGGCGATGATCGCGATCGCGATGCCGCCCCAATGCACATGCACCGGCGGTATGCCGCCCCTGCGGCTAAGTTGGACTTCCACGAAACCGGGTCCCTCCTCCGCTCTAGTCCTCAGCCATAGTTAGAACGCGGGCTCGGGAGCACGTACCTGTCGTGGTTTAGCGATGTAAAGGTGGCCCTATACTCTTGCCCGGCGCATCGCCGCAACCTTTTGAAGGTGGTTTAAGTTCTAGCTTTCGATGCTTGGTGCTCTGAAGTGGCTTCTCGGACTTGGCCTGGTGGCTGCCGTCGGCATCGGGGCGGGCGTCTACTTCGCCTTTTTCGGCGCCGGGCCGCAGGTCTCCTACACCACCCCCGACCTGGTACCGATCGACCTGAACACCGCGGCGCCGAGCGACCAGCCGCCCGTAAACCTGCCGACCGCGGTCATCCTGCCCGTGCCCTTCACGCCGCAAGCTCCGCTCGGCAACTGGGCGGCGAAGCAGCACACGTGTGAGGAGGCGAGCATGGTCATGGTGGACCGCTACCTCCACGGCGACCACTCGGGGAGCTTGATCGACCCGCAGACCGCCGATGCGGCGATCAACCAGATCACCGCGTGGAAGCCGGCGCAGGACCTGACCTCGCTGCAGATCGGCCAGGTGGCCCAGAAATACATGGGGTGGGCCTACAAGATCTTGCCCTCCGAGCGTTTGAACATGAAGCAGCAGCTGGCACTGGGCCGGCCGCTCATCTTCGGTGTTCGAACCCACGGCTTGGGCAACCCGAGCTACCCGGGGTACCGTGATCATTACGAGCAGTCCGGTTACTCGGTGTCGCACTACCTGGTGGTAGTGGGCTACGACCAGTCAGACACCTACATACTCAACGACCCCGGCCTCACCCGGGGCCACGGGTACCACATCACCTACGACCAGCTCATACACGCGGTGGACGACCTCGACCAGGCCTACCCAGACCTCAACATGGGCCACATATTCCTGGTCCTCGCCCCGTTCGGTAACTCGGGGAGCTAAATACCCACGGCCGGGCCTCCTCCCGGATAGTCCGGACTATCCGGGGTTGGCTTTGGACTTCGTGCGGCTTCGTCCGGACTATCCGGTGAACCCGGCCGTCTGGCCAAGGTCGGGGTCAGGCGAACACGATCGCTTCTTCGAAGTCGGAGTAGCCCGCTTCGAAAGCCCCCTTGCTGATCCAGTACTGACCGCGGATCGGATCGTTGACCAGGACCTGTGTCGGGCTGACGCCGACCACCGTGTAGACATGTGACGCGTAGACGGGCCCGATCCAGGGGATCCACTGCCCGTCGAAGCTCAGGTAATCGCGCCGCGGGTGCCATCTCCAGTCCCAGGTCGAGAAGGCGACCACCGGATGGCCCGCGATAACGCGCGCGTAGATGGCCCCCGCCGACATCGAGCCGTAGGCGAGGACGCTCGCGCCGTGCGCCTTGGCGATTCTCACCAGCGGCGGGTAATAGGTGCCGAAGCCGGTGTAGTTGCTCTCACTCCCGTTCACGTTGCCGACAAAGGTCTCGTACGGGTTCCCCCAACGCACGCGTCCCTGCGCGTCCACGTACATCGGCCGCTGGTCGGCGCCGAGCTCGTTGAGGATCTGGTCCTGGCTCAGCGAGATGCCCTGGTGGGTCAGCGCCATCGAGGTGGCGGCCTCCTCGCAGCTCAGCGGATGGTCCTGGTAGATCATCGCCACGCCCGACACGATGTGTGTCTGGCTCATGACCACATAAATGGATTGGTCTGCCGCGGCTGAGACCTGCTGCAGGTCGGCTGTGACCGTGTTGAACTCGGCCACCGTCAATGCGTTGGCGTAGCGAATCCGGTCGTTCGCGATCCGGCTCTGGTAGCCCGATAGGTCCAGCCCGTACAGCGCCGCAAGCGAGATCTCATCGGACGCGTGCTGCATGCTCTGCTGCGTCACCGTGGCGGCGTCGAGCCTGCCCTGCAGGTTCGTCTGCACCGCGACAAGGTCTCGCGTCAGGAACTCGGCCCGCGACATCCGGAGCTGCGCCGAGAGCTGTGAATACGCACCCGCACGAGCGATGAGACCCGCGGCCGGGTCGCTGCGGACGCCGAGCTGCTCGGCCCGGTGGACCTCTCCGACGACGGTGCCGGCGAAGCCGGCGATCCGGCGATCGATCGGGACCAGCCTCGCCTCCATGTTCCATTCATCGCGCAGCGTGCTGAAGTCGAGCGGCGTGGTCGCCTGTCCGAATGCGTCCAGCCTCGACTTGCGCTGCACGTAGGACTCGGGCGCCAGCGCGACGCGCAGGTTCTGCTCGGCCAGCAGCGCCTCCGAGCGAAACGCGCTGAGGTCCCGGCTCCAGATCGCGTCTGACTCTTCCTGCCACCGAGTGATCGTCTCCGCGCCGCCGGGCAGCCAGAAGATGCCACCCGCGCCGACGACCATGTAGGCCTGCGCCGCGGTCCATTCGCGGTTCAGCTCGACGAGGTGGGAGTCCGGGATCCCGTTCTGCCGCATGTAGTCCCAGCGGTCGTGCAGCGTCTGGGCCTTCGACTGCAGGACGAACGCGCTCCCGAGATCGATCAGCCCCCCACCGCCAAGCGAGCTGACCATCGCGACAAGGAGGACCAACGCTGAAAGCCTCGCCGTCCAGAGGGTTTTCCGGCGCCGGGCCGGCGCTGCGACGCGGTAGCTAGGGCGTGTTTCTTCGGAAGGTGCAGCCGGCAGCTCCCGCTCGACTGCAATCACGGCAATGGGTGATCGTGTCGCATTTCGTATTGCTCAACGACCTCACCCCGTGCCCCGCTCGCCGGGGCGAGCATACACCTCGTCGGCGGGAACCAGGCGCTCCTGCCTAGTGCCCGGGAAATGAACTCGGACGCCCGGCTTCCCCGGGCTCCCCAGCTCCCAGCCGGCCGCGTACAGCCGGGCCGCGCTCGCCAGGTCGCCCGCCTGGGCGGTCTTGGCGCCGTCGGTGAAGGTCAGGCTCTGCGCCCGGGCTCCGGGGAATCCCAGCCGCACCTCCCCGCCGGTCTTGAGGTTGAATGCGTAGTCGTCCAGCGAGCCGTCGTCCGCGCCCGCGACCAGCTCGGCGACGGTCGGAAACGTCCCTTCCCGCATACGCGACTTCAGGTCCGCCCGGCTGGTGCGCTCAGCGAGGCGGCGCCGGCGCCGGAGCTCGGTGAGGAGAACGTCTCGCTCGCCGCGCAATGCCCCCAGCTCGGCGTCGAGGGGTCGCATTCGCTCCCGGATGACCTCCACCCGCCGCTCGAGCTCGGTCGCGTTCAGCTCGACCAGCTCATCGGCCACGAAGTGACATTAGACGCCGGGCGGTCAGAAGAACGAGTAGTAAGCCTCCACCACCGTGTTCGTCACGCCATGCTGCTCACCGCCGAAGGCGAAGATGACGCCGTTGTCGAGATTGACGGTCACGACATTGGCCCGCGGAACGGCCATGCTCGCCACCGGGTACCAGCGATTGTCGGCTCGAGAGTACTGCTCCATCGTCCCGCTCGGCGGCTCAGAGCCGCAGCCGCCGCCCACCGCCAGCACGTCTCCCGAGGGCAGCAACTCCGCGCTGTGACCGCATCGGGGTTCGATCATGCTGCCCACCTGCGTCCACGTGTTGGACGAGGGGTCGTAGACGGTGACGTATGGGATCGGACGAAGGTCCCGCGAACCACCGGCATACAGAATTCGGCCGTCGCCGAGGACGGTCGCGGTGTGATATTGGCGCGCTCCCGCTCGGATCTCCGGCGTGGCAAACGACCACGAGTTGGACTTGGCATCATAAATCTCGGGCCTCTCGACGTTCTCGTCGGGCGTGTCCTGCATGTACTGTCCTCCGACGACGAGGACGCGTCCGTCCTTGAGCCGCGTGGCGGTTGGGCCGACGGGGCGGTCAAGCGCTGGTGTCGCCGCGTCCGTCCACATATCGCGGACCGGGTCGTAGATCTCCGCCGGGAGCGTAGCCGGCACCGCTCCGCAGGCGCCAGTACCCGCCTCCGGGTAGGAGCGGCCGCCCGTGACCAGCACCCTTCCGTCGGCGAGCAGGACGGCCGCGTGACCCGTCCTGCCGTGTTTCAAAGGCGCGGCGGACACCCACGATCCGGGGGCGGAAAATCCCAATCCTGGGCGGTAAACCTCGACATTGTTCAGCGCCGCATTGCCGAGCTGCGCGTAGCCCCCGACGATCAACACCAAGCCACTGGTCAAGAGCGTGGCGGTATGACCGGCGCGCCCCATGGCGAGCGACGGGCTGGGGAAGTCGCGATTGGCGTTCGGGTCGTAGACCTCGACGGCCGAAAGGCCGTGACCAGCGCTCGTCTTGTCGGTCACTCCGCCCGCGATCAGAATCTCGTGGTTCGCCATGAAAGTGGCCGTGAAGAAGACTCGCGGGACTGACATCGGAGTAAACGTCTCCCAGTGCCCTGACGCAATGGACCCGGTCACCGGTCCGGGCGTCGCCACAGCCTCGAGCGGGGTTGGAGAAGGGTTGGGAGCGGAAGACGGGCACGACGATGCCGCGGCTTGCTGAGTTGGGCTCACGGAGGAGATTGGCGTTTGCGAGGAGGCCGGGCTCTGGGCGACGGTACTGCAATTCACCAGAAGGACCGCGGCAAGTGCGACCGATCCCCTAGTCATCGCTTTTGGGCCAACGTTCGCGTCAGCCAGTTTGTTATGCCTCATGTTCAGGGGTCGATTGTGTGGAGTCGCCTGTGCCCGAGATCTTCGCCGTTTCTTGACCTAAGAAGCGACTTGCGAGGTTTACGCTCTGCTGACCGGACAGACGGTTAATCAATGAAAGAGCTCCAGGAGAGTCCCGAGATATACGAGGCCCGGCAGCGGGCGCATTACGACCGGATCGCTGAGGCCTACGACGCGCATTACTCGGATAAATGGAGCCTCCTTTACCGGCGCCTCTTCCTTTATGAGCCGCTGATCGCGGGCATCGACCTGCGCGGTCGCAAGGTGCTCGACGCCATGTGCGGGAGCGGCCAGACGGCTGCATACCTGCTGGGGCAGGGAGCGGAGGCCTACGGGCTCGATATCTCTCCGCATGTCATCGCCGAGTTCCGCGCGAACCTCCCGGCCGCGGTTGGCGTCAGCGGCTCGATCCTCAGCTCCGGGTTTGACGATGAGTCGTTCGACGCGGTCTTCGTGACGGGCGGGCTGCACCACGTGCACCCGCGGGTGCCCGAAGCCGTGGCCGAGATCCACCGGATCCTCAAGCCCGGCGGTTGGTTTTGCTTCTACGAGCCGCACACGGGTTCCCTTGCTGACACGGCTCGCAGGTTTTGGTACCGGCACGACAGCCTTTTCGAGGAGAACGAGGCGGCCGTCGACCTCGAGGACCTGATGCGTCGCAACGCACAGAGCTTCGACTTCGTCAGCACCCGGTACTCGGGGGGGCCCGCCTACTTGCTGGTTTTCAACTCGATGGTGTTTCGCGTGCCTCTGTCGTGGAAGGCGCGGTACACGCGCCCCTTGTTGTGGCTCGAACGCCGTTTGGAGAGGATCCAGGGCAAGCGGCTGTCCTGCTTCGCCATGGCGCAGTGGCGCAAAAAGGCCTGATGATCAGCTGATCGTCTTTTCGTGGTCAGCCGGGCTGTTGCGGAAACCGGCGAAGAGCGCCAGGTCGTAAGCGACCTTCAACCCTCCCCCGGCAAGAAACGGAAGCCCGAACGCCGCAGCCCCGATGGCGATTCCGGCGAGCGTCGGCCCGAACGCCATGGCCACTCCACGCACCGCGCCCGTCATCGCCACCGCGCCGGCTCGCTCACCGGGCGGCACGATCGATACGATGTAGGCCTGGCGCGCGGGCACGTCCATCTGGGAAAGGGCGAATCGCGCCAGCAGCAGGGCGACGGCCAATGCGAGGTTCGGGCTGAATGGGACGAGCAGGAGCAGCACGTTGCTCGGGAGGTGCGTGAACACCATCGTGTTGATGAGGCCGACGCGGTCCGCCAACCGGCCGGAAACCTCGTACGAAATCGATTGCAGGATGGCTACCCCAGCAAACACCGGGCCCAGGAGTCCAGGCCCAGCGCCAAAACGCGCGTGCAGCCAGTAGGCGATGACGGCGTTGGCGACGAAGCCCCCGCCCAGCGAGTCGAGAGCGAATAGAGCGGCGAGCCCCGCCAGTGGACGGAAAGAGCCGAACACCGGCTGTGCAGGCTCCCCCTCGACGTGGTCGGACATGAAAAGCGGAAGGATGGCGGTGATCACACCGATCGCCGCATAGAGAAAGAAAAAGGTCCGAATATCGGAGAAAACGGCGGTCGACAGACCGCCCGCCGCGTTGAACAGGCCACCGGTCAGCGAGTAGCGGCCAAACGCACGGTTGCGTGCCTTCGGCGCCGCCGTTTCCGCCAACACGGCCTGCTCGACCGACGCAAACGGGCCGTAATCGACGCTCGCCGCGCCTAGCATCCCGGTCAAGCCCGAGATCGCGAGGAGCGCCGGCTGTCGCGCCAGCGCCAGGTCGATCCCGGTCACGGCCATCAAGAGGCCAATCCCGGCCAGCGTCCTCCGTCGACCGAACCTCCCGGCCAGTGAGGCGGCAGCGAGACCCGTAAGCGAGGCGGCCGCGAGACCCACGGCAAGGGTCACTCCGATCAGCGTGGGCGACAGCCCGGCTCGCTCAAGATGGAGTGCAAGCAGCACTGCCGAAAAGCCGAATCCGAAAGCACGGAGGCCGCGAGCGGCCAGCAGCAGAGGACGGTCCGGCATCACCTCAGAGGTATTTCAACAGATAGGTTGAGAAACTCGTAGACTTGAGATCGTGGATCACAAGCGAGCCTCGATCCTTGCCTTTTTGAAGACCCGCGGCCAGGCCACTCTGGGCGAGGTGGCGTCGCACCTCGAGGTGTCCAAGCAGGGTGCCCTGCGCCACCTCGAGGGCCTCGAGGCAGCCGGCCTCGCCACGATGGCCCCGGCCCTGCCTCATGGTCCTGGGCGGCCGGAGAACGCGTACAGGCTCACTGCCGCGGCCGGCGAGCACTTTCCGACCGGCCACCGCGAGCTGACAGGGGAACTCGTCGACTTTATGACCAACGAGCAGCTGAAGCAGTTCTTCGAGCGCCGGGCGGCAAGGCTCGAGGCTGAATACGCCCCCCGATTGGCGGGCCTAGACTTTGAAGCGCGAGTCCGCGAGCTGGCCAGGCTCGCAACCGAGCACGGCCACATGGCCGAAGTGGTGGAGCTCGACGAGGGTGGGCTCGCGATCCGCCACTGCAACTGCCCAATCCAGGACGTCGCGGCCCGCACCGGGCTGCCTTGCGTCAACGAGCAGCACATGTATGAACGGCTGCTGAGCGCCGACGTGGAGCGAACGACATGGATGGCTGAGGCGGCGGACGACTGCACTTATGTCATGAAGGAGAACGAAAAGAAAGTTGGCTGATTTCGAGATCAAAGACCTGCGCGCCAGCGTCGAAGGACGGCAGATCCTGAAAGGTGTCTCGCTCGACGTATCCAAGGGCGAGGTGCACGCGGTGATGGGCCCGAACGGTTCCGGAAAATCGACGCTGTCGCACACGTTGATGGGTCACCCGGGCTACACAGTCGACGGCGGCTCGGTCCTGTTCAAGGGACAGAACGTCCTCGAGCTGGAGCCCGACGAACGCGCGCGGCTGGGCATGTTCCTCGCGTTCCAGTATCCCGTCGTCGTACCCGGAATCTCGATGACCAACTTTCTGCGGACCGCTCTCAACTCCAAGCGTGGGTACGACGGAAAGGACAAGTCGAAGCAGGTGACGCCGAAGGAGTTCCGCTCGATGCTCAAGGACGAGCTCGAGGTTCTGCACATGGACGACTCGTTTCTTCCCCGCTACATCAACGACGGTTTCTCCGGCGGCGAAAAGAAGCGCGCGGAGATCCTGCAGATGGCAATGCTGAGACCCGAGATCGCGATCCTCGACGAGACCGACTCGGGCCTCGACATCGACTCGATCAAGTTCGTCGCTGATGCGGTCAACCGCATGCGCGGTCCCGAGCTCGGCATCCTGATCATCACCCACTACACGCGCATCCTGGAGTTCATCAAGCCCGACTTCGTCCACGTTTTGGTGGACGGAAAGTTCGTACTTTCAGGCGGATCAGAAGTCGCGGACAGGCTGGAGAAAACCGGTTACTCGGAGTGGGGCAAAGAGGAAACAGCTCAGCCCCAGGAGGTCGCCTGATGGCCACCGTACCGAAAGTCGAAGTCGGAACCGATTACAAGGAGAAGTACGGCTTCTTCGTCCCCGAGGAATACGTCTTCAAGGCCAAGCGAGGCCTCAACCCGGAGATCGTGAAAGAGATCTCGTGGATGAAGCAAGAGCCCGAGTGGATGACCAACATGCGTCTCCGCTCGCTGGAGATCTTCCGCAAGAAGCCGATGCCCAAGTGGGGCGCGGACCTGTCCGTGATCGACTTCGAGAACATCTTCTACTACCTCAAGGCTTCCGACAAGCAGTCGAAGACCTGGGAAGAGCTGCCGCCGGACATCAAGGCGACGTACGACCGGCTCGGAGTGCCGGAGGCGGAGCGCAAGTTCCTGGCCGGCGTTTCAGCGCAGTACGAGTCGGAGGTCGTCTACCACTCGCTGCAGGAGGATCTCACCAAGAAGGGCGTCATCTTCACCGACACCGACTCCGCGCTGCGGGATCACCCGGAGCTCTTCAAGGAGTACTTCGGCACCGTCATCCCGCCCGCGGACAACAAGTTCTCGGCGCTGAACACCGCGGTATGGTCCGGCGGCTCGTTCATCTACGTGCCGAAGGGCGTGCGCGTTGACATCCCGCTGCAAGCCTATTTCCGCATCAACGCCGAGAACATGGGACAGTTCGAGCGGACGCTGATCATCTGCGACGAGGGATCGTTCGTGCACTACATCGAAGGCTGCACGGCTCCCATCTACACGACCGACTCGCTGCACTCGGCGGTGGTCGAGATCATCGTCAAGAAGAATGCGCGCTGCCGTTACACGACGATCCAGAACTGGTCGACCAACGTCTTCAACCTGGTGACCAAGCGCGCGATGGCTTACGCCGACGCAACCATGGAGTGGGTCGACGGCAACCTCGGGTCGCAGATCACGATGAAGTACCCCAGCGTCTACCTGATGGAACCCGGCGCGAAGGGCGATGTGCTCTCGGTCGCGTTCGCCGGCAAGGGCCAGCACCAGGACGCGGGCGGAAAGATGATCCACGTCGCGCCGAACACGACGTCGACCATCACGTCCAAGTCGATCTCCAAGGGGGGCGGCCGGACGTCCTACCGCGGCCACATCAAGATCTATCCCGGCGCGAACAACTGCAAGTCGTTCGTCAAGTGCGACGCTCTCCTGCTCGACGACGAGTCGCGGTCGGACACGTACCCGTACAACGACGTCGACGCCGAGAACGTGACCCTCGGCCATGAGGCGACGGTGAGCAAGGTCTCGGATGAGCAGCTCTTCTACCTGATGAGCCGCGGCATCCCCCGCGGCGAAGCCGAGACGATGATCGTCAACGGTTTCATCGAGCCGTTCACCAAGGAGCTTCCGCTCGAGTACGCGGTTGAGCTGAACCGGCTCATCCAGCTCGAGATGGAGGGCTCGGTAGGTTAGCGATGGTTTCGACTGAAGCACCCCTGGAGGATTTGATCTTCAGGGGGGAACCCGACTGGCTGCGCGAAAACCGCCGGAGCGCGCTCGAGAGCTATCAGCGCCTTCCGGCGCCGAGCAAGACCGACGAAGAATGGCGGCGGACCGATGTCAGCCGTCTCGATCCGAGCGCGTTTTCTCGATTCGAAAAGGCACCAGCGCACACGACGATGGCGACGAACCTGCCTAAGGGAGTCATCCTTGAGTCGCTGCCCGTGGCCGCCCGAGACTATGCCGAGCTGGTCCAGCCGCGGCTCTTCTCGCTGGCACAGGCGCACCGCGACCGCTTTACGGCGCTGCAGGCCGCTCTCTTCACCGGTGGCATTTTTCTCTACGTTCCTGACGGTGTCGAAATCGACGAGCCGATTACCGGCCGGCACTTCTCACATGAGAGCGGAACGACAGTCCAGCCGCACACGCTGATCGTTGCGGGCAAAAACTCGAAGTTCAATTACCTGGACGAGTACATCGCCGAGCACGACGACGAAGCCGGTTACCGCAGCGGTTCTACCGAGATCTTCCTAGGCGAGGGCTCCCAGGTCGGCTACGTCGCGGTGCAGAAATGGGGCCGCAATGTGTGGCACTTCTCTGACCAGCGCGCAGAGCTTGGGAAGGACGCGACGCTGCGCCTCTTCAACGTCACCCTCGGAGGCAAGTTCTCCAAGACGCGGGTCGAGGCGTCGCTCGCCGGAGAGGGCTCCAACGCCGAGCTCAAGGCCATCTACTTCGCCTCGGGTGAGCAGTTCTTCGACTTCCACACTCTGCAGGAGCACCGCGTCGGCAACACGCGCTCAGACCTGCTCTTCAAAGGCGCCCTGCAAGACGTCTCGCGGACCGTATACGCCGGGTTGATCCGGATCGAAAAGCACGCGGCCCGCTCGGACGCGTACCAGGCCAACCGCAACCTCGTCCTTTCGGACAAGGCGAAGGCAACCTCGATCCCTATGCTCGAGATCGACAACAACGACGTGCGCTGCACGCACGGCGCCACCGTAGGACCGGTCGACCCCGAGCATCTCTTCTACCTGCGCTCGCGCGGCATCACCGAGGCGACGGCCAAACGCATGCTGATTCAGGGGTTCTTCGGCGATGTGCTCGACCGCATTCCGTTCGAGCACGCGCGCAAGCTGGTCGAGGCCGAGCTGGAGTCTCGCATTGGCTAGCTATCGCGTCGCGTCGGTGCAGGAGCTGCCCGAAGACACGATGAAGCGGGTCGACGCCGGCGCCACGTCCGTATGCCTGGCGCACGCCGACGATGGCAACTTCTACGCGCTCAACGACGTCTGTACCCACGAAGAGTTCTCGCTCAGCGACGGCGAGCTTTGGGGCATGGACGTCGAGTGCCCGCAACACGGCTCGCGGTTCAACCTCCAGACCGGCAAGGTCACCGGCCTGCCGGCGGTCATCCCCGCCAAGACCTATCCGGTCAAGGTGGAAGGGTCTGACATCTACGTCGAGGTCCCTGAATGACCATGGCCATCGCCGGGCGCGCGCAGGGCGCACTTCCAAATCAGCCACTTGACGTCGCCGCGATCCGGAAAGACTTTCCGATCTTCGAGACCGGCATCGCATACCTCGATTCCGCCAACACCTCGCAGCGTCCGAAGCAGGTGACCGGAGCGATGCTGGAGTACTTCGAGAAGTTCAACTCGAACATCCACCGCGCGGCCTACCGGATCGCCGAAGAGGCCACGGTCCGCTACGAGGCGACTCGCGAGAAGGTCCGGGCCTTCATCAACGCCGCGTCGACCAAGGAGATCGTCTACACCCGGGGCACGACCGAATCGATCAACCTGGTCGCCTACGCGTGGGGTCGCAAGAACATCGCGCAAGGCGACCTCATCGTGCTGACGATCCTCGACCACCACTCCAACATCGTGCCCTGGCAGATCCTGGCCGCCGAGCGAGGCGCCCACATCGAGTACGTCGACATCGACGAGAAGGGCGAGCTGCGGCAAGACCAGTTTGCAGACCTTTTGCAACGCGGTCCGAAGTTGGTCGCGTTCAACCTGGTGAGCAACGCGATGGGCACCATCAACCCGGCTCGCGACATGGTCGCCGCCGCAAAGAAGGCCGGCGCGACCGTACTGGTCGACGGAGCGCAGAGCACGCCGCACCAGCCGGTGGACGTCCGGGCATTGGGATGCGACTTCTATGCCTTCAGCGGCCACAAGATGCTCGGCCCGACAGGCGCCGGCATCCTGTACGGACGCCGCGAGCTGCTCGAGGCGATGGACCCGTTCATGGCCGGTGGCGACATGATCAAGACGGTCCGCATCGAGGGCACCACCTATCACGACCTGCCCTGGAAGTTCGAGGCCGGCACGCAGGCGATCGCCGAGGTGATCGGACTCGGGGCAGCCGTCGACTACCTGAGCGCTCTCGGCATGGATGCCGTCCGCGCGCACGAGCTGGAGATCACCGAGTACGCCTACGAGGCGCTCAGCGACGTCGAGGGCCTGACGCTCTACGGGCCTCCGCCATCACGGCGCGCGGGCGTCGTCTCGTTCGCGCTGGAAGGCATCCACCCGCACGACCTGGCGACGATCGCCGACCGCGACCAGGTCTGCCTGCGCGCCGGACACCACTGCGCGATGCCGCTGATGACGCGACTGGGCGTCGCGGCTACCGCCCGCGCCTCGTTCTATGTCTACACGCAGAAGGAAGAGGTCGACCGGCTCGTAGGCTCGATCAAGGAAGCCCAGAGGATCTTTGCCTGAGATGAGCGCTGCAGCAGACGACCAGTTCTATCGCGAGTACATCCTCGACCACTACAAGAACCCGCGGAACTATGGCCGGCTGGAGCACCCCGACATCACCCACGAGGAGGACAACCCGCTCTGCGGCGACGTGGTCGGGATGGACTTCAGGGTCGAGGACGGCGTGATCAGCGACATCCGGTTCCACGGTCGCGGATGCGCCATCTCGCAAGCCTCGGCCTCGCTCCTGACCGAGCGCTTGAAGGGCCTTTCGCTCGACGAGGCGAAGAAGATCAACAAGGACGACGTCCTCGGCGAGCTCGGGATCGACATCTCGCCGGCGCGCATCAAGTGCGCGCTTCTGTCGCTCAAGGTGCTGAAGGTCGGCGCATATGGATTGGCCGGGGACGACGAGGAGTAATAGACAGATATGACCGAGCAAACAGCTCCGTTTCGGGACCTCAAGGTCGACGACGTCAAGAAGTTGATCGACGATGGCTATGAGGTGGTCGACGTGCGCGAGGACTGGGAGTGGAACAAGGGGCACCTGCCCGGCGCAACGCACGTGGTGCTGAGCTCCATCCTGGCCAACCCTGGTGCCCAGACGTTCCGCGACCGGACGATCTTCGTATGCGGTGTCGGCGAGCGCTCGGCCGTGGCCTCCGAGATGGCGGTCGCCCTGGGCGTCAAGGACGTGGTCAACTTCCGGGGCGGCACCAAGGCATGGAAGGACGCGGGCCTGCCGATGGAGACGCCTTGAGCGAGCAGGCTGCCGTTACGACCCAGGTCACGCCCGACGCGACGGTGAAGCCGGAAGACGTCATCGAGGTGCTGCGCCAGTGCTTCGACCCCGAGATCCCCGTCAACATCATCGACCTCGGCCTGGTCTACGACATCGCGATCAAGCCCGAGCGGGTCGACGTGAAGATGACGCTGACCGCGCTGGGCTGCCCGATGGCGGCCGACGTCATGGCCGACGTCCGCGACCACCTGCTGACCCTGCCGGGTATCGCCGACGCGGGAGTCGACATCGTCTACGAGCCGGTCTGGACCCCAGAGCGCATGTCCGAAGAAGCGCGCTGGGAGCTGGGGATGGTCTAACACCCCCGAACCCCTGGACCCCGGATAGTCCGGACTATCCGGGCTCCGCAAGTTTGAAAACCCCAGTAAGTCCGGACTATCCGGTGGCGATCGGTCGAAAACCGGCTCTCCCTACACTTAATCTCGAAGTGGCGGAGTTCAGCCCCGGGCTGGAAGGTGTGGTTGCCGCTGAGACCGCCGTCAGCGAGGTCGACGGCGCCAACGGCCGCCTCATCTATCGCGGCGGATATCTGATCGAAGACCTCGTTCCCGTCGTGAGCTTCGAAGAGGCCGCTTACCTCCTCTGGCACGGCGAGCTGCCCAACGAAAGCCAGCTCGACGCCCTGCGTGAGCAAATGGCCACGGCGCGCACCCTCAACAAATCCGCACGCGGAACCCTGATGGCGATGGACGCGGCGACCGAGCCGATGGATGTATTGCGGACTGTGGTCTCCGCGCAGGGCGCCAGCAAATCTTTGACCAAGCCTTCTCTCGATGAGGCGATAGCACTCACCGCTGTTTTTCCGACCATCGTCGGCGCGGCTCGCCGGCGCGGTCAGGGCAAGGCCATCGTCGAACCGCGCGCCGACCTCGGGCACGCGGCCAACCTCCTGTGGATGATGCACGGCGAGGAGCCGGCGCCTGAGAAGGTCCACCTGGTCGACACCTACCTGGTGCTCCTGGCGGACCACGGACTCAACGCCTCGACGTTCGCTGCCCGCGTGGTGGCGTCCACCGGAAGCGACCTGACTTCGTGTGTGGTCGGAGCGATCGCCGCCCTCAAAGGACCGGCGCACGGGGGCGCAACGCTCGCGGCGAGAAACATGCTCGACAAGATCGGCTCCGCCGAGGACGCCGAGAAGTGGCTGCGTGAAGCCCACGCCCGGCATGAGCGCTTCTCCGGCTTCGGGCATCGCGTCTACCGCACCTATGACCCGAGGGCGAAGATCCTGCGCGAGATGGCGAAGACCGCCGCTCCCGACCTCCACCGCACCGCTGCGCGCACCGAGGAGGTCGCGCTGGCCATCCTGCACGAGGCGCACCCCGAGCGACCCAACGCGACCAACGTGGATTTCTGGGCTTCGGTGGTGCTGACTGGCGCGGGGATTCCAAAGGAGCTTTTCACGACCGTCTTCGCGACCTCGCGCGTGTCCGGCTGGACGGCGCACGTGCTGGAGTCGCTGGCCGACCTGCGCATCATCCGGCCGGCGTCGCGCTGGGTCGGCCCGGAGCCCGGCAAGAAACCCCTGCAGCTGACCAAACGGTGAGCAGCGGCTACGTCCCGGGCCTGGAAGGCATCGTCGCCTCCCAGACTGCCATCTCCATGGTCGACGGGGAGAACGGCCGTCTGGTCTACCAGGGCTACGTCATCGCGGACCTCGCCGAGCAGATGTCCTTCGAAGAAGTCGCGTTCCTGCTCTGGGAGGGGCGCCTGCCCAACCGCTCCGAGCTGGACGCACTCTCGCTCGAGCTCGCCAATCACCGGACGCTGACCCAGGCCGCAAACATCACGCTAGACGCGCTGCCCACCGACACCGACCCGATGGACGTCCTGCGGAGCGTGGTCTCGGTGCAGGGAGTCGAGCACAGGCTGGGCAAGCCGAGCGTGCCTCTCGCCATCCATGCCACCGCCTCGTTCCCGACGATCCTCGCAAGGTTCCATCGCAGGCAGTCGGGTCTCGATCCAATCCAGCCGCGGGCCGACCTCGGCCATGCCGCGAACTACCTCTACATGATGAATGGCAAGGAATCGAGCCCCGAGGTCGTGCGGGCGCTGAACACCTACCTGGTCCTCCTTGCGGACCACGGGATGAACGCTTCCACCTTCACCGCACGCGTGATTGCGTCGACGGAATCCGACCTTATCTCGAGCCTCGTTGGCGCGATCGGCGCGCTGAAGGGTCCGGCGCACGGTGGCGCTCCGGCGGCGGTCATCGAGCAGCTCGAGCTGATCGGCACCGCGGACAATGCCGAGCGCTGGATGCGCGATGCGCGCAAGCGCAAGGTGAAGTTCATGGGCTTCGGCCACCGTGTCTATCGCGTCTACGACCCGCGGGCGAAGATCCTCAAAGAGATGTGCCGGCGGATGAACCCGAAGTTCTACGAGCTAGCGACCAAGGTTGAGGAGGTGGCGCTGCAGATCCTCCACGAGGAGCATCCCGAGCGGCCGCAGTCCACCAACGTCGAGTTCTACTCGGCGGGCGTCCTGCAGGCGATCGGCCTGCCCAAGGGGTACTTCACCCCGACCTTTGCCTCCGCCCGGGTGGCCGGCTGGAGCGCTCATGTGCTCGAGCAGGCTGCCCACAACCGCATAATCCGGCCGCAATCGGAATACATCGGACCGGAACCGCGGAAACCCATCCCCCTGGCCGAGCGGGTCTAGGCGTCCGCAGGCTCGACGCCCGCGCCTGGCGGAACCTCGGCGCCGCCGGCCTCGGCTGGTTCCTTTTCATCGCCTTCGTCCTGACCGGTTGGTTTGTGGTCGTCGTGCCGCTTCGCGCCGACATACTCGACAACGACCTGACATTCGTCTACATCGGCGCCCGCATCGGCCTCGAGCACGGCTGGAGCCACCTGTACTCGCTCTCCTTGCAGCATCAGCTTTTCGCGCAGCTCCGGCCGCACGCAGTGTTCAACGACGACGAGTGGTTCGTCTCGCCGCCCCCCTTCGCCTGGCTGGTCCTGCCGCTGAGCGGATTCGGCGCGGCCGGCGCCGTCTACGCGTGGCTTGCGATCTCACTGGCTGCCCTTGGCGTGGCTTGGCTGCTTTGTTTCCCCCTCTCCCCACATCCCTGCGGGACAAGCCCGTTAAGGACGCGTCCAGCGCGCCATCTGATTGCTCCGCTGAGGGGAGAGGGTGCCTTTGCCTGGCTGTGGCTCCTTGGCGCGCTGGCCTGGTACCCGGTGCTGTACGGGCTTCGCCTGGCCCAGCCGGACCTTCTGATCCTTGCGCTCGTTGCGGCCGCGTGGAGGCTGGCCGACGCCGAAAAGCCCTACCTCGCCGGGGCGGTCCTCGGCCTTTCGGTGATCAAGCCGCAGCTCACCCTGTTTCTGCCGCTTGTTTTGCTGGCCTCTGGCCGGTGGAGGATCGCGGTTGGCTGGGCGGTGAGCGCCGGGTTGCTGGCGGCGGCGTCGGCCGCATTGATCGGCGGCCAGGGCCTGAGCGACTACGTCAACCTGTTGAATCAAGCCCGGCACGTCACCAACAACCGCTACTTCACGCTCGCCTTCGTGCTCGGCCCCGACACGCCCGGCTATGTCGCTCAAGCCGTCGTCGCCGTCGCCGCGATGGTGGGCGCTTACCTGAACCGGTACTCGAGCCACGCTCGAGTCTTCGCGCTAGGCATCGTGGCCACGTCGGTCGGCGCCACTTACTGGCACCTCCAGGACTTCACGATCCTGGCTCTCGCGGCCTGGCTCTTCTGGCGCGAAGAGCTGCCCGCTTGGCAGCGTTGGTGGTTGCTCGCTGTCGCGATCACGGCCGAATTCGCCTGGCCGCTGACTCCGCTCCCCGTGTTGCTTGCGGTCGGCGTGTGGTTCGGGTGCCTGATCGTGCGGCGTAGGTTTTCCGCGGTCGCCGCCTCCGCCGCATGACCGCCGCCGACGTCCGCGTTCCGCACGCCCGACTGATCGTCGTCCTCGCCGGAGTGCTGGTCTGTTCCGCGATCTTATGGCTGAGCCGTACCTACACCTTCTATTTCGACGAGTGGACGTTCATCTCCACGGCGCCCGATTGGACGTTCTCGACCTTCTTCCAGGCCCACAACGAGCACCCCTCGATGCTCTTCCGGCTTGTGTATTGGGCACTGCTCAACACCGTCGGTTTGCACTCGTACCTGCCTTACATGGCCCTCGTGGTGCTCGCCCACCTGGCCAATGTGCTCCTTCTCTTCGAGCTCATCAGGCGCAGGTCGGGCGACGCGGTCGCCCTGGGCACCGCACTTCTTCTGCTCGTGCTGGGCGCCGGTTGGGAAGACCTGCTGTGGGCTTTTCAGATGGCATGGCTGGCTTCGGTCGCATGCGGCCTGGGCGCCCTTCTCTTGGTCCAGGCGTCGCGGAGGATGGGCGCGGCGACCATCTTGCTGGCCGCCGCGCTGAGCTTTTCGGCGATCGGCGTGGTTTTTGCCACAGCGGCCGGCGTCCAGCTGCTGCTCACACCGGCCCGGCGCCGCCAGCTGCTGTGGTTGGCTCCCGTCGCCGTCGCCCTGGTCGCCTGGTATGTCGCATTCGGTCGTTTCGGCACCCATCCCAACCCGCAGCCGACCGCGGCCAACCTCCTCGTCGATCCCCTCTACGTGTTGTGGGGCTTGAGCCAGAGCGTCGCGGGACTCATAGGGGAGGGAGGCTGGGTGGGCGTACCCCTGCTCGCGGCGGGGAGCATCGCCCTGGCCTGGTCCTGGAAACGCCATGGCCTGGACCCGCTCTTGGTCGGCGTGGCAGCCGGCCTGGTGGCTTTTTACCTCATCACCGGCCTGACCCGAGCCCAGCTGGGCTACCAGCAGTCGGGGGCTTCGCGATATGTCTATGTCGGCGCGGTGATGTGGCTGATCCTGCTCTCGGATGTCGCCCGGGAGCTGCCCTGGCGCCGCACCTGGCGGCCGGCGCTCGCCGCCGTGCTGTTTCTCGCCTGCTTCAACAGCGCCGTTCTCCTTTTCGCGTACGCCAGCGCGAAAGCCCAGCAGATGGAGCGTGAGGTGGCGGACCTGCAGGCGCTGGCCGCCGAACGCGGCGATCCCTGTCTCGACCCGGCCGCCTACGCCGACCGGCTCGTCATGCCGCAGCTCACCCCGCCCGCCTACTACCGCGCGGTCGAGCGCTTCGGCGACCCGGTGTCCGGCCTGCCCGTACGGGACAAAGCCGATTTCGAGGCCGCGCGAGCCAGACTGCGCAAGGCTGGGTGTTAAAGCTTCCTAAGATTGAGCACAGTGCCCGATTTCGACTTCGACGTCGCCATCCTGGGCGGGGGGATGGGCGGTTATCCCGCCGCCATCCGAGCCTCGCAGCTTGGGCTCAAGGTCGCCCTCGTCGAGGCCGACAAGCTGGGCGGAACCTGCCTGCACATCGGCTGCATCCCGACCAAGGCGCTGCTCGAGTCGTCTGAGCTCTACCACCGGGTCGCCACGCGGGGTGTCGAGTTCGGCCTCAAGGCGGAGGTCGTCGGCTACGACTACCAGAGGATCGCCCAGCGCCGCGACGCTGTCGTGGGCCAGCTCTACAAAGGCGTCCAGTACCTGATGAAGAAGAACAAGATCGAGGTGATCCAGGGCCGAGGCAGGCTGCGCGATCGCAACTCGATCGAAGTCAACGGCAAGCAGGTCAAGGCCCCAAACCTCATCCTCGCGACCGGCTCCAGCGTGAAGACTCTGCCCGGTCTCGAGCTCGACGGCCAGTTCATCATCTCGTCCGACAACGCGGTCCTTGCGAAGGACGTCCCCGAGTCGATCTGCATCATCGGCGCGGGCGCCGTGGGTGTCGAGTTCGCGACCTTCTACAGCGAGCTTGGCGTAAAGGTCACGCTGCTCGAGGCCCTCGACCGCCTCGTCCCGCTCGAGGATGAGGAGGTGTCGAAGGAGCTGCTCTCCTCATTCAAGAAAGCCGGCATCGAAGTCCGCGTCGGTGTGAAGGTCAGTGGCGCCCGAAAAGCTCGCGATGGTGTGAGCGTCGATACCGACCAGGGCGAGGTATGGGCGAAACAGCTGCTGGTCGCAGTCGGCCGGGCCGCCGTGTCGAAGGAGCTAGGCCTCGAGCAGGTTGGCGTGCAGCTGCATCCCAGCGGTTTCATCAAAGTCGACGAGTGGATGCGGACGTCGGCCGAGTCGATCCACGCCATCGGCGACGTGGTGGGCGGCTACCTGCTCGCGCATGCCGCGTCACATGAGGGAATCGTCGCTGCGGAGGACATAGCCGGGCAGCGCACAGCTCCGATGGAACAGGAGCTCGTCACGCGATGCACCTACTCGCACCCGCAGATCGCTTCCGTCGGTTTGACCGAAAAGCAGGCCCGGGAGAAAGGACACGAAGTGAAAGTCGGGCGTTTCCCGTTCTCCGCCATCGGCAGGGCCCAGATCCATGGCGACACAGCGGGTTTCGTAAAGATCGTCTCGGACGCCAAGACCGGCCAGATGCTCGGCACGCACATCATCGGGGCTGAGGCGACAGAGCTCATTGCCGAGCCGGCGCTGACGCAGCTCTTCCAGGGCGACGCGTGGGAGCTTGGCCGGAACATCCATCCGCATCCGACGCTGAGCGAGGCTGTGATGGAGGCGGCGATGGCCGTCGACGGCCACGCCATCCACTTCTAGAACCGCTATGGCGCAAAAGACCCAGACGAAAGGTCGTTCCTTCAGCCCCGACTGGCACTTTCAGGAACCGGTCGCGTGGCGCGACACCGACCTGGACGAGAACATCCTCACCGAGTGGTTCCACTACATGCTGCTCGGCCGGCAGGTCGACTACCGCTTCCAGGTCCTGAACCGTCAGGGCCGCGCGCCGTTCATCATCTCGTGCGCGGGCCACGAGGCGGCGCAGATCGGCATCGGCTGGCCGCTCAAGCCCAAGTACGACTGGCTTGCGCCGTACTACCGCGACGTTGTGCTGTGCATGCGCATGGGGGTCACGCCGCTCGACCTCATGCTCTCGGTGCTGGCCAAGGCAGCCGATCCCGCATCTGGTGGCAAGCAGACGCCCGGTCACTTCTCGGACTCGCGGTTAAACATCACATCGGGTGGATCACCCGTTGCGACCCAGATGGTGCGCGGCGCCGGCGTGGCCTACGCCCTGAAGATGGACGGCACCGACAAGGTCCTGCTCACGTGCTACGGCGAGGGCGCGGGCGCCGAAGGCGACGCTCACGAGGCGTTCAACTTCGCCGCGATCTACAAGCTGCCGGAAGTCTTCGTCTGCGAGAACAACGGTTTCGCGATCTCCACGCCCTTCCGCAAGGAATACGCGATCGACTACGTCGCGCAGCGAGCCGCGGGATACGGATTCCCCGGCGTCACCGTCGACGGCCGCGACCCGGTGACCTGTTATGTGGTCTCGAAGGAGGCCGTCGCGCGTGCGCGGGCCGGCGGCGGCCCGACCCTCATCGAGTGCCTCGTCGACCGGCTCGGCGCGCACTCGTCGGAGGACGATCAGCGCCGCTACCGAGCCCAGGAAGAGATCGACATGCTTGCGCAGAACGACTGCCTCGAGAGGTTCAAGAAGCAGCTAATCGATGAGGGAGTGCTCAAGGCGAAGCAGGTCTCGGAGTACGAGGAGCAGGTCAAAGAGGAGGTCACGACCGCCACCACGAAGGGCATGCAGGCGGACGACCCGCGGCCTGAAGACGCGCTCACGAACGTCTACGCAATCGAAGCTCCCAAGGCGATCGAGCCGGCGGCGGGTGTCGAGACCGAAGAGATGAACATGGTCGCGGCGCTTCGCTCGGCGCTGGCCGAGGAGATGGAGCGCGACGAACGCGTGATGGTGATGGGCGAGGACGTCGGCAAGAAAGGGGGCGTTTTCCTGGTCACCGACGGATTGCGAAACCGTTTCGGCGAGGCACGCGTGATCGATACGCCTCTCGCCGAGTCGTCGATCGCGGGCGTTGCGTTGGGTCTCGCCATCGCCGGCAAGCGCCCGGTCGCGGAAATGCAGTTCACCGACTTCGCGCACATGGCGTTCAACTCCATCACCAACGAGATTGCCAAGTATCGGTATCGCAGCGACGGTGACTGGGCGGTGCCCCTGGTTGTGCGCGCCCCAATGGGAGGGCACGCGCACGGTGCCCTCTACCACTCGCAGTCGATCGAGGCGCGCTTCGCCACACCTGGCTTGAAGATCGTCGTCCCATCGAGCCCCTACGAGGCAAAGGGCCTGCTGATCGCCGCCATCCGCGACCCGGACCCTGTCCTCTTTTTCGAGCATAAGCGCCTCTACCGGATGTTCAAAGAGGCGGTGCCCAAGGGCGAGTACCTCATCCCGCTGCAGAAGGCGCGCACCTTCCGCGAAGGGAACGACATATCAGTCTTCTGCTACGGCCTGATGGTGCACTACGCCGCCGAGGCGGCCAAAAACCTCGAGGCGGATGGCGTGAGCGTCGAGATCATCGACCTGCGCACCGTCTATCCGCTGGACAAGGAGGCGATCGTGGCCTCCGCGCGCAAGACAGGCAAGTGCCTGGTGCTCTATGAGGACAACTTCAGCGTCTCCGTCGGGTCGGAGGTCGCGGCCCTGATCGCCGACGAGGCGTGGCGCTGGCTCGACGCTCCGGTCAAGCGCTTTGGAGGGCTGGACGTACCGTCCATGCCGTACGCGGTCCCGATGGAAGAGTTTTTCATGCCCACACCGGACAAGATCACCAAAGTCTTGAAGGACCTGGCGGCGTTCTGATGGGCGGCAAAACCACGCGCGTCGTGATGCCGCAGCTCGGTGAATCGGTGCACGAAGGCACCATCTCGAAGTGGCTGGTCAAGCCGGGCGACAAGGTGGTGGAGTTCGAGCCGATGCTCGAAGTCGACACCGACAAGGTCAACGCGGAGGTGCCCGCCCCGGTGTCCGGCATCCTGCGCGAGATCCTGGCCAAAGAAGGCGAGACGGTGCAGGCGGGCGCGGAGATCGCCGTGGTCGAAACGGGGGACGGCGCCACGGCGACGCCTGAATCGCAGAAAGTCGAACCGCAGGCACCCTCGCCCCCCAGGGGAGAGGGCCGGGCAGAGGGGGAAGCGCAGGCTGCAAGCCCGAAAGCTGTGCCGCAGCCACCCTCTCCCCCCAGGGGAGAGGGTGGGGGTGAGGGGGGAGCGCAGAGGCCTGAGGCGCAAACGCAAAAGGTCGACGGCGGAGAGCATCGCTACTCCCCCGGCGTGCAGATGGCCGCCTCCGATCTCAAGGTCGACCTCGCGAAGGTGACCGGCACCGGACTCGGTGGACGCGTGACCAAAAAGGACGTCGAGAATTACGCCGCCACGGCGCAGGCCGCGCCGAGCGCTCCGCCGGCGCCGGCTCCAGGCCGTGCTCTGATCGGGCCGAGCGAGGGTGACCAGGTCGTCCAGCTCACCCGCGTCCGCCGCCTGATCGCCGAGAACATGACCCGTTCCAAGCAAACGATTCCCCACGCCTGGCAGACGCAGGACGCCG